>Ga0208492_1000922_pt1 | contig 21602 bp, 27 predicted proteins | sample Subbioar_CSW14AB_FD_184820 | JGI IMG/M metagenome (GOLD analysis project Ga0208492, IMG submission 184820) | Serpentinite rock and fluid subsurface biosphere microbial communities from McLaughlin Reserve, California, USA - CR12Mar_CSW14AB (SPAdes) | ecosystem: Environmental > Terrestrial > Deep... | reverse complement strand
GGGCCCGCACGCCGCAAGGTCGCGCAGCCAGTGGAAACGATGGATGCGATCCGCGAAATGGAAGCTCGGGAAGTCCGGCCCCCATGGCGAATGGCCGTGCGGAATTTCGATATGCGTCGCGCCAAAGCGCCAGTGGCCTGCGAGGATGGCCTCGCCGCGCGCCTTGTTGGCCGGACGGTTGTCGCCCGGCAGCGCCGTCAGCCCGGCGGGACCCGGCCCCGATATGCGCAGGCGATGCACCGGTGAGACATTGATCTCCGCGCCCGACTTGCCGGTGAACTCCAGCCACTCGGCATAATCGGCGTCACGTGCGCTGTCCGGTGGAGGCGGTCCAAGTGGCGGAAGCGACATCCGTCCCTCACCGTCCGCGCAGGGCGGCTATCTCGGCCGCGTAGCGCGCAGCCCCCTTGCCGAAGATCGCGGACCCCGCGACCAGCGCCGTCGCGCCGGCATCGATCACGGCCTGCGCATTGCCCGGCACGATGCCGCCATCGACTTCGAGGATGGTGTTGAGATCGGCGCGATCAAGCTTTGTGCGGATCTGCTCGATCTTGCGAAGCTGGCTGTCGATGAATTTCTGTCCGCCGAAGCCGGGGTTGACGCTCATCACCAGGATCAGGTCGAGCTCTTCGAGCACCGGGTCGAGAACCTCGGCCGGCGTCGAGGGATTGAGCGCCGCGCCGGCCTTCTTGCCGAGCTTCTTGATGACCTGCAGCGTGCGATGGAAATGCGGGCCTGCTTCGGGGTGCGCCGTGATGATGTCCGCGCCCGCTTCCGCAAACGCTTCGAGGTAGGGGTCCACCGGCGAGATCATCAGGTGGACATCGAACGGCTTCTTGGTGTGCGGCCGCAGCTTCTCGATCACCACCGGCCCGATCGAGATGTTGGGCACGTAATGCCCGTCCATCACGTCGACATGGATCATGTCGGCCCCGGCCTCATCGACGGCACGCACTTCCTCGCCCAGCCGGGCAAAGTCAGCGGCCAGAATCGAGGGCGAAATCAGGACTTTCGACATGGTTCCCGGCCTAGCAGCGCGCATCCCCCGGCGCAAGGCAAAGCCGGGTCAAAGCCACTGTCAGTAGCCCTGAACCAGCCGCACATTCCGGGCTTCGTTCTGCAGAATGCGCGACAGGATCACGAACGATCCCAGCGCCAGGATGGCCAGCGCCCAGGAGCCGTAATTCAGCGCGTCAAACCACTGGGTCTGCTCGTAATGCCACAGCAGGTTGCCGGTCAGCATCAGCACGGCGTTGAAGATGATCACCGCCGTCATGAAGGTCCGCTCGGAATTCTGCATCGCCCACAGGGCAAAGGAGAACATCCAGCCCGTCAGCCAGCGCTGCCGCAGGGCCGACGCCGCCATCAACATGAAAGCTGATTCATTATCCGGCGCCATGGACAGCGCGCTTAGCGCCGCTTCCTTGGACTGCGCGTATTTCCGTTGCGCGAAGAACGCCCAGCCGATCATCTCGTGCGCCATGGCGTCGTCCGGTGCGATCCGCAGCGCTTCGCGCGCCAGCGTTTCCGCCTCCGCGCCCTTGCCGCCAAGCGAGGCCGCCCGCGACAGCATGCAGATGGCGTACACATCCTCCGGCGCACGCTCCAGCAGGGCCAGCGCCGCCGTTTTCAACTCGCCCTGCTCCCGGGTCGACAGTGCGATGTCGCAGCGGAGCGTCAGCGCGCTCACACCTTCGGGCTCAAGCCGGTTCACATGCTCGACCGCCGCCCTGGCGCCTTTGACGTCCCCCGTCGCCAGCGCCGCATAGCCGAGCGCGATATGGCCGAGCGGCAGTTCCGGATCGATCCGCAGCGCCCGCTCGGCTTCTTCCACCGCGCCGAACCGCCGGTTCATCCGCGACAGGCACACGCTCAGCAAGGCATGCGCCTCGGCCGAGTCCGGATTTTCGGTGAGCGCGTCCTCGAAATGGCGCAGCGCCGTATGGTGCGACCCGCGCCGCATCGCGTCTTCCGCGCCCTTGAGCGCCGCATCGAACAGGGAGGAGGTCATAGCCGCGATGGCCCCCACACCCAGACGATGCCGTTGAAGTAGTTGAACACCTCCGGCACGACCAACCGGTCCACCGCGATCATCGCCGCGATCAACACGAAACCCCAGGGCAGCTGCCGCCCCAGCGAGCCGCGATAGGCGGCAAGGTCCACCTGCCGCCCCACCAGTATCCGCAACACCACCAGCCAGCCGAGGAAGTAGGCCGAGTCCATCATCGCGTTGACCAGCCGGCCCTCGTGACCGAACACCGCATCCAGCGCGCCCGACTGCAGCAGCCATATCCGCGCCGCGCCGATGCCCGCCACGCACGCATAGCCAATGACCGCGAACGCCGTCTGCCAGCGCCTGTCGCGGCAACCAAGCAGCCACGCATTCGTCGCCGACCACAGCAGCGCGGGAAGGAACCCGCCGACCAGCGAGGCCCAGTAAGGCGCGCCCGCGCGCGTCGCGAACCGCGCCAGCCGGTGGCGCGGCATTTCATCTGGTATCCGGTAACGCATCCACTCCCCGCCTCACGCGCCTCATCGTGATAGCGACGCAGGGGCCAAAAACAAACCCGCCCGAAGCGTGGCTCCGGGCGGGCTGTCGTCGGGGGGAGGAATTCGTGAAACTAGGAGTTGAAGCCCTGCGGGATCACGCGGGCATCGGCGCCGTACTCGACCAGCACGGCCGCGCCGGTCGGCAGCGCGTACGAACCGGCTTGCGCGACAGACACCAGTTCGCCGGTGGGCAGGCGGATCGTGTAGGCAAAGCCGGACTTCGAGGCGTCATTGGCGACAGCCACGACGGTGCCTTCCTCGACCTGCGTGATGCGGTTCGCGGAAGCAGTGGCGCCGCCGGCGCCGAGGCCGCTGGCGCAACCAGCGAGGGTGGCGGCGAGCACGGCGAAGGCCACGGCAAAGGCTTTCTGCGGCTTGGCGAAAACCGGGGCGCGGGCGGTGTCGGCTGTGTCGATGTCCATCTTCGTATCTCCAGCGCGACGGTGTTCTGGGGAGGCCCGTCTACGCTCGTAATCTGGTCTTGCACGGCTGAACCGCGTCTGAACCCTTTGGCTCGGCTTCGGTGCTTATCGATGGCAGGATTGTGTCAAGGTCGCCCTCGAGCCGCCCGCCTGAATTCCTGCCTGTAGGTAAGAATCCGTTAGAGCCGTTCAAGCCGCGCGATGAAGAAAGCATCGGGGTTCATCGCGTCTTCAGCGCCGGGTGAGGCATCGGCGCCACGCTGCAGCGCCTGGCCCGGCAGGGTCAGCACGTCGCCCTCAGACGTTAACGAATTTTCGAAGCCCGGGACTTCCCCAGCCGTCACCGCGACCTTTCGCCAGCCACCCGCGGCAACCGCGGCCTCGATCACGTCCCACCCCTCTTCCGGCAGCGGGGTACAAACCGCATAGACCAGCCGCCCGCCCGGCTTCAGCATGCCGTGCGCGGCATCCACCAGCGAGCGCTGGATCGCGGGGAGGCGCGCCAGGTCTTTCGGGTCGCGCCGCCACACGCCCTCGGGATGGCGCCGCATCACGCCCAGCGCCGAGCACGGCGCATCGAGCAGCACGGCATCCAGCGGCTCGGCCGGCTTCCAGGTGCGCGCATCGGCCTCGATGATCTCCATCTCCAGCATGGCCCGCTCGGCATTCTCGCGCAGCCGCACCGTGCGCTGCTTCGAGATGTCGATCGCGGAGAGCTTCGCGCCCATCGCCGCCAGCTGCATCGCCTTGCCGCCCGGCGCCGCGCAGAGGTCCGCCACGGCCTTGCCGCGCACATCACCCATCAGTCGCGCCGGCAGGGCGGCCGCCGTGTCCTGCACCCACCAGGCGCCCTCGGCATAGCCCGGCATCTCCGACAGGCCGGTCGCTGCTTCCAGCCGCAGCGAGCCGCTTGCCATGATGTGTGCGCCGAGCTGTTCGGCCCACATTTCTGCCTCGTCAGGTGAGCGCAGCGTGAGATCGACAGGCGGCTCTTCCAGCTGCGCCAGCGCCAGCACGTCCGCGGTTTCGGGACCCAGTGCTGCCTTCATCCGGGCGGCCAGCCAGTCCGGCCACACCGAGGTGGCCGGCGCGTCGGCAAAGATCTCGCCCTCGCGCGAGGCCCGCCGCAGAACCGCGTTCACCAGGCCGCCGCCGCGCCGCGCGATGTCCCATTTGCGCGCCGCCTCGACCGTGGCCGACACCGCCGCATGCCGCGCCACATCCATCAGCCACAGCTGGGCTGCGCCCACGCGCAGCAAGGCCCGCAAGGGCGGCTCGATGTCGGAGAGCGGCCGCTCGACCATGCCGCCCAGCGCCCAGTCGATCCGGCCCAGCGCCCGTAGCGCCATGCTGGCCATCGCCCGCGCAAAGCCGCGATCCGATCCCTCCAGCCGCCCGAAGGCCCGGCTGGCATACATCGCCGCCTCGAAATCGACGCCCCGGTCGGTCGCCGCGAGCACCAGCTCGGCCGCCGCCAGCCGGCTCTGCCAGCCGGTTACTTCCTGTCTTGAGTCTTCAGGGGTACGCGCCATGCGGGGGCTCCTACCCCCTCAAACCCAGCGTGTCACCGCGACTCGCCTGCGGACGGTGAGGCCTACTGCCTCACCAGCCGCTGCAGCGCACCCAGCAGGCCTTCGAATTTCAGCCCGGCGTCCGTCACCGCCAGCGCATAGGCCGGCGCGTCGTCGGAGGCCTTGGGCTGGTGGCGGACCGTGCCGTCGGTGATCGAGAAATCGCCAGGGCCATAGGTCGCCAGCTCATCCGCGTATTCACCATGCACGCACAGCGTCAGCTCGCTTCCCTTGTGCGTATGCCAGGGCACCGCCTTGCCGGCGTCGAGCCGGATGACTTCCAGCTTCAGCCCGTCCCGGTGCGACAGGTCGAGCCGGCGGATGCCTGGACCCAACGTTCCCCAGCTGCGCTTGGCCTCGGCCTCGCGGATCAGCTCGCGCAGGGCGACCGGCAGTTTCGACAGTTCAGGATAGACCAGCTCGCGCTTCGCTTTCGGGGCGCCGCGATCGATCGCCGCGAACGCCATATCGAGCGCGTGCGGGGACATCGCGGCGGGGGTCTCCGCCTCAAGCGTGGCGCCGGCCAGCGCCTCGCCCTCAAGCTCTCCGATGCCCCTCATCTCCATAAGGGTATCGATGAACAAGCCAAGCGCCGGGTGCGCGCGGCCGGACGCCAGCGCGGCGCGGGTCGCGTCATCAAGTTCCTGTTGGCGGCTAACCCTGATCATCTCCGAATCCGTCAGTCCGTCCTGCCCTGCAACCGCACAATACGCGCCGTCCGTCCAAGCGGATCAGCGCCACACGCATTCCCGCCCTCAACCATCATCATCGAGCCGCGCCTTCATCTTCGCAAACGCCAGCCTTATCCGGGATTTCACCGTCCCCAGCGGTACATCCAGCTTGTCGGCAATTTCCCGGTGCGACAGGCCGTCATAGAAGGCCAGACGCAGCAGGCTGAGCTGCTCCTCCGGCAAATCCCTCATCGCCGCACGGACTCTCGTCTCCGTCTCCAGCGCCTCGACCTGCGCATCCGGGGCCGCCACGCCGGCAGGCAGGATCATCTCCTCCTCGGGATCGAGATCGGGGTGTTTGGCGCGGCGGAAAAGGTCGATCCTGCGATTGCGCGCGATGCGGAAGATCCAGGTCGATACCGACGCCTGGCGGCGGTCGAACAGGCCCGCCTTGCGCCAGACCGTGACCATCACGTCCTGTGCGATTTCCTCGGCCTGCGCGTTATCCGCGCCCAGCCGCAGCAGGTAGGATTTCACCCGCGGCGCGTAATACGCGAACAGCTCGGAATAGGCGGCGCGATCCTGCCGTTCGGCTACCGCCGACAGGAGATCGGCAAAGCGCGCGCGCTCGGCCTCGCCCAGCGTATCGCCGGCGGACCTTCCCTGCTCCTTGGCGCCGTCGTCGGGTCTCATGGTTCCGCCAGCCGCCCGCGACCATCGCGGACCTCTGGCCTTGTAGGCATGGGGCGGTGCGAAGGTGAAGCCGCAGCTTGGAGAGAATTAATCCGCGCTCTGAGAAGGGTCTGTGTCCTCCTCCACCGTCTCGACGCGCGGACCGGCGCCGAAAAGGTCCATCTGGTTGGGGTCGCCCGCCTTGCGCTTGCGCTTGCCGCGCGCACCCGGCTTGGCGAAGTAGAGATCGTCGGTGTGGTCCTCTGCCGGTTCCGCCGCCTGCGGCGCAGCGGCGCGTGGGGGCGCCAGCGGCGGCGCAGGCTCCGCGCCCGGCCTCCAGTAGCTGACCGCAAGCACCAGCTGGCCCTTCGCATCCTCGTAGAGCTGCACGAAGCCGCGCGCCACGCCAGCGTCGGCCTTGCCCTGCAGCGCCTCGCGCTCGCCAGGTTGCGGCCGCAGCCAGTCGGTGACCAGCGCCACCGGCCCGTTCACCAGCTCCCGCGCTTCCGCAATCGTCCGCGCTCCACCCTCGGTCTCGAGAGCTTCGCGCGGGCTGGGAGCAATGGGGAAAAGCAGAGGCATGAAAATCCGGACGCTGGTGCTTAGTCGATGGCGGGTTCGTATGCCGCCGGCCCGGCAGTAACGCCAGCCCGCATCAGCCGCGCCGCCGCCAGCCGCGCGAACGATAGCGTCACCGCCTTGCGCCGCGCGGCGTTGAGCGGGCTCACCGCGCCTTCGCGCAGCACCGCGCCCCCAAACCCGTCGCACACCATGAGGCCCACCTCCTCCGGGATCAGCGCTTTCGGGAAATCGCAGTCGACCGCGAAATAGAACCGGTCGCTGTAGGGCGCATACTCCGGCCATTTCTGGTCGGTCGTGAAATCCTGCTGGCACGACTTCACTTCGACGATGACGATCTCGCCCTTCGGCCCCACCGCCATCACATCCGCGCGGCGCCCATTCGCCAGCGTCACCTCGGTCAGCGAGGCGAGGCCCAGCTCGGCAAACATCCGCTGCACGCCGCGCACGATCTCAGCAGCGCGCCCGTTGGGAACGGGATCGCCAAACGTGTTCGCGATGAGGGAAACGGTCGACATCGTCTGCGCGGGAGTTCCTGTTAGGTTCTCCTTATCGCGCCAGACGCGGCGGAGGGCAACCGCCCTCCCGCCTGTGGATAGAAATGTGGGTGAAAATGACGATGCGCCGGACACAGCCGGCGCATCGCAACTATCGGACAGAAGAAGGGCCTAGTTCGTGAGGGCCTTCTTGAACATGCCTTCCGGCAGTTTCGGGCCACGGCTCGGGTGGATCAGGAAGTAGTCCTTCCAGCGGCGCTTCGGATCGATCTGGGTCGATTCGAACATGTGCGAGTTGTCGTCGTTGAGCTGCCACATGCGGTAGCCGAGGCTGAGGAAGTAGTCGCGCACCGCCTCGCCCGAGGAGCCGAAGTTACGCTGCAGCGAGAACGGGTGGATCTCGATCAGCAGGCTCGGCAGGTCACGCTCGATCGTCTTCTTGCCGCCTTCGAGGAAGCGGATCTCCGCGCCCTCGACGTCGCAGCGGATGAAGTCGACGCGCGGCAGTTTCTCGGCGGCCATCAGGCCATCGAGCGACACGACAGCCGTCGGCTGGTCGATGAATTCCGTGCGGTTGCCGGTGGCGAGCGCCTCGTCCGAGGCCGTGCCGCCCTTGTCCGTCACCACACCGTAAGCGCGGCCGAGGTGGCCTGACATCTTCTTCGGCACGGACAACACCATCGTGCCTTCGGCCGAGCCGATGGCGGCGTTGTGCGGGTGAACGTTCTTGAGCTTATGCCAGCGGATCAGCCGCGACATGATCTTGTAGGAATAGTTCGACGGCTCATACACGTGGACGATGCCCTGCGGCCCGATCTGCTGCGAGAGCAGGTAGGAGTGGCGTCCGTCCGATCCGCCGAAGTGCAGGCAGATGTCGCCGGGGTTCACCACCTCTTTCATGTAGGGGGCTTCCGGCTCCCATTTCCGGTCCTGCTTGTTGCGCTGGTAGATGCGCATCGTGGTGGCCAGGTTGCGCAGGCTTTCGAAGGACATGGACAAGGGGGGAACTCCGGAATTCGTCTGGGCGGTACAAAGCGCGAGATGGGCCAAAAGTGAAGCCCTTCCGTGCGATCGGGACGCTGTAGCGCGGTTTCGCGGCCCATTCAGGTGCATTACATCCCTGACATGAGCACGTCACCGACCCTCCGCACCCGCTGGGGCATGGCCCCTTCCCTTGACGACATGGCCGCCATGGCCCGCGAAGCGCTGGATGCGCTGGACGAACCGTTCCGCACCCTCGCCCGGGACGTCGCCATCAAGGTCGAGGACTTTGCCGATGCGGAAACCCTGAAATCACTCGGGATCGAGAGCCCGTACGAGCTTTCGGGCCTCTATTCTGGCGTGGCGATAACACTGGAACAACCCTCATCGCCCAGCCAGCTGCCGCCGATGGTCTGGCTCTATCGCCTTGCGATCATCGATGAGTGGGCTGCCACCCCGGGCATCACGCTGGAGGAACTCGTCGCCCATGTCGTCGTCCACGAACTCGGCCACCATTTCGGCTGGTCGGACGAGGAGATCGACGTGATCAACGACAGCGAGGATTAGCGCAGGCCATGGACCATGCCGGCGCGCTCAAGCTGCTCGACCAGATCCGGCGGAATGGGCGAAGAGTAAGCCGCCACACCGAGGCGCTCGCGCACCTTTTCGGCCGGCTTGTCCCATTCCTGCTTCCAGTCGACGCCCAGCAGCGAGGGCGTATCGCGGCCATGGCGCCAGCCACTTAGCGTCACTTCCAGCACCAGCGGAATGCCTTCAGGACGGTTCAGCGTCGTCTTGGCGATGATGAAGGCGAGATACTGCGCCGAATAGTTGTGGCCGAACTGCGCGAGCTGGAAACCCGAGATCGCGGTCTCGTGCAGCGCCGTCAGGTGATAGCCGCCGACAATGTGCCAGAGGTCGTGGCACTGCAGTGAGCGCGCATTGAGATAGTCGAGCGGCGGCCGCAGGGCGGCGAGGCCGAGCGTATCGCGATCCAGCACTTCGAGATCGAAATTGTTGTCGATGATCTGGCGATAGAATTCATTGCCCAGCGAGCCTTCCGGCAGCGCCGCCAGTTCTTCCATCGTGAACTTGGGCGGCCATCCCTGCGCCACCGCATCCGGCACGCCGTCGAAATCGAGGCTCGCCTGCCCTGCGCGGACGTCGAACCCCGGCTCGATATACTGGCCGAGCGCCGCCACGCGCATCGTGAAACCGCCCGGATCCATCTTCGACGTGTCGTCGATGAATTCCCAGAATTTCGGCCACAGCGCCGGCAGCGCCTTGCCCGTCCCGCGCGTGAGATCGACCGTGGGATGATCCTCGCCGAACCAGCCGGCCGTCGCCGCGTCATAGACATCCATGATCGTACCGGGCTCAACCCAGCCCGCGCGTGTCAGCAGCGCTGCGAGATCGGTCGCCGCAGCGACGTCGCCCTGCTTGGCCGCACGCGCCAGCGCGACAGGATCGCCCTTGCCCGAGGCGACGATGGATTCAAAACGCTGCGTGATTGCGATATCGGGCATGAGGGGCACTCCCGTGGTTTACGCGAACGTTACCCCCGCGATTTTGACCCTTCAAGTTCACGCAGCGTAAGAGCCACGGCATTGACGGGCGGGTTCCGTCACGCACCTATCGGCGCATGACGCCAGCGCTCGCCGCCCTGATTTTCTGCTCGCTGTTTGCGCTGCTGGCCGTGTTTCAGCTGGCGCTCGCGCTGGGCGCGCCGCTTGGCCGGTTCGCCTGGGGCGGCGGGCATGAGCGCCTGCCCACGCCGCTGCGCGTCGGGAGCGTGATCTCCATCGCGCTCTACGCGCTGTTCTGCGCGATCATCGCCGAGCGCGCCGGCCTGATCGTGCTGTTCCCGTGGAGCAGCGTCAGCACAATCGGCGCGTGGATCGTCACCGGTTATCTCGGACTTGGCATCGTGATGAACGCGATCTCGCGCTCGAAGCCCGAGCGCTACACGATGACGCCGCTTGTCATCGTGCTGTTCGCGATGGCGCTGGTCGTGGCTCTCTCGCCTACACCGTAATCCTGCGGATCAGATCGCTCGCCCACTCATCGACCACCTGCGAGGCAAGGCCGTAGCGGCCTTCGCTGAACTCCCAGGCATTGGCCGACGGTTCGAGGTTGAGCTCCACCGTATGCGCCCCTGCCCGGCGCGCCTCGTTGACGAAGCCTGCCGCAGGATAGACCTCGCCCGACGTACCGATCGAGACGAAGAGATCGCACTTGCCGAGCTGCTGGTAGATGCGGTCCATGCCGTAGGGCATCTCGCCGAACCAAACGACGTCGGGCCGCAACGCCGATGCGCCGCAACGCCAGCATTCGGTGTCCGTGAACAGGTCCTCGTCCCACGCACCCTTGATGCCGCATGACGCGCACATCACCTGCCTGAGCTCGCCATGCATGTGGAGCAGCGAGCGCGAACCCGCTTTCTCGTGCAGGTCGTCGACGTTCTGCGTCACCAGCAGGAGATCGCCGCCCGCATGTCTCACCGCGCCTTCGAGACGCGCCAGCGCCCGGTGTGCCGGGTTGGGCTCCGCTTCACGAAGGGACCGGCGCCGCGCATTGTAGAAATCGTGGACCAGCCGCGGATTGCGCTCGAAGCCTTCCGGCGTCGCCACATCCTCGAGGCTGTGGCGCGTCCAGATGCCGTCCTTGTCGCGGAACGTGCCCATGCCGCTTTCGGCCGAGACGCCCGCGCCCGTCAGAAGGATGATGCGACGATAGTCCATCCCGGCTCCTGCAGCCTCGATGCGACACGCAGCGTCGCGCGAGGGGACTGGCGCACTGACTTTTATGTGGTGTTACCAGCCGCCCGCCGCCACTGGCTTAGCGCGGGATCTGCTCGGTTCCAACATCGGCAAAGAGCGAACGCTCGCCGCTGGAGAGGATCATCGCGCAGCCGGCGAAGGCCAGCCCCATGAAGAGGAGGGCCACGAACCGGGACATGAACTTGCTGTTTGTACCGCCTGACATGGTGCTGACTGTGCATCCTCCATGCCGGACTATTCGTTCCGGCCCCGGGGCGGTTCGCCCCGTCCTCCAGTACGAATGGAACGCCCGCCGGTTGCGCTGTCGTTTGGCGGCGATGGGGCCCTTTGGGGACCAATTCGGGCGGCCCGCCACATTTGCCGGTGAGAAAAGACAGAACGTGACGGTTCGCCGAAAGCCTTGCCGTTCAGGCAATTTCCCGGTGTGGAGCAGGCATTCGCCATGTGGGATTCACATGGTAAACACGCCGCAGAACAGTTCAGCGTGCGAGGCGGGGTGATGGCCATTAAACGGTACGTGACGGGTTTTGCGCTGGCGGCGGCCCTGCTGTCGTCAGCCGGGTGTGACCGCCTCAACGAAGTCGGAAAACTGGCCGGGGATGCCCTGAATCAGATCAGTGGCGGCAAGCAGGAAGACGCGCCCGTCCTGGTGTTGACCGACGAGCAGATCCTCGCCGCCGCCTCGGTCGACGACCGCGCGCTCTTCGCGCCGATGCAGGCTCCGATCGAGCTGACGCCGATCAATGTCGACGAGCTGCTGCAGACGCAGCGCTTCTATGCGGTCGGCTCCATCATCGCGATGCCCAAGGCGCAGATGACCGAGCCGGTGCTCGAACCGGAATCCTTCGCCCTGACGGCCGCGCCCGAACCCTCGGCCGCCAGCGCCCTCAACACCGACGATACGCCCGTGCCGGAATCCTTCGAGATCCCCGCCGGCCCGCCGGTCGCCGCCGAAGCGCCCACCGCGCCGGCGCCCGAAGCCAACCGCGTCACCAAGGATGGCGCGCCCGCCATCCTCAAGCCGGGCGTCAACCTGCCCCGCGCGCAGGTGAAACTGCCCTCCGCCGGCGAACTCCGCCAGCAGGCGCAGGTCGTCGCCCCCAAGGCGCTTAAGGAGGCCATCCGCGACAGCAAGGTCGACCTCAAGCCGGAAATACTGCGTGAAGCGCGCAAGTCCGCCGACGCCGCCATCAAGGCCTCGACCGCCAACGCGCAGGACATCGGTGACCAGATCTCCCGCAAGGCGGCCGATGCCACCTCGCCGATCCCGAAGCCGCTGCAGGTCCGCGCGCGCCTCGACGTCGACACCGCCGTCGCCGTTCGCGACAAGGCCGGCCGCCAGCTTGAACAGCTTGGCCTCTCCGGCATCGTCACGCCGGGCGAAGGCGGCCAGATGCGCATCACCATCGGCGTCAACCCGACGCAATTCCGCGAAGGCCGCATCGACCTCCAGAAGGTCGAGACCATGCGCGCGCTCTTTGCTCCCCAGAAACGCCGCGGACAGGAAGAGTGCGCCGGCACGCCTGACATGGCGAAGATCAAGGCCGACGCCGTGCTTGCCACCGAGTGCGTGGTGAAAGTCCTGATGGCGACAGGCGACTACGAATATGTCGAGAAGGACTTCATCTTCACCAACCAGATGATGAAGAAGCCCTCGCCGCAGAAACCGGTGACGGTTGCCGGCTACAAGCCGAACGACCCGCTCTACAGCCTGCAATGGCATTTCCGCGACAACGGCACGGGCGCTGGCCAGTCCGCGGGCGGGGCGAGCTTCAACTCGTTCTGGGATCGCGCCAAGGACACCGGATCGCGCGATGTCGTGGTCGCCGTCGTCGACACCGGCCTGCAGATGAACCACCCGGACATCAAGGGCTCGCCCAACCTCGCGCCGGGCTTCGACATGGTCTCCGATCCGATCATGGGCAATGACGGCGATGGTCGCGACCCCGATCCGAACGATCCGGGCGACAAGTGCGATCCCAACGACGCCACCACGTCGGACAGTTTCCACGGCACGCACGTCGCCGGCACGATCGGCGTCGCCTCCACCAACAATTCGGCCGGTGTTGCGGGCGGCGCGTGGAACGTCACCATCGTTCCGGTGCGCGCGCTCGGCCGCTGCGGCGGCAAGCTGTCGGACATCAACGACGCGATCCGCTGGGCCGCCGGCACGGTGCCCGCGCGTGACGCACAGGGCCGCGAGGTCTGGAATTCGAAACCCGCCGACATCATCAACATGTCGATCGGCCTGTTCGGCCCCTGCCCCGCCTCGATGCAGGCCGCGATCAACGACGCCGTCGCCGCCGGCGCCATCGTCGTCTCCGCTGCCGGCAACGCCCGCGTCGACACGCAGTACTTCGCTCCGGGCGGCTGCCAGAACGTGATCTCGGTTGCCGCCAACGATGCGCGCGGGCAGCTGACGCCGTATTCGAACTTCGGCGCCAACGTGACGATCATGGCTCCGGGCGGGGACATGTCGCGCGACGATGACAAGGACGGCCGTCCCGATGGCATCCTGTCGACCAAGTACATGAAGAACTGCACGGACCCGGCCAAGCCGGGCGCCAAGGTCGCGCAGTGCTATTACGCCTACGAGAACGGCACCTCGATGGCCGCCCCGCACGTGTCCGCGGCGCTGGCGCTGCTCAAGACCAAGTTCCCGACGGCGGTGCCCTCGGAGCTGAAATCGCGCCTGCTGCAGGCTACCACGCCACGCACGAACCTCCAGTGTTCGGGGCTGTGTTCGGCCTATCCGGGCTCGACGCCCATCGAGGGCCAGCCCAACATGTGTTATCGGCCATGTGGCGGCAGGATGCTGAATCTGTCGAACGCACAGCTCCAATAGGCGTTATGTGCGTTGGGGGGGACTTTCCGGGGGCTGGACGGGCGTGAAACGCCTGTTGGCCCAACGGCATGTCCCAGGAGGAGAGGGAGAATGGCAGTGGCTGACGTTTCGGGGCCCGGTCCCGGCGCGAACCGCATGAAGGCCGCAGGGCCGACTGCGGCCGCGATAGGCATCATCACGTCCATCATCGGTATTTCGCTGATCGCCAGCGCGCCTGAAAATCCGGCGCCCCCGGCGCTCAATCCGGCCGTCCAGCCGCCCGCCATGTCAGCGCCGGCGCCCGCCGCCACACCCGATCCCATTCCCGGCCTGCCCGGCATCCAGTCCAACGAGCAGCCCGGCGCGGGCGGCATGCAGATGGGCATGGAGATCGTGGTCAAGTTCAAGGACGATGGCCGCGTCAAGGACATCGTCGACGCCTTCTGGCGCGACCAGGGCTCGGCCCGCGCCAAGTTCGAGACGTGGAAGGCCAACCGCCCCGAATTCGCGAAGCTCAAGCTCGACCGCGTGACCTATTCCAACGAGCTGGTGCTGGTGCACGATGGTTCGGCGCCTGTGGCCGAAAGACTGCCCGAGATGAAGACGATCGTAACCAAGCTGGCCGCGGTGTCCGATATTTCCTATGCAGAGCCGAACATGACGGCTCATCCCGGAGGACAATGATGAAAGCTCTGCTTCTGGCCGGCGTTGGCGCACTCGCCCTCGTCGCCTGCACCGAGGAAAAGGCCCCTGCGCCCACAGCGGCTGCGCCCGCGACGGACGAGCAGACGGTGTCGACCGCCTCCGCGCCGCAGATCCCCGTTGTTGAAACGCAGGTCAACTGGGAGGCCGCTCGCGCTGACATGGCCAAGCGCCCGAGCGACGTGGTCGTCCCGCAGTCCGCCGGTACGGACCCGCTGGTGGTTCCGATGCTGCTGCCGGTAATCGTGCAGACGGCGAGCGATCGCCCCGTGCCGCCGCGCATCACCAAGGACGGCTATTTCGCGAACTATCACCTGCCGCGCTACGACGTGATCGTGAACGGCTCGCAGAAGGCCTATGCCGCCGGCGGCCAGGCGCCGGCTGCGGACAAGTCGGAAATGAAATTCCAGACGTCCGAAGGCAGCGCCCAGCTGGCTTTCTCGCGCTATGGCGCGGACTATCTGATCGAATTCGAATGCCGCGAAATCGACAGCCCCGAAGGCTGCATCACCGAGGCGCAAGCCAAGGAGTTCGCGGAGAGCCTGTTCGTGGCGCAATCGCGCTGAAGACCTGACCAGGCGCCGCAGAGCGCATGCGACGGTGAATTGGGACGGTGAGTGGGAGTGGCGGGATGAAACGGTCGTCGGTGCGGACGGGACTGGCGCTGCTGGCAGGCGTTATGCTGCTCGGCGCGTGCGACAATGGCAGCGTGCTGCTGTGGCCGTGGGTCGACATCGCCGCCAAGGAAGAGGCTGTCCCGGAGGATCCCTCGCTTCCGCCGCCGCCGCCGCCGCTGATCCCGGTTGATCCGCTCAACCCGAGCGACCCATTCGGCGGCGCAGTGCCGAACCCCAATGGCAATGTCGGCGCACCCAGCGAAGACGGCACGCCTTTCGACGTCAAGCCGGAGAACCCCTCGATCGACACGGGCGATGGCAAGCCGCTGGAAAGCGCCGAGACCGGCGAGCCGCTGCCGCCTCTTCCGGTGCCGACCGAGACGGCGGCCAACGAACCCACGCCAACCCCGCCGGTGACCACGCCCGAAACGCCTGCGCCCACCGGCCCGACCGAACCGGCGCCGACCACGCCCACCACACCACCGGTGACAACACCGACCACACCAACACCGCCTGCCGTCGTGCCCGCATCCTTCTACTTTTTCCGTCCGAGCAATCTCGCGCCCTCAAGCGGCACGGGCTCGACAGAGATGTCCGTGCTGGTCCCCGACATGCTGTTCCCGATCAAGTCGGCGCCGGCGGTTGCGCAGACGCAGGTCTATCGCTGGGGCGGCGGCATCAAGGGCGGCGACCAGTGCGACGTCCGCAATTTCACCGCGCCGTGGCGCGACAACTATTGCGAGTCCCGCTCGACCGAGAACACGACGCCGTGGTGCGCCAAGAAGGGCGTCCACCTCGGCCAGGACATCCGCGTCGGCACGCCCGAAGGCTGCAAGGCCGAGGTGAAGACCAAGGCGGCGGAGCGTTCGCGCTATGAAGTGGTCGCCGTCGAGGATGGCGTCATCTCCAACGTCGGCAGCTATTCGATCACGCTGCGCGCCGACTCGGGCGGCCGCATCTATCGCTACCTTCACCTCAACATGAAGAAGCTGATGGTCGCGACCAACCAGACGGTGAAGAAGGGCGACCTGCTCGGCTATGTCTCGAACGATTTCGGCGGCACGCCGACGACGCTGCACCTGCACTTCGAGATCAAGCTGAACACGGCGGCCAATGGCTGGCAGTACGCCCCGCCCTATGCCTCGCTGCTGGAAGCCTACAAGCGCCGCGAGAACAATTCGGGCGCCCAGGTGGCGGACGATTTCGTGGTCGCCTCGACGCCGAACTGAGACAGGCGGACGAACATGAAGATCGAGCTTGATCCGGCGCGTCGCCAGCGCGCCACCGCACACCTGCAGAAACTGTTCTCGACCGAGTTCGACGAGAAGCTCAGTGACTTCCGCGCCGCCGAGATCATCGACCTGATGCTCCGCACCCTCGGCCCGGACATCTACAACCAGGCCGTACAGGACGTGCGCGCCCACCTGCAGGGCAAGCTCGATGACCTCGATGGCGAGGTCTATGTCGATCCGGCCTAGGCGCCCGCTTCCCTCGCGGCCCCGAACGTGCTTGAGAACCCGCAGATTCGCAGCGGGAGTTAGAGCATGGCGCAGCTGGCGCTGATCCGTCACGGCCAAAGCCAATGGAACCTCGAGGACAGGTTCACCGGCTGGTGGGACGTCGAGCTGACCTCCGTTGGCGAGGAAGAGGCCCGCGCCTCCGGCCGCCTGCTCAAGGACACGGGCATCGACTTTGCCCGCGCCTACACGTCGGTCCAGCGCCGCGCCATCCGCACGCTTTATCTCGCGCTCGACACCATGGACCGCCTCTGGCTGCCCGTGACCAAGGACTGGCATCTCAACGAGCGGCACTATGGCGGCCTCACCGGCCTCAACAAGAAAGAGACCGCCGCCAAGCACGGCGACGACCAGGTGAAGATCTGGCGCCGGTCCTACGACATCCCGCCGCCGGAGATGGTCGCCGGTGGTGAGTTCGATCTGTCGAAGGATCGCCGCTATCAGGGCCTCGCCATTCCGAACACCGAAAGCCTCAAGACCACGCTCGACCGCGTTCTGCCCTACTGGGACAGCGAGATCGCGCCGAAGCTGAAGGCGGGCGAGAACGTGCTGGTCGCCGCCCATGGCAACAGCCTACGCGCCATCGTGAAACACCTGTTCAGGGTGCCCGATGGCGAGATCACCGAGGTCGAGATCCCGACCGGCAACCCGCTGCTGATCGATCTGGACGGCGCGCTGGGCGTGAAGTCCGCGCGCTATCTCGATACGGCCCGCGCCAAGCCGCTGCCGAAGGCCTGATCATGGCCGCTCGTCCCTCCCCCGAGGACGACGAGCGTTTCATGAAGCGCGCGCTTGAACTCGCCCGCGCCCAGCTCGGCCGCACCTCGCCCAACCCCAGCGTGGGCTGCGTGATCGTGGCCCATGGCGCGATCATCGGCGAAGGCGCGACGGGCGACGGCGGACGCCCGCATGCCGAAGAGATCGCCCTCGGCGCTGCCGGTGAGAAAGCAAGAGGCGCCACGGCCTATGTCACGCTGGAGCCCTGCAACCAGCGCTCCGGCGACTCGCCGTCCTGCTCGCGGCTGCTGGTCGCGACGGGCGTTGTCCGCGTCGTCATCGCCATCGACGACCCCCACCCGCTCGGCGCCCACGGCGCACAGCGCCTCACCGAGAACGGCATCGCCATCGAACACGGCCTCTGCGAAGCCGAAGCGCGCCGCCTCAACGCCGGTTTCTTCAAGCACGTCGCCACCGGCCGCCCATGGCTCGCCATCGATGACAATGCATCGGCCTACGACTGCGAATTCGGACTTGCGGGTAACGAGAGTTACGAAGCCGCCCTCGACCGCCTCGGCGCCAAAGGCGTCACCCGCACCTTCGTCCGCCCCGGCACGCCCCTCGCCGCAGAGCTGAGGGCGCGCAGGCTCTTGGACGAAGACGACCGCTGATCCCCAAATGAAAAACGGGCCGGCCCCTGGGCCGACCCGTTCCAAAGTCTATCGCGTGCGCCGTTGGTTCAACGGCGCGAGACCCGCTTAGAGGGTCTGGATCTGCGTCGCGGCCATCTTGCCCGAACGCTTGTCCTTCTCGAGCTCGAAGCTGATACGCTGACCTTCGTTGAGGCCGGCGAGACCAGCGCGCTGGACAGCCGAGATGTGGATGAACACATCAGCGCCGCCGTTTTCCGGCTGGATGAAGCCGTAGCCTTTTTGCTCGTTGAACCATTTAACAGTGCCGGTAGCCATGTAGATCAAGTCTTTCGATGGTGTCCGCGAGACCGGGGGGTACCCACGGAACATTAAAAGGGTGCTTGGAGCCGCACCCAAGGGGGCCGTCAAAATCAGATGTTCGGAAGGCTAGATCCGGTGCTCGATCCAACGGGAAAACCCGTTTTTAGAGCAAGGAGAGCAACCGAACCTTTCAGAATTCGACGGGCTTCCTATCGCATAACCGGGACACCTTGAAAAGCGGGGCCCGGACGCGTGACATAGAGTTTAGACCCACGCCGCCGGAACTCCCGTCCCGGGATGTCTTTTCGCGGCGCCATATCATGCCTAACTGTCGAGCATGCAGCAGCCGCTTTTCCTTTCCAGTCGCACGATCATTTCGGTTAGCGGTCCCGGGGCTGACGCCTTCCTGAACGGTATCGTGACAGCGTCAACGCTCGGGCTGTCTGACGATGCGTTCCGGTACGGCGCATTGCTCACGCCGCAGGGAAAGATCATCGCCGACATGCTGCTGACGCGCGCGGGCGAGGACATCCTGCTCGATTGCGCGAGCGTCGCCGCGTCGGCCCTCATCCGCCGTCTCACGTTGATGAAGCTGCGCGCGCCCGTTTCGATCGGAGAACGTGCGGACCTTGGCGTCAGCGTGTTCGAAGGCCTGCCCGATCCCCGCGATCCGCGTGCGCCGCACCGGCGCATCGTTGCGCGCGCAGGGGCGACAGACCCCGCCCCCTATCACGCCGCCCGCATCGCCGCCGGCCTTGCCGAGCAGGGCATCGACTTCGGCCTCGAGGAGGTCTTCCCCGCCGACATCAACATGGACCTGATGGACGGCATCGATTTCCGCAAAGGCTGTTTTGTCGGCCAGGAAGTCGCCTCGCGCATGAAGCGCCGCGGCACCGCCCGCCGCCGCACCCTGAAAGTGGCCCTCACCGGCATGGTCGCCACGCCTGCGCCCATCCTCGCGGCCGATTTCGAAATCGGACTGCTGACGTCTTTTTCCGGCGGCGAGGGCCTCGCCCGCGTGCGCATCGACCGGCTGGCGGAAGCACAGGCGGCCGGTGAAGCAATCACCGCCAACGGCCTGCCGCTCACTTTCGACCAGCCCGACTGGCTGGCCGCCGAACTCACCGCCCTCGCCGAGGGCAAGGAAGCCAGAGCCTAAGGAATCCACGGCCTGATGAAGAAGCTCGACGACATTCCCTGCGGCTGGGCCCCGGCGCACGATGAGCTCTACCGCAGCTATCATGACGAGGAATGGGGCGTGCCCGAGCGTGACAGCCGCGCGCTCTGGGAGAAATTCCAGCTCGACGGCCACCAGGCCGGCCTTTCCTGGATCACCATCCTCCGCAAGCGCGAAACCATGCGCGAGGAGTTCGACGGCTTCGAGCCCGAGACAATCGCGCGCTGGACGCAGAAACGCATCGACCGCGCGATGAAGAACCCGGGCATCATCCGGAGCCCGATCAAGATCGCGGCGACCATAAAAAACGCGCAGGTCTATCTCGACATGGCCGAACGCGGCGAGGATTTCTCCGACTATGTGTGGGGCTTCGTCGGCGCAAAGCCGATCGTCAACACGCTCGATCACTGGAAGAACGTCCAGGCCAAGACGCCTCTGTCAGAACAGATCGCCAAGGACATGAGCAAGCGCGGCTTCAAGTTCTGTGGCCCCGTCATCGTCTATGCCGTCATGCAGGCCATGGGCATGGTCAACGATCATGAGGTAAGGTGCCCGCGCCACAAGGAGATCCAGAAGCTCGAACGGGGCGCGAAACGGGGGAGGTAGGCATGCGGGTCATGCGGATTGCGATTGTCGGGCTGGCCTGCCTCGCGGCCTCCGGCTGCCTCAACTGGCAGGCCACCTATGCCCGCCACGACTGCAACGCCATGATCGAGGATTCGGCGCGCCGCGATTGCCTCGCCGCCGTCGCGCAGAACAGCAGTGAGAAAGAGCGTCAGTAGTCTGCCTTCAGCCGCGCCTGCGCGAAGTGCTTCTTCACCCGCCGCCGGTGCCCCGCATACTGCGCGCGCCAGAACAGCTGGTAGGCAACCGCCAGCACGATGGCCGGCACACGCCCCGCAAACGCCGCTGCAAGCAACAGCGCGATCAGCAGGATCATCAGCGCGATCCACACGATCCAGCCGAACACGCCGTTCGCCCTGCGCCAGAACGGCATCTGCACCCTCAGCCGCAGCAGCCGGTAGCGCCGCGGATCGGACAGCAGGTAGAGCGAGATCGCCTCTTCGTCATTGGCGTCGCGCCGCAACACTTCCTCGAGCAGGTCGCGCGCCTTCTGCAGCTTACCCGCCATCAGCATCACGCGCGCGACATTGATCAGCACATAGGAATCGTCGCCCCGCAGCCGCAGCGCCTCGTCGGCAAACGGCTCGGCGGCTTTCGGGCCTTTGTCATACAGCAGGATCAGCGCCTTCTGCGCCGCCAGCACCGCATACCACGGCGCCAGCCTGCGCCCCTCCTCGACCGTCGCGAGGGCGGCGCGATACTGCTTCTGCTCGTACTGGATGACGGCAAGGTAGTGGTAGCCGATGGGCTCATCCGGATCGAGCTTGATCGACTTGCGGATATGCTCTTCCGCGCTGTGCAGCCGCCGCTTGCGCCGTAGCACCTCGCCCTGCATCCGGTGCGCCGGCGCCAGGTCGGGCGCGATCGTCAGCAGCCGCGCCGCCGCTTCGTCTGCGGCCGCCAGTTCATTCAATGCCATGTGCGTCTGGATCAGCCCCGACAGCGCCTGCACATGGTCCGGGTCGATCGCCAGCGCCGCCCGGAAATCGCGCAATGCGCCTTGCCGGTTTCCGGCCAGGTAGAAGGCCCAGCCTGAACTCGCGAGCTGCCCGGCGTCCTGCCTCTCGCTCATGCTGTCGCGACACGCTCCCGATTGCCGGCGCCGGATAATCTCGCCGATCGCGCATGATCGATGCTGGCGCCCCGCTGCGCAATCGCTACCTTCGCGAAAGAGCAGCGCCGGACGAAGGGCACGCCAAACACAAAGAGGGACGCACCATGACCGATTTCGCCTCCATCATGCGCCGCGTGATCACGGCCGATGATGCTTCCGGCGACAGCGTCGTCATCGTCGACGGTCCGCCCTCCGCCATGAATGGCGATCCCAATATCGGCGGCCTGTTCGACATCTGGCACGATGTCGCCTCTGGCCCGCTCGATCCGCAGGACCACAAGGACCTCGGGCCCGAGCGCTGCGTGCTCTCGCCCGCCGATGGCAAGGTGAAGGTGCGCTGGTTCGTGATCCCGCCGCAACCTGCCGGCGTGCCGCGCGAGGCGCTGAACGCCGCCGCCCGCGAACGTTTTGCGACATTCGACGCCGCCGATCACATCACCGACCAGTCGAAATCGCCAGCCATGCACAAGACGTCCTCGATCGACGTCATCTGCCTGCTTCGCGGCGAGGTTGACCTCATCCTCGACAAATCCCGCACCCGGATAAAGCCCGGCCAGATCGTCATCCAGCGCGGCACCAGCCATGGCTGGGAAGCCATTGGCGAGCCAGCCCTGCTGCTGGCCGTACTGATTGA
>Ga0208492_1000921_pt1 | contig 21606 bp, 17 predicted proteins | sample Subbioar_CSW14AB_FD_184820 | JGI IMG/M metagenome (GOLD analysis project Ga0208492, IMG submission 184820) | Serpentinite rock and fluid subsurface biosphere microbial communities from McLaughlin Reserve, California, USA - CR12Mar_CSW14AB (SPAdes) | ecosystem: Environmental > Terrestrial > Deep... | reverse complement strand
GGCGCAGGTCTTGGTCCGCGGCCTCCACAAAGTCACCTGCGTGGCGGTGCTCGCGGCGATCGACTCGGAGGGAGGAAGTGCCGGCGTGCCACCTGCACGCCGGCCGATCGGCGCGAACATCCTTCAGCACGCGACTGCACTGCTCGCGTAGCCAGCGTCTGCTCACCGACCGGCGCCGACACTTACGCGAAAGTCGCGCACCGATCGCGACTACAGGCGCCCGGCCGGGCCGTAGGATGCGGCCTCGCGGTCGCGCTGTTGCGAGCCGTTCCTCCCCAGCCCGGAGGGCTTCGTCTTGCAGTCGGTGCCCCGGACTTCAGTCCGGGGGCAATTCTCGACGGCTCTCGAGATCTAGTGCGGGAACACGTCGCGCGACGGTGCGATCACCGCACCGTCGATCACGTAGTCCTCGGCGGCGGCCTTCAGGCGCTCGTCCTCTTCGACGCGCTCGAGCTTCTTGGCGATGGCCCGAACGAGCGCGTGCGTCGAGTCCTTCTTCATGGCCGAGACGACGAACGTGTCGCGCTTGCCGAGCGAAAGGCGCTCCGCATCGCCCGGCGGCAGCAGGTCGGCCTTGTTGTAGACGAGCATGCGCGGGCGCTTTCCGAGGCCGAGCTCCTCGAGCACGGCATCGGTCGTCGCGATGTGCGCGGAGCGCGCCGGATCGGATGCATCGACCACGTCGAGGAGCAGATCGGCGTCGGCCGCCTCTTCGAAGGTGGCACGGAACGCGGCGAACAGGTCTTCGGGGAGGTCGCGGATGAATCCCACCGTGTCGACGAGAATGGCGTCATGCGTGGCGCCCTCGCCTAGGTGCAGGCGTCGCGAGCGTGTATCGAGCGTGGCGAAGAGCTTGTCCTCGGCGAGCACCTTCGCGCCCTCGGACAGGCCGGTCATCGTGTTGAGCAGCGTGGACTTGCCCGCGTTGGTGTATCCGACGATGGCGACCACCGGCACGTCCCCGCGCGTCCGGCGCGCGCGACGCTGCTCTCGCTGCCGCGCGAGCGTCTTGATCTGCTGCTCGAGGTGATGGACTCGCTCACGCGCGCGGCGCTTGCCGATCTCCAGCTTGGTCTCGCCGGGCCCTCGCCCGCCGATGCCGCCGGTGAGGCGAGACAGCGCGTCGTCCTTCTGACCGAGGCGCGGCAACGCGTATTTGAGCTGCGCGAGCTCGACCTGCAGCTTGCCGTCCCGGGACTCCGCGCGCTGGGCGAAGATGTCGAGGATCAGCTGGGTGCGGTCGATGATCTTGAGGTCGGTCACGGCGGAAATCGCCGCTGCCTGCGACGGCGAGAGCTCGCGATCGAAGATCAGCGTCTCGGCGTCCAGTTGCATCGCCCGCACGACGACGTCGTCGAGCTTGCCGCGACCGAGCACGTATTTCGGGTCGATCCGGTCGCGCGACTGCACGACGACGTCGACGACGTCGACACCGGCCGTGCGCGCGAGCTCCGAGAGCTCGCGAATGCTCGAGTGCGCGTCGGCGCGGGCCGGCGCGTTCTTCGGGCTCTGCGCGGACTTCTCGCCGACGTGCACCAATATCGCGCGCCCGTCTTTGGCTGCGATGTCGCGGGTGCGAGCGAGCCGTGCGAACTCGGTCTCGAGACCCGAGACCAGATCGCCGAAGTCGACGTCGAGGCGCTCCATGCGCAGCGGGCCGATCTCGCGGTACGGCGCGCTCATCTCGCCGGAAGGCGAGGTCGTCTGGGGCACGTTGTAGGCGTAGCTCACCTGGCCGGGGTTTCCGTCCGGGCCCACCTGGATGGCCGCGACGAGATCGAGTCGCAGGCGCACGAGGTCGACGAAGTCGTCGCGGGTGAGCGGCTCGTTGCGGAGGTGCGTATGGACGAGCCGCAGACCGCGGAAGCGGCCCTGCGCAGCACGCAGGCGCCCGACGTCGGGGAGCATGAGCTTCCCCGCGTCGCCGACGATCACGTAATCGACCTGGCCGCTTCGATGGACGAGCGCGCCGACCTGCCGCCCCGTCTCCCTGGATGCATCGCACAACGCCTGCGCAAGCTCGCGCGTGGTGATCTGCGAGATCGGCACGCGACGGCGATAGATGCGCTCGAGGACGCGGGTCGCAGAGGGAGAGAGGCCGGTCGTATTCCCGAAGAGTTCGATGACGGAGCTCCTTGTCCGTGAGGTGACCGCACGGAGAGCCCCCCGAGCGCCGCCCCCATTGTGGATTCACCGCCGCATGCCAGCAAGTGGCGGGCCGGAGCCGGGGCGCTCAGGCCGCCGCTTCGGACTCGGCCGCGGAATCGAGCACCGATTGGGGCACGGCGCCGGGGCGGACGATGCGCACGCTCCCTGGACCGGAGCCCTCGATCTCGATCACCGTGCTCGGCATGCCCCCATCGGCTTGGCCTTCGAGGATGAGCAAGCCCGCACGACCCGTGAAATAGGCGCGCACGTCCTCGTGGCTGCGTGACGAAGGGGCGCCGCTCGGGTTTGCGCTCGTCGCGGTCAGCGCGCTGCCGAAGCCGCGAACCAGGTCGAGTGCGGGTGAGGGGCCGGGCACGCGCACGGCCACCCGACCGCGCCACTTGAGCCCCTGGTGGATGTCCTCGGCGGCAGGCAACGCGATGGTGAGCGGCCCCGGCCAGAAGCGGTTGGCGAGGCGGAGTGCGAGCGGCGGCACTTCTCGGACGAACGGCGTCCAGAGCTCCACCGAGGGAACCAGCACCGCTGCGGCGCGGGTCTCCTCGCGCTCTTTCAGGGCGAACACAGCGTCGACCGCAGAGGCACGACGCGCATCGGCGCACAGGGTGAAGTAGGTTTCGCTGGCAACAGCGACGACTCCCCCGTTGCGGAGGTGCTCGATCGCCTGCTGCAGATCGTTCGTCTCGGTCACGGTCGCACCGCCTCGAGCTTGGTTTTCACGCGCGCGTCGGCCTCGAGCACCGCCGCTTCCTGTTTGCTGCGCAGCGTCTCGAGCGCTGCGGCGATCCCCTCGTCGGAGGCGCCGAGGATCTGGGCGGCGAACAGCGCCGCGTTTCGTGCCGCGCCGACGCCGACCGATGCGACGGGCACCCCCGACGGCATCTGCGCGGCGCTCAGCAGCGCTTCGTACCCAGCGAGCGCTCCGACCGCGATCGGCAGGGCGACGACCGGGAGTGTGGTCTGCGCGGCGAGCACACCCGCGAGATGCGCGGCACCCCCCGAGGCTGCGATGAGCACTCCAAACCCCTCGGCGCGGGCGGTCCGGGCGAGCGAGATCGCACGGTCGGGTGAGCGATAGGCCGAGGCAACGCGCACCTCGTGCTCGATCTTCAGCTCTTTGAGCAGACGGACCGCGGGCGTCATCGCCTCCAGGTCACTGTCGCTCGCCATCACGATCAACACTCGCCGACTCATCGAACCTCGTCGCTCGGTTTGGTCCCCGAGAGGGCATCCACGGAACTGCCGAGCGGATCGGCGAGTGTCCTTCGGTTCTGGAATCTGCGCAAGCGCGCGGGCTCGGGAGGCCACCTGAAGCATGCACGGACTGCACTTCGCGAGCGTTGGGCTCGGGCTGTGCGCTCGGGGGACAGAAGCTCCCGCAACCGAATCCCCAGACCGGCAACACGCGCCGTATCCGCGGCGAGAGCACGTCGGAGGACTGCCGAGTGTGCGTCTGGGGAGCAATCCAGCCCCGTCCGGCCCTGGCAGAGGACGTGCAGAACGCCCTCCGAGCCGCGCAGGCCCCAGCTGTCTCCGCAATCAGCCTGAGCCGCACGCGAGCCCAAATGCCCCAAGGCGCAAGCGAGGAGTGTCCCCGATGGAGGCGACTCTGTTGACCGAACTCACGAATCAGCCGCTGCCGGCCCTGTCCGACCGCGAGCTCGTGCAGCGAGCGATGAACGGCGACAAGGACGCGCTGTCGACGCTGCTCCAGCGGTATCGCCCGGTCGTCATGCGCCACCTGCAGCGCTATCCGGTCGACGACGCCGATCGCAAGGATCTCATGCAGGAAGCGATGCTCCAGGTCGTTCGCAAGCTCCACACCTTCCGCGGAGATGCGCAGTTCAGCACCTGGCTCTACCGGGTCACCGCGAATGCTGCCCTCATGAAGATGCGCAGCGAGCGTCGGCGTCGCTCCACGAGCCTCGACGACGCGAACCCGGAGGAGAACGGCATTCCCCTCCACCCCGCGGGTGGCGAGTGGGCCGAGCGCGCCGACAAGCGGCTCGAGGGCCATCAGCTCGAGGTGCGGCTCGAGCGTGCGCTGGCCGAGCTTCCGCAGGGATATCGCGAGGTCGTGATCGAGCACTACATCGAGGGCAAGCCTCTGCAGGGCGTCGCCGACAACCTCGGCACCACCGAGAGCGCCGTGCGCTCGCGTCTGCATCGCGCCCGCGCCTCGCTGCGTCGCATGCTGGCGGACCTTGGCGCGCCGGTCCGGGAAAGCGAGCTCGCGGACGAAGTCGCTGCCTGATACCAGTCGTCAGTCATCAGTCATCAGTGTGACGTGATCATCAGCGCCGGTGGGTCCTCGCCCATCGGCGCTTCACGTTTTGGGCGAAATCCCGCTGGGCTCTCTCTCGACCGACGACTGACGACTGACGACTGACGACTCACGTGGTAGCCGGCCCGCGTGATCGTCCCTCCGATCGGCGCAACTCACGGACCCGGTGAAGGCGCGACCACCAGTCGCATTCCGCTACGGGTCCGCTTCGGCGAGACCGATTTGATGGGGATCGTCCATCACGCGAGCTACCTGCTGTACGTCGAGCAAGCACGCGTCGAGTACCTCCTCCGCCGAGGGGTGAACTACGCCGACTGGACCGCGCGTGACATCCACCTCCCGGTCGTCGATGCGCGCGTGCGCTACCGAACCGCGGCGGTGTTTCCCGACCTGTTGGAGATCGAGACCTGGATCGGGGAGCTCACCCGCGTCACCGTTCGCTTCGACTACCGGATCTTCCGCGGGGAGACGGTGTTGGCCGAGGCGTACACCACGCTCGCTTGCGTCGACGGCAACCGCACTCCGAGACGCATCCCTCCCGAGGTGATCGACGCGGTGACCCGCGCCGAGACGACGGTGTGACGATTCCACGGCCGCGCTCGCGCATCGCGCCGCTCGCCGTAGAACGAACACCCGAAAACTCGACCTGAGCCGGTTGGGTATGTAGAGGTGGGACAAGGTGCGTATGGGCTGGGTCCTCAAAACCGCGTCGATGGTCGTGATGTCGGGCGTGGCTGCGCTGTCGTTGGCGTGCTCGGAGCGCCGGTCGTTGGTGGGTATCGAGCGCCCGACGCTGCCGCTCCTCGCTGCGCCCCGGCTCGAGCTCGGCCCGATGTTCTCCGGCGGAGGCACGGCTTTCGGCGGGGCGTCCTTTCCGGCGCTCGCTGATCTCGAGGCAAAGGTCACCCCCACGGTCGCCGCGCCGTCGGAGCCGCCGCCCGAGGTGATCCACGTCCCGGGCGCGCCGGAGTCCGAGACCTCGTGTCCGGCCGGCATGGTCCTGGTCGATGGCGAATCGTGCACGGAGGTCGAGCACACCTGCCTCAAGGAGATGAAGGACGACCCGGCGCACCGCTGCCTCGAGTTCAAGCAGGGTGCCGACGTGTGCGTCGCGCCGAAGGGCCACCTCAAGTTCTGCATGGACCGCTACGAGTGGCCGGGTACGCCGGGCGCGCAGCCGCGGGTGCTGGTCGACTATTACGAGGCCGAGAAGTCCTGCAAATCGGTCGGCAAGCGGATGTGCAAAGAGGACGAGTTCTACCTCGCGTGCGAGGGCCCCGAGCACTGGCCCTATGCCTGGGGGCACGTCCGGCATCCGAGCCCGTGCAACATCGATCGGCCTTATTTCATGGTCGATTGGACGAAGTGGGCGAAGGGCGGCGATCAGATGGTCGAAGAGGCGCGTCGCCTCGACCAGGCGCTCCCGATCGGTTCGAGCAAGTGCTGGAGCCCCTACGGCGTTCACGACATCGCCGGGAACGTCGACGAATGGACCACGGCGCGCCCCGGGCGCGAGCTCCAGGGCTCGCTGATGGGCGGCTACTGGGGGCCGGTGCAGAACGCCTGCCGTTACGTCACGACCGTCCACGGGCCGGAGTTCCTGTTCTACCAAATCGGCTTCCGCTGTTGCTCCGAGGCAAAGAGCTGAGACCGGGCTTGCAGACTCCCCAAAGTCCGTGACAATGAAAGTTTCGGCGTCGGACGAACGGCGTCGGGATTCCACGGATCCGCCGAAGGCGGGACGTGGGTATGTGACTTCGGGAGGCCTCGGTATGCGCCGCTTTCTTCGCTTCGGGCTTGCGTGCTCGGTTCTAGCCCTCGTCGCCGCGTCGAGCGCGTGCTCGTCCGGCGGAGCGAACCCGACCGACGAGAACCTCAAGAACGACGCGGCGCCCGAGGGCGGTGACGGCGGGCCGGACTTCGGCACGTCCGACACCGACTTCCCGACCATCACGCAGGTCTCCATCCAGCCGCCGAACGCCGTGGTGAAGATCGACCTCACCACCGGCACCCCGGTGCCCGGCACACAGGTCTACAAAGCGATCGAGCTCCAGGGTGACAAAGAGGTCGACGTCAGCGCCAAGACCACGTTCACCGTCGACGACACGACCCTCGGTTCGTTCAGCGGCAGCACGTTCACCAGCGCGAGCGCGCTGCCGGCGGGCGTGTTCGGGAAGTCGACCGTCGTGCACGGGCAACCGGGCAACGGGCTCGCGAACGTCACCGTCATCGCGCTCAAGGTGACCGGCGACAAGAAGGACTTCTTCTTCGTCGTGCCGTACCTGAAGGACCCCGATCCGGCGAAGGACATCCTCAAGTTCGGGACGAACATCAAGTACGTCGACGTCGGCATCTTGATGGACACGACCGCGTCGATGGGCGAGGAGATCTCGAACCTCCTCGACTCGCTCAGCTCGAAGATCGTCCCCGGGCTGAAGACCGCAATTCCCAACGTCGGGTACGCGGTGGCGCACTTCGAAGATTTTCCGGTGAGCCCGTTCGGCTACGACGGGTCTGCCGGCGGCGCGCTCAACAAGCCGTACGAGCTGTTCCAGGGCGTGACCACGTCCGAGTCGGCTACCAAGAGCGCCGTCGAGCTGCTCAAGGTCTACAACGGCGGCGCCTTCCCCGAGTCGCAGTACGAGGCGCAGTACCAGCTCCTCACCGGCGAGGGGTTCGCCTGGACGGCGAGCGTCGCCGGGAAGATCGACGCGCACACGGTCAAGGCTGGCACTTACGGCGGCGCCGACTGGCGTCCCGGCGCGTTGCCCGTCGTCGTGCAGATCACCGACGCGAGCTGGTTCGAGAAGACGACCTACAGCACCGGGACCGCGGGCAAGCTCGCGCCGCACGCGCACGCCGACGTGGTCGCCGCGTACGACAAGAACAAGGCGAAGTTCGTCGGTGTGCACTCGCTGCTCGAGAAGACGGGCGGCGGCATGGACACGCCGTGCACCACCTACGCGAACGCGTCCTGCGACAGCGCGCGCGGCTACCAGCAGGCCGTGAAGATGGCGCAGGACACGGGCAGCGCGCTCGACCCGTCCGCGTTCAAGGGCGCGTGTGGCGCCGGCAAGTGCTGCACGGGCGTCGGCGGCGCCGCACAGGATCCGGTCGCCGGAAAGTGCCCGCTGGTCTACCTCGCGAAGTCCAACGGTACGGGCGTCGCCGAGGGCATCGTCGGCGCGATTCAGGCGATCAGCGTCGGTTCGGCGTTCGACGTCACCGCGATCAAGAGCAACGATCCCTCGAACCGCGATTGGACCGACGCGCCGGTCGACGCGACCAGGTTCATCGACAAGATCCGCGCGATGAAAGAGGGCGACGCGGCCAACGGCTGTGCGGCCCGTGCGGTCAAAGACGCGGACAGCGATGGTGTGGAAGACACCTTCGTCGCGGTCACCGTCGGTGAGCCCGTCTGCTTCGAGGTCATCCCGAAGAAGAACGACTTCGTCACCCCGGCCAAGGACGCCCCGCAGTTCTTCAAGGCGTTCATCGACGTCGTGGGCATGCCCGGGTCGGTCAAGCTCGATCGGCGCGACGTGCTGTTCCTGGTGCCTCCGAAGGAGCAAGGCCCCGCGAAGTGAGCTGCAGCTCGACGAGTGAGTCGCGCGCGTCGGACGGACGTTCGTAGCGCGCGCGGTCGCTCGGGTGCAGGTCGAGCAGGGCCGCCCCGCCGTCGTCGCGTCGAGCGACGAACGAAGCTCGCTCCCCCGTGTCGAGCACCAGCGCGCACGGCCACGGCGAGTGGCCCTCGTGCTCGACGTTGCGGACGCGGACCTCGCGCGTGCGCCCGAACATGGGCGTGACGAGCACGCGATGCCCCTCGGGGGCCGGGGCGACCACCACGCGATGCAGTCGACGGAACCGCAGCGGATGGAACTGCAGGCGGAGGCCGGCGATCACCGCGACGAGCAGGGCTCCCTTCGGAGCGTGCCCGGGGAACGTCACCGCGACGAGGGCCCACACGAGCGCAGCGAAGAAGGCGCCGTGCGCGAGGAACGAATCGACGATGGCGCTGCGGTCATCGATTCTCTCGGGAGGTCGCATGCGGGACGAGCCTAGCAATCGTGGCTTTTGGCGCGACCGCGGCCGTGATTGCGTTCCGAGGATGAACCGGGTCGCTTCGTCCATGCTGGCGGTCGCGGCCGGTTGTTTGCTCACCGCGGCGGCGATCGCGGGCTGCGGCGCGAGCGGCGACGACACTCAGCCTCCTGCGACGACGACCGACGCTCGCGCCGATGTGCGAACGGACGCGACCGCCGACGTACGCAAGGACGGCACGACTCCATCGGAGGATGCGCCTGCCGAAGACGGCGCGACGCCCGATGGGCCGCCGCCGATCGAGGACACCTTCGGTATCGAGGATTTCGGTCTGCCTCCCGCCGGGTCGCGCGTCGAGGGAACGATCGGCCCCGAGGGCGGCACCTTGAGCGGTGTCGCGGGCAGCGTCCTCGCGGGCGTGTCCCTGGTCGTCCCGAAGGGCGCGCTCGCCTCGCCGATCACGTTCGCGATCGACGCCGCCGCGGCGCCGTCCGGCCCGGGCGGCTCGAAGCTCGTCTCGCCCTACGTGCGCGTCGGTCCCGAGGGCGTCGCGTTCGCCGTGCCGGCGCGGCTCACGCTGCCGTGGACCAGCACGGTCGCCAATCCGCAGCTCGCGCCCGTCGCGCGCATCGGGTTCTCGTGGTCGTCGCTGCTCGACCCCACCGGCGACGCGACCTCGGTCACCGCCTCGATGCGGCGCTCGAGTGGCGCCGCGATCGCGCTCGTCGACCTGAGCGCGCTCCCGCCGAAGGTCACTGCCGCAGCGCCACCGGATGCGGGCGCAGGATCGACCTTGTTCCTCGACGGCACTGGCTTCGGGGTCGCGCAGGTCTTCCGCCCGGGCGCCGACGGTGGTGGGCCATTCGTGTCGAACGTCACGGTCGGCGGTCTGGTCGCCGAGACCCTCGCGTGGTCCGACACGGCCATCTCGATCCGCGTGCCCGCGGGCGACGCCGGGCCTGTCGTTGTCGCGACGCCCGGCGGCTCCGCGACGGCGCCGTAGAGCATTTTTCGACGGCGTTGATTCCTGTGACCCTTTCCCCCCGGCTTGAAAAGCCGGGGCCCCTTCGCGAATCACACGAACGCTCGCGTCTTCAGCTTGAAGCCCTGACGGGCTCCTTGCGTGGACGTAGCGGCGAATCGCGACTCCCCTGAGGACCTGCGCATAGGAGCCCGCGGGAGCGGGCTTCAATCGAAACGAGCGATAGGGCCCCGGCTTTTCAAGCCGGGGGGAACGGGAATCCCTTCGGATCGACCTCGGTGAGAACTAGCGCTTCGCGCGGTGCTCGGCCCACGCGATGACGCGGTCCGAATAGTCCACGCCGTCGAAGCGGCTCATCTGCTGGATGCCCGTGGGGCTCGTGACGTTGACCTCGGTCAGCTTGCCGCCGATGACGTCGAGCCCGACGAACCAGAGGCCGTCCTTCTTCAGCTGCGGAGCGAGCTCCGCGATCATCTGACGCTCCTCGGCGGTGACCTCGACCCGCTCGACCGTACCCCCTGCGTGGATGTTCGCCCGAGCCTCGTCGTCGCGCGGAACGCGGAGAATGGCGCCGAGCGGCTCGCCGTCGAGGAGGAGGATTCGCTTGTCGCCGATGCGCGCGGCGGGCAGGTACTCCTGCACCATGCACCAGCGTCGGCCGGTCTCGCCGATGGTCGCCTCGACGATCGCGTTGAAGTTGCGATCGGCCGAGCGGAGGAGGAACACGCCCGCGCCGGCCATGCCGTCGAGCGGCTTGATCACTGCCTCGCCGCCGATCTCGTGGACCCACTCCTTCACGTGCGCGGGGGACGCGGTCACCAGCGTCTTGGCCATCCACTTCGAGAAGTGGAGCGCGTAGAGCTTCTCGTTGGCGTCGCGGAGGCCGCGCGGATCGTTCATCACGAAGGTGCGATCGCGCACCAGCTCGAGGAGCTGGGTCATCCACGCGTAGTTCGCGTCGAACGGCGGATCGTTGCGGATGAAGACCGCGTCGTAGTCGACCACGCGCTCGATCTTGCGCTCGGCGAGCTTCCATCCGTCTTGCACGCCGGGCTCGCCCTTGCGCCAGACCTCGGCGCGCGCGGTGCGTACGTACAACTCCGCGGCGTCGCCGTGCGGCGTTCGGGTGTCGGCGAAGACTCCGAGCGGAAGCGCGTGCGCGATCTCGTGCCCTCGAGAAGCCGCAGCGAGCATCAGCGCGAACGTCGTATCCTTCGCCGTGAGGATCCCATCCATGGGATCCATGATGAACAGGAAGCGCATGACCGTTTCGCCTACGCCCGTGGCGCGTGCTCGCCAAGCCAGCGCCGCCAGCGTGCTCTCGATTCTCGCCTTGGTCGGCTGCGGCGTGGTCACCACCACCACCATCCCGAGCCCCAAGCCCGCTGCGGCCAAGAAGACGCTCGCGCCGGAGGCGACCGGCTCACGGTTCGCCGTGGCGACCGAGAACGGCGAGGCATCGCGGATCGCGCTCGACGTGTTGCGTGCGGGCGGCGACGCCGTCGACGCTGCGGCAGCGGCGGCCCTCGCGCTCGGGGTCGCGACACCGACCGCGTGCGGCATCGGCGGCGGCGGCTTCGCGGTGGTGTGGCGCGCAAAGACCAGGGAGGCGTTCGTCGTCGACTTCCGCGAGACGGCGCCTCTCGCGATCGACGCCTCTGCGCTCGACCGTCGGCCCCTGCCGCCCGCCGAACGCGGGCACGTGATCGGAGCCCCCGGCGAGGTCGCGGGGCTTCATCTGCTGGTCAGCAAGTTCGGCAAGAAGGCCTGGCGTGACGACGTGCTTCCCGCCGTGGCGCTCGCGAAGAACGGGTTCCTGATGACCGCGCACGTCGCGCGCGGCAGCCAGATGGTCGAGAACGAGCTGCGAACGCTCGCCCCCGCGCTGGCGGTGCGCATGCTCGCTGCGGCCGGACCGATGCCGGTCGGCACGAGGATCCTGAGGCCCGAGCTCTCGACCACGCTGCAGGCCATCGCCGACAAGGGGCCGCGCACGTTCTACGAGGGCGCCATCGCGCAGTCGATCGTCGACGCGGCGCACGCGGTGGGCGGCACGTTGAGCATGGCCGATCTGGCGAGCTATCAGGTCAAGCTCCGCAAGCCGATTCGCTTCGCGCTCGGCACGCGCGAGGTGATCACCATGCCGCCGCCGTCGGCCGGAGGGGCGATGCTCGCCGAGACGCTCCGCGCGCACGTGCTGCTGTCGGGCAAGGGCAAAGGGCTCGACGCCGCGCCGTTCGGCTCCGCGGAGACCACCCACACGCTCGCCGAGCTGATGCGCGGGGCACTCGACGATCGCGCACGTTTCATCGGTGATCCCGATGCGACGCCGGTCGACGTCGACGCGCTCCTCGCCGACGCTCGGCTGGCGCAGCGACTCGCCAAGATCGATCCGTGGAGCACCAAGTCCCCGGTCGAGCTCCGCATCGACGAGCACGGCACCTCCCACATCTCGATCGTCGACGCAGAGGGAAATGCCGTCGCGCTCACCACGACCGTCAACGGCCCCTACGGCTCCAAGGTCATCGCCGGCGACACCGGCATCCTCTTGAACGACCAGATCGACGACTTCGGGAAGACCATCGATGCGATCGGCAACAAGCCGAACGTCCCGCGACCGGGTGCGCGCCCCACGTCGAGCATGGTTCCCACCATCGTGGTCGAGAACGGCCTGCCGGTGATGGTCGTGGGAGGCTCCGGCGGGATGCGGATCGCCTCGAGCGTGACGCTCGCTTCGGTGGCTCACCTCGTCTTCGGGTTGTCCCCGGGCGATGCGGTCGGCTTTCCGCGCGTGCATCCGATCGGCGGCAAGCTCCTCGCCGAGCCGACCTTCTCAAAGGCCGTCGTGGCCGAGCTCGGCAAACGCGGCGAGATCGTCTCCACCGCCGAGGCGATCAACGCCGTGCAGCTCGTCGCGGTGGACCGCAAAGGCGGAACGGCGCGCCTCGTCGCGGCGTCGGACCCTCGGAAGGGCGGGGTGGCGCTCGCGGAATAGGCGGAATTATCCGCGGTTCGGCTTGCGGCCGCGCCCGGTGAGGAATACCGGACGGGGTTGCTCCGTCCATCGAGCGAGGCCAAAGAGATGCGTATCCGTTCCGCGTTCGTCGTCCCTGCCGTGATCGCCTTGCTCGTTTCCGGTGGCGCTTTCGCGCAACCGAAGCCGCCGGCCTCTGCGTCCGCAGCGCCCGCACCGTCGTCGTCCGCCCCGGCCGCCAAGCCTTCGACCGCGAGCGATCTCGCAGCGGCCATCCAGAAGGCCTACGTGTCGATCCAGGCATACGAAGCGGACTTCACGCAGCAGTATTCGATGAAGGCCTTCGGTCAGACCAAGACCAGCAAGGGCCACGTCCTGTTCGTGAAGCCAGGCAAGATGCGGTGGGATTACACCGACCCGAAGGGCAACCTCATCGTCTCCGACAACGAGACGCTCTGGTCGTACGTCGTGTCCGACAACCAGGCGCGCAAGATGAAGGTGAAGGACTCGCAGATGCCGACGGCGCTCGCGTTCCTCACCGGCAAAGGCGACTTGAGCAAGGAGTTCAACCTCGAGCTGATGGACGCCAAGCAGCTCAAGTTCGAGGGCGGCTACGTGCTCAAGGCCACGCCGAAGGTCGCGACCAACCTCTACAACTTCGTCCTCTTCTACGTCGACGGCACGACGTACCACGTGCGCCGCGTGCTCATCGTCGACGCACAAGACAACCGCAACCGATTCGACTTCGAGAAGCCGACGGTCAACGGAAAGTGGGACGAGGCCCGGTTCAAGTGGACGCCCCCGTCCACGGTGAACGTCGCCGGCAATTGAGCTCTCACGACGCCGGCGCGAGGTCGAGCCAGACCTCGTTGCGGCGCAGCAGCGGCAAGGTCGAGGGCGGATCGTAGCGCGCGGAGACGACCTCTCCCGTCGCGACGAGGCCCTCGCGCGCGAGCGCCGCACGCAACACCAGCTCCTTCTCGCGCACCCGGTCGGGGGTCGTGCGGCCCGAGTAGCGCAAGACGGCGACGCGTCGCGGAGGCGCGCTGCGCAGCCTCACGCGCGGGTCGCGCGGTGCCGGGAGATCGGCCAACGTGCGGCCCCTGGGCATGGTGAACGTGACGACGGACGCCTGCGTGACGGGAGCGCTCATCGCGATCTTCGATCGCGTCGCGTTCGCACCGAAGATGTAGCCGGCGAGCCGGCGGAAGGCCTGGTTCACCGCCGCATCGGCTTTGTCGTCGTCAATGAGCGTCTCGGCGCGAACGATGGCGGGATAGTGACGGATCTCGACGCCGTGCACCTTGCGCTCGACCTCGTAGCGCGGCTCTTCGGTGAACCACCGCTGGAGCTGCCAGTACACGAGCGCTCCGACACCGCTCGCGACGAGCCCGACTTTGAAGAGCTTGCGCATCGATGTTCCGATGCGCTCCCCCGGGTGGGAGTTCCCCTCCTCCCGCTAGTGCACGCCGCCGACCAGCCAGGCCTGGAACGGCACGAACACTTCGTCCGGTGAGCCGCCGCCTTGTCGCGCTGGAGGGGTAGGGGCGCCCTCGTCGCGTGGCTCGTCCGGATCGCCGAAAGAGAAGCCGTGATCGCCTGCGATCACCACCATCGCGCGGGGCTTCGAGCTCGCCACGTAGCGCGAGAGGATGGGCACGACCTCGTCGGCGAGCGCGTCGAGGCGCGTGGTCTCCGCGGCGCCTGCGTCGCGCAGCCGACCCTCGAGCAGGTCGAGCTTCACCAGATCGCGATGGCCGAGCCGCACACGGCGCAGCACGTCGAGCGAACGACCTCGGATGATCGCGGTCTCGCGTTCGGGGCGCGCCGGCGCACGCAACGCGTCCTCACCGCGCACGAGCGCGTCGAGTTGCACGCCGGTGGTGGTGGGGAGCACCGACCAGAGAGCGTGCTCCTCGACGCACACCGCTTGTCGCGAGAGCTCGCGCGCCATGCGTTCGCGCACGCGTTTGGCGAGATCCCACCGAAGCGCATCGACCAGCACCACGTGCGTCGATCGGGCGCCGTGCACGCGCGCACAACGCTGCGCCACGTCGAACAGCTCGAAGATCATCCGCGGGTGGCGTCCCGTGACCCCGAACGTCGGGAGCGCCTCGGCGTAGGCTCGGGCGAAGTTGGCGGAGAACTGCGCACAGAGCGCGCGCGCGTCGCCTCTACTGATCCCGGCTGCGCCGAGTCGACCCGCGAGCAGCGCTGCGCGGAGCGGGACGTATCCGTCGACGAACGCGCGCTCGAAGGCCGACAGCGGGGCCGCACGCGTGATCTCCGACAACTTCTGCACCGCCTCGGTGACCAGGACAGGATCGGGTGCAGGCTCAATCGAGACGTACAGCCGCGGCTCGACGGGCGGAGGTGTCGCCGAGGGCTCCGCGATGCGCATGGGCGGGGGCTTCGGCGGGGTCCTCGGCGGGGGGTGCGCGACGATGACCGGGCGGATGCGTGGGGTCGGCTCGGGATCCCGCGCGATCTCGCGCGGCGGCGGCTCGGGACGCACGAGGCCCAGCGCTTCGACCAGCGGCAGCGGCGCACCGTACGCGCGCACCGAGGTGTTTCGCGTGTCGAGCATCAGCACGACCGGACGCTGGCGCGTCTCGGCGGTAAAGAACCGGAGCACCGCCGCGTCCTCGGGATCGAGCGCGCCGCACGCGTCGACGAGCGCGCCGAGCATGCCGACGTCGAGCGCCACACCGACCCAACCGATCTTGCGGATGCGGTAGAGCTGATCCGACAGCGCAGCATCGCGATCGGCGCTCGCGCCGATCCCCGGCATCGCGCCGCCGCGGCCGCGAAGCGCGTGCTCGATGGCGTCGTCGATGAGCTCGCCCAAGCGACCGCGCGCTCCGGGGCCGAGCTCGGGAACCGAGACCACGAGGAGCCTCGCCGATTCGAGGGCACCGCGAAGTCGCACGGCCTCGTCGCGCGAGACGAACCGCACCTCGCCCGACGGCGGCGCGAGCTCGTCAGCGAGGCCGTCACCAGGAATGATCGGCATTTCCGCGGGCGAAGCGTCGGCGGGTCGCGGCTCTTCGTGATTCGACATGCTGCGGTGCCGATCGTGCCCCGTCGCGGCCCGTCGGAACCAGTTTCCGTCCACCGGCACCTACACTCGGGGGAGGGGGCGACCTCCCCGCGCCCTCGCCGATGCGCTAGGCCTGCCCGCGATGTCCGACCCGACTTCGACCCTCGACGCCTCTCTCGCCGAGATCGACGCGCGCTTCGCGGCCGATTTCGCCGCGTGTGCCGATGAGCCGGCCCTCCGTGCGGCTCATGCCAAGATTCTCGGTCGACAGGGCGCGCTCACCGCAGCGCTCAAAGAGATGGGCAAGCTCCCGGCCGACGCGCGCAAGGCGGCCGGCCAGCGGGTCAACGCGCTCAAGCAGAAGGTCGAGGCCGCGTTCGAGGAGCGACTCGCCGGCCTCGCCCGCGCTGCCCGTCAGGCCGACCTCGAGGCCACTCCGTTCGATCTCACCCTGCCCGGACGGGCTCCGGTGCCCCGCGGACACCTGCACCCCATCTCGCTCGTGCGCGAGGACATCTTCGAGGTGTTTCGCGGGCTCGGGTTCGCCGTCGCGCATGGGCCTCAGGTCGAGCTCGAGGAATACAACTTCACCAAGCTCGGCTTCCCGCCCGATCACCCGGCGATGGACATGCACGACACGTTCTGGGTGTCGCCTCCGCCGCAGGCGCCCGACGCGCGCGTCCTGCTCCGCACCCACACGTCCAACGTGCAGGTTCGCGAGATGCTGACGAACAAGCCGCCGCTCGCGGTGGTCAGCGTCGGCCCCTGCTACCGCTGCGACGAGGACATGACCCACACCCCGATGTTCCATCAGATGGAGGGGTTCATGGTCGACGAGAACGTGTCCATGGCGCACCTCAAGGGTGTGCTCACCGCGTTCGTCGAGCGGCTGTTCGGCAAGCGCAAGGTGCGCTTCCGCCCGAGCTACTTCCCGTTCGTCGAGCCGGGCGTCGAGGTCGACATGGGCTGCACGTTCTGCGATGGCGCAGGGTGTCGGGTCTGCAAGGGGACCGGTTTCGTCGAGATCCTCGGCGCAGGCATGATTCACCCGGTCGTGTTCGAGCACTGCGGCATCGACCCCGAGAAATACACCGGCTTCGCCTTCGGAACCGGCATCGAGCGGCCAGCGATGCTCAAGTACGGCATCCCCGACCTCCGCCTCATGTTCGAGAACGACGTCCGCTTCCTCGCCCAGTTCTGACGCATGAAAATCAGCATCAACGGCAGCGCGACCGAGATCCCCGACGGCCTGACGGTCGCCGATTTGATCAAGCACCTCGGCCTTGGCGGGCCGGTGGCGATCGAGCGGAACCGCGATGTCGTGCCCCGCGCCGAGCATGGCCAGACCCAAATTGCCGAGGGAGACCAGCTCGAGATCGTCCACTTCGTCGGCGGCGGCTGATCAGCGCGCCCGTCGGCCCGACACGGGCTTTTGGGATCGTTGAAAAGCGGCGTGTTACGCTCCCGTCGCCGTTCAGTTCCACGGATCCGCCGAAGGCGGGACGTGGGTATGTGAATTCGGCCAGGTGAGGAACATGCCGGTCAAGGTCGAGTGCGAATCGTGCAAGGCGCCGTACACCATCGATGAGCGCCGCATTCCTGCAGCAGGACTGCGCGTCCGCTGTCCGAAGTGCACCAAGACCTTCGTCGTGAAGAAGCCGGGCGAGGGCCCGGTGTCCTCCTCCGCCGCGGCCGCCGAAACGGCGGCCGGCGTGCCCGGTGTCGCGGGCGGCAACAGCCTCGCGGCGCTGCCGCGGACGCCTCCACCAGGCTCTCCGGCCACGGGCTCCCCGCCCGATGGTTTCGGTGAAATCGATCTCCCGGCTCCGGCCGCAGATGCCGGATTGCCGGCCATGCGTGCCGCAGCCCCGGCTGCAGATGCCGGATTGCCGGCCATGCGTGCCGCAGCCCCGGCCGCAGACGCCGGACTGCCGGCGGTGCGCGCTGCGGCCCCGAAGAAGCCCGTGATCAAGGGCACCGCGCTCGGTCTCGGTGGGCTCGTTCCGGGCGTCGTCGCCGCCGCGGCACGTCCTGCGGAGCCGGATCTCCCCGCCGCGCGCGAGGCGGACCTTCCTGCGGCTCGTCCGCCTGCGGCTCGCGCCCCCGCGCACACCCAGGGTGGCTTCGGGGAGATCGATCTTCCGGCAGTCGGCCGCGTGGCGCCGCCGCGCCCTGCACCCTCCTTCGAGGTCGATCTGCCCAGCCCCGCGAAGCCTGCGCGCCCCGGTGCGACGTCCGCAGGGTTCGACGATCTCCCGGCGCCCGCTGCGGCGCTCCCTGCCGAGGCTGCGGGGCTGCCCGCCGCCAAGAAGCTGAAGAGCACCCAAGTCGAGTTCGGCGAGGTCGACCTTCCCGCCGTCGGCGGACCCGGGTTGCCCGCGCCCGCCGGAGTGGGCCTCCCCGCAGTCGCTGGCGCGGGTCTCCCCGCCGTCGGTGGACCAGGGCTCCCCGCGCAGCGCGGTGCCAGCCCGACGCACAAGTTCGGAGAGCTCGATCTCGGCGCACACCTGCCGGCCGTGGCTCCGACCACGGCGAACCTCCCCGCGATCCAACCGCACGAACCGTCCGTCGTCGCGGGCCCTTCGGCTGACATCTTCGGAGGCGGCGGTCGTGACTTCGCCGTTGCACAGACCGCGATCGGCCCTGGATACCAGCCTCCGAGCGCGTCCTCCGATCTCGGCGGGTTCGGTGAGCTCGAGCTTCCTGGTCCCAGTGGTTCGCCTCCCGCGCGCGATCCGTGGGGAGCGCCCCCGGACGACTTCGGCTTGCGTTCAGGGACCTCGCGCGGATTCGGCGAGGTCGATCTCGGCGGCGATCCCGTCGGCACGAGCCCTCGCGCCGCGACCGGCGTCGACGCGTCCGGCGTCGCCGGGCCCGCCGTCGCCGCGCCGAGCATCGCGCCCCCTGGTGGCATGCCCACCGGCGGTGGTGCCTCCGACTTCGGAGAGCTGGAGCTTCCCGGCCCGGGCGTCGGCGCGATGGGGGCATCCCCGAGCGCCGAGACGTTCTCGTCGAACCGGGGCGGGCTCGGGTTCGATAGCTTCGCGCCTCCCCCGGGCGGTGACATCGGGACCGAGGCGAGCTTCGCAGGCAGGCCCGACACGCGAGGCACCGGCGGCGTCGGCTTCGGCGAGGTCGATCTCACGGGCGGCTCGAACGACGACGCGTTGGAGTTCGGCGCGATCCCCGAAGAGCGACGCGCGGATGGCGACGGTGGGGCCGAGACCGGCACTGGCTACGAGGCACCGCTCCCGAAGCCCCGCGCCGAGAAGACCGAAACCGAAGGTCAGGAGCAGGAGGAGCAGCCGAAGAAGCCGAGCGCTGCGGGGCGCGTCGCAGTCGCCCTCTTCTTCGCGGCGATCGTCGGTGGCGCTCTCCTGCAGTTCAACGACAACCTCGGCGCCTTCGGCTGGCGCGCGATCTCCGACAAGATCAACGCCGACAAACACGCGAGCCTGTTGAACAGCGCGATACAGCGCACGCGCGAGGGGTTCGGCGAAGACTCCGTCTCCCGCGCCAACGATGCGCTCACGATGATCGAGAAGGACGTCGTCATCGCTCCGCGCTACGCGGCGCTCGGCGGCTACAGCGCCTACGCGCATTTCGCATTCGAGATCCGCTTCGGCAAGGATCCTCAGCGCGACTCGCTCGCGCGAACGGCGCTCGGCCGCCTCCCGCCCGACGCCCCGAACCGCAAGCTCGCCGAGGCGGCGCGCGACGTCGTCGCCAACCAACTCCCCCTCGCGCGTGGTGCGTTGCGCGGCTTGCTGCTCGCCGATGCGAAGAACGTCGACGCGGCGGTGACGCTCGGCGAGCTCGAGCTCCGCGCCAAGCAGCCGAAGGACGCGATCGCCGCGTTCGATCAGGCGGTGAAGGCGAAGGACGACGCGCGGACCCGGGGCGGGCTCATGCGCGCGTACGACGCCGCGGGTGAGTTCGACAAGGCGCGCGCCGAAGCGACCACCGTCGCGGCCAAGTTCCCGAATCACGCGTCCTCGCGGCTGCTCCTCGCGCGATATGCGTGGGAGCGCGACAAGGACGAAGCGCAGGCCATGAAGTGGCTCACCGAGCTCGAGAAGCCGACGGTGGTCGCAGCCTCAGCTCCGACGGACCTCATCGAGGGCATGACTCTGCGGGGAAACATCCACCTCGAACGCGGTCGCGTGACCAGTGCCAAGAGGGCGTTCGAAGAGGCGATCGCCGCGGCCAAGGGCGTGCCGGTCTACAGCCCGCGTGTCGGTCTCGGCGAGGTCTGCCTCGCGAACGGAGACTTCCCGAAGGCGATCATCGAGTTCAACATGGCTTCGCAGGCGGCTCCCGATCTCGCGCTGCCGAAGGTGGGCGTTGCCCGTGCGCTCCTCAAGCAAGAGAACGCGACGCAGGCCAAGGCGACCCTCGCGCCGCTCAAGGACCCGCTGCTCGCCGGCGAGATCGGCTACTGGCTCGGTCAGGCCGAAGAGAAGCTGAGCCCCGAGCGGCCGAGCGAGCCAATCAAGATCTACGAAGCGGCGATCAAAGCGCAGCCGAGCGAGGTCAAGCCGTACGTCGCGCTCGCGAACCTGCAGGCGAAGATCGGCAGGATGGACGAGGCGGACGCGACGCTCGCGACCGCCGCGAAGAACGTTCCCCCGAGCGAGAAGCTGCACCTCGGCATCGGCGAGCTGCGGTTCCGCCAGGAGCGCTACGACCAGGCGCTCGAGCAGTTCGCCAAAGCCCTCGAGCTGCAGCCGACGAACCTCGAGGCGTTGTTCTCCAAGGGCAAGACGCTGCTCCGAATGGGGGAGCGCGCGAAGGTCGACGAGGGCAAGAAGATCCTCGATCAGGTCGCGGCCAAGGACGAGAAGTACCCGGGCCTCTCGCTCGAATACGGCCTGTACTACCAGAAGACCGACCAGATCGAAGAGGCGCTCAAGGAGTACAAGAAGGCTCTCGAGAGCCATCCCGACGACGTCGACATCCAGCTCTCGGTCGCCCGCGCGCAGGTCGAGGCGGGGATGCGCGAAGCGGAGGCGAAACTGCGCGAGATCCTCAACAAGTGCACCAAGTCCGCTGCAGAGGACATCTGCACGACCGAGGCGAAGCACTACCTCGGCCGCGCGCTGCTCCATCGCGGCAATGCGGCAGAGGCCAAGACCTACCTCGATGCAGCGGCCGCCAAGGGCGACAACAACGCGCAGTACCACCTGTACTACGGTTGGGCCCTCGTCGACTTGAACAGCCTGCCTGCTGCCGAAGTGGAGATTGGCCGTGCTCTCGAGCTCGACAAGTCTCTCGGCCTCGGGCACTGGCTGCGCGCCGAGGTCGAGGCCAAGAGCGGCAAGTACAGGGAGGCGATCGAGTCCGCCAAGCGCGCCCTGGTCATCACCAGCTCGCTCTCGCAGGCGCACGCCACGATCGCCTACAGCCTCAAGCAGCTGAACCAGGAAGAGGCCGCGCTCAACGAGTACGCGCTGGCGATCAAGGCCAACCCGACCAACCCGCGTGCCGCGTTCTGGCGCTACCAGATCGCGGACATCCACTTCCACAAGAACAGCGTCGCGCGCGCGGTCCCTGAGCTGCGTGAGGCCATCAAGCAGGCGAAGGCGATGGAGCCGCCGCCTCCCTGGCTGCCGAAGGCGCACTTCTTCCTCGCCGAGGGGGTGCGACACACCGACAAGGTCGAGGCGCTCAAGGAGTACCGCGAGTACCTCGCGACCTCCGTCGGATCGACCGACCCTGCGCGCAAAGAAGCGCAGGCCGCCGTGTTGGAGCTCGCCGGCAAGTAGCGTCTGACGCCGACTCGCCACGTCTTCCGAGAGAAGAAATCACCACGGAGCCCCGGAGTTCGAGTCGGTGCTGCCGCTCGCTTCGCGCCGACGTAAGCAAACTAGAGACCTCTCACCCGGATCGATCCGAAGGGATTCCCGTTCCCCCCGGCTTGAAAAGCCGGGGCCCTATCGCTCGTTTCGATTGAAGCCCGCTCCCGCGGGCTCCCTTGCGCAGGTCCTCAGCGGAGTCGCGATTCGCCGCTAGAGCACTTCCCGTACGCGTTGATATGTGACGGGCCGGCGCGCGCAGCACAACGTTACTGACGCGCAGGGTTCGACTCCGCCCGCCCCGGGAACGCGTCCGCGGCC
>Ga0208492_1000920_pt1 | contig 21628 bp, 15 predicted proteins | sample Subbioar_CSW14AB_FD_184820 | JGI IMG/M metagenome (GOLD analysis project Ga0208492, IMG submission 184820) | Serpentinite rock and fluid subsurface biosphere microbial communities from McLaughlin Reserve, California, USA - CR12Mar_CSW14AB (SPAdes) | ecosystem: Environmental > Terrestrial > Deep... | reverse complement strand
GGGGAATAACGGCTCGAGCCGCTTCGCCCAGGCAGCCGCTTCGTCCTTGTCCGGTTCCCCCATCCTCAAGAAGAGGAGTTGCATCGCTCGCAACCAGTCAAGCTTTTGGCTTTGTGACAAGGAGTTGAAATCGATCCGGCCAAGCGCTTCCAGTCCCTGACTTTTGAGCTGTTTGTTTCCCTGATGGGCCAGCGCGATGATCCCGGCGATGAGCGCATCGGGCTCTTTTCGTTCCAGGACTTTTTGCTCCCAGGAGGCGGGACTGCGATGTTCCAAGGCGATGCGTGCCGCGTAGCGGGTGAACCGGTCAGAATGGTTCAGTTGACGAAGGATCCGTGACAAATCGGCTTCGGCGACCGGCCCGGGCCGGTGAAACGATTCGAGCTTTTGGCGTTCGGCGCGCTCGGCCTGGCCGGCTTCGTGGCGCAGGTCGACACGCTCGGTCGATTCGTTGCCGGTGTAGCTGACCCGGTAAAGTTCCGACTGCGTGCCACGGCCCCCCACGATGAAATAAAGCGCCCCGTCCTTGCCCACGACCAGATCGGTCAGGGGCAATGCCGAGCGAGAAACGAATTCTTCGCGCGTCGCCTTGTAGGTCGAACCTGAAGGTTGCAGGTGAAGGGCGTAGATCGTGCCGAAGGTCCAGTCGCATATATAAAGCGCATTTTGATATTTGGCGGGGAACTTGGCGCCGGCGCCAAGTTCGACGCCGACCGGCGAGCCGGGGCCGATGTCGATCATCGCGGGCAAGCTGTCAGGGTAATAGGCTGGCCACTTTCCCGTGCCGCTACGCCAGCCCAGCTCGCTGCCGCTGGTGGCATGGTTGACGCGGGTGGGCCGGTACCAGGGCATCCCTAAGTCCCATTCCATGTCGGCGTCGTAAACGAATATCTCGCCATCGGGATGTACCGCCATGTCATAGGGGTTGCGATAGCCAATGCTCAGCATTTCCCAGGTCTTGCCCTCGGGATCGGTCCGAGCGACATAGCCGCCGGGTGCCATGATGCCGACGGCGTGGCCGTTGGCGTCCCACTGGCGCGGTAGTAGATGGTCTTCGGCCCAGTTCGACGGAATACGGCTCGCTTGAAACCCTTCCGGCGGCAGCGTGTGATTGCCGCACAACAGCAAGATCCCCTTGCCGTCGGGACTCAAGCGCAAAGCATGTGGGCCATGTTCTCCGCCTCCACGGATGCTTTTGAGTTTTTCCACCTTGTCGTATTGATCGTCGCCATCGGTGTCGGTCAACCGGTAAAGCCCCGAACCCGGGCCGACGTTGGCACAGACATAAAGGCTGCCAAAGGCATGGAGCATGCCCTGGACGCCCGACATGTTGACCTTGAGTTTTTCGATGCGCGTCGATTCTTGGGTTCCCACCTTTCCGGGCGTGATGCGAAAAAGGCCGCGATTGTCCTGGTCGCTGGCGATCAACCGGCCGCGATCGTCAAGACCCAGGCACACCCATGACCCCATCGTCTCCTTGGGCACGGTGAAAAGCCGTTCGATTTGGAACCCTTCAGGGAGTTGAAATGTCGCATTGCCGGCCGGGCCCGGGGCCTGGGCGAAAAGATCGCCCCAGGGGCCATCGCCGAGTTTGCCGATGATCTTGACCGGCGCGATGGCGCCGCGCACGCCGAATTCGTTGGCACTCCACGATTCGTCGGAAATGATTTGCGTCTCTTGACCGCCGGGAGCGGTAACGATCAACTTGCAAACAAAAGCCGCGATGCCTCCATGATTGGTGACGACGGCGCTCAAGGTGTTATCTCCTTCGCGCAGGGCCTTGGTCGCGTCGACCTCGACGGGAACTTCCCACTCCGTGCTTCGGCCCAGGCGATTGCCGTTAAGGGCCACTTCAACTTCGTTATCGCAGGAAAATTTCAAGCGGGCCTTGCCGTCCTTGGGAGCCACGAACTTCTTGTTGAGCTGATACTTCTTGTCGGGATGGGCGCCCCAGATCCATTTCGGTGTCGGCCCCGCAAGGAAGGGGGAGACGGAAGCGGGGCGCTCGGGTTGCTTCTTCCCCGGGGTTTGCGACTCCAGCACCTCGGGTTTCTGGCTGACGGCTTCCTGTGCCGCCAATCGTTGGATTTCGCCAGCAGGAACCAGGCTCAAAAGAAGAAAAAACCGGAGGCGCAATGATGTCATGTGCAATCCCTGAAAGAAATCATCGGCAATGCCACGGGCGCGTGTCAGATGTGCGCGGGCTTTGAAGCGAGCCATGGGGGGGCAAAACTATTCTGCTTCTCGCAGGGGCAAAGGGCCACCCCACAACCTGCCGCACAGCGAGCGTTTCAAAAAAAAACGCCACGGGCGAATGGACCCATGGCGATAGGAGGCTCAAACCGCAAAGCGCTTAGCCCTGGGGATTGGTTTCCAATTCAGCTAACAGTTCCGCGATTTTTGCCTCCAATGGCTTGCCGCGCAGGTCCTTGGCCCGAATGACCCCCTTGTGATCGATGATATAGGTCGTCGGGAATCGGCGCACGCCCCAGTCGAGGGTGATGCCCGACGGTCCAGCATACCATTGGATCCAGGGCATCTTGTTTTTCTCAAGGAACTTGTCGAGCGTTTCTCTTTTTTCATCGGCGTTTACGGATATAAGAACAAACGACTTGCCTTTGAGTTTTTCGATTAGCTCCTTTTTCTGGGCAATCGCGGCAAGGTTCTGCTGGGAAAACATCGCTTCCACTCTTTCCTTTTCCTGGGCAAACGCTGGAGGAATGGGGGGGGGAGCGGTGGACCAAAAGTCGAGCATAACGACCTTTCCCTTGTAATGGGAAAGTTGGTCCTGTTTGTTTCCGTCGATATTGAGGCATGTGGCTGAAGGGGCGGCACGGCCCGGATTGAGATTCATTTCGCTGAGCCGTGCCCTGGCGAGGGCACCCACCTTGCCGCCAGGAGTTTCGATTTCCGGGTAATCCTTGATCACGATTTCAAAATACTCTTTCGCGGATTTCAGATGCTCGTCAGAAGCTTTCGCATCGCGAGCGGCGAGGATCGCGGCCACCGATTGATGGGTAAGACCCAATGCAAAATAAGCCTGCCCCTTCGTGGAAGCGCTCTTGGCTTCCTTCGCGATTTTCCCGATCTCGCTGAACCGAAGGTCGATGCTTTGGCTCGTGCTCATAACAAAGTTGATCACCTTGCCAAATTGCGGATGGTCCAGATAGTTCTTCAGAAGCAGTTCCTTGGCTTCGTCAACGAGCGCGTTCTTGCGAGCGGCGAAACCATTTTGCATTGCGAAAAACAGCGGTTCGAACGCCAACGGGTCCGTGGGAGGGTAGACTTTGGCCATCTCCATCGCCTTGACCGCAAAGCTACCCTGGGTCTCGGCCGATTTTTTGAAGGAATCCTGCCGACTCTTCAGCCTGTCCGTTTCCCCGATCATCCGCTGTGCTTTCCTCGCGTTCAACTCCCATTCCTCGGCTTCCTTTTTCAAAGCCGCGAATTTTTTCTGCGCCTCGATCAGGTCGGCGGATCCTCCTTGTCGGGCGGGTACCGATTCCGGTGTTTTCTTTGCCTCACCCGGGCCCTGGGACATGACAGGGATACCCATTGCCAAAACCGCCATACCGGACCACCATTTGCGCATGGGACAAAATCCTTACGTGAGGATGAATCAGACGGCAAGGAAACAATACTCGAGAAAACAGCTCCCAAATCAGACTACATAAGCGCCAATATCCGGCGATTCGACTGGACCGTCTTTTTTTCATTTTTATGCAGTCAGCAAGGCAAAAAGATCGCAGTTGGAGTCACTGGCCTGATTTTGGTTGTTCCATGGCGGCCAAGAGTTCGAGTACCTTGGCTTCCAGTGGTTTGCCCCGCAGGTCTTTCGCCCGGATTACCCCGTTGTGGTCGATGATGTAAGTCGTTGGGTATTTGCGCACACCCCAGTCGAGGATGATGCCGGATTGACCGGCGAACCAGTGGGTCCAGGGCATCTTGTTTTTTTCGAGGAATCGGTCCAGGGTTTCTCTCTTCGCATCGCCGCAAACGGAGATCAGGGCAAATCTCCTGCCTTGGAATTGTTCGACCAGTTTCCTTCGCTCGGGGATCGCCGCCACCGACTGCCTCGACCAGATGGCCCAGATATCGAGCACCACAACCTTCCCCCGGTACTGGGAAAGTTGATCCGGCCGGTTGCCATGAATGTTGAGGCAGACGACCTCAGGAGCGGCGTTGCCGACCTTGAGGTTCATCATTTCGTTGAGCAGTCCTCTGGCGAGAACTCCCGCCTTGCCTCGAGAGGTTTCAACTTCAGGATAACTTCGCACCACCAGTTCGAAATAGTTCTTCGCCGATTTCAGACGCTCGTCGGATGCCTTTTCGTCAATCTGAACGATGCCCGAGGAATGCTGGAGATTCATGTAGCCCAGTGCATAAAAAGCCTGTCCTTTGGTGGAGGGATTTTTGGCTTGCCTGGCAATCGACTCGATCACGACCATTTGATCGGGGCCGAGATTGGCAATGAACGAAATGACGGAGCCAAATTGAGGATGGTCAACCTGATGCTTGAGAAGCCATTCCTTGGCTTGAGCGACTTCCGCCGGTTTGCGGCCGCTGAATCCGTTTTGGAGGACAAATAAAAGAGGCTCGAAAATCGCGGGATCCCTGGGGTCAAGGGCCCGGGCCAGTTCCATTGCCTTGACGGCGTAGGCGCCCCGAGCCTGGAACATCCGGTTCATGTATTCATCGCGCAATTTGGGGAGATCTTGCGGTGACGCCGCTTCCAGGGCTTTCAAGGAAGCCGCCTCCAGATCCTCGGACTCTTTCTTCAAGAGGGCAAATTGCCTGAGAGCCGCGAGAGCCTCGGGAGAGCGATCATCTTGATTACCTTCCCCGCAGGCACCGGCCGGAATAAGGAATGCCGCTTCCGATGGTTTCGCGTCCCCTTGAGATTCCTGGGTGTTGGCCGATGTTCCCAGGGCGAGAACCGCGATGGCGGTCAACCACATTCGCATGGGCAAAATTCCTGAAAAGCAATGGGACCTGCGTGCGAAGATAGCAGACGGACGCATCTACTGTCAAAATGAAGTTCGGTAAAAGTCGGTTCGTTGCGATATTCTGGATTTATGAGAAATGAATCGGCTCAGGGGCTTTGGGCAACCAGGCTCGACACTTGAGTAAGAAGTTCTGATCAAAGAGAAAAAGCCTCTGGAATTTCAGTGGGTTTTTCTCTGACTTCACTAGCCCAATCAACCTTAGCCCGCTTTTTCTTTTTCTATTTCAGCCAGCAATTCCTCAACCTTCTTTTCCATTTTCTCGCCCCAAAGATCCTTGGCCCGAATGACCCCTTTGTGGTCAATGATGTAAATCGTTGGGAAATAGCGAACATTCCAGTCCTCAGTGATCCCCTTGTTTCCCGAAAACCAATGGATCCAGGGCATCTTGGTTTTTTCCAGAAATTTGATCAGCGTTTCCTTTTCGTCATCGGCGGAAACAGAGATCAAGGCGAATTTCTTACCCTTGAGTCTTTCGACCATTTTCGTTTCTTGGGGAATCATGGCGACACAAGGGCCGCACCAGGTGGTCCAGATATCGAGCACGACCACTTTGCCCTTGTAGTTGGACAGCTTATCCTGTTTGTCGCCGTCGATATTGAGGCAAGTAACTTCGGGGGCAGAGGCGCCAATCTTGAGCAGGCGCAACTCGTTCAGCGCGATTTGCGCGGCTTTGCCCAAATCGCCCCGTCGGCCCGGGACATCGGCGAATTTCTCGATCACGATATCGAAATAGGATGCAGCCTTTTTCTGAAGCTCCGCCACTGTGCCTTCGGCCAAATTCGGCGCTTCCGCCGCGTCTGCCAATTTCTGTCCCAAGATCAAATGGGCATTCCCTTTGATCGTTCTGGATTTGCTGTCCCTGGCAAGCGCTTCGAATTTTTCGGTGCTATTGGGATCTCTTAATATCGCATAGCGCAATGCTGCCGGTATCGCTGGGTCTTTTTCATCAAGTGTTTTAACCAGGTCAATCGCCTGCTTGGCAGTTTCCGCGAAAAGTTTGTTCAACTTGATCGTAATTGCAGGCCCCAATTTTTGCCGATCTTCCGGCTTTGCTACCTGCAATTCCTTGAGCACATCCTCTCGACGTTTGCTAAATGCCTCCATAATTTCGTGAAGCTTCTTTTCGCCTTCGGATGGTTCCTTGGCGGGCGCCTTCTTCGTGTCTCCTGTGGGTTTGATTTTCTCGGCGGGAGTCGTTTCGGGCTTCTTCTTGGAGCCCCCGGCATCTTGCGCCATGGCGAAAATGCCAAGGGCCAGAAGCGTCAAACCGGACAACGCAATGCTCCTGGATGGGTGCCTTATCATCGGGGGTAAATCCTTATAAAGAGAGCAAGTAGGATCAGTACTCTCGGAAAAACGTCTCGACTCCCAAAGAACCACGCTGACCAAGTGAATCATCGCCAAGAAGCCAGTTTCATTGTCAGGCTACAAAAACCATTCCTTGCGGGAAATGCTGATCGGGTCGCACGTTCGAGCATTCCGTCCAAATTCGAAATGCAGGAAACCCTTCAAAAATAAGCATAAAAAAAGCCACTGAAAATTCAGCGGCTTTTTCAGTAGAATTAAACAAACAAGCTTAGCCTACTTTTTTATTATCCATTTCCTCCAGCAATTCTTCCACCTTCTTTTCCATCTCCGCGCCACGCAGGCCCTTGGCGCGGATCACCCCTTTGTGATCGAGGATGTAAACGGTGGGGTAGAATCGGATATTCCAATCTTGCAAAATCCCTTTCCGTTCGGCAAACCAGTGCGTCCAGGGCATTTTGGTCTTTTCAACAAAATTGACCAAGGTCTCCTTTTTATCATCGCCGGAAACGGAAATCAGGGCGAACTTCTTGCCTTTAAGCTTTTCGACCATTTCCTTTTCGTGGGGAATCATGGCCACACAAGGCCCGCACCAGGTGGCCCAGATATCGAGCACCACGACCTTGCCTTTGTAATTGGACAGCTTGTCCTCTTTGTCGCCATCGATGTTGAGGCAGGTAACTTCGGGAGCAACTTTGCCCACCGAGAGATTCTTCAATTCGAACAGTGACTTTTTGGCGGCTTCGCCCAAGGTGCCGCGGCCACTCGGAACATCCGCATATTCCTTGGCGACAATTTCGAAGTAACCTTCCGCTTTTTTCTCCAACTCCTCAATTTTCTCCTTGCTCAGGCCGTCTTTGCCGGCCGCTTGCATCTGGCTTTGCGCAAGGATGGAATACCCGTTTCCTTTGACTGAAGGGGACTTGTAACCCTTAATCAGTTTCTCGATTTCCGGCACGCAGCCTGGATCCACGGCGGCAAACTGGATCGCTTGCACCACAACCGGATCCTTCTCATCGGTCGATTGAAGCAATGCAACCGTCTTCTTGGCAAATTCCCCAATCGGTAATTTGTCCAGTTTGGCCTGAGTCGCGGGAATCAGTTTGGCCCGGTCTTCAGGCTTGGCCGCCACATACTCCTTCATCGCTTCCTGCCGAAGCTTCCCCAATTCCTTCTGGATTTCCGCGAACTTCTTTTGCCCTTCGGATTGCTCCCTGGTGGGCGCCTTTTTGGCCTCGCCAGACGGAGTGATCTTCTTGGCGGGAGTTGAATCGGCCTTCTTCTTCGTTTCGGCGGTATCTTGGGCCATGGCAGGAATGCCCAGGGCCAATATCGCCAAACCTGACAACCATTTACGCATGGGGAATGAGTCCTTGAGAAAGTAGAAAAGGTCGTGAGGGAAATTGCGCCAACCGCAAAGAGTTGGAGCAGCGTATCGCGTGGAAGAAGACTCGCCGATAAGCTCACCATGGGCTGCAGGTGGGCCAAAGAGGGAAACGGCGTGGTTTGCCTTCACAATTCACTCTACCTGAACCCTTGCACGAGAGCCATGGGGGCAGCGCCACTTTCATGAGCAAAACAACTTAAAAAAGAATGAGTGGCCGGAAGCCGTCGCGATTCTGACGCTGCTGTGCGATGCGCGCAGCGCAACGATTCCGTGGGGCCGCGAAAACAAGAGAGCTTTGACGGCGTAAACCAAGAGACGTTCAGCTGCATTTCGATCCCTGACATCGATCGCCGGAAGAGACTGGATCTTCCGATCTTGCATCACGACCTTACCTTCGGCACGACTGGCCGCCTGCTCATTCTCTTGCGACCGTTGCAGTTGCTGGGCCAAAATGAGATCCTGCCCCTTCACCGCCTTGAGCTTCGAATCCGGTTGATCCGGGTTTTCCGGGTTTGTTTTCCTCTCCCCCCAAACGAGAACAAATTCAGAAAAACAAAAAAAGAAAGACACATCGAATGGGAACCAGCGGGAAACAAACCCGGAAAACCCGGATCAACCGGAGCCAAGGGGCGATTTTCCGCTCATCCGTTTGAATTTGGGAAGCCTAGGAGACTTAGGCCGCCTCTGTGTCACGATTGGTTTCACTTACGAGAGCGGTCACAACGGTGCCGGGCCGAGAAATGGGAAAGGGAGTGGTTAACTTGGTTAACCACTCCCTTTCCCATGATAACCCATTCAGCCGGCGAGGCCTTACGCGCCGCGGCCGGCGGCGACGATTTGCAGGAAGCCCTTGGCATCGAGTGAAGCGCCGCCGATGAGGCCGCCATCCACGTCGGGTTGTCCAAAAAGTGTGGCGGCGTTATCTGCCTTCACGCTGCCGCCGTAGAGGATGACCATCCCTTCGGCCAGCTTCGCGCCGAAGGCTTCCTTGACCAGGCCGCGCAAGAAGGCATGAGCCTCCTGCGCTTGCTCGGGCGTCGCGTTCACACCCGTGCCGATCGCCCAGACCGGCTCGTAAGCGAGGACAAGGCTGGGCAGTTTGTCGGCCGGCAAGCCTTGCAGCGATCCCAAGAGTTGCGTCTTGAGCACTTCGAAGGTCTTGCCCGCCTGGCGTTCGGCCAGCGTTTCGCCGACGCAAACGATCGGATCAAGGCCCTGATCGAAGGCCGCCTTCGTCTTCTTGTTGATCCCCTCGTTGGTTTCTCCGAAATACTGCCGCCGCTCGGAGTGGCCAAGGATGACGAGCGAGCAGCCCAGTTCCTTGATCATGGCCGGGCTGTTTTCGCCGGTGAAGGCGCCGGTTGCCGCCGAGTAAGCGTTTTGCCCACCCACTTCGACTGCGGTTCCCTTGACCGCTTCGGCAACCAAACCCAAGTAAACCGCCGGCGGGCAAACGGCTACGCGCGGATCGCCCGGCTTGACTCCCGCCGCCACCGCCTTGGCCAGTTCCACAGCCGTGGTCTTGTTCGTATTCAGCTTCCAGTTGCCTGCCACAAATTTGCGACGCATCGTCAAAGTCCTTGTTCAAACAAAATGAGATTTAGCGGACCAGTTAAGGGGACAATTTTGGATTCCAAATTCCTTTGAAATGGAATTTCAATGGAAATCCAAAGATTAATGGAAGGAACCGTGCATGACCTGGGCGAGTTTCTCCAGATCCTTGGCCAGCTTGGCAAATTGCTCGGGCAGCAAGGCCTGCGGGCCATCGGAGAGCGCTTTCTCCGGGCAAGAGTGGACTTCAACATGCACGCCATCGGCGCCGGCGGCGACCGAGGCGCGTGCCATCGCGGGGATCAGGTCGGGCCGGCCGGTCGCGTGGCTCGGATCGACGATCATCGGCAGGTGGCTTTGCCCCTTCACATTGGGCACGGAAGCCAGGTCAAGCATGTTGCGCGTCGATTCCTCGAAGCTACGCACGCCGCGTTCGCAAAGCACGACATTGGGGTTCCCCTCGGCCAGAATGTACTCGGCCGACATGAGCAGATCCTTGACCGAGGCGGACAGGCCGCGCTTCAGAAGCACCGGCTTTCGCGTCTGGCCCACCTCTTTGAGCAGGTCGAAGTTCTGCATGTTGCGCGCGCCGATTTGCAGCATGTCGGCATATTTGACGACCAGATCGGCCTGGCGCGGATCCATGATTTCGGTGACGACCGGCATGCCGTGAGCATGGCCGATGTCTTTCAAAATGCGCAGGCCTGGCTCGCCCATTCCCTGGAAGCTATAAGGACTGGTTCGGGGCTTGAAGGCGCCGCCACGCAGGATGTTGGCACCCGCCGCGCGCACTCCCTTGGCGATTTCCGCCAGGATTTCTTCCCCTTCGATGGCGCAGGGACCAGCGATGAGCGCCAGATGGCCGCCGCCGATTTTTACCGGAGCTGTGCCCGGCGCGCCGGAAACTTCGACAATCGTGTCGAGCTTGCGCATCTGCCGGCTGGCCAATTTGAACGGCTTCAAAATCGGCAGCACCTGCTCGACGCCGGGGATGGCGGCGAGGGGTTGGGTTTGCAGGCGAGTTTCATCGCCAATCACGCCGATGATGACCCTTTGCTCTCCCTGGGACAGGTGCGGCTTCAGTCCCAGTTCGCGAATGCGTTCGCAAATATGGTCAACCTGGGCCGGGGTGGTGTCCGGAGCCACGACGATAATCATGATGAGCTATACCTTGGCAATGCCTTTCGCGAACCAACCGAACCCCATGGCCGGCGCATTTGCGCCGGTCATTACCCCCCGTTCTGTACCCCATTCGTCTGGGCGGGGTTACAAGGCAGAATTCGGCTTAAGCCTGAATCCTGGCGACAGGGAACGAACCAAGGATGTGAATTTCCTTGCAGTAGGTCTCAAGCGATTTTAGGGTTTTGGAAACTTTTGGGTCTTCCTGGTGGCCTTCGAAATCGACGAAGAAGATGTATTCGGGCTTTTCCCCCTTGCCGGAGCGAGCGGGGAACGACTCGATCCAGGTCAAATTGATCTTCGCGGACCGGAAGATTTCCAGGGCCTCCACCAGCGAACCGGGATTGTGCGGCACCCGGAAAATGATCGAGGTTTTGTCGTGGCCGGTGCGGCCGCACTTATGATTGCCGATGACCGCAAACCGGGTTTCATTGTCCGGATAGTCTTCGATATCGGAAAAGACGATTCGCAGACCATAGTGCACGGCGGCTTCGCGGCTGGCGACGGCCGCGGCGCCCGGTTCGCGCTGGGCCAGTTCGGCGGCCACCGCCGTGGAGCTGACTTCTTTCAAGACGGCCTGGGGCACGTTTTTCGCCAACCAGTTGCGGCACTGCGAGAGCGCCTGGGGCTTGCTATAAACCCGGCGAATGTCCTGATGTTCGCAGCGCGCCAACAGGTTGTGATGGACGTTGAGGCGGATTTCGGCGCAGATGATCATTTGCGACATGCGCAAAAACATTTCCAGGGTGTCGGCAACGCGGCCATCCGTCGAGTTTTCGACCGGCACCACGCCGAAATCGACATGGCCCCGATTGACTTCTTCGAAGACCGCGGCAATCGAGCCGACGGCTACGAATTCCACCGCCGTGCCAAAACGCTCCACCGCCGCGATATGACTGAAACTGTACTCGGGCCCCAGGTAGGCCACCTTGAGCACTTTTTGCAACGCACGCGAGCCCGACATCAACTCGCGGAAAATGGCGCGAATGGTCGCCTCGCCCACGGCGCCGCTCAAATTCCTGTGCAGTTGCAACACATTGGTCAGGACTTCTTCTTCCCGCGCCGAGTTGAAAATCTCTTCCCCGGCCGCCGACTTGATCTTGCCGATTTCCGCCGCGAGGCTCGCCCGCTCGTTGATGGATTTGATGATCTGGTGATCGAGTTTATCGATCTTCTCGCGCAGAACCTTGAGGTGGGCCATCGATTTGGCCGGTAGGCCAGGGGAGAGCGGAGCCTTGCTGTCCTTGGCGGGCTCTTTGGCCTCTTTATCGTCCGAGGAAGGGGGCAGTTCGGGTTTGCGGGCCATTTCGAGGATCCTGAGTCGATGAGCTTAGGGGTTGGATTGGTGCGGTCCTGCCACGCCGGTAACCCGACCCGGAATGGTCAAAATTTCAGAAAAACATACGAGAGTTGTTGGGTCTGGCAACGACAGCGAACCAATGGAGTGCCAAAAAAGCGAAAATCGAGCGCGGTTCGAGGCAGAAATCCCCCACTCTCCCTGCCAAAGTGGCATCGAAACACCGCACTCCCCGGAAAGCCGGGTAATTTCGAGTACTTAAGCCTATACTTCTGAACAACTTAGGACTTTCAATTTGCGCAGGGCAATTGGCACGACGGTTGCTTTTGATTTTTTAGTTCGAAGATTCCCGTTTGTCATGCAGGCTAGGGATGGACTCTGGGAATACCCGGGGCCACATAAGCTGAATGCGCCTTCGGACCAGGGTTTGCACGTCACGGACCCAGGTGCGCCAGACACGGGAAAAGGAGCAAAGTAATGGCAGAAGACAAAATCATCGGAATCGATCTCGGAACGACCAATTCCGTGGTCGCGGTCATGGAAGGCGGCGAAGTCAAGGTCATCGCGAATCAGGATGGCAACCGGATCACCCCGAGCGTGGTGGCATTCACCGATAAGGGCGACCGGCTCGTAGGCGATCAGGCCAAGCGTCAGGCGGTCACCAATCCTCGCCGGACGATTTACTCGATCAAGCGATTCATGGGCCGCCGCCGGCAGGAAGTGGTTGGCGAGGAAAAGCTGGTTCCCTACAAGATCGTGGGTTCCGGCGACGATCTGACCAAGGTCGAAATCGACGGCAAGGCGTACACGCCTCCGGAAATTTCGGCAATGATCCTGCGCAAACTCAAGGAAGCGGCGGAAGCCTACCTGGGACAGACGGTGCGCAAGGCCGTCATCACGGTCCCCGCCTACTTCAACGACGCCCAGCGCCAGGCAACGATCGAAGCCGCGCAAATTGCCGGTTTCGACACCGAATGGGAAATAGAAGATCCGGGTACGGGCAAGAAAACCCGCCAGCGGATGCGCATCATCAACGAGCCGACCGCGGCCAGCCTGGCCTACGGCATGGACAAGAAGGCCAACGAAAAGATCGCCGTGTTCGATCTTGGCGGCGGCACCTTCGACATCTCGATCCTCGATGTGGGCGACGGCGTGTTCAAGGTCGAATCGACCAACGGCGACACCCACCTGGGCGGCGACGATTTCGACCAGGTCATCATCGACTACATCGCGCAGGAGTTCCAAAAGGAAAACGGCATCGATCTGCGTAAGGACCAGATGGCCTTGCAGCGGTTGAAAGAAGCGGCCGAACGGGCCAAGAAGGATCTGTCGGGCCAGACCAACACCGACATCAACCTTCCGTTCATCACCGCCGACGCCAGCGGGCCCAAGCACCTGATGCTCAGCCTGACCCGCGCCAAGCTCGAACAACTTTGCGAAAAGTTGATCGAACGCTGCAAAGGCCCCGTCGTTCGGGCCCTTGAAGATGCCAAGCTCAAGCCCGGTCAGATTGATCAGGTCGTACTCGTGGGCGGCATGACCCGCATGCCCCGCGTGCAACAGATGGTCAAGGAAGTCTTCGGCAAGGAAGGCCACCGGGGCGTCAACCCCGACGAAGTCGTTGCCATCGGCGCCGCCATTCAGGGAGCCCAGTTGCTTCTGGGTTCCAAGTCGGAAGTGCTGCTGGTCGATGTGACCCCGCTGTCGCTTGGCCTGGAAACGATGGGGGGACGCTTGACGCGCCTCATCGAGCGCAACACCTCGATTCCGGTCGAAAAGAAGCAGATCTTCTCGACCGCTTCGGACAACCAGACCGCCGTCACGATCTCGGTGTTCCAGGGCGAATCGGAACTGGCAAAGAGCCCATCGAACCGCTTGCTTGGCGAGTTCAACCTCGAAGGCATTGGCGCGGCGCCCCGCGGCGAACCGCAAATCGAGGTCACTTTCTCGCTTGATGCCAACGGCATCCTCAAGGTGACCGCGAAGGATCTCGGCACCGGTAAGGAAGCCAAGGTCGAAATCAAGGGCTCGTCGGGCCTGTCGAAGGACGATGTCGAGCGGATGAAAAAAGACGCCGAGGCGAATGCCGCGGACGAAAAGCGCAAGATCGAACTGATCGACGCGCGCAACGAAGCGGACAACACCGCTCACCGGGTTGAGAAACTGCTGAAGGACCAGGGCGCCAAGTTCGGCGATGCAAGCAAAAAGGCGCTCGAAGCGGCGATCACCAAGGTTCGCGATGCGGCCAAGGGTGAAGATGCCGCCGCCATCAAGCGGGCCTCCGGGGAACTTCAGGAAGCCTTCAATGCCGCCTTGCAACATTCCAATGTTTCTGGCGACGCGGCGGGCGGTCCTCAGGGCGCCGGACCGCAAGCGGCCGGAACCGGCGCGGGCGGCAAGGCCGACGATGTGATCGACGCCGAGTTCGAAGTGAAAAAGTAAGGTCCTGAAAACCTCAAGGCTTGAAAAACGCTTGCGACCCTACGGGATCGCAAGCGTTTTTTTGTTGGGGGCCCAATCTACTGCGCGGGAATAGACTCTCTTATGCCCTTCTTCTCTCCGTATTCCCCCTGATTCGCAAAGGACTCTCCCCTTGCGCTACTTCAAACTCCCTCTCATCGTCACGGGAATCGCACTGCTAACGGCCATCCTGCTTGGTATCGGCGGGATGGTGATGATCGACCGCTCTGGCGGCAATGAAAAGGACAAAGTGGCTCGTGCCGGAATGCTCGGCACGGGCCTGGCGCTAACCACTTCGATTGTGATTGCACCCTTCTGGATCTTCGCCGCTGGGAAATTCGGCAAGGAGCGGCGGGAAAAGCTAGAACGGGAAAAGTCGAAATCAGAATCGTTCAGAAAGCCGCTCAAAAAGAAAAGAAGAACGGAATGAATTGCTTGAAGCTTCCTTTTTGGTTGATCGACGCCTTTGCCGATGAACCCTATTCGGGCAATGCCGCCGGCGTTGTCCTTCTTGAAAATGACCTACCCGATGCGGTCTATCAGAAGATCGCCATGGAGGTGAATCATCCCGAAACCGCATTCTTGATTCAAATCGAGGATGGCTGGTCGCTGCGCTGGTTCACCCCCACCAAGGAGGTCAATTTGTGCGGCCACGCGACTCTGGCCGCCGCCTCGGTGCTTTACGACACGCGGCAAATCCATCAGGCCAAGTTTCACACGCGCTCGGGCGTCTTGCACTCGCTTGTGGAAAATGGCCAGGTGTTGCTCGATTTCCCCAAACAGCCGCTCAAGGCGCTCGCTCTCGATCCGCGGGTGGGGCCGGCGCTCTTTCCCGGCGGCGTGCCGGCAGGCGCGATCTTGAGCTACTGGCAGGCAAGCGAAGATTGGCTGGCCGAACTCGACTCACCCGAAAGGGTCATCGCCTTGGCGCCGAACCTGGACCAGGTGGCGCAACTGGGTGGGCGCGGCCTGATCGCCACCGCCAAGGGCGGCCCGGCCGGAATCGATTTTGTCTCCCGCTTTTTCGCGCCTCAGTTCGGCGTTCCGGAAGATCCCGTGACCGGGTCGGCTCATTGCGCGCTGGCTCCATTTTGGGGATCGCGCCTGGGAAAGATCAAGATGAGAGGAAAGCAATGCTCCGCGCGCTCGGGAATCGTTGGCGTGGAACTTCTGGGCGAGCGGGTGATCCTTTCAGGCCAGGCCCACACGACCATCCAGGGGACGGTGCTTGCGCCATTGTGGGACGAATCCAGGGTCTGACCCGCTTGTGCCGCGCGATGACCGTGGGGCATTTTCTGGGGCGCAATTCAGGGTACGCGAAGCGGTCCCTCGTATTGGGACTTGCGCCTTTCATTTCGATGGCATTTTTCACGGGGTCAGCCTTGAGTCGAGCAGAGGAAATCGCGGTTACCGACGGCAAGGAAAATGTTCTGCTCACGAACACCGGTTGCTGGTCGCCTGATGGCAACTGGCTCGTTTATGACACCCGATCGGCGGCCGACGGCGGGGTGTTCGATGGCGACCGGATCGAACGGGTCCATGTCCCAACCGGCAAGGTCGAGCTCCTTTATCGATCTCAAAATGGCGCGAAATGCGGCGTGGTCACTCACCATCCCACCAAGCCCCTGGTCGCGTTCATCCTCGGACCCGAACCGCTCGACGATGGGTTTACCTATGGTCCGGCCCGGCGCCGCGGAGTCGTCGTCGACACGACCAGGCCCGGTATTGCGCTCGATCTCGACGCACGCGACCTGGTTGCGCCGTTCACGCCGGGAGCGCTTCGCGGAGGTAGTCATGTGCATGTCTGGTCGCCAGAGGGCGATTGGATCAGTTACACCTATGAAGACCATGTCCTTGATCTGCTCGATCAGGCCAAGCAAATCGGCCATCAGCCCAACCGCAGAACGATCGGCATTTCGGCCCCCGGCCGGGTCATCCCGCGCCATGCGCATCCGCGCAACCATGAAGGGAGTTATTTCTCGGCGCTGGTCGTGCCGTTGTCGGCCCGAACGGAACCTAACCCAGGGGAGTTGATCAAGGCCTGCGAAGAAGGCTGGATCGGCACGGATGGCTACCTCAAGCCCGATGGGACACGGCAAAAGCGCGCCCTGGCATTTCAGGGGACCGTGATCGGTGAATCAGGCAAGCCCGTCGTCGAAATTTTTGTGGCCGATTTGCCCGACGACTTGACCGTGGCCGCTCACGCACCCCTCGAGGGAACGGCCACAACGATGCCGGGCTCACCGCAAGGGGTGATCATTCGCCGGCTCACCCAAACCGAGAATCGGCCCTTCCCTGGCATTCAAGGTCCCAGACACTGGGTCCGTTCAAGCCCCGATGGGTCTCACATCGCCTACTTAGCAAAGGACGACAAGGGTATTACTCAGATATATCTGGTATCTCCCAATGGCGGCTCCCCCACGCCCCTCACGCACAACGACTCGCCGATCCGTTCCTGTTTCACCTGGAGCCCCGATGGCAGATCGATTGCCCACACCACGGAGCAGGGTTTGTGCTTGACTTCGGTGCCAGCTGGCAGGTGCACGGTGCTGTTGAAACAGGAGAAGGACCGCCCCATTCGTCCCGAAGCGGTCGTGTTTTCGCCAGACGGTCGATCGATCGCGTTTATGCGCAATATTCACGGGAAAAACCGGATTTTCTCGTACAGAATTTAGGCAAATTAAATAGGATGATGGGAGTATTTGTGGGCTTCTTGGACACGGATTTGCATTGCAACTGGGTGGCTCTTGCTGGACCAAATCACGCCATTGATTCTGACTTTCAACGAGGAACCCAATATCGGTCGCGTGCTGGAAAAGCTGACCTGGGCCTCGGAAGTTGTGGTCCTCGACAGTGGAAGCACCGACCGCACCCGCGAAATCGCCACCAGCTTCAAGAACGTTCGCTGGGAAACCCGGCCGTTCGATTCTTTTGCCGGCCAGTGCAACTATGCCCTCGATCAGTTGATCCCGTCGGATCGCTGGGTGCTTTCGCTCGATGCCGACTATGTTCTGAGCGATGACTTCCCAGGGGAAATTGAGAGCCTTGCGGCCTCCGGGCAAGACAAAGCCGGGTTCGAATCGAGTTTTCTCTATTGCATTGATGGCGTTCCGCTACGGGGGTGCCTTTACCCTCCACGGACCTGTCTATTCCGTAACCTGCCCCAAAACCGGTACATTCAAGACGGGCATGCGCACAGGCTGGTGATCTCGGGCAAGATCAAAAAGCTGCGATCGAAGATTCTGCATGACGACCGCAAACCTCTCTCTCGCTGGTTGACCTCGCAAGCAAAATATGGGGAACAGGAAGCCAAATTACTGCTGAATAAGCCGTGGAAAGATCTGCGTCTTTCCAACCGCATTCGAAAATTCCTTGTTCTGTCTCCTTTTTTGGCGCCGCTTGTCTATTTCATCCCTCGTTTTGGCTTCTTGGATGGAAAAATTGGCTTGCAATATGCATTCCAAAGAATGATCGCCGAATTAATTATTTCTTTGAAGTTGCTCGAATTACGACGAAATCAACTCACTGAACCTCTTTCCGGAAAACCTAAGAACTAATTACCTATGTCGCAATTCATCCTTGGCATCAATGCATTTCATGGCGATTCCAGCGCCTGCATTCTCAAAGACGGGGTCTTGCTGGCGGCCGTCGAAGAAGAACGATTTCGCCGCATCAAGCACTGGGCCGGCTTTCCCAGTGAATCGATCCAATATTGTCTGGAGGTGGCCGGCATCGGAATCGACCAGGTCAGCCATGCGGCCATCAATCAGGACCCCAAGGCCAACTTTTGGAAGAAGGTCGGCTACGTCCTGACCTCCTGGCCCAGCCCATCCCTTGTGATCGATCGCATCCTGAACAAACGCAAGCGCCAGGGGATGAGTGAACTTCTTGCCACCATCGACCCGGCAAAGCCGTTCAAGGGCGAGCTTCACCAAATTGAGCACCACCAGTCTCACCTGTCGTCGGCCTTTCACGTTTCCCCTTTCAAGGACGCGGGAATCATCTCGGTCGACGGCTTTGGCGATTTCTCCTCGGCGGCCTGGGGCATCGGCAAGGAAGCGGAAATCAAGGTTTTGGGCCGAGTCTATTTTCCGCATAGCATGGGCATTTTTTATCAGGCCCTCACGCAATACCTCGGGTTCCCTCACTACGGGGACGAATACAAGGTGATGGGCCTGGCCCCCTACGGCAAACCGGAGCAATTGGCGAAACTGAAAGAAATCGTGAGCCCCACGGCTGATGGCGGCTTCCGCCTGAACCTGCGTTATTTCCGGCACCACAAAGAAAAAATCGATTACGCCTGGCAAGGCGGCGCCCCTTCCGTGGGCACGCTGTTTTCGCCCGAACTGGAGAAATTGCTGGGGCCGGCGCGCCAAAAGGACCAGCCTCTGGAGCAATTCCACAAGGACGTCGCGCGTTCCGTGCAAGTCATGTACGAAGACATCTTTTTTCACATGCTCAACACGCTTCATCAATCGCACCCCACCGACGCGATCACCATTGCGGGCGGTTGCGGCATGAACTCCGTCGCCAACGGCAAAGTCACGCTGCGCACCCCCTACAAGCAGGTCTATGTCCAATCGGCCGCCGGCGACGCGGGCGGGGCCATTGGAGCCGCTTACACCGTTTACCACCAATTGGGAGCCGCGCGAACCTTCGTGATGGACCATGCCTATTGGGGTCCGGAATATACCAATGCCGAGATCTCCAAACTGATCGAAGAGCAGAAAGCCAACATCCTCGCCAGCGGCTGCAAAATCGAGCACATTGAAAACGAAAAAGCGCTCTGTCAAAAAACGGCCACGGCCGTGTCGCAAGGTCAGGTGATCGGCTGGTTTCAAGGCCGCCTGGAGTGGGGCCCCCGGGCCCTGGGAAATCGCTCGATTGTCTGCGACCCGCGCCGGGCCGACATGAAGGATATTCTCAATTCCAAAATCAAGCGCCGCGAATCGTTCCGCCCGTTCGCTCCTTCCGTCTTGAGAGATGCCGTCCCGGAATGGTTCGAACTCGATGGCGATGTCCCATTCATGATGCAGGTCTACCAGATCCGCGAAGCGAAGCGCGGGCAAATCCCCGCGGTCACCCATGTCGACGGATCGGGAAGATTGCAGACGGTCGATCGCAACACGAATCGCCGCTATCACGAATTGATCACCGCCTACCGCGAAATCACCGGCGTGCCGATGGTCCTCAACACCTCGTTCAACGAAAACGAACCCGTCGTCTGCCGCCCCAAGGAGGCTTTGGATTGCTTCCTGCGAACGAAAATGGATGTGCTCGTGCTCGGAGACTGGTTCATCCATCGAGAAGCGGAAAAGATCAACGCTTAATCGCGTGTGGTTTGGCACAGATCGAAGAGAGGAGTGGGAACCATCCAGGTTCCCACTCCTCTCTTCGATTGCAATCCGTCGAACCGGTCTTCACGCAACACAGAAGACAATGGGGAAACGGCTTTTTCGATCGGTCGCTACACACGGCAATCGCCGGAAATCCCTGTTCAGAACCGTGATCCATGACCGAAGTAGGCGAGCGGGGACCGTAAGGTTCCCGATTCTAAAGATCCGCCATGGGGGAATATGATTCCCTCACGCGGGGTTCTCGAACGGACTGCGCGTGAGAAACCTATGTCGTCACTCGAACCTCTCTTGACTGATCCCGTCCACTGGCCGAGATGACGGTTATGGTTTGGTGACGACTTAGAACCCGTAGGCTGACGCCTACGGCTCGCCTGATTCAACCCACTAGCGAATCGTCCCTTCCGGCGTGCCGATCACCAAGGTGGCGGGAAGGCTGTTGCCGAAGTTCTTGAAATCCTTGAAGGTCCAGACCACCTTCTTCTCGCGAGTGATCTCGATCAACTGCGGGTTGGCCTCGCCCGCATGGCAATTGCCGATGATCAGGTTGCCATTGGGAAGGATTTCCACCATGGTGATCCAGGCAAAGACAATGCCTGGCAATTCCTTTTGTTCGACAGCCCACACGGTTTTACCTTCGGGGTCGACCTCATAGACGCGATTGCCGTTGCCCGCGCCAATCAGGGTGTTGCCGTTTTTTAGCCGCCAGGCGCCGTAAACTTCCGTGCCATGACCTTCGGGGCCGTGACCTTCGGAGCGAGGCCGGCCGGCCAAGTCGAGCTTGTGCGACCAGACCACTTTGCCCGCGGGGTCGTACTCGCGCACCATACCGTCCCCTTCATGGCAGACCAGGTAATTGCCCGAATCGAGTTTGCGCACCAGCCTTGTGTCACGATGAGGGTGAGGCCGGTCAACCGTCAGCGCAATCTCCTTGGTGATCGACCCGTCCTTGGCGACTTCGACGATCCGCTTGTTGCCCGATTCGGCGACCATCGTGTCGCCGTTGGCCAACCGCTGCACCGCATGAATTTCGATCCCGGCCTTGTTCCCCTCTTTCGGTTTCGCCGTGTACTTCCAGACCGACTTGCCTTCCTTGGTGCGTTCTTCGACCGTGTTGCGCGAGGTGACGAGCAGGATGTTGCCATTGGGCAAAAGCGACAGGTCATGGACATCGAAGGCCAGGGGAAAGGACCATTCGACCGTGCCATCCTGCTTGACGAGGCTGACCCTGCCGCGATCGCTGCCGAGCACCTTGTAATCGGCGGGATCGGCGGCACCGAGTGGAACAATGGCGGATCCAAGAACGGCCAGGGCCGAGGATGCCAGCCGGAAGAAACGGTTCATAAGCAATGACCTTAATCCAAAAGAGGAGTGACGGAAAAGGGCCGGGCAGGAAGCCCGGATAGGTTTTGAAGATTGACTTCAGGGTTGGCTTGCCAGGCGTAGCGGATGGCCAGCGGCTTGCGGCCGTTCTTGGCTTCCATGACGATCCTGTTGTTCTCGATCGTCGCCTTGACGGGTGCAAACTTCCCCTCGTCCCAGGCGACTTCAAACCCGCGCACAACCTTGGCCCGGTCCGCGGTTTTGAGGCCGTTGCCGTGGGCGAATTCCAGTTGCAATTGGCTGCCCTTGAGCTTGATCGACTGAAACACCGGCCCAGAGTATTCGACCGGTCTGCCGTAAACATTGGCCTCGGCCCAAAGAGATAGCCGCTGGCCAACGCTTTGCTTGTCGACGGGGTGGATATCCTTCGGGTCGCCGACATCGACGGTCACGATCATTCCCGTGTTGGGCAAAGCCAGGCATTTTTCCATCGATTCGCGAATCGTCACCCAGCCGGGCCTGCCCTCGAAATTGGGAAGTTGCACATAGCCAAATGGGAAATCTCCCTTGCCAAAGCGCTTGCGCCAATCGGTGATGAGCAGCGCAAGCTGGATTTCATAAAGCTTGGCCGACTCCGCGGTGGCGGCGTTCGCCTCACCCTGATACCAGATGGCGCCGCGAATCGTGTAAGGGATGAGTGGGGCGATCATGCCGTTGAAGAGGTTTGCGGGATGATTGCGGTCGAGCCGGGGCTCGACCGGTTTTT
>Ga0208492_1000919_pt1 | contig 21632 bp, 28 predicted proteins | sample Subbioar_CSW14AB_FD_184820 | JGI IMG/M metagenome (GOLD analysis project Ga0208492, IMG submission 184820) | Serpentinite rock and fluid subsurface biosphere microbial communities from McLaughlin Reserve, California, USA - CR12Mar_CSW14AB (SPAdes) | ecosystem: Environmental > Terrestrial > Deep... | reverse complement strand
CCCAGTCCGATCCTCCGACCAATCTTCGGATTTGCCAGCCTCGCGCTTCAAGCCCGGGGCTGGGAGATGCGGCACCCGCAAACTAGCCGCGACTATCAATCTGACACTGCGGGGTGTCAGTCATACTGAACAGGAGACTACCATGCAGAAACTTCTTGCCACAACTGCGGTCGCCATGATCGCAATGTCGGGCGCGGCATCCGCACAGTCCGTTCTGGAGCGTGTGCTGGGCCAGATCGACAACTCGACGAACCTCGCCTCTGTCAACGGCACGTTCGCCAACATCGCCGAAAACCTGGGCGGAACGTCCACGGTTTACTATGATGCAGCAACGAACACGACCCTGACTGAAGCAGAGCGTGACGCGCTTGCAGATTCGCTTGTTGCTGAAGACTTCACGGTTGTTGCAACCGGTGACGCCGTCAACAACACCACAGGCGAAGTGATCACTGCGGCAGCGTATGCCAATCTCAGCGCTGCGGATAAAGCCAACTACACTGTTGCAGCCGCAGCTGCCTACTACACGGGACCTGATGGTCTTGCTGTAACTGCGGCGAACCGGCCAACCTTGACGGCCGCAGCCCTGGCAACTCAGCTTGCTGCTTACGAAGCTGTTACTGTCAGCGGCTTTGGCGGCATCGACGGCTCGATCACCAACATCGTCGAAGGGATCACCGCGGCCACTCAGGAAGCGGTTGCTGGTGCAGGCGTGTCGGCGATCGAGTGGGACATGCCCACCCTGTCCTGGGGTGACATGGCCACCACGGCGCTTGGTGCCGTCAACACCGGCGAGATCACGCTGGGTGTGAACCAGGCCGTGGACCAGGCCAAGACCTCGTCGACCGCTGCCTACTCGGCAGTTGCCGACCAGCTCGGCGGCTCGGCCGACACCGGCGCTTTGGTGCTGAACATCGCGTCGAACATGACCGGCGTGAACGGTTCGATCTCGAACACGATGACCGAAGTCAACGGCACCGTGGGCGACCTGTCGACCACCGCCCTCGGCGCGGTCAATACCGGCAAAATCACGTCGGGCGTGAACGCTGCCGTGACCGGCATCATCGGCACCAGCGGCACCGGCCAGAACTGATCCTTGGGGGGCCGGAGGCGGGCAACCAGCCTTCGGCCCCCTTTCTTGCCCAAGGGGTACGTCATGCGCGCGCTTTCAATCGTCGCTATCGGTGCCGTCGCGGCTTTCTTCGGCGCAACCTCTGCCATGGCGCAGTCCGCCCTTGACCGCGTGCTGACGCTGATTGACGAAAATCCCGAACTTGCGGGCGAAACCATCTTCATGAACCTCGCCAGTCATGGAGCAAACGGCCCCCAGATTGTCGACAGCTCGGTCCGGCTTGTGCACAAGCATGATGAAACGAACGATCTGCCCCCGGTGCCCCTTGACCTTCAGATCGACACGCTGGCGATAGGGGCCACCAATACCGGGGCCATCCAATTGATCGCGCCCGCTCTCCCCACGACCGAGGGCACCGCGCCGATGTTCATCGCCGTGAATGCCGCCACCACACAGTCGCCCATCCTGGCGCCAATCGACGTTCTCAGCACGGCACCAGCCTCCGAGGCCTCGCGCCTTTCGACTGTTGCGATGGGCTCGGTCAACACCGGCGATGTGCGGATTGTCATCAAGCCGGGGCGAATCGAATGATCCGGAACCTTGAAGCGGGACCAGAAACCGGATGACCCAGTCGCGGCACGTTCCGGTCAAAAGACTTGTGATCCTTGCCGCCCTCGGTCCGGCAGGTGCCGCGAACGCCAGCATCCTGGAACAGGTGTTGCTCCGCATCGACCTGATGGGAAACTCGCCGCTGTCCGCCATCATGGTCAACCTGGCCGAGAACATCGCAACCCCAATGCAAACCGCGCTTAGCCTGCAACCTGCGGATCTGGTGATCGTCGGCTATGCCGGTGACGGAACGGCCGTCATGCTTCAGGCGGGCGACGCCGGGGTGACGGTCTCGGCCGACCTTGCGCAAAGCATGTCCCCCGGACTTCCAGCCGGGCTTTATCCGGTGGGAAGCCAGCTTTACCAGCTTCCCCCCGCCGGGCAACTTTCGCTGTACGAGGAATCGCGCGATGGCGCGGCCCTGGCACAGGCGCAGGCCTTGCTGATGAGCCGTGTCGACGGTTCCATCACCACAGTGATCACCGGCGTCACGCTGCCCGACCTTGCGCCCGCGCAGCTTGCCAGCGTCTACGACACGCGTCACGAATCAGACCTTCTGGGGCTGGACCGGATCAATTCCACCGTGCTTGGCGCGGTCAATACCGGTGAGGTCGTCACCAACGTCACGGCGGCCTGGCACGCCGACGAGCTTGCCCCGCTGATCGGCTACCGCCTGGCCGAGGTCAGCATGGGCGCCAATGCACGCGTGACGGAGGCGGCGCTTCAGTCGGCCAGCGCCTCAAGCCTCGCACTGACGGAACTGGGCGGCTCGTCGCACGCCCCCGCACTGGTCCTGAACCAGGCCACCAACGCCACGGCGATTGCCGGTGAGATCCGGACAATTGTCCACAGCCAGACAGTGCGCATCGGCGAGATGGTGACGACGGCCATCGGTGCGGTGAACGGGGGCGCAGTCAATCCGGGGCCGGAGCCATGATCAGGCACCGGCCAGGAAGGGCACCATCCGCGCGGTTTACGTGGGATCGACGAGGCCGGTCTGTTCGGCGATCAGAGCCGCCTGGGTGCGGTTCTTCGCGTTCAGCCGCGAACAGATCGATCGCAGGTGCATCTTCACCCGCACTTCTGTGGAATCCAGCGCCCGCGCAATCTCCTTGTTGGTCTGCCCCTTGACCAAAAGCCGGAGGACCGAGATTTCCCTTGGCGAAAGCTTCGGGGCCGGGGCATCCGCCGATTGCGGTTCCAGCGCCGAGAAGGGAACGAAGATCTGGCCCGAAGCGATCAGTTTCAGGGTGCTGCCCAGCGATTTCAGCGGAAAGGTCTTGGGGATATAGCCCCTTGCGCCGTTCACGACGGCCTGGCGGACGAACACCTCGTCCACAAGGCCAGAAAAGATCACGACCGCGCCCGGCGCATTGGCCTTCACGATGTCCTCGACACTGGCCGCGCTGGCCATGCCCGGCATCGAGATGTCCAGAAGCAGGACCGAGAAAGGGCCGGAGTCGCGGATGGCCTGCAGGACCGTGTCCTTGTCTTTGGCCGTCCGGACCGGCACACCAAGTTCATTGCCGACAACATGCGCCACGGCATCCCGGACGATATCATGATCGTCAGCGATCAAGACGGAAGCTACTTCTGACATTCTCTCGGCCTTGGATGGTGTTGTTACGGCGCTGACTAATTCGCAAGTCTTGACGAAGGATAGCGCCCAGCCCCCCGGGCTTCCAGTGCGGGACCGCGAAACCAGCCAAATTGCAGCCAAAGTATCGAAAGAGACATTTAGGAACTCTTACGATGATCGCTCTACCTCGGAAGGATGTGCTACGCGGACCCATGCAACACAGGTGTGACCCATGATGACTAATCCTGCCCGTAGTGTCGCGGGTTTCGCCCGCTCCCTTCTGCTGGCTGTGGGCGTTGCCCTTGCGGCCGCACCAGCGGGTGCTGAAGACCTTCCCCTGCTGACCCTGCGCGCCGGATCGGCCGAACCGGTCGTCCTTGACAGGCAGGCGCTTGATGCCTTGCCGCAGCATGGCTTTGAGACCACGACGCAATGGACCGAAGGCAAACTGGCGTTTTCCGGGCCGGCGCTGAAGGATGTCCTGGCCCTGGTCGCGGCCGGAAGCGTACCTGACGAGGTCATCCACCTCATTGCCGCAAACAATTATGAAGTCATCCTGGACCACGACCTGATCGAGGACGATGTTCCGATCATCGCGACCCGCATCAATGGCAAGCCCTTCGGTGTCCGGGACAAGGGGCCGCTTTGGGTGGTGTTCCCCTATGACCGCGGCACCGACTACCAGATCGAAAGTGTCTTCTCGGCCAGCATCTGGCAGCTGATCGAAGTCTGGATCGAACGCTAGGCCCCAGACGCACCGGGGACTGGATTGCCCGGTTATACCCTCGCACGAAAAGCATGAAATGCCAACCAACCTGCCCAAAGAGGCCGTGTCGACGGACAAGACGCACCGGACGATTGGTGGCTTGCTTCTTCTGTTCGTCCTGTCCGCACTCCTGCTTCTGGGAATGCAGGGCATTACCCTCTACGATCGGTTCGCGCGCTCGGCCGAGGTCGGACTGGACAACCGGGTCTGGCTTTTTGCCCAGCTGGAGGTCGAGGCGAAGAACTTTTCGCTGGCGATGCTCGAAGGCATGGCCGAAGGGGGGGGCGAACCGCTCGACCCGGCACTCGAAGCCTCGATCCGTTCGTCCTTCGACATCTACTACAGCCGGACGAAAACGGTTCTTGCCGTTGCCAGGGACAGTTTCCAGGACCCTGTGCTGCTAGACCGGTTCGAGCTTCTTTCCGCGAAAAGCAAGGGTTACGCCGAGAGGCTTGACGCTGTCCCGCGTCTCTCGGCGGCCGACTTGCCGGCGCTTCATGCCGCGTTCAGCATGGATTTGACCGATATCCGCCGGGTTGCCAACTCCGCGATGCTGGATTCGATCACCATCGCCGAGTCCACGCGCGAAACCCGGCGCCGGATCATCGGCCAGCTCCAACTGCTGCTGGGCCTGGTCATCGTGCTGATGGTGGCCTCGGTGCGGCAAGCGATGAAGGTGTCGCGGTCGGTCGGCCATCACGCCGCCGAAACCGCCAAGGTTGCAGCCCGGCTCCGGCGGACGCTGAACACTTCGCTGGACGCGGTGCTGATCGTCGATGCGGCAGGCCGGATCACCGAACACAACGCGGCGCTGCGCAGCATCCTTGGCAACCCCTCGTCCGGGACGATCACCGGCCGGCAGGCGGTGGACTTTCTGGCGCGCAAGGACCGCAAGGCCGTCCTAAACCTTGTTGCCGAACTTCGCTCGTCGGCCCCCCTGGATACGACCGAAACCGGAACGGCGCGGCGAATCAACGTCAACCTGCGCCTCGAAGATGGCACGTTGCGGCCGGTCGAGCTGTCATGCGCCGTGGATCAGTCCCGGCCCGGACGCTTTTCCTTCATCGTCTTCATCCGGGACCGGTCGCAAGAGGTGGCCGCAGCCGATGTCCTGCGCGATGCCCGTGATCAGGCCCGGCTTGACGCAAAGGCCAAGGAGCGCTTTCTGTCGGTCCTCAGCCATGAGATGCGCACGCCGCTGCACGGCGTCATCACCGCGCTGGAACTGGTTCGCCTGACCGAGCTGAAGGCCGATCAGCAAGGCTACGTGCAGACCGCGGCGTCCTGTGCAAGGTCGGCCATGACCCAGATCGACGACGTCCTTGCCCTGACCCGCAACGGCTATCTCGGCGATCCGGACGAACCTTTCGTTCCCGCCGTCCTGGTCCAGTCGATCGTCAGCGAGATCATGCCGCTTGCGCTTGACCGGGGCAACCTGATGGCCTGTCATGTCAGCGGCGATGCTAGGTCCGATGCAATTCTGGCAAAGCATCGCAGCTTCAAGCTGGCGGCGCGCAACCTGATCTCGAATGCGGTGAAATACACCAGCAGGGGGCGGATCGACATCCGGCTGGTGGCACAGACACTGGATACCGGCGCCATTTCGGTCGAACTGTCGGTCAATGACACCGGATTGGGGATCGATCCGCGGGATCACGCCCGGATCTTCGACGAGTTCGCCATGGTTGCGGAAAAGGGCGCAGATGAGAATACCGGCTTCGGACTTGGCCTTGCCATCGCCAAGTCTTCTGTCGAGCGTCTGAACGGGCAGATCGGCGTCGACAGCCAGCCCGGCCGTGGCAGCACGTTCTATTTTGCGTTCGAAGCCCCGAAGGCAGCGCCAACAGAGCCGACGCCGGTGCCAGTCGCCCCGGATCAGTCTGAAACGGCTACCCTCGACCGTCCGAAGCAGGTCTTGATCGTCGACGACAATCCCGTCAACCGCACCCTGCTTTGCGAAATGGTCAAGCGCCTTGGCCACGGTGCCCATCTGGCGCAGGACGGAAAGACCGCGGTCAAGCTGGCAAGTGAACGCCCGTTCGACCTGATCCTGATGGATCTGAGCATGCCAGGGATGAACGGGTTCGACACGGCCCGCCTGATCCGCTCGGAAGGCCGCAACGGCGCAACCCGGATCGTTGCCTTGTCGGCGCGCGACATGGTGGAATGCGCTGACGATCTGCGCGACGCCGGCATCGACGACGCGTTCCAGAAGCCCATCGGCATCTCCCAACTGCACCGGCTCATGACCGAGGTCGCCCCGCAGGTAGGGGTGGCCCCCCCATCGTCCGCGGTGCCGGTGCTGGACGGGTTTCAGGACGTGCGCGATCTTCTGGGGGCAGAGATGACATCCAGGCTGGAACGCGCGATGTTGCAAGATGCCACGCTGGCGATACAGGCCCTGTGTGCAGCCGTTCCAAACCTGACGCACGCCAGCGACCTTGGCGATCTGGCGCACCGGGCCAGCGGCTCTGCCGCCGTGTTGGGGGCAGCACGACTGGCTGAGGTTTGGCGTTCGGTCGAGACGTCAGTCACGTCGAACAATCAGCAGGCCTTGTGCAAGTTGGCCGAGCAGGCGCCCGTCGTATACGGTGAGACCGTCTCCGCGTTGCAACGGCACTCTCTTCCCGGGGCAGAGCATTCGTCCGCGCAAGGCTCTGATCCGGGCGAAAGCAGGCCGTCGCCCGACAGGGTCAGACCCGATCCGGGCATAACACCCGGGACCTGCCCCCCCCCCGACATGCCCCACAGACCTGACCCCCGATCAAAAAAGTACCGGGTCCCGCGAGCGGGACCCGGTTAAACCCGACCGCTGTCTTGGGGGACAACTGACCGGCACGGACAATCTTTGCCGGACATGATCGGGGTTGCCAGGGGCAAACGGCTACGTGTATTAAATGCTTGAATTCTTATGGTCCGCAATCTATCTAATGCGCCTCGAACGGGTGCCCGGATGCCCGCTCGATCACCGGCGCCGGATTTCATGCTGGCGAAGGCTATCGAAAGAATGCGATCGACGCACCTTCGCCACGGCGGGCGAAACGCGCCGCCCCAGGGATAGCGCCACGCCTCCCATGCCTGGCCCGTCCACCGCCCGAGGTCGGATGGAACGGGATTGCGTGATTGATCAAGAGCCACCCAGTTTCCGTGTCTCCGGGGCGAGAGGCGGATCGCGCGTCGGTCACTGATCAGGTGGACCGAAATACCCGGCGCGATCCTCGTCTCGGCCGAGGTGCGTCGCGGCGCCTCTTGTCCGGCGGCCCGGGCAATGTCCGTCAGCGCCTGCCCAACGGCAAGCCCCGCAAGGTAGCTTCTACATAGGCCAGCGGCGCGGGATTGCGGGGCTGCGTCAACAAGACCCGAGTCCGGTGCCGCAAGATGGAACGTGATCACCCGTTCCATCAGCGCGCCTAGGCCAGGCGCCGCGACCGCCAGATCGGCATAGACCGTGTCGACCGTCCCGTCGGACGGCAGGACGCTGCCGCGAGCGGTCCACAGCACGACACCGGCGGTGTGCTTACGGACAAGCCCGCGCTGGCGCAAGCGAAAGTCGCGTTCCGCGGGCGGCAGCGAGGTGAGCCATCGCAGGCGCTGGCGCCCGTCGGCGACGACCTGGTCGAACGGCATCGCCTCGGCCGCCTCTGCTACTCTGCTGGTCGCGGACGCGGCAATGTCGTGTAGCGCCAAGGCGTCACCCTCCCGCACGATGGTGATGCTGCGACCATATGCGCCGCCTGCATCTTTGAACACCTGCGCCGCGTCGGCAAAACCGCGCAGGCTCGGATCGTCGACACCGACTGTGACGCGAAGAACGAGCGGGCCAAAGGCCCTTCGGCTATCGGCTTCCAGATGCTTCAGGCTTTCGACCAGTGTCGCTTTTCCTTCACGATTTCACTGCGTGGTTTTCACATGATTTCCGCGACGTAGCTCTGGAAGCGACACGGGTTTCTGCGTTGCGAACTCAATTTCATTGCGGATTTCAACGGGGTTTGAAGGGCACGGTGGCACGACAGCGCTCAGCAAGATCGGCCCTTAGAGCGAGCAGCTTGCCGCGCTTCGGAGGAGGCCTGGTCGAAGGCAATTCGGATCGCTTGCGAACTTGACCGGGTTTTCGACGGCGACCCGCCGCTGCGGGAGGCTATCAGCCGGGCAGCGGTGGAATTGCGCTTTTCGACCCGTCAGGCCTACATTCACCTCGCTCGTTATCGAGAGGACCACCGTGTCTCGTCGCTTCTTCCTCGGACGAACGGCGCGGAGCGGGCGAGGATCGGCCGGGGTGGAAGCTATCATTTCCGACACTTTGCGGGAGATGTGGCTGTAGGAGGACCAACCCGATCTTGCGCCCATCGTTGACGAAATCCGTGCGCGCTATGCCAGCGAAGTGCTATACTCACCGGCCTATATCAACGTGGTCAAGCGGACCCCGTGCATGTTCACCCCCGAGGAGATCGCGCGGCGGCGGCTTTTCGGTGGCAAGTACTTGCACCGCCTGAAACCGCGTCCGGGATATATTCGCGCCGCCTACGCCCTTGAGGTCGTCCAGATCGATCACACACCAACCGATATCCAGTTCGTCGAGGTGATCGACGATCCTGGCATCTTCATTGGAAGACCTTACCTGACCATCGCCGCCGATGTGGCGACCAGCGCCATAATTGGCTTCTGCCCAACCCTCGAGCGCCCGTCCCGCCTCTCAGTCGCCTTGTGCCTTGCCTACGCGATCTGCCTAAAGGATGATAGGCTGCTAGAACGCGGGATTGCGCGCCTATGGGAAACGTACAGCCGCCCGAAGCAGATCGTCGTTGACTCCGCCAAGGAATTTTAGAGCAGTACCTTTACGAAAGGATGCGCCGACTTCGGCATCACCTTCAGAACCCGGAACAAGAGAGCAGTTCACCGAGGTGGGGTTGTCGAGCGCCACTGTGAAAAAGTGAACAAGGTGCGTCGCTCTCTCCCTGGCAAGACCGGACGGTCGATCGCGGACCGCGGCGATGACCTGCCCTCCGGTCGTCCCTCGTTCATAACGAGGGCCCTTGGGTTTGATAGTATTCGGTTTCGGGTGTGGCAAGCGCGCCGGGCACGGTGCCATCAGATTGGAGCGGGAGGACGGACAATGATCCGGACGCTCCATGAGGGCCTTCTGAGATGCGAAAGGGCGAAAAGGGTGGCGATGATCCCGGCGGCTTCGGCCGAAACCTCGCCCATATAGCCGTTGGTCTCGCAGAAGATGCGGAACCGCTTGTCCGCATCGGGCGACATGAACAGTGGCTGGCCGCCACGCTCATGGAAATGCCAAAGTCCACCGGTGTAATCGTCAGGGGCCAGCCAGGACATGAACTGATAGACGGCGCACTCGCCGATCAGCATCAGGGCGGGGCTGAAGAGCGCAGGCAGGAACGCCATGCGGCGCGCTTCGGGAATGAGGGTGGCAGGTTTCTGGGCGGTTGCAGTGTGGGTCATCGGAAATCCTCCGGATCAGGGGTGAATGGCGCGCCCGGCGGCTCTCTCGATCCGCCCGAACACACCGATTTCCGACCCAACTCTCGCTCTCCAATGGTCGCGGAGTTGATTTTGTTCCCTCTATGTTCTATATTGGAGGGACGATCCGCATGGGAGACCCATCATGGACGCTGCCACATTTGCCATGCCCGCCACCGAACGCCAGATCGCCTATGCGCGGTCGCTGGCGCTGCGCAACCAGAGCCTCTTGCCCTGGGAAGTCCAACAGGACCGCCGCTCGCTCAGCGCCTGGATAGAGGCGCAAGCGAAGGTGAAACCTGCCGACACCAGCCATCCGACCTCCCGACAGGTCGCCTTTGCCGAACGGCTTGCGCGGATCAAACGCCGCGCCGTGCCGGACGAATGCTTTCGGGACCGAGGGCTGATGTCGAAGTGGATCGACGGGAACCGGTGAGGCCGAAGGCCATCGGCGGTTACTTCGTGCGGTCCACGAGTTTTGCAGTGCCCGCCTTGGCAAGCGCAAGCAAAGTGGTGCGGATCTTGGCCGTGAAGGCCGGGCTGAAGGCTCCAAGCGGCTTGCGGTCATCCCAGACATAGGAGCGCTCGACGATGTCGGTGTTGACCTCGTCGAGCATGATCCATTTGCGCACATGGGTTTCAAGACCGACGCGCTGAGACTCGATTTCGGGCACCTCGAGGGCATGTCGCGCGGGCTGCGGCGGCTGTGTCGTGATCGGCAGGATGAACACAACCGTCTCGCCATCCTGCTTGGCCACGGTCACGGCGATGCAAACAGGGCGCTTCTTGCGGCCCTCGGTTTCGCCGGAGAGTTCCTCCCGCTTCCAAAGGAACGGGTAACGGAAGACCTCTCCGGCTGTGGGCTTATTCGGCATCTTGGTTCATGTCCCGCTCGAGCCCTTCGATCATCAGCGCCTTGAGGTCGTCCGGCATTTCATCCAGCAGGTGAACCTGCTGGGTCGCGCCCTTGGCGAGCTGTTGATACTGGTCCATGCTCATCAGCACGAATTTCGGCTTGCGGTGTTTGGTGATGGCGACCGGCGAGCGGATCGCCGCATCGAAAAGCTCGCTGGTGTGCCGCGTCAGGTCTGCGGCCTTGAACTCGGGTAGGTGTTGCATGCCGGAACCTCCATTTGTGCAGAATATACAGATATTCTGGATATTCTGCAAGCGCGCGGATACGGCCCGTTTCTACCCGAACCGCCGTCCTTCCTCGGTGAAGGTATAGCCATTGACGATCAGCGTCTCGTCCACGGCTTCATCCGAGGTCAGGTGGTCGTATTCCTGTTCCAGCTGCCGGTAGAGCCAATTGGCGAGATCGCGGAACGCTTCGGTGACCACTGCCTCAGCATCACCAGTGACCTCGACCGCAACCGACCTGTCCCGCGTCACAGAGACGGCCATGGTGAAGGCATGATAATAGGTGCCACGATGTGAAACCTCGGCGCACAGCTGATAGAAATTCTGCCGCTGCGCCGCCTGCAAGGTCTCAGCGATGCGATGGAGGGCCTGATCCTTCGGCGCATAGGCGCGCAGATCGACGGCGGCGGATTTTCGGTAGGAGTAAGTGCCCTCCCAAGCCGCCCCATCACCTTGCGACCAGAAGCCGCTGAACCAGATGCAGGGATCCTCCCGGGTGCGACCGCCGACAAGGCGGGAAACCCTTGTCTTGAGGCGGATGCCGAGGATCTCCGCGATGCGCTGAAAATCCTCGTAGACGGCATCGTCCCAGTCATAGTCGAAGCCGCCTTCACGATACCAGGCGCGTGCCCTGTCCTTGGCGCCGTCGGGAAGTTCATCAATGCGATAGACGGTCGTGGCGATCACGTGGGGCATGAGCAGATCCCTCTCTTGCATGGCCCGGTCAATTGCCGGGGATGGGTTTCCGGGAAGGGGAAAGGATCAGGCCGCCAAGGCGAGATCGACGGCGGCCGCCGCAAGATCGCGCCAGAACGGGTCGACCAGACGACCTTCCAGCGCTTGGGCGCGGTTGAGCAGCGCAGCGGCAGATACGGGATCGCTGGCGTTCGTTGCCGCGCGGGCCTTGGCCCGAAGCCCGCAGGCCTCGTTCACCACGCGCCGCGCTTCGGCATCGCTGTCGACCGGGGTGCACCAGTGAACGCTGCCCGTCTGCACCTCCCCCGCCAGCACTAGGCAGTGCTCGGCATCGAGGATGGTGACGAACTGTGGCACCAGGCGCAGGGCCGCATCGCGGTCGGCGTCGATCTGTCCCGAAGCGACGGCGTTGCGGGCCAGGGTTGTGGCAACCCCGAGGTCACCGCAGGTGCCGAGATCGACCTCGCGCTCGAAGCGTAACTGCTCGAGCGCCGGATCGTCCCAATGCGCAAGGCAGCGGCAGCTGACCCGCAGGGGCAAGCGGTCCGCGAGGCGCAGATGGGCAAGAACCCCGCCGACCAAGTTGTCGCCGGGGCCACGGAAGGCGGTTTGGGAGATGGGTGCGGTCATCGGGATCACTCCGTGACGGGCGGCAGGAGACACTCTCCCACCCTGAAACCCGTCACGGAATCCCCCGCCCGCCTCTCCCTCTGGCGGGTGCCCGAGCGCCAAGATCGGCACCCGCCATCTGGGGTTCACCCCCCTGCCCTGCCGCGCCAGCCGATGAAGCTCGACGGGCCGTCATAGACGGCATGGCGCGCCTCATCGATGACAAAGCCGAAGGGACCGGCCTTGTAGTCCCCGGAGGGGACAAGGAAACGGCGCTCCTCGGACTTGGGATCGCGCCGCCCGCCCCGCGTGGCGATCACCTCGGTGAAGCCGCGATGCTGGTCGGAATAGATTGCCGAGATCACGACCCAATCGCTCGCATGGTCGCGGGCAAAGGCTTCACCGTCGCGGGTGCGGGATTCACCGGGCTTGAGCGCCCGGCCTTGGATCGCCTCCCAGGCATCCGGCCAGCTGTGGCGCAGCGTCTCTTCTGCCTGACGGCGCTCGAGCCCCGTGAAGAGATCCGGCCAGGCGGTCGCAACAGCGGCCCAGGCGGCATCCTCCTCGTACCAACCTCCAGCCGTGCGCAGCAAGAGATGGACTTCGGCATTGCGGTCCGCCGTCAGGTGGAACCCGCCATGACCAGAGGTCGAGTAGAAGACCACGCCCTCGCCATAGCGGACCGCGCCCTGCTATGGTCCCCATGGCGTGCTGGCATGGGCGCGGAACTCCTGCCGAGCGAGGGCAGCCTTCTCGCCCTGATGCTCGGCCTGTTCCTGAACGTAGGTGTGGAACGCAGCCTCATCAGCAATATCGCCGCCATGGCCATAGAAGTCGGATCGCTTCCAGTCCGACAGGGGTTTGGAGAGGCGCCAGCTGCTGCCGAGGAAATGCCGGCCATCAGCCGTGGGGATCATGGCATAGGCGGGATCGCCGATCCGGGCGACGATCAGGCCATCGGCACTGCGGCCGAATTCCGGCAGGGGGGAAGAGGCGGGGTTGCGGGAAGGAACGGCGGTGTTCATGCGATCAGCGCCTCCAGCGCGACGATGTCCTCACCGTTCAGGGCGGCATTCAGCCATTCATGGGTGCTGATCCAGCCGACGCTCTTGCGCGCGCCGAGGTCGATGACATGCGCGCCGCCGCCAAACGCTTCCAGCCGGGGCCGGGAACAGGTGTTTGCATAGTCGAAACCCCAGAGGCCGGTGAGGTCGAGATCTTCCGCGAGGCGCAGCACGAAGCGGATGAGGCCTTCGACATCGCCCTGCCCGTCGTCATGGAACCAGAGCACCGAACTGCCCGGGCCATCCGGCAGCGAAAAGGCGAAGCCCGAGAACTCCGGATCGTCCGAGGCCTCGTCTTCCTCGCGCAAGCGCAGGAAGAGATCGAGCGCAGCGACGGACTTGTCAGGTGCCCCCACGTCCAGAACGCAAGAGAATTGGGTGAAATAGTCAGCCACGATGGGCTCCTTTCAGAATGAGAAACCCGGGCCGCGACGGCCGGGTCACAGTGGGTTGCGATAGGGGGAGGGAAATCAGCCCGCTTCCGCAGGCTGAGGGGGCTCAGTGGTGGCCTGCGCGGCGGCATGGGCCTGCAAGAGGTCACGGTAATAGCGCTTGCGCGCCTCGCGCCAGCTGCGGACTGCCAACGTGTCAGGGTGCAACCGGCGGATTGCCGTGCGCAGGACCGTGAGGGGAGAGGCTTCAGGGGTCAGTCCGAGGTTCTGATAGGCGCGGCTCATGTCAGCTGACCTCCAGCACGGGGCCAACCAGATGCGGATCGACCTCGGCTTCGATCTTCTGGGTCCGGCCCATCCAGGGCTCGGCCCGGATCGACCGCGCCCAGTCGGCAAAGCTGGGGATGAAACCCAGATCCTCGCGGACATGTTGTTCGCCGACCCAGCGGGTCGGAATCACCCGGCCCGTCGACAGGGTCAGGGTTTTCCCGTGGACCTGCTCGGCCAGGAAAATCCCCTCGGCATGATGGCGGAGCGCCCGGTGCCGGAAGTCCGCCAGGATGAGCTTCGAGGCATCGAAGAATTCATGACAGCCGATGAAATCGTCGACCGTCCCGCCCCATTTCTTCACCGAAGACAGTGCGTGGTGATACGGATGTGCCATCGCCGCCCCTCAGAAATCATGGGTGTAGAGTTCGGACGAGGTGAAGCGCTCGTTGAACTCGAGATGGATGGTCCGGGCGCGGGCATCGATACAGAACTCGCCATAGGCGCCGTCATTGTCCTGCCAGCCGGAATGGGTATCGGAGAGGAGGTCGTAGACCAGCTCTTCGACGGCGCCTTCAAGGGTCAGACGGCGCTCGGTGGGTGCCCCGCTTTGCCAGTCGATGCCGGCAAAGGTGATTTGAGCGGCGGGCAGCGTGACCCCCTGGTCGGCATCACTCCGGGCCTCGATGCTTTCGATCTGACCGCTGTCGCCCGAGCCCTCGAAGCTGACCAGAACATGCGCGATGCCGACGAGGCGCAGCCCGTCGAACAACACCTCCTTGTTCCGGGCGTGCAGTGCCATTTCGGCGGCATCACGCTCGGCCTGTTCGGCCAGGATGCGGGACAGTTCGGACGAGATTTCAGGGGCCGGCGCAGCACGGCCGGGTAGATGGGTCGTCATTTCGGGATCTCCGGGGAGAGCGGGTTACAGGCGAGCCCGCCGCTCTCTCTGTCTCAGCGGGCTCGCCCTGCCCGCTCCCTCCTCGACCTCTCCCTTGCCGGACCCCTCGGTTCGGCGCCGCTTCCCCGGACGGGCGCGCTGTTAAGCGCTCCCGGATGGAGGGTGAGGCGCTTGCGCGCCTCATTGCCAGGGATCGATCTCCAAGGCGACGAGCGCCTCGTCGCCATCGTATTCATCAGACGGCATCGCGCCGTGCGTGCCGTCTCCGGCCTGAAACACGGTGATCGCGACCATCAGCGTGGCGGCGAGGCTGGCGGCGTAAGCGGTGGCATCCTTGTAGGACATGGGGTCGGCTCCTGTCTTCTTGGGGGCGGAGGACCATCCCCCGCGCGACAGGCGCCCGAAGTGTCTGACCGGATCTGCAATCACCCTCGTGCGTTTGGCTCGTCCAAATCCGCGAGGGCGGCACGCCCGCGTAGCCGACCCCTCTGGGGTTGAGTGTCAAAGAGACGGATCAGACCAAGGACAGCGAATGGAAGCGGGGGATGGGGCTTTGACCCCGGACAGGTGCCCTGCCCCGTCACAGGATGCCCACCGCTCGCCAGCCGTGCCGCTATGCGGGTCCCGGAAGATTGGCGGGGTTCGGGCCGGAAAGGAAAAGCGGAACGCTGCAACTGATGAATACGGGCGAGCTTGCCTGCCACATGGAAATTCCTGGCATCAGGTTGAAGTGCCGAACCTTTCGGCACCATTTTCCTTCCGGCCAGACTGGCCGTCGCGCAAGGGATCGTTGCCCAACTGGAGGAGAGACTGCCTGGCAGGCTCCCGTCGGCACAACCAGAGCCCGGTCCCGAGTCTGCCGGGATGTGCCATGATCTTTTGTGGGAACGCTCTTGCCCTGCCACCGCACTGATCCAGGCTCACGATCACCACACTTGATTGTCAGAAAAACATAGCCTATTTTCTGACACATGACGATCTCATCCGCCTCTGTTCCCGATCGGGTCATGAAGCGTGTCCGTGCAAATGGACGCGGCAGCGTCTTCACGCCGCGTGATTTCCTCGACATCGCCGCTCGGGCCGCTGTCGACCAGGCCCTGTCCCGTCTAGCGAAATCCGGCCAACTGCGGCGGCTTGCTCGCGGGCTTTATGACTTTCCCAAGCTGCACCCCAAACTGGGGCCTCTTTCCCCTGCGCCGGACGATGTGGCACAGGCTCTCGCCCGGGAAACCGGATCGCACCTGCAGATCGACGGTGCCCGAGCTGCGAACGCGCTTGGCCTTTCGACCCAGGTTACCGCCCAAAGCGCCTGGCTCACCGATGGCCCCTCCCGGCGCGTCGTGCTGGGCAAGCGCATCGTGGACCTCCGCCATGCCTCGCCCAAGCATCTGATTGCGCCCGGCAGTCCAGCCGGGACAGTGGTTCAGGCGCTGCGCCATGTGGGCGCTGCCCGAGCTGCAGATGTGCTGCAAGTCGCTGCGCGAAGCCTCAAGGACAGCGACAAGAAGACCCTCGCCAAGAACGCCGCCCAAGCACCAGCCTGGATGCGCGCCACCTTGTTAGCGATTGCCGATCTCGGGACGGGCGACAACCGTGGATAAGCGAGCACTCGGCGCTAAGGAAGTATGATCCACGAATATACCCCTAGCCTCCGGGCTCGGAATGCATAAACCGGACAATGGTCCGGTCTAGATCATTTAATCCGGACTATTGTCCGTCTTACTGCTCACTTGGTTGACTTCCCCCGCAATTTGATCTAACACGGAAAAAAATACGGTCCTGGCCACGTAAGGCGGAGTTTTCTCCGATCACGATATGTCCTCATACCAAGTGCAGACCGCCCTTAGACGACTTGGCCATGACATCCGTGTTGCCCGCAAGAAGCGGCGGATGTCTGTCGCGGATTTCTGTGAACGCCTGGGTGTGACCGACAAGACGCTCGCCAAGCTCGAGATGGGTGATGGCGGTGTGCGGCTCGAAACTCTGGCCATGGCGCTAATGGTCCTGGGCGAGCTCCACCGGCTCGGCGAAATGCTAGATCCGGCGAAGGACGATACCGGTCTGGTCCTTGATCAGGCCCGGCTGCCAGAACGGATCGTCAATCGCCGCAAGCCGCCATCTGACAAATCGGCCACCAGGCAAGCCCGATCGGATGAGATCGATGATGAAGGGAGCGCATTCTGATGGTCGTGGCTCGTGTTGCTCTCGGGAATGAGCTGATTCCGGTCGGTCGTCTGGTCTTTGAGACGGACGGGCGGCGCGCACATTCCACCTTCATCTATGACCAGGAATGGATCGACAACCCGCGTGGTTTCGACCTCTGCCCGCAGATGCCGCGGGCGAGCGCGCCTTATCACGCCAGCTCTGGCGGGCGCGACAGCCGGAAGCGCGATGTCATCGCCGGGCCCTTTGCTGATACCTCCCCGGACAGCTGGGGCCGCAAGCTGATGCGCCGGGTTCTGGGCGAGGGTGCAACCGAGTTCGACTTCTTGACCACATGCGACGATACCGCGCGCCAAGGCGCGCTGCGCTTCCGTCAGGAAAATGGTGAGCCATTCCCCCAGATCGGAAAGGCTGTCCCGCGCCTGGCTGAAATCGAGGATCTGCTCAAGATTGCGCAGAGGTTCGAACGAGATCCGATCGGAGCGGAGCAAGATGCGCTGGATCTCGTCGGCGCGGCCGGCACACCGGGCGGGGCGCGACCGAAAGCCAACATGAGAGACGGGGACCGGCTCTGGCTCGCCAAGTTCACCTCGATCAACGACACTTGGCCGGTCGAACGTCTCGAGGTGGCAACGATGAAGCTCGCCGGGATCCTTGGTCTGCGAACTCCGGAATGTCGACTCGAGTTGCCCGGCAGTTCGCACCCGATCGGTCTCTTCAGCCGTTTTGACCGCCGGGATGGCGGCCGCGTCCCCTATATCTCTGCGCGTACCGCCCTAGGCAAGATTGGGCATGCGAGCGGCTTCTACACGGACATCGCCGACGTCATTCGCATCATCTCGGCCCGGCCCGGAGACGATCTGTTGCAAATCTGGCTTCGAATGGTTTTCGGGATTCTTGTCACCAACACGGATGACCACCTGAAGAATCACGGTTTCATCTATGCGGGGCAGAACCTCTGGCGTCTTTCACCGCTCTTCGACGTCAATCCGCAGCCCAGACGCCACGCCCAGATGGAAACCGGCATCAGCCCTATCCATGGGCATGAGCCGGACATCGCCGCCGCGATCGATGCGGCCGAGTTCTTCGATGTCAATGTGCCGGAAGCCCGGATTCTGGCGAGGGATATGGCCCGAAGCATCCGCGACAGCTGGCGGGACGAGTTGCGCCGCCAAGGGCTGGGCGGCGCGGAGCTGAACGCTTGTGCTCCGGCCTTCGAACATGAGCGCATGGATGCGGCACTCGGGCTGTAGCCGGCGGGGATTTTCGGAGCCATCCGATCACTGGCCTGCGTGTTGACTGCGGTTATCCGGCTAAAGCATAGGCCCCGGTCTTTCGACCGGGGCCTATGCTTTGGCGATCAGTCGCCACGGCGGCTGTTGGGGCGGGACCAGATGAGGCTGTATCCCTCGCCGTCTTCGTCATCGAAGAGGTTGGCGTAGATCGGGGCAGCAAAGCTCGGATCGTCCAGCTTCAGGCCCAGGTATTCGCGGTTCTCGTTCGACTTCTTAGTCCAGGCGGCGCCGATCTCGGCCCGGCCGACCAGGATCCGGTGAGAGGGGGCGTTCTCGCCCGAGGCGCGCAGGTCGGGGACGAGGCGCACACCCTTGGCCTGCAGGCTGAGGGTGAAGATTTCGCCGGTGTATTCGGTGCCGGTCTTCTTGAAGGTGCCGATGGTCGCCATGTTCTTTCTCCGTTTTCTCTGTTTCGGGCCCGCGTCCTTGCGGCCTCGATGGCGATCGACAGCCCGGAGGCGACCGCTGGCGCACCCCCTTCAAGGGGGCTGGACAGCACAGGAGGAACTTTCTTGTCCCGCGAGGAATGACGGTGCCCGCACCGGCAGGGGAAGAAAGTTGTGACGACGCTGTTGCGCCGAAGCGGTCGAGGCGAAGACGTCCTTCGGGCAGATCAGCCCATCACCAGAGGCCATTGGACGCGGGCTGGGACAGACAATCCACGGAGATCAAGGCGACCCTGAAGGCCCGTCAGGAAAGACAGGTCAGGCACCACCGGCGATAGCCGCCCCTCAGGCGGCCAGCCAGGCGCAACTTGCGCTCCCCCCTGCCCTGCTGCCTCGCGGCTTCCACCACCCCACTGGTTCTGATCTGCCAGCGTGATGGCCGCGAAAGAGACGGAGTTCGAACGAAAGTAGCCACTGGGCCCAGATGCTGGCCGATCCAAGCTGAAACTCCACCGCAACCCGCGCAACTCGATGATGATCTGACAGCATCGCCGCCTGCGACCGCATGTACAAACACGCCCGTCGTCGGATCAAGGAGATCGACCGCGTTGCCCGCATTCATCGAGACCCTTTCGAGCCCATCCTGCCGGTGCTCGAAGCGCCAAGTCCGGTCGGCGAGTACCGCAAGATCACCGAAGAAATCCTGCGGCGGATGCCAGACGAACGGCACAACGCCCGTGCGGCGGCAGAAGCCGTCCGTGCTTTCCTGATGCTGCGTATCGGTCTTCACACGGGGCTGCGGCAGAAGAATTTGCGCGAACTAATGCTGTGCCGGCCAGGGACCTTGCCGACATCGGAGCGCAAACTGGAGGACCTGAAACGGGGCGAATTGCGTTGGAGCAGCCGCGACCAGGGTTGGGAAATCCTGATCCCGTCGGTGGCATTCAAGAACGCCAACTCGTCGTTCTTCGGCTCAAAACCATTTCGCCTGATCCTTCCGGACCTCGGGCGACTTTACGAACTGATCGAAGCCTGGATCGAGCGCCATCGCGCTCGGCTTATCGGCGATGCGGCTGACCCGGGTACCTTCTTCGTCAAGACGGCGAAGATGACCAGCACCAATGCGGCCTACTGCCAGAACACGTTCTATGAGGCGTGGCGCACAGCGATACAGCGCTACGGCATCTATAACCCATGGACCAAGCGCGGCGCGATTGAAGGCCTGTTGCCGCACGGGCCGCACAATGTGCGGGACGTTCTGACCACCCATATCCTGAAGCGCACCGGGTCCTACGAACAAGCGAGCTACGCCATTCAGGATACACCGGATATGGTCGCGCAGCACTACGGTCGGTTCTTGCCGCAGGACAAATCCGAGATCGCGGCACGGATCCTGAACCAGGTCTGGGAAGCGGCCTAGCCAGCTTCATCATAAGGCGAGGATGAGACCCCGATTCCAGAACCGGGGCCTCATCAGTTGTCTTGGAGTTTGTCCGACCCGCCGGATGAAAAAGCTGCTCGACCGAGACTGCCCGAAGTGTTGGCGGTCCGACGCTCCGGCGCTACTGGTCTTTGTTCCTTTCTTCGACGATGCCGTGACTGCGATAGGCATCAAGCATCATGCGGGTATAGTCGGCCGTGCTCTGGGTCACTGTGGCCAAACCGGGCCACGCGAACAGCGGATCCGACCACATAACTTCCAACTCCAGTTCGATCCCGAGCACTGCAGCCACGTCGATCGCGGCTATCGGCTCCTTTTCTTCGGGCCAGTAGTGATCCTCGAAGGAAATAACGACGTCGAGATCGTCATCCACCCAGATTTCGGCAAGACCCGCGCCCATGCGCTCACTGGCATTGGTCGCATCCTCGAACAGGGCTGCACGGATCAAATGGGTCACCTGGTCCTTGCTGAGATCAAGTCTTGGCCGCGGATCGACGATGGAGACGATAGGTTCCACCTCTTGCCCTTCGGCGCGAACTTGGACGGGCACTGGCTTTCCCTCGTTCGGCCCTAACCAGAACGCTTCTGGGAAAATGTTGATCGGTGATGCGCCGCAGCCCGGGCAATGCCAATGGCTTCCAGCGATCTGTCGTCCGGTGATTTCGGCATCGCAATGGAGGCAGTACCAGAGGTTCGATTCCTCCAGCTCCAAGAACGGGTGGCGCACCTTTCCTTCCGCATCCGGTTTCGTGGCGCGACGTGGCCAATCGGCAAATCGTCGCGCCTTGACGCTCTGCATAAATTCCTCGGCAATCCCGATGGCTTCTTCGCGCAGCATTCGATCGTTCATCGGGCTGTTCTGGGAATGCTTGATGTCGATCTCGACCCGAGGGGCGGTCGAAGGGTTTTCTAGCAGGACGATCCGCCAACCATCGCCTTCCATGTGGACGTCACCAAACATTGTTTTCAGCGCGTATGGATGCCCACGGACCTCTCCTCGAGTGACGGCATCGGGGCCCCCGAAGATATGGTCGAAGGTCGAACCCTCGTAGGAAGTGATCCGTTCCACGAAGGCCTTGATCGTGGCAACTTGTGCTTCGGAGGGTACCCACTCTCCTTTCGCGCTGCCTGTCAACGCGTTCCAATGAGCAAAGCCCATTCGATTGGCAACAAGGTCGAGCGCTACGTGCTGTGGTTGACCGGTCGCCCTGGCGTAACGCTTCGCCAGCAGCTTCAGCGTCTTAAGCTTATCGTTCTGTGTCATGATCCATGTCCAAGCCGGATCTGACTAGGTGCCCGCTGCTAATCAGACCCACCGATGGCATGAGGTCTGTTTCTGAAATCAAATTCGCTGCAAAGCTTCGCGTGGCGGGCACACCGGCCTGCGAGAAAGGCCGCTCTCAACCTCTGCCATTTTCGGGTGCAGGTCAACACCGATGCGTTCCGGGCGTGGAACGCTTCCCATCTGGTGCCGTTTCCTTGAGAGAGTCCGAGTTTGGCTGGTTTTCCGGCGACGGGTTGAGGGCTGGGAGAGTGGCTTCTGGCGCCCGTCGCGGGAGATAGCCGATGGGCGTTGTAGAAGTTCTGGATCCAGTCGCACCGGCGCGGGCGGGTGGCTGGAAAGTGGATGTGAGCCGGGGTGAGCGGAACGGGCGAGTGTCGTCCGAATGGTTCAACCGGCCCGATGATGAGCGGTATCTGTCGCTCGACGATCTCTGGGCCAATATGAAGGGCCGCTCCGAGCGCAGCCGCAGCCGGGTGGTGCAGACCGCCGACA
>Ga0208492_1000918_pt1 | contig 21641 bp, 18 predicted proteins | sample Subbioar_CSW14AB_FD_184820 | JGI IMG/M metagenome (GOLD analysis project Ga0208492, IMG submission 184820) | Serpentinite rock and fluid subsurface biosphere microbial communities from McLaughlin Reserve, California, USA - CR12Mar_CSW14AB (SPAdes) | ecosystem: Environmental > Terrestrial > Deep... | reverse complement strand
GCCGCTCTCATCGATCACCTTCACTTCGAGATGCGGCTGGATGCGACCAACAGTGGAGACGCGGCGGTCGAGCGGATCGTCGCTGGCGGTCTGGAAGGAGACGGGACTGGTTTCCGTCATGCCATAGGCGATGCCGACCTCGCGCATATGCATGCGATCATTGACCTTGCGCATCACCTCGATCGGACAGGGCGAACCGGCCATCAGGCCGGTGCGCAGCGAGGAAAGATCGAAGCGGTCGAACTGCGGATGCTCCAGCTCGGCGATGAACATGGTGGGGACGCCATGGAGGGCGGTGCACTTTTCCGCTTCGGCGGCCTTCAGCACGGCAAGCGGCTCGAAGCCTTCCGAGGCGTAGACCATGGTCGCACCATGGACGATGCAGTTGAGATTGCCCATCACCATGCCGAAGCAGTGATAGAGCGGCACCGGGATCAGCAACCGGTCGCCCTGCCCCAGCCCCATGCCGAGGCCAACGAAATAGGCGTTGTTGAGAATGTTGCGGTGGGAGAGCGTGGCGCCCTTGGGCAGACCGGTGGTGCCGGACGTGAACTGGATGTTGATCGCGTCATTGCGGTCGAGCGTGGCGGCGATGGCCGCCGCCTTCGCGAGCCAGCTTTCGGTCGCGATGCGGGCAACGTCATCGAACTTCAGCCAGCCGACGCGTGGCGTGCCGCCGATCTGCACGACATGCGTCAGGTGCGGCAAGCGTTTTGACTTTATGCCGCCGGCATCTGACTCCACGATCTCCGGCGCAAGCTCTTCCATCATGCCGACATAGTCGGAGGTCTTGAACCGCTCCGTGCAGATGAGGACTTTGACGCCGACCTTGTTGAGCGTGTACTCGACCTCGCTCAACCGATAGGCCGGGTTGATGTTGACCTGGATGAGGCCGACGCGCGCGGTGGCGAACTGCGCCAGCGCCCACTCCGCACAATTGGGGCCCCACACGCCGACGCGATCGCCGCGTTCGAGGCCGAGCGTGAGCAGGCCGGCGGCAAGCTGATCCACGCGCCGGGCGAACTCGGCATAAGTCCAGCGGATGCCCTGGTGGACGGAGACGAGCGCGTCGCGATCCGGCCATTGCGCGGCGGCGCGGGAGAGCGCTTCGCCGATGGTGTGTTCGAGCAAGGCAGGCGTTGTCGCGCCACGAACGAGGCTGGGCTGGCTCATTGTGTCTCTCCCTATGGGGGAGGCTAGCACGGGCGTTTTCCAGCGCCAGCGGTGGATCTTAACCGCAAAGATTGTGGCCTGCGGCTCTGGCGCGGGATCGCCGGCAGCCTTATATTTTGCACGTAAACGTTCCAGCCGGCCTCGCCATGGGGAACCACATGCAGACCTCGTTTCACGTGCATAGCGCAACGTGCGGGTGTGATCCTGACAATCGAATAGGAGAAAGCGATCCGCGGCCGCGCGTGGTGATCGTTGGCGCAGGCTTTGGCGGGTTGTCGGCGGCCAAGGCGCTGAAGAAAGCTGATGTCCGCGTGACGCTGGTGGACCGGCGCAATCATCATCTGTTCCAGCCCCTGCTGTACCAGGTGGCGACGGCGGGCTTGTCGCCGGGGCAGATCGCGACGCCGATACGGACGGTGTTGCGCGACCAGAAAAATGCAGAGGTTCTGCTCGGCACTGTCACGGGTGTCGACAAGGACCGGCGTGTCGTGCGCATGGGCGAGCATGAGATCAACTACGACTATCTCGTGCTGGCCACGGGCGCGCGGCATTCCTATTTCGGGCGCGATGACTGGGAGCAATTCGCACCGGGGCTGAAATCGCTCGAGGATGCGACGGAGCTGCGCAAGCGCATCCTGCTGGCGTTCGAGCGGGCGGAGCTGGAGGAGGATGTGGCGGCGCGGGCGCGGCTGCTGACCTTCGTCGTGATCGGCGCGGGGCCGACGGGTGTGGAGATGGCGGGATCGATTGCGGAGCTGGCGCATCGCGCGCTGGCGAGCGACTTCCGCGCGATCGACCCGCAGGCAGCGCGCGTGGTGCTGGTGGAAGCGGGGACGCGGGCACTGACGACATTCCCTGAGGTGCTATCGGCCTATACAGCGAAGGAGTTGAAAAAGCTCAGCGTCGAGCTGATGGCTAATACGAAAGTGGTCGGGATCGATGAAGCGGGCGTGATGCTGCAGGGCGCGAATGGCGTTGTGGCGCCGCTACCGTCGGCGTGCGTGATCTGGGCGGCGGGTGTGGCGGCCTCGCCCGTGGCGAAATGGCTGGGCGTTGAGGGTGATCGTGCCGGGCGTGTGGCCGTGGATGCGCAGCTCAACGTGGCGGGGCATTCGGAAGTTTTTGTGCTGGGCGATTGCGCGCTAGCGAAGGATGCGAAGGGACGGCCCCTGCCCGGCCTCGCGCCGGTGGCGAAGCAGCAGGGCGAGTATGTCGGGCGGATGCTGACGGCGCTGCGCAGGAGGCCCGAGGCGAAGCGGCCTGTGTTTGCTTACAAGGACTACGGGGCGCTGGCGACGGTGGGGCGGAAGATCGCGATTGCGGATTTCGGCACGCTGAAACTGCGCGGGTTCATTGGGTGGCTCGCCTGGTCGCTGATCCATATCTACTTCCTGATCGGGTTCAGGAACCGGTTCTCGGTGGCGCTGGACTGGACGTGGAGCTACCTGACGTTCCAGCGTGGCGCGCGGCTGATTACCGGGCCGGTGGATGAGGCGCGGAAGCCCGCGCGGACGGATGGGGCACGAAGGGCGGCTTGAGGGCTGCCCGGAGATTAGGCATCCCCTGCTTCCAGACCGACTAGTGCTGGCCCCCTGCCCCGGATTGTGGAACGCTGTGGGCCATGTCGATCAAGGCCAGCATCTATCACCTGACACACTATATGTACGACCAGCCGGTCGTGCTGGGGCCGCAGATCATACGGTTGCGGCCGGCGCCGCATTCGCGGACGCGGGTGATTTCTCACTCTCTCAAGGTGAGCCCCGAGAAGCATTTCGTGAACTACCAGCAGGACCTCTATGGCAACTGGCTGGCGCGGTATGTGTTTCCCGAGCCGGTGCGCGAGCTGAAGATCGAGGTCGATCTGGTCGCAGACATGACGGTCTACAACCCGTTCGACTTCTTCGTGGAGGAGAGCGCGGAGGAGTGGCCGTTCGAGTATCCCGCCGAGATCGCGGACGACCTGGAAATCTACAAACGGGCAGAACCGGCGGGGCCGCTGCTGAAGAAGTTCCTGGCGGCGGTGCCGCGCGAAAAACTGCGGACGGTGGATTTCATCGTCAACCTCAATGCGCGGGTGAGCCGCGAGATCAACTACCTGATCCGGATGGAGCCCGGCGTGCAGACGCCGGAGGAGACGTTCGCGAAGGCTTCCGGCTCGTGCCGGGATTCCAGCTGGTTGCTGGTGAATGCGTTGCGGCACCTCGGCTTCGCGGCACGGTTCGTTTCCGGATACCTGATCCAGCTGAAACCGGACCTGATCGCGCTCGATGGGCCGGTGGGCACGAGCGTGGATTTCACCGACCTGCATGCGTGGTGCGAAGTCTACCTGCCCGGCGCGGGATGGATCGGGCTTGATCCGACGTCGGGTCTGCTAACGGGCGAGAGCCACATCCCGCTGTCGGCGACGCCGCACTATGCCAATGCCGCGCCGATCTCGGGCGGCTATACGGGCGTGGCGAATACCACGTTCGCGTTTGACATGCAGGTGAAGCGCGTGGCGGAGCATCCGCGCATCACCAAGCCATTCTCGGATGAATCTTGGGCGGCGCTGGATGCGCTGGGCGAGAAAGTGGATGCGGCGCTAAAAGCGGGCGACGTGCGCCTGACGATGGGCGGCGAGCCAACATTTGTGTCGATCGACGACTTTGAGTCGGATGAATGGAATTCTGGCGCGGATGGCCCCACCAAGCGCAAGCTGGCGGACCAGCTGATCCAGCGTTTGCGCGATCGCTTCGCGCCGGGCGGGTTCCTGCACTACGGACAGGGCAAGTGGTATCCGGGCGAGACCTTGCCGCGGTGGACGTTCTCGCTTTACTGGCGGCGCGACGGGAAGCCGATCTGGCATGATCCGGAGCTGGTCGCCGGCGAGACTGGCAATGGGACAGCCACCAAGGGTCAGGCCGAAGAGCTGCTGCAGCTGATGGCGGAAGAACTCGGCGTCGGTGGGGAGATGGTGATCCCGGCTTACGAGGATCCGGCGGGATGGATTCTCAAGGAAGGGAATCTTCCGGAAAATGTGACACCGGAAAATTCCAAGCTGAAAGACCCTGAAGAGCGCACGCGGATTGCGCGCGTGTTTGGGCGCGGACTGACGGAGCCCACGGGCTATGTTCTGCCGATCCAGCGCTGGCAAGCTAAAGCGAGCGAGACGCCGAAGGTCGGCAAGGGAGCACCGAAGAAGGGCGCATCGACGCCGGGGCGGGTTGCAGCGCCCGGGCGATGGAAGTCGGAGAAATGGAAATTGCGGCGCGGGCACATGTTCCTCGCGCCGGGGGACAGCCCGGTGGGCTATCGCCTGCCGCTGGACTCCCTGCCCTGGGTCGCGCCAGCGCTTTATCCGCATGTGATCCCGGCGGACCCTTCGGAAGAACGCGGGCCGCTGCCGGACTTCACGCCATCGGAACAGGCGCGGGCCCGGTTCACGGCGAGCGAGAGCACATCGCAGCAACAGAATGCGCAGAGCTTTACCGAGGTCGACGGCTTCGTGCGGACGGCCATGTCGGTGGAAGCGCGCGACGGGCGGCTATGCGTGTTCATGCCGCCGGTTGAGCGGATCGAGGATTATCTCGAACTGGTGGCGGCGGCGGAGGCGGCGGCCAGGTCGATGGGCGTGCCGGTGCATATCGAGGGATATGCGCCGCCGCATGATCCGCGGATGAATGTGATGCGCGTGACGCCGGACCCGGGCGTGATCGAGGTGAACGTGCATCCCTCGACCAGCTGGCGCGACTGCGTGGACATCACGACGACGCTGTATGAAGAGGCGCGCCAGTGCCGGCTTGGCTGTGACAAGTTCATGATCGACGGGCGGCACACGGGCACGGGCGGCGGCAACCATGTGGTTGTCGGCGGATCGACGCCGAATGACTCGCCGTTCCTGCGCCGGCCGGATGTGCTGAAGAGCCTGCTGCTGCTTTGGCAGAAGCGGCCGAGCCTGTCTTACCTGTTCTCCGGAATGTTCATCGGGCCGACGAGCCAGGCGCCGCGCATCGACGAAGCGCGGCATGACAGTCTCTATGAGCTGGAGATCGCACTGTCGCAGATCTACTCCCCGGGTGGTGGACCAGGCGGAGATCAGCAGACGCCGCCATGGCTGGTCGACAGGCTGTTGCGCAACCTGCTGATCGACGTTTCGGGCAACACGCACCGGACGGAGATATGCATCGACAAGCTGTTCTCGCCTGATGGGCCGACAGGGCGGCTGGGGTTGGTCGAATTCCGCGGCTTCGAGATGCCGCCGAATTCGCGCATGTCGCTGGCGCAGCAGCTGCTGGTGCGGGCCATCATCGCACGCATGTGGAAATCGCCGCTGACGGGCAATCTGGTGCGCTGGGGCACGACGCTGCATGACAGGTTCATGCTGCCGCATTTTGTCTGGCAGGATTTCCTCGATGTGCTGCGCGACCTCAAGGACCATGGCTTCGACCTGCGGCCGGAATGGTTCGAGGCGCAGCAGGAATTCCGTTTCCCGTTCTGTGGCGAGATCGACGTCGAGGGCGTGAACCTGGAGATCCGGCAGGCGCTGGAGCCGTGGCACGTGCTGGGCGAGACCGGCGCGATTGGCGGCACCGTGCGCTATGCGGATTCGTCCGCCGAGCGGGTGCAGGTGAAGCTGACAGCGGCGGACCCGGGCAGGTACAAGGTGGCGTGCAACCGGCGGCCTGTGCCGCTGGCCGAGGCGAGCGATGGCGTGGCGGTGGCGGGCGTGCGCTACAAGGCATGGAAGCCACCCCTGTCGCTGCATCCCGTGCTGCCGACCAACGTGCCGCTGGTGTTCGACGTGTTCGATACCTGGTCAGGCCGGGCGATCGGTGGCTGCGTCTATCATGTCGCGCATCCGGGCGGGCGGAATTACGAGACTTTCCCGGTCAATGGAAACGAGGCGGAGGCGCGGCGTCTTGCGCGCTTCGAGCCCCATGGACATTCGCCGGGAATGTATCAGCTTGAAGCCGAATCGCCGCACCCGGAATTCCCACTCACGCTGGACCTGAGGCGCGCGCCGGGAATTTAGAAACTCCCGCTGGGCGGACAATCGCCTATCCTTCTGATATTCGACGGCATCACAAAGGGGGCGCGGCACAGATGCTCGAAAAGTTCATCCCGGAAAACGAGTTCGAAGAAGGTATTCAACGCGCGAAGCTACAACTATTGCCAGCTTCTGATCTGTTGAAAAAACTCGTGTCGATGGATGTCTTTATATCGAGCGTCACGGAGATACAGCAGGACGGGTCTGGGTTCACACCGCTACTTGTTGGCTCGAACGAGCAACCGCTGGTGTCCATCTTTTCTTCGATCAACCGGCCGACACTTCACCGCGAACGAGCCAGCTATATTCTCAAAATGCCTGGAGACGAGTTCATTTTGCGACTGCCTCCGAACTATGGCGTCATAGTCAACCCTGGATACGAGTCACAGCTGGTCATCGCCCCGCAAACGGCGTCTCAATTGGCTGAAGAACTTCGGGCTCGGAAACGCAGTTCGAAAGACAGAGACGGGGGTTGAATGACTTCTGCTAAGTCATCCACTGCTCCCGATCCGGTGAGCCGCCCGTTGCTGGCGGGCTATCGCCCCCTGCCCGGCGTTTCGGACGAGTTGCTGGATGCAGCCGGGAATGTGCGCCCGGTGTGGCGCAGCTTCATCGAGTATCTCGCGCGCATGACGCCGGACGAAGTCTCGCGGCGCGTGGACCAGGGCGACCAGTACCTGCGCGATGCGGGCGTGTTCTTCCGGCAGTATGGCGACGAGCAGACCGAACGCGCCTGGCCGCTGAGCCATGTGCCGGTGATCATCCATGAGAGCGAGTGGAAGACGATCAGCGACGGCCTGATCCAGCGGGCGGACCTGCTGGAAAATGTCTGCGCTGACCTCTATGGCGAGCAGCGACTGGTGAAGGAGGGCCACCTGCCGGCCTCCTTGGTGGCGATGTCACCGGAATGGTTGCGGCCGCTGGTGGGCGTGCGGCCGCGCTCGGGGCGGTTCCTGCATTTCATCGCGTTCGAGATTGCGCGCGGGCCGGACGGGCAATGGTGGGTGCTGGGTGATCGCGTGCAGGCGCCGTCTGGCGCGGGCTTTGCGCTGGAGAACCGCGTGGCGACGACGCGCGTGTTTCCCGATCACTACGCGCAGGCGAACATCCAGCGACTCGCCGGCTTCTTCCGCGCCTTCCGCGACACGATGAACGACCTGCGCGGCGACACGGAAAGCCGCGTTGGCATTCTCACGCCGGGGCGGCTCAACGACACGTATTTCGAGCACGCCTACATCGCGCGCTATCTTGGCTTCATGCTGCTCGAGGGAGAAGATCTCACCGTGCAGGACGGCCAGGTGATGGTGCGAACCGTCGCCGGGCTGGAGCCCGTGAGCGTTCTGTGGCGCAGGATCGACGCGGCGTTCTCCGATCCGCTGGAGTTGAACGAGCATTCCAGGCTGGGCGTGCCGGGACTTGTGGAGGCGATCCGGCGCGGGCAGCTGGCGATGGTGAATGCGCTGGGCTCGGGCATTCTGGAAACGCGGGCGCTGCTGGCCTTCATGCCACGCATTGCGCAGGCCTTGCTGGATGAGCCGTTGAAGCTGCCCAACATCGCGACATGGTGGTGCGGGCAAGAATCCGAACGTGCGCATGTGCGCGAGAACGCCGACCGCATGATGATCGGCGAAGCATTGTCGACGCGCATGCTGTTCGACAGCGAAGACAAGACGCATCTAGGCGCGACGCTGGAAGAACGCGAGATCGGCGTGGCCGACCTGCTGGAACAGCGCGGCGCCATGCTGGTGGGGCAGGAAGCGGTGACGCTGTCGACGGCGCCGGTTCTGGTGGATGGCTTCCTCGCGCCGCGTCCGATGAGCCTGCGCGTGTTCCTGGCGCGGACGCCGCGCGGATGGCGCGTGATGCCGGGCGGCTATGCGCGGATCGGGCGGACGCAGGATGCAACCGCCATCGCCATGCAGCGCGGCGGGTCCGTGGCGGACGTGTGGGTGGTGTCGGACAAGGCGGTGCGCAACGAAACGCTGCTGCCCTCGCCCGCCGCGCCGTACCGGCGGGTACGGCAGAACGCGCTGCCGAGCCGGGCGGCGGACAATCTCTACTGGATGGGCCGCTATGTGGAGCGGGCCGAGGGCCTGATCCGCGTGCTGCGCGCGTGGCATGTGCGGCTGGCGGAGAGCGGGCGCGAGGATACGCCGCTGCTGGAACACGCGAGCAAGTATCCGGGCTTCTTCGGCGCCGATCCGGCGAAAGGGACGCTGAAGGATCTGCACACGGCGATTGCGGCGGCAACGGCGAGCGCGAGCCAGGTGCGCGACCGGTTCTCGGTCGATGGCTGGACGGCGCTGAACGAGCTCGCGTCGAGCGCGCGGATCGAGCTCAGCAACATTGCCCCCGGCTATTCGACGGCGCGCGCTCTGGGCCTGTTGTTGCGGCAGACGACGGGTTTCTCGGGCCTCGTGCACGAGAACATGTACCGGTTTGCGGGATGGCGGTTCCTGTCGATCGGGCGGTCGCTGGAGCGGACGTTCATGATGGCGTCCATGCTGGCGTGGTTTGCAGACGACGCGGCGCCGGAAGGTTCGTTCGACATGGCGGTCGAGGTTGGCGATAGCGTGCTGACGCACAGGCGGCTGTTTGCGGTGGCAAGCAGCCGGGCGACCGTGATCGACCTCCTGGGGTGCGACGCCAACAACCCGCGTTCGATCCACTACCAGCTGGCCGAATTGAAGGAGCACACCGGCGCCCTGCCCGGCGCGCGTGAGCAGGGGCAGATGTCGGACCTGTCGCGCGCTATCCTGAAGCTGCATGCCGATGTAGCGGTGGCGACGCCGGAATCGCTGGATGCGAACGCGCTGATGGCGATACGGACGGATCTTTCGAGCATCTCCGACCTGCTGACGAAGGCGTACCTGCGATAATGCTGTACGATATCGGGCTGCGCATCCGTTATGACTACCAGACGCCGGCGGCGGGAGGACGCCATGTATTGTGCATGACGCCGGCGGACCTTGCCGACCAGCGGCGGATCACCTCGCTGCTGGACATCACCCCGGCGCCGGACGAGCGGATCGCGCGGACGGATTTCTTTGGCAACACGGTTGTGGAAATAGCGTTCCGCGCGCCGCATGCGGAGATAGAGTTCCGGCTGCGCTCGCGTGTGGAACGCAAATCGCGCGAGATCGGCGAGGACGTGTCCACGCCGCTGATGCAGCTGGACGCAGAAATCGGGGGCATTCGCCTGCTGGGCAGCGACTCGCCGCATCATTTCCTTGCGGACAGCCCGCGCGTGAGGACGCGGCCGGAGTTCCGCGAGTATGCGCTGGAACAGATCGCACCGGAAACGATGACGACGCTGGCCGTGGTGGAGGCCATCGGCAAGGCGATCGACCGCGACATGGCGTATGAACCGGGCTCAACGCAGGTGGACACGCCGCCCGAAGAGGCCTTCGCGCGTGGCGCCGGCGTCTGCCAGGACTTCACGCACATCATGATCGGCTGCCTGCGCGCGATTGGCGTGCCAGCGGCCTATGTCAGCGGCTTCCTGCGGACGCTGCCGCCGGAGGGGCAGCCGCGGCTGGAGGGCGCTGATGCCATGCACGCCTGGGTGCGTGCCTGGTGCGGACCGCAGATGGGCTGGGTGGAGTATGATCCGACCAATGGCATTCGCGTGAGCGACCAGCACATCGTCGTGGCCTATGGCCGTGACTATGGCGACGTGGCCCCGGTGCGCGGCGTGGTGCGGATTTCCGGCGCGCAAACCAGCAGCCAGGCGGTCGATGTGGCGCCGCTGGAGCCCTAGCTCCCAGGGCGCCGTCATCATCATGTCTTGAAACTGTCACACGCAAATCCTGCGCTATCGGCGCCACAACTTCCGATGTCGTGCTGCAACTGCGCAGTTGAATCCAAACTGTCACGCAACTGTCCGGTGACTGTCATGCAGCGCCGATACCCCGCCCCCGGGTCGGACGATTTCGCGTCCAGGATCGATCAACGCGCCCAGCAGGCGCCAAGGGGTATGAGATGAAATCTGGCACTGGCATGAACCTCCGTGCGCTGCTGCTGATGAGCGGCGCGCTCATGACGATTGCACCGGCCTTCGCGCAGAGCGCGCCGGAAGCCGTCTCCGCCGACCCGCAGGGCCCCACGGCCGACGAAACCACCGCCGCGCCGGACGATATCGGCCGCGACGTGATCGTGGTGACCGCGCTGAAGCGCGAGACCGACCTGCAGGACACGCCGATCTCCCTCTCCGTCGTCGGCATCGAGGCGATCGAGGACAAGCACATCCAGAGCCTGCTCGATTTCGGCGACGGCTCGGTCCCGGGCCTGCGCGTCTCGACGTTTGAATCGCGCCAGTCGGCCGTCACCGTCGGTATCCGCGGCATCGTGCCGAACGACGCCAACCAGCCCGCACGTGAACAGGGCGTCGGCGTTTACCTCGATGGCGTCTATCTCGGCCGCCAGCACGGCCTCAACGCCACCCTGCTCGACATCGAGCGCATCGAGGTCCTGAAAGGGCCGCAAGGCACGCTGTTCGGCCGCAACACCGAAGGCGGCGCGGTCAACATGATCTCGCGCAAGCCCACGGGCGTCTACGGCTATCGCGCCACCGCCGGCTTCGGCAATATCGGCTCCTACAGCGCCGACCTGCACCTCGACCTGCCGGAATTCTACGACATCAGCCTGAAGTTCGACGGCGTGATGCAGCATCGCGACGCCATCGTCGAGAACCCGCTGCCGGGTTCGACTGGCTGGGGCTTCTATGACCGTCAGGGCTTCAAGGCTACCGCCCTGTGGGAGCCGACCGACACGTTCAGCGCCGAATACTCCTACGACATCGGCAACGACGAAAACACGCCGTACTACAGCCAGCTGATCAACTACAATCCGCTGAACCGTCCGGTCGCCACCACCTTCCCGATCCCGGCCGGCACGATCGCGCCGCTGCCGCCGCTGGTGAAAGTGCACCCGACGCGCCAGCGCGTGTCCGACATCGGCGCACCGCAACAGCCCAGCGTTGACGAGGCGATCGGCCACTCGCTGCATCTCAGCTGGGAAGTGATGCCGAACATGGAGCTGCGCTCCATCACGGCTTATCGCGAAGTCAGCGCGGACCAGTGGGACAACTCAGCCCCAGGCAACCGCCCGCCTGTGTTCACGCCCAATGGCAATTTCTCGCGCTACAGCCTGTCCTATCTGGAACAGCTGCAACGCAGCCAGGAATTCCAGCTCGTCGGCTCGTTCGACAGTGTCGATTACATCCTCGGCGTGTTCTACTTCAACGAGAAAGCTTGGGAAGAAGCCGCCACCCCCAGCACCAACCGCTGGAACGCCACGGGCACGGGTTACACGATCAACGACCCGACTCCGACCATCCCCGGGCTGCGTTCGCTCGACCGCGCCTCGCTTGCCTACGCTGAAAGCACCGGCATCTACGGCCAGGCCACCTGGACGCCGCCGGTTCTCGACAACCGCCTGCACCTCACCGTCGGCGGCCGTCAGACCAAGGACGGGAAGAACGGCCTGCTCTATCGCGTCAACAACGCCGCCACGAACCTGACCTTCGACTCAAGCGAAGAGCGTTTCGACCCGGTGGCCGTGGCCGCGTTCGACATCTCGAACGACCTCAACGTCTACGCTCGCTACTCGACCGGCTACCGCGCCGGCGGCGCTTCCTCCCGCTCGCTGACGTATGACGCCTTCGGACCGGAAGAAGTGAAGTCCTACGAACTCGGCGCGAAGGCCTATATCGGCGACACCTTCAGCCTCAACGGCGCCATCTACAAGATGGACCGCGAGAACAGCCAGATCGACTTCACGCGCGTGACGGTGAACCCGATCACGAACTCCAACCGCAACACGGTCGAGACGGTCAACGCGCCGGGCACGACGGAGATCTGGGGCGTGGAACTGGATGCCGGCTGGGAAGTCAACGAGAACCTCTCGTTCTCGGCGGGCTATGCCTACACCAGCACGGACGTGCCGCAGGTGGTGAACCCGTTCAACAACGTCACCCAGAAAGTGTACATCCTCTACACGCCGGAGAACGTCGCCAACGTCGCCATGGATTATGTACAGCCGGTTGGTTTCGCCGACCTGCGCTTCCACCTCGATGCCACGTACGCCGATGGCGCACACAGCTTCGAACAGTTCGCGCAGCTGACCGACAGCTCGTTCATCGTGAACGGCCGCCTTGCGTTGGCCGACATCGAGACGGGCGCGGGGCAGAACCTCACCCTGTCGCTGTGGTCGCGCAACCTTCTCGACGAGCAGCACATCTACCGCCGCTCGGAAGAGAACCGCACCACGCTGGGCGACTACGCCAACTTCAACGAACCGCGTACATTCGGCGTCGAGGCTTCGGTCAAGTACTAGACGTTCAGGACCCCCGGTATCCTGATGCAGCGGGCGGCTCGCGAAAGCGGGCCGCCCGATTGCTTTACGGCCCTGCAATCGCCGCGTTGACACTTTGGTGTCAGTTGGATGCCAGCGTATCGCCTGTTTGAACCGCACCCGTCCGGGTGTGGCGACAAACAGATGGTATCAGCCGCAGCATGGTCCATGCGCCAGACAGTGCCAGCAATAACAGCGTCCTCGCGACGCTGGCCCTGCCGCGCGTGAAGGCGATGCTGGCGGTGTTGCTGGCGCTCGCCCTGCTGCTGTCGGCCGTACTGATAACGACGCTGCATCCCGTTGCCGCCGCCCCGCTGGCGGGCGCGCTGGCGTGGGCGGTGATGATCGATATCGACCGCTATCGCCTTCCCGACCTGCTGACGCTGCCGATGATCGCGGGCGGCCTTGGCTATACTACGCTGATGCGGGGCGACCGCCTGCTGGATCATGTGATCGGGGCTGCGGCGGGATACCTGTCGCTGGTGATCGTGGCCGAGGCCTATCGCCGCCTGCGCGGGATCGACGGGCTGGGCCGGGGCGACGCCAAGCTGCTGGGGGCCGCCGGAGCGTGGCTGGGCTGGGCGGCGCTCCCCTCGGTAATCTTCCTCGCCGCCACGGCCGGGCTGGTCTTCGCGATCGGCCGCATCCTGGCCCGCCGGCAGACAGCAACCGAGGCCATCGCCTTCGGCCCCTTCATCGCCGCCGGCTTGTGGGCCCTGATCCTGACTGACGGCCGTCCCGTCCTGTTCTCCCTAGCCTACTGAAAACAGGCCTTTTTGGAGCAGCCCGCACGATTCACCGCGACCTCTGCGCCCGGGGCCTCACATTAGCTTGCGCTTAGGTTTCCCGGTGTTATATCCCCCCACCACGCGGAGAGGTGCCGGAGTGGTCGATCGGGACGGTCTCGAAAACCGTTGTACCTTCACGGGTACCGTGAGTTCGAATCTCACCCTCTCCGCCAGCAAGTCCTAGCTCTCCTGAGCAGTTCCGGAAAATCGAGCGAGTATGCCGCCTTTGGCGGGTCTCCAGCGATTGCCGCGGTCTCTCCTCTGCCCGCCGCTCCCGCGCGCGCGCCGATTTCGGGGGCTAGTCTCTGCCTGCCGCAACAACGGTCCCGCTTGGCCCGCGAAACGTCCCCGCCGCACGCGGTTCGGGTTCCCTGCTATCAGGGTAAATATCAGGGAAAACTCACCTCACTTCATTTCGCCGCCGCGCGCGCCGGAAGATCAGCCGCGCGCCGTCATGTTGTTCCTTCTATCCACGCTCAGTCCACATGTGTGTTTTCCTAGCCACTGGTCGATCGGCCCAAAGCACGATGGAATTGGACTACGGTTGGAAGTCTGCGGATACATCAAGAAGTTTCGAGAACCATCGTGCCGACGCTCCCCCTGAACCACTCAGACCCTCTCGCTGCGACCTTAGCGACCATGCACTACCCGATCGCGGGTGAGGAAGCGCAACGCCAGACTCTCACCGACTGCCTTGCGGAAATAATCGCGGCCCACCGTCAGTCATCCCAAGCAATCGCTTACGACCAACTCATGGGCCGGGCGATCAGTCGTGTCGGCGACGACCTAGCCGATCTCGGCGAACGTGTTTTTGAAGTGACTGCGGTGGGCGAAGTCGTGAAGACCTTGTTCGTTCTCGCCTGGAACAATGGGAGGGCGGCGTCGTGGGCTAACGCCTACGCCACGGCCAGCAGGCACGCAGGGCCAATTGTGAAACGTCAGGCCAGTACCGCCTACCTCAAGGTGCTGTGCGGACGATTCAAATCCGTCGCTCATCTTTGTGCCGCGCTTTGTATGCGGGATTGGAAATTCGAGCCGAAACCACTTGTCGGCTACGGCCTGATCGAAGATTTCCACTCCTTCCTGGCTGAAGCCGAATGGATCCGCCGCTGGGGTCTCCACTGGAGTCGGCCGACCCCCGCGGCATCTCCTCCATTCGCCGGTGTCGACATGTGGCAGCCGCCTGTCTTCTGGTGTCCGTTGCCTCGCAAAACGGGCTGGCCACGTTCGGGCGGAGTGGCTGATCTTGTTCTCGACCCGACATTGACCGGTCGACTCAAAGTACCGGGACCACCGCGGAAACGTGCGGCTGTCAACCTGCCGGCTGCGCTATAACCGTTATAAATTCGAGTCGGAATGCCCCATGCCGTCAAGCGAGCAATCGCTGGCATGGAGAGAATCGTTGTCCGAACCGCCGCCCAAAATTCGTGACCTAGAGGTCACGCTGACGCCCATCGCTTGGCTTAAAGTGGGCCCGTCGCAAGCGCGCACGCACTCGAAAAGGCAGATCGCGCAGATCGCCAAGTCGATCGAGACCTTCGGCTGGACCAATCCCATCCTAACGGATGAAGACAACCGGGTGCTGGCCGGCCAGGCGCGCCTCGACGCGGCCAAGCAGCTCGATCTGATCAAAGTTCCCGTCATTCGCGTGAACGACATGACCGAGGCGCAAAAGCGCGCTTACGTCATCGCGGACAACAAGCTTGCCGAACTCGCTGGCTGGGATCGCGCGGTTCTGGCGGTGGAGTTCAAGGCCGTCGTCGAGATCGACGCCGACTTCGACCTTACCGATATCGGGTTCGAAACCGGCGAGATCGATTTCATCATCGCGGAATCGCACGCGGCAGAGGGCGAGGACGGCGACATTGCCGCGACCGAGGCCGATCAGCAGCCGGAGATTGATCCGAAGCGCCCTCTTGTCACGCAGCGCGGCGATGTCTGGCAGCTGGGGACTCACCGCCTTGGCTGCGGCGACGCACTCAACATTGACGACCTCGCGCAACTGATGGGCGACGAGCCCGCCAAGATGGTGTTCACGGACGTTCCGTTCAATCTACCGATCGCCGGGTTTGTGTCTGGCCTCGGCGCGGTCAAGCACGATGAGTTCGCGATGGCGTCCGGCGAAATGACGGAGGTTGAGTTCACCGACTTCCTGCGCCGAGTGATGGCCAACCTCGTTACGGCAACCACTCCCGGGTCGATCCACTTCCACTGCATCGACTGGCGTCACCTCTACGAGATGCTGACGGCGGGCCGCGAGACGTACTCTGAGCTGAAGAATCTCTGCGTCTGGAGCAAAACCAACGCCGGCATGGGCAGTCTCTATCGCTCGCAGCATGAGCTGGTGGCGGTCTTCAAGAACGGAACGGCACCGCACATTAACAACGTCGAACTCGGCCGTCACGGCCGTAGCCGCAGCAATGTCTGGACTTACGCCGGCGTGAACACGTTCGGCCCGGAGCGCGACAACCTCACCATTCACCCGACCGTCAAGCCTGTCACCATGATCGAAGATGCGATCAAGGATTGCTCGGACCGGGGCGATGCGATCCTGGACGCCTTTTGCGGCTCGGGGTCGACGCTCATCGCTGCAGAGCGCGCGGGTCGCCGTGGCTTCGGTCTCGAGATCGAACCCAAATATGTCGACGCGGCGCTGCGCCGCTTCCGTGACCTCTACGGCATCGAGCCCGTGCGCATCTCCGACGGGCGCACGCTGAAGCAACTCGAATAGGGCCGGCCTCCGTCCCTGCCCCCGCTGTATCGCGGACCCGGGCGAAACCGAAAGCAAGGAGAAATCGAACAATGGAAGCGTAATATGTCAGACGATCCCAAGCCGAACGGCGAAGGCAAGAAGACCACGCGCGACTATGACGTTGGAAAGGGTAAGCCGCCGAAGGGCTCGCAATTCCAGCCCGGCGTCTCCGGCAATCCTTCCGGTCGCCCCATACGGCCGCCGAAGCTTCGCAAGGCGATGTCGGAAATTCTGAACCGTGACATTACTCTGACCGTGAACGGCCAGAAAAAGACGATGGTCACGCAGGATGCTCTGCTGTTCTCGCTGATAACGAAGGCGCTGAAGGCGCCGGTGAAGCACCAGCTGGACGTGATCGATCTTCTCCGCGAACTCGAAAAGGAGTGGCCGACCAACTTCAACACGTTGTTCGACGAGGAGGACTAGTCGGCAGCAGCCGTACCCTGTCCGCTCGCTCTGCTTATGCGGACGGGGGGCGGCATGCTCGGAAGATCGCAGCCCTCATCGGAGTGCGCCAATCGCCATCGGCACTACCGCGCGCCTTCAAAGCCGCATTGGGTCGACGATCAGCTACCGCTGGAGAGACCTTTCAGAAGGATAGAAGATGACCCACGAAGTCGTTAAGCGCTCGCGCGAAATGGACTCAACGACAGATAGCGGCGATCAGAGCGCCGACAACAGAGACTTGGATGAACTGCATCTCCGCCCCAGCTACTGGCCGAAACGGCACCGCTCGAGGAATTGTCCTACGGACCTTCAAAGCTACAAGGAGTCGCTGTTGCGCCAGATCCCGGTCGGGAGCAGCGGCAAGGAGGTGAAGTTGTCGATCAGCGACGTTTTGAACGCCCTCATTCGGAAGGAGCCCATAAACGGAACACCGGAGCAGAAGATGCTCGCACTGATCGAACTTCTGGAAGAGCTTCACCCCTCTCCTAACCCGACGTTCGAGACCCTTCTCGGCGTTAGCATGGCGCCTCTTGCCGACCGGCCTAAGACCTAGCCGCGGCGCGAGGCATGGCGGGCGAGTCACCCTGATGGCTCGGCATGCGTCGCGCAGTGCAACCGGCGTGGGGCGTCGGCTACCGCAGAGCACGCCAGGCCGCGAGCGCGGCTTCAAGGACTCGCAGGTCCCTATCTCGACCCGCCGGTGGTTCGGTCTTTCCGATCAGCCGCCGCGCTTCCGCCTCGTCGACCCATCTCACGCTGGCCGTCTCTTCCGAGAATGGTCTAGGATCCCCCACAGATACTATAAGAAAAAACACGGTCGATGAGGTCGTGCCCGGAAACACCTCGGGTATCAGCCCGACGATCCTTGCTTCTTGGCCGGTTTCCTCCAGCACCTCTCTCAGCGCGGTTTCTTCTGGCGTCTCGCCAGGCTCGGGCCTTCCCTTAGCAAACGTCCAGACATAGCCCCCGAAGTGTCCGGCTGGCTCGCGCAATAGGACCTCGCCCTGATCGTTGATCAGTACGCCACCATAGGCATCGGTCTTCGGGACCTTCATTGGCGGCTCCGAGGGGCGGCCCGCGCAACAGACGCTTCAAACCCCAGATCGGTTTGCAGGCTGTGAAGCACATCCCATACATCATGATAGACGTGGGCACGCTCAACGCCCTGGCGCATGGCGACCTCCGATTTGAAGTTGTCGTAGCTCAGCGCGGCCACCATCTGCACGAGCGCCTGCCCCACGTCGCTCCTTCGTGCTGTTGCGCGATAGCGATAGTCCGTATCGAGGTTATCGCGGATCCTTCCCAGTGATGGAAGGTAGTCCCTCTTCAACGCGACGAGATCGCTTCTGACGCGCGCCCGGATGGTGAGTGTGTCTGTCTTTCTATCGGCTGGCTTCTCCACGATGCTGAAGAACCCGGTGGGTGTGATGAGCCACATGACTTTCCCCCGTTTCAGGACGGGTGTGCGGTCGCTCTGTGTGGCGCGACAGTCAAGTCAGCCTACAGACTTTGGTATGGTTGCGCGAAAGGCGACTACTTGCGTGACTTGCGGGAGGAGCCCGGGGTCGGCGCAAGAAGATCGAGGTGGCTGACCCCAATCGCCTGCGCAAGTTCAAAGACTGTGACGACAGTGGGATTGCGCTGACCGCGCTCAAGTCCGCTGAGATACTGCTGGCTGAACCCGGATGCGGCCTCGACCTGCTCCTGGGTCAAGCCGCGCTCGCGCCGGAGGCGTGCAAAATTCTCACCCACAAGCTTGCGCATGTCCATGTGGACTTGCTTGCCGAATACGCATTATGAGCGTTATCGACTATAGTATGTATCTTTGATCCGCGCACGTCGCGGGCGCTACACTTGAGGGGACGCAAGCATTGAAAACGCTTCTCGCAATTGGACTCTGCCTGCTGCCGATTGGTTGCGCAGCGACGCCGCCCCTTACCCTCGCCCAACTCGAGGCAAATCGCGAGCGCAACGTGGCGGCTGCAACGCGGACCTATCCTGGGCGGCCAATTGCGGACGTAAAAGCCGCCGCATTCGAAGTTCTGCGTCTTATAAATCCCCAGGAGATGAAGTTGGACGTTCGACCGGACCGCATCCTGGCTTCGCAGACTTTCATGATCAATCTGATCCTGTCCGGCAGTTCCGGACAAAGATGGTATGAAGTCATCTTCGTCGAAGACGCTTCCGGAACGAAGGTCATTCTAAACCTTGAGAAGGAGACGGAGACGGGCGCCCTCATCATTCCGATGAAGTCCTCATCGTTCAAGCAAGACATCGCGACAAGCGGCAATGACAGGCTACCCGCGAACTATGCGGTTTTCTACGAGCGCCTCGACTACATGCTTGGTCTTCGTACCGATTGGCCGAGCTGCGCACCCTACGAAAAGGGCCTTCTTTCGCCGGAATATTTCTGTGGCGGCTTCAACGGCGGGCTGGGGGTTTCCAATGTCACGCCAACTGGCCCGACACCGGGCCCAGCGAAAATCGCCAACTAGCTCTTCGCCGCAGGAATGGACTGGACTTCGGTGCGCTGCAGAGCGTCAGTGTCCGCGCCCTACGGAGGTGGTTGGTGACAAGAAGCGCTCAGCGGCAGGCGGGACTGAACGAACTGGCGGCAGCTTTGGTCGAACGGCTGGAAGAGGCCGAGCATTTGGCAATCAGGTCTATACCCAGGACCTCGCAAGCTGCTCGTCGTCACGTCGCGCACTTACGGCAAGTAACGGAAGATGCCGCTACACTCGCAGCAGCGCTGGACATCCTGGTTGGCCAAACAGGCGAAACTGTTGCGCAACCCCGGTAGTCGCTGGACTGTCCGTGAGATTGGAGCGTTGGTGTCCTCGGCCCGGATGCACTCCGGGCTCGTCTCAGTGGAGGCGCGGTCATGTCGATCGTTGCTCCTTACAGGAGACAAGCACATGCAAGCCAACGACAACCAGGAAACATTCCCACGCAAGACGCGAGTGCGCACCCCGGCTACGGAGGCGCCGAAATCCAAGAAGGATCAGCTGATCGATCTGCTCCGTGGCAAGGGCGGCGCTGACGTGCAGGCCTTGTCTGATGCGCTTGGCTGGCAGCCCCATACCGTACGTGCGGCGCTCACCGGGCTGCGCAAGACCGGCATCACGGTCGAGAAGATGTCGGTCCGGGATGGTGAGCGGACGCGCTACCGCATCAACGCCAAACGCGGCCGCTCGGCGCAATGACCGACGACCACATCCGTAAGGAGGTCGAGTTCCTGTCGGCGGCAAGCCGACAGGAACTGCTCCTCCGCTGGGAGCAGCTCAAAGGCTCGCCCGCTCCCGAAGGGCTCTCAACCAGCCTGCTGCGCCGGGGCGTGATCTACGACCTGCAGGCTAAGTACTATGGTGGCCTGTCGCCGGCGCACCGCAAGGCCCTGCTCCAGATCGCAACAAGCAAGACCGCCGCCCCACCCGCCAACATGAAGACCGGCGCAAGGCTGGTCCGGGAATGGAATAGGATCGCGCATGTCGTCGACTTTGTCGATGGCGGGTTCCGCTACAGGGACAAGACCTACTCCTCTCTCACCGCCATCGCGAAAGAGATCACCGGCGCTCACTGGTCCGGGCCGCGATTCTTCGGGATCAAGGGTAGAACCCAATGAACGATACAAAACGTACGATCCGGTGCGCAATTTACACCCGTAAGTCTTCTGAGGAAGGACTGGAGCAGGAGTTCAACTCCCTGGATGCCCAGTATGAGGCTTGCTCCGCCTACATCGTCAGCCAGAAGAGCGAAGGCTGGAAACGCACGCCTGTCCGGTATGATGATGGCGGCATCTCGGGGGGCACGCTGGAACGCCCCGCCCTCCGGCGCCTGCTAGCCGATATCGAGGCCGGGCGCATCGACCTCGTCGTTGTCTACAAGATCGACCGCCTTACCAGGTCCCTGATGGACTTCTCGAAGCTGGTGGAGCGGTTCGACAAATCGAACTGTTCGTTCGTCTCAGTGACGCAGGCGTTCAACACCTCCACCTCAATGGGCCGGCTTACCCTCAACGTGCTGCTGTCCTTTGCCCAGTTCGAGCGCGAGGTCACCGCTGAGCGGATCCGGGACAAGATTGCTGCCTCCAAAAAGAAGGGCATGTGGATGGGTGGCATTCCGCCCATCGGCTATGCGCGAAAGGACAAGGAGCTAATCGTCGATCCAGATGGAGCGAAGGTGGTGAACAGAATCTTCGGGACCTACCTCGAAGTAAAATGTCTCAACCAGCTGAAGCGCGAGATCGACAAACTCGGTTACGAGACCCGGCCCAGCCGGCCTGGCTCAGTCGCCCGTCCCTATTCCCGCGGCCACCTCTACAACATGCTCTGCAATCCGATTTACATCGGAGAAATCCGTCACAAGGACCAACGGTTCCCCGGGCGTCACAAAGGTATCGTGGATCGCGATACATGGGATCGCGTGCAGATCTTACTGGAAGGAAGATCACAGACCGTCCGCGGCAAGGGCCGGCATGCTGCCGACCGCTCTCCCCTTACCGGCCGTCTCTTTGACGAAACCGGAGATCGGCTGACGCCCAGCTATACCAAGAAGAAGGATCGCAGAATCCGCTACTTCGTGTCCAACAGGCTTGTTGACCGTTCGAGTACGCGTACGCCTGACGCCGCGGGCTGGAGACTGCCTGCGACGCAGGTTGAGGAAGCGGTCGCGTCTGCAATTTCAGGTGCACTCAAGAATGCGAAGCCAGCTAATTCTTCCGATATCGGCACGATCGAACGAGTGACGCAAACACTTGCATATATGACTTCCGGCAAGGAGCGTTGGCTGGACCTGCTCGACCTTGTGTCCCGAATTTGCGTTACGCCTGGCGCACTTGAAATCGAACTGCACCGCGACAAGCTTGCGTCGATATTTGAGTCATCAGCCAAGGAACTACCCATGGGGCTCGCCAACATCTCGGCACCGTTGCAGCGTCGGCGACGCGGTATCGAGACAAAGCTCGTCTACGGTTACTGACCTGCCCCAGGATTTTCGGACCAAGAGTTGCTTGAGGGACGGCCTTCTGGGAAGAGGGCTCCATGCGCAAGGCGCGATTTACTGACGAACAGATGGTGGCGATCCTGCGGGAAGCGGATCGAGA
>Ga0208492_1000917_pt1 | contig 21662 bp, 16 predicted proteins | sample Subbioar_CSW14AB_FD_184820 | JGI IMG/M metagenome (GOLD analysis project Ga0208492, IMG submission 184820) | Serpentinite rock and fluid subsurface biosphere microbial communities from McLaughlin Reserve, California, USA - CR12Mar_CSW14AB (SPAdes) | ecosystem: Environmental > Terrestrial > Deep... | reverse complement strand
GCGCGGGGGTGGCTGAGGGATGCGCTGGAGCGCGAGCAGGACGAGTGAACGGGACCGGCGAGTGTCGCGGGCAGGGATGAGCGAGAGACTGGGGATGAACGCATGGCCGGTGTGACCGGGCTGGATACGCGGGCGAAGGACGTGTTCGCGGAGGCGCTGGACTTGTCGCGCCGGGATCGCGCGGAGTACCTGGCGCGGGCGTGCGCTGGGGATGGGGCGCTGCGCTCGCGGGTGGAGCGGCTGCTGGCGGCGGCGGAAGTCGAGGATGGGTTTCTCGCGGAGCCTTCGGGGGGCGTGGCTGTGCTCGAGGGGGCCGCGACTCATGCGCTCGCGGGCGAACAGGCGGGGGCGCGGATCGGGCCGTACGTGCTGCTGGAGATGGTGGGGGAGGGGGGGTTTGGGTCGGTGTTCCTGGCGCAGCAGGAGCGGCCGGTGCAGCGGCGGGTGGCGCTGAAGGTGATCAAGCTGGGGATGGACACCAAGGCGGTCGTGGCGCGCTTCGAGCAGGAGCGGCAGGCGCTCGCGGTGATGGACCACCCGAACATCGCGAAGGTGCTGGACGCGGGGGTGACGGGGGCGGGGCGGCCGTACTTCGTGATGGAGTATGTGCGGGGGCTGCCGATCACGAGGTACTGCGACGGGCGGAAGCTGAGCGTGCGCGACCGGATTGAGCTGTTCGCGCAGGTGTGCGGGGCGGTGCAACACGCGCACGGGCGCGGGATCATCCACCGCGACCTCAAGCCCAGCAACATTCTGGTCGGCGAGGTGGATGGGAAGCCGGCGGTGAAGGTGATCGACTTCGGGATCGCGAAGGCGATGGATGGGCGGCTGACGGAGGGGACGATTTATACGGAGCGGCGGGCGCTGGTGGGGACGCCTGAGTACATGAGCCCCGAGCAGGCGGAGGGGCTGCTGGATTTGGACACGCGGACGGATGTGTACTCGCTGGGTGTGGTGCTGTATGAGCTGCTGGTGGGGACGCCGCCGTTTGATGGGCGGGAGCTGTATGTGAAGCCTCGGGCGGAGATGGAGCGGATCCTCAAGGAGGTGGAGCCAGCGCGGCCAAGCACGCGGATCACCGAGGATGGGACGGCGGACAGCGTCGCGGCCCAGCGGGGGACCGGGAAGCGGGAGCTGACGACGCAACTGCGGGGTGAGTTGGATTGGATCGTGATGCGGGCGCTCGAGAAGGACCGGCTGCGGCGGTATGAGTCTGCGGCGGCGCTGGCGGCGGACTTGGGGCGGTTTCTGCGCGGGGAGGCGGTGGTGGCGGCGCCGCCCAGCCGTGTGTACCTGACGCGGAAGTTTGTGCGGCGGCACCGGGGGCCGGTGATCGCGGGGGCGCTGGTGTTCGCGGCGCTCACAGCGGGGACGGTGGGCACGGCGGTGGGGATGGTGCGGGCGCGCAACGCGGAGGGTGTGGCGGAGACGGAGGCGCGGGCGGCGCGGGAGAACGCGGTGCGGGCGGTGGATGCGGAGGGATTGGCGTCCAGAGAGGCGGCGGCGGCGAAGCGGAGCGCGGCGGCGGCGCAGTCGGTGAATGAGTTGATGGCGGGGATGGTGCGGCGCGCGGATCGTGGGAGGGAAGGCGGGCGGGCGGACATCACCGTGCGGGAAGTGATGGATGTCGCGGCGCGTGACCTGCTGGCGGCGCCAGGGCGTCATGAGCCGGTGGTGACGGCGAAGCTGGCGGAGACGATCGGGTCGACGTACCTGGAGTTGAGCCTGTACGACAAGGCGGAGCCGATGCTGCGGCTGGCCGCGGAGACCGTGCGGGAGATGAGCGGGGCGGAGAGTGTGGAGTACGCGGACGCGCTGGCCAAGCTCGGCGCGGCGCTGAGGATGACGGGGAAGAGCGACGAGGCCGCGGCGGTGTACGCGGCGGCGGTAGGGATCGGGGAGCGTGCGGGGGATGCGGGCGTCGAGACGGTGGTTAACGCGCTGAACAATCAGGCGACGCTGTCGCGAATGAACGGCAAGCTGGACGAGGCGGACTCGGCGCTGAAGCGGGCGATGGCGCTGCTCGAGAGCAGGGGTCAGCGGGATGCGCTGTACGCGTTAACGCTGCAGAATGTGGCCGCGATCCAGTTTGGGAACGGGGACCTTGATGGGGCGGAGCGGTCGTTCGCGGCGTGCCTGGAAGTGCGGCGGGGTCTGCCGGATGAGGACCCGGAAGGGCGGCTGACGGTGTTGCAGAACTTCGGGACGCTGCACCACATGCGCGGACGATCCGAGCAGGCGGATGTGATGCTGGGAGAGGCGGTGGAGCTGGCGCGCACGCTGTACGGGGAGTCGATGCGGCTGGTGGACGTGCTCAAAACGCAGGGGGTGGTGCGCGGCTCGCGGGGGCGGACAGATGAGGCGGTGAAGCTGCAGGCCGAGGCTCTCGGCATCGCGGTCACGCTCCTGCCGGAGAGCAGCGCGGACCTGGCGTTCCAGAAGGCGGACTACGGGACGGTGCTGCTCAATGCCGAACGATGGGAGGAAGCGGAGACGGCGCTGAAGGCGGGCACTGAGGCGCTGCTGGCGAACGTCGGGGCAGGGCACCAGGAGACCGTGTTCGCCCATTACCGCTACGCGCAGGTGCTGGAGCGGCGGGGGGCACTGGTGGAGGCGGAGGCGGCGCTGCGGAGGGTGATGGGTGGGGGCGGGGACAGCTTGAAGGAGGGCGCGCGGTACGAGTGGATGCGGCACGCGGTGAACAGCCTGCTGGGGCAGGTGCGGCGGAAGCAGGGGGACGTGGAGCAGGCGAAGGCCCTCGTGCCGGAAGCGGCGGAGGCGCTGCTGCGGCTGGCGCCGAAGATGGGCGCTCGGACGCGGGGGCAGGTGGTGGGGAGTGCGCTGGGGCGGTGCGTGGAGCTGTATGAGGCGCTGGAAAAGGCGGAGCCTGGGGCGGAGAACGCGGCGAAGGTGGCGGAGTGGAGGCGACGTCGCGAGGAGTTCGCGGCGGTGGTGAAGAAGTAGGAACGGTGGCCGCGCTGAGGGAGCGGCTGCGCCTGGGTGGGTGAGGCAGGGTCTGGCCGATCCGCCCAGGAGTCTGTGATGAAGTACCGACTTGATTTGACGGCGATGGTCGCGGCGTCGCTCACGATGATGAGTGGCGCGGCGTGGGGGCAGTGCGAGGGCGTCGCGACGAACTACCAGGGGATCACGCAGAATCCAGGGGTTCTGCTGGCGAGCGGGCAGCCCGGGAACGTGCGGAGCTTCGCGCAGTATGACCCGGACGGGTTCAATACCGGCGGGCCGAACCTGATGGTGATGGCGGGTGAGTTTGCGTCGGCGGGTGGGCTCACCGGCGTGAATGGGTTGGTGGCGTGGGACGGGACGAGCTTTGTGAACCTCGGTTCGCCGACGGCCGCGAATCGGCCGGTCAATCCGTTCCTGTTGACGGTGGTGCCCAGCGGGCCGCAGCAGGGGTTGTACGCGGGCTCGATTTCCGGGGTGTTCAGGTACCTCAACGGCGTGTGGTCGCAGGTGAGCACGGCGGCTCCGACGGCGATGATCGCGTGGGATCCGGACCAGACCGGGGCGGCGCCGTACCACTTGGTTTATACGGTGACGAGCGGGGCCGCGTCGCATGTGATGCGGTGGGATGGGGTGAACCAGTTTGTCGATGCGGTGGTGACGCGGGTGGGCGGGGGCGCGACGCTGGAGTCGCTGACCATCTATGACCCCGACGGCGCGGGCTTCGCGGGCGACTGGCTGGTGTTCAGCGGATGGTTCGACAACGTGAACGGCACGGCCAACTTCGGCAGCATGGCGGGGCTGTCCACGTTCCCGAGCCTGGGCGGCTCGGTAAGCAGCCTGAGCGGCGGGATGAATGGGCGGGTGCGGAGCATCACGCAGTGGAAGCGGGGCACGCCGAATAACGCGCTGGCGCTGATCGGCGACTTCACGGCTCCGCGCACGACGGGGTCGGGGGACAAGGGCGCGATCTATGACGGGTTCACGTTTGCGCCGTTTACCGCGGGGCAGCCGTTCAACCTAAATGCCAGCCGCGTGATGACGTGGGACCCGGACGGGCCGGGCGGGAGTGTTGAGCGGGTGATCGTGAACGCCGCGGGCGGGGGGCTGATCCGGCAGGGTGTGTACGCGTACAACGCGGGCACGGCGGGGTTTGAGTTCCTGGGCGTGGACGGACTCGCGGCGGGGGCGATTGGTGTGTGGGATGTCGTGGGAAACCGCTCGCAGCCGGAGTGGGTGTTCGCGGGCGGGAGCTTTGCGCAGGGCGGATGGACGACGACATCGAGCACGGTGCCGGGGACGACGCGTTACAACAGCGTGGCGCGGACGCGGATGATCCCCAGCGGGAGCACGACGATGACGTGGCTGCCGCTTCCCAATGAGGGTGTGGTGGGGCGGGTGATCGGGATGGGGGCCGCGAATGTGGACCGCAGCCTGGGTGGGTCGGACCGGTTGTACGTGTCAGGGGACTTTCAGGAGCTGAGCGGGTTCCTGAACTTCGGGATGGCGCGGTCGGCGGGGACGGGCGCGTGGCAGACGAGCGGGACGCCGACGGGCTTGCTCTCGGCGTTCACGCGGTTCCGGCCGGGCGCCTCGCCACTGACGAATGACACGCTGTACGGCGGCGGGAGTGTATTTGCGCGGATGAGCGCGCCGGTGGGCGGGCCCAACTCGTGGACCACGGTCGCGACGATGAACGCGGGCGGGGCGGTGCGGGCTCTCATGCAGTTTGACCCCGATGGGGCCGGACCGATTGCAACGTCGGTGCTGGTGGGCGGGACGTTCACGCAGATCGGCGGGTTCAACGCCAATCGCCTGGCGTACTACACGCCCGCGACGGGTGTGTGGGGCACGCTGGGCACCGGGTTCAATGGGCCGGTCAACGCGGTCACGCTGTTTGACTTTGACGGCAACGGGCCGGGGGTTGCGCGGCTGGTGGCGGGCGGAGAGTTCACGACCGCGGGCGGGGTCGCGGCGAGCCGCTTGGCGTACTGGGACGGCGTGCAGTGGTTCGCGATGCCCGATGGCGGGCCCAACGGGCCGGTGTACGCGATCTCTGCGATGAACCAGCTCACCAACAACCCCGCGTTCTCGCGGCTGTATGTCGGCGGCCTGTTCTCGCAGGTGGGCGCGACCTCGTGCAGCAACATCGCACGCTGGCAGAACGGTATCTCGGGCAGCCCCAGCGGCTGGAGCGATGAGTGGAGCGGGGTCAACGGCGCGGTGACGGCGATCGCGCAGATCAACCTCAACGGCACGCAGAACCAGAACGTGGACCAGAACGGGCCGGAGGTGATCATCGGCGGGCGGTTCACGGGCAGCCCGCAGCCCAGCCGCCCCGCGATCCGCGGCATCGCGCGGCTGGGGCCTGGGGCGCAGTGGAATCCGATCGGGCAGTTGCACGGGTTTGGCGGCGCAGCGCCGGAGGTGACGGGGATCACGCAGGTGTTCTCGGCGACGGCGGGGGGACGGCCGCGGGTCTTGGTGGGGGGGAACTTCGCGTTCAACTCGCCGGACAACCCGCACCAGAACCTGGTCGCGATCGAGGAGAGCACGCCGTACATCCGGACGGCGCCGAGCGCGGTGACGGGGGCGTGCACGGGCGGCGAGGTGACGTTCACCGTTGCGGCCCAGGGGCCGGGGCTGGTGTACCGCTGGCAGAAAAGCCTTGTGAATCTCTTCCCGGGGCCGACGGGCACGGGGTCGAGTCTTGCCGGTGTCGATGGGCCGACGCTCACGATCTCGGGCGTCACCGCCGCGGACCAGGGCAGCTACCGCTGCGTGGTGACGAATGCGTGCGGGTCGGCCGAGAGCCTGCCCGCGAGCCTGAGCGGCGTCGCGCCGTGCTGCGGGACTTCGGACTTCAACTGCGACGGCGACTTCGGGACCGACGCGGACATCGAGTCGTTCTTCGCGTGCCTGGGGGGCAACTGCCCGGACGCCTCCTGCGGCGAGACCTCGGACTTCAACCGCGACGGTGACTTTGGGACCGACGCGGACATCGAGGCGTTCTTCCGGGTGCTGGCGGGGGGGAACTGCTAGCGGGTCGCCGGGTTGCCATTGCTGCACTTGAAGTCGAGCGGGCCGGACAGTCGTTGTCCGGCCCGCTATTCTGCGCTACTTCAGGAGGACCACACGATGAGCCGCACCGCCGCCCGCCCCGTCCGCAAAGTCGCCAAGCCCACGTCCACTTCCACGCCCCGTTCGAAGCCGGCGGCACGCAGCAACGACCTCGCGGTCTCCAAGCTCAACCTCGCCAAGTGGATCCGGCAGAACAAGAGCAACCTCACGCCGCCGGTGAGCAACAAGCAGCTCTTCACCGAGGCGAAGGACTTCATCCTGTTCGTGTCGGGCGGTCCCAACACGCGCAACGATTTTCACGTGAACCCCACCGAGGAGCTCTTCTACCAGATCAAGGGGGACATCGCGGTGCGGCTGCGGCCGCTGGACGGGAGCAAGCCCGTCGACGTCGTGATCAAGGAGGGCGAGCTGTTCCTGCTGCCGCGCTGGGTGCCGCACCGCCCGCAGCGGCCAAAGGGGACGCTGGGTTGGATCGCCGAGTTCCCCCGCGGCGTGGACGCGCAGGGCAACCCGCAGAAGGACGGGCTCCAGTGGTACTGCCCGCAGTGCGACACGCTCGTCCACGACGAGCGGTGGGTGCTGAAGAAGATCGACGAGGACCTCAAGATCATCATGAACGGCTTCTGGGATGGGCCGGTCGAGAACCGCACCTGCAAGCAGTGCGGGCACGTCATCGAGCGGGCGGGGGCGATCCAGCTCAAGGGCGGGAAGGTGAAGGCGGCGGGGAAGGCGAAGAAGAAGTCCTGAGTCCTGAGTCCTGAGTCCTGAGTGCTGAGTCCTGAGTCACCCCGCGTCCTTCCGCCACCCCGCACGCTCACCACGTTTTCAGCCCCACACCGCCCCGGCGCGGTGATGCTCCTGTACCAAGGAGCCCACCATGCCCCGCCCGTTCACCACGCGCACGCGTCTCGCGGCCCTGCTCGCCCTCAGCCCGCTCGCCACTCTCACGGCCCTCACCCCGCCCACCCTCGCGCAGGACAAACCCAAGGTCGAGAACCCGCCCGAGGTTGTCACCTCGAGCGCCGGGCGGCTCAAGGTCGAGACGCTCGCGACGCTCGAGTTCCCCTGGGGGATGGCGGTGCTGCCGGATGGGCGCGTGCTGATCACCGAGAAGCCCGGCCGCCTCCGCGTGTGGGAGCGCGGCCGCCTCTCCGAGCCGCTCGCGGGCGTGCCCCAGGTGGTGCACAAGAGCGACAAGGACCAGGGCGGGCTGCTGGATATCGCCATCGACCCGGACTTTGAGCGCACGCGGCACGTGTACTTCTCGTTCGTCGAGGCCGCGGAGACGCAGCCCAAGGACGCCGCGGAGACCGGCGACCAGCGCTTCGGCGACAACCTCGACACCAGCGACACCATCGTCCGCGGCGGCGCCGTCGCCCGGGCACGCTTGGAGGACACCGGCCTCACCGACGTCGAGGTGATCTGGCGGCAGACGCCCAAGACCCTCGGCCGCGGCCACTTCGGCAACCGCCTCGTCTTCGCGGACGACGGCACGCTCTTCATCACTTCGGGCGAGCGCATGCGCTTCGACCCCGCGCAGAGCCTCTCGTCCAACCTTGGCAAGGTCGTCCGCATCAACAAGGACGGAACGCTGCCCAAGGACAACCCGTTCGCGTCAAAGGACGGCGCCCTGGGCGACATCTACTCCTACGGCCACCGCAACATCCTCGCGGCCGCGATCGACCCCGCCACCAGCAACCTGTGGGTCTTCGAGATGGGCCCCCTCGGCGGCGACGAGCTCAACCTCATCCGCGGCGGCAAGAACTACGGCTGGCCCATCGTCTGCAACGGCGACAACTACGCGGGCCCGCAGATCCCCGACCACGCCACGCAGCCGCAGTACGAGGCCCCCGTGCGGAGCTGGACGCCCGTGATCTCCCCCTCGGGGGCCCACTTCTACGACGGCCGCGCGTTCCCCGGCTGGCGCGGCAGCGTGCTGGTGGGGGGGCTCAGCTCGATGTGCCTGGTGCGGGTGACGTTCGACGGCGACAAGGTCGCGAGCGAGGAACGCATCGACCTGCAACGCCGCGTCCGCGACGTCGCGGAGTCGCCGGAGGACGGCTCGCTGCTGCTGCTGATCGATGATGCGAAGGGGGCGTTAGTAAGAGTGACGCCGGCGGGGGGCTAAGGCAGAAGGCATTTCAACACAGAGCACACAGAGGGCACAGAGGAAGGCGATTGGATCGGAAAAGAGAAAAGGCGCCTGGGCATGGGCCCAAGCGCCTTGTTCATTCACTGCATTCCACTCACACCCAAAGAGCTCTGCCTTCTCCGGCTCTGTGCCCTCTGTGTGCTCTGTGTTTCAAACTCCTACGCCGCCTGGCCGAAGTTCACCGTCGCCTCGTCGCTCGCCGGTGAGACCTGGCTGGCCCGCTGGGCCTTCACGAAGTAGCGCACGGCGGGCGTGCCGCTGGGCACCGTCTCGTCCACAAACTTTTTCGCGGCCACCACGCCCACCTGCTGCCACTGCGTGTTGTTGCCCGTCTGCCGCCACACCGTGAAGAAGGTCTGGTTGCTCGTCGAGCCCTTCCACTTGAGCGTCACCGTGCCGTCGGCGTTGGGGTCGCCCGTGACATTTTCTGGGGCAACCGGAGGACCCGCGGGCTGGGGGGGGAGGGGCGGATCGATGAGGGCAGCGGCGTACACCGCGTTGCGCTCCGCCTGCGTGGGCTTGCTCTCCGCGAAGGCGCGGATGTAGCGGAGGTCGTCGCTGCCGAGGCTCTCCAGCGTCTCGAAGATGTCGCCCTGCTTCAGCGTCTCCGCCTTCGCCTGGGCCCGGATCGCCTGCACCTGGTCATAAATCTCGCGGGCCGCCGCCACCGAGGCAACGAGGCTTTCGACCTGTGGCTGAGTTAATCCTACGGAAGCCGGGGCCGCCGCCCACTTCGTGCTGCGCTGCTCCCACCACGTCAACAGTTCCAGAAGCCTGCTCGGACGCATGATGAACACCCTCCTTGTTGATCCAACCGTGCCCCCCACCATGGCCCCGCCGCACACGCTGCGGAGCACACCCGACGGGCGTGCCCAAAGTTTCGGCAGGCTTGAAAAAACCCTTGAGCCCTTCCCCCGCTGATGGCCCGCCCAACATGGAAAAAGGTGGGTCTGTAACGATGCGCCCCCCTCCACCGCCCGCCAATGCCCGTTTGGGAGCTTGGCCCGCAGGTCTTATCGGGTGGGGGAAAGGGGCGGGGAAGGGTGATCGGGCGGGAAGTTCTGGAGTCTGGGCTCATTGTCGAGGCTCGGCAACGGGCCCCCTCAACGAGCCCGACGCGCCAGCGAGGGTCTGACACCCGTGCCACCGAGATGTCTTCAGCATCACCATCTCGGTGCTGCGGCGGCTCGATGTGGTGCCGCGCGGCCCTGACGCCACTTGCTAAACTCCGCTCCCGCACGGACAAAGCAACACCTATGACCCAAGCCCCGACGAACCAGCCTTCCACTGCCACCGACCTCGACTTCGCCGACACCCTCTGGAAGTCCGCCGATTCTCTCCGCGGGCAGGTGGACGCCGCCGAGTACAAGCACGTCGTCCTCGGCCTGCTCTTCCTCAAGTACATCTCCGACTCCTTCGAGGACCGCCGCGACCGGCTCAAGGCCGAGCTCGAGAAGGATGGCCTCAAGGGCAAGCAGCTTGAAGCCCTGCTGGAAAGCCGCGACGAGTACACCGCCGAGCGGGTCTTCTGGGTGCCACCCGAGTCGCGCTGGCCCAACCTCCAGAACCAGGCGACCCGCCCCGACATCGCCACGCTCATCGACGATGCCATCCTTGCCGTCGAGCGTGACAACCCCGGGCTTAAGTCCAAGCTGCCCCGCGACTACGCCCGCCGCGGCATCGAGCCCGTCAGGATGAAGGGGCTCATCGATCTCATCGCCAACATCGGGTTCAAGGGCGGCCGCGCCAAGGCCCGCGACACGCTCGGCCGCGTCTATGAGTACTTCCTGGGCAAGTTCGCCGCCGCCGAGGGCAACTGGGCGGGGAGTTCTACACCCCCCGCGGCATCGTCCGCGTGCTGGTCGAGATGCTGGAGCCCTACGAGGGCCGCGTCTACGACCCCTGCTGCGGCTCGGGCGGCATGTTCGTGCAGTCGGAGAAGTTCGTCGAGAAGCACGGCAACAAGGATGAGATCTCCGTCTACGGCCAGGAGTCCAACCCCACCACGTGGCGGCTGGCCCACATGAACCTCGCCCTCCACGGCATCGAGGCCAAGCTCGGCGAGAAGCCCTCCGACACCTTCCTGAGCGACCAGCACCCCGACCTCAAGGCCGACTACATCCTCGCCAACCCGCCCTTCAACGTGAGCGACTGGTCAGGCCCGCTCCTCCGCGGCGACAAGCGCTGGGTGTTCGGCGACCCGCCGGTCGGCAACGCTAACTACGCCTGGATCCAGCACTTCATCCACCACATGACCGTGCCCAACGGCAAGGGCGGCGGCGTGGCCGGGTTCGTCATGGCCAATGGCTCGCTCTCCAGCAACAACGGCGGCGAGGGTGAGATCCGCAGGAAGATCGTCGAAGCCGACCTGGTGGACTGCATCGTTGCGATGCCGCCGCAGCTCTTCTTCACCACCGGCATCCCCGTCTGCCTGTGGTTCCTCACCCGCGACAAGACCGGCAAGAACATCAAGCGCAAGACCCCGCACCGCCCCAACGGCCGCAAGGGCGAGACGCTCTTCATCGACGCCCGCAAGCTCGGCATCATGCAGACCCGTGTCCTGCGCGTGCTCTCGGGCGACGACGAGGGCGACCCGGCACCTGACTCCGACATCGGCCGCATCATCTACACCTTCCGCCAATGGCGTGGCGAGCCCGCGCCGCAGTGGTGGGACGCCAAGAGGCATGGCGAGTGGGTATTCAAGCCGGTGCTCGGGTTCTGCAAGCCCGCAACCGTCGCGGAGATCGCCAAGCACGGCTTCGTGCTCACGCCCGGACGTTTCGTGGGGGCGGAGGAGCAGGAGGACGACGGCGAGCCGTTCGCGGAGAAGTTCCCGCGGATGGCGGCGGAGCTGGAGACGCTGTTCGACCAAGGGAACCAACTGACGGCCACGATTCGTGAACAACTCCGCCGCGTGTCGATGTCCTCGTAAAATCCACCATGGTCCGCGTCCCCGTCAAACCCGAGCTGATCCAGTGGGCGATTGAACGCTCGAAGCGCGATCCCGCCGACCTGGCCGCGCGGTTTGACCGCCTTGTGGAATGGCAGACTGGGCAGGCCCAGCCGACCCTGGGCCAGCTGGAGAACTTCGCCGCCGCCACCCGCACCCCGGTCGGGTACTTCTTCCTCCCGGTGCCGCCCGCCGAGCCCCTCCCCATCCCGGACTTCCGCACTGTTGGAAGTGTCCAGGTCAGCCGCCCCAGCCCAGACCTGCTGGACACCATCTACCTCTGCCAGCAGCGGCAGGACTGGTACCGCACCAACGCACTCGTGCTCCGGGATGACCCGGTCGCGTTCGTCGGCACCGCAACCACCAAGAGCGAACACGTTGCCACCGCCACCTCAATCCGCGCGGCCATCGGGTTCAACCTGAGCTCGCGGGCACAGGCATCGACGTTCGAGGACGCCCTCAGGATGATGACCCGCGCCGCCGACGAAGCGGGCGTGCTGGTGATGACCAGCGGCATCGTGGGGACCAACACCCACCGGCCGCTCGACACCCGGGAGTTCCGCGGCTTCGCCCTCAGCGACGACTACGCCCCCCTCGTGTTCATCAACGGCACCGACACCAAATCCGGCCAGATGTTCACCCTCGCCCACGAGCTCGCCCATTTGTGGCTCGGCCAAAGCGCGCTCACCGATTCAACCGCGGCCACCGTGGCCCGGGACGGGGGAGTCAGCAAGCCGGTCACTGCCGAAGTTTCGAGCGTCGAGCGCTGGTGCAACGCGGTTGCCGCCGAGGTCCTCGTGCCGATGGAAAGTTTCAAGCAGGTCTACCGCCCGAAGGCGGAGCTTCGGGCCGAGAAGCAGCGGCTCTCTAACCACTACAAGGTCAGCACGCTTGTTGTCCTCCGTCGGATGTACGATGCGGGCGGGCTTTCGCGCGAGGTGTTCTGGACCGTCTACCAGGCCGAGGCTGATCTCCTCCGCAAGGTCATGGCCGAGAAGAAGGCCAAGGCCAAGAAGGGCGGCGATCCCTACGCCACCGGCCGCGTGCGCGTCAGCCCCCGCTTCGCCCGTGCCGTCCTTTCCGCGACCTGGGAGGGCCGCTCAACGTTTACCGAGGCTTTCCGGATGCTGGGGTTCAAGAGCGTCAAAAAGCTCGAGACCTTCGGCGACGAGCTGGGCATGGGCAACTACCTGCGGCAGGGGGCGGTCTGACCGATGGCCTACCTGCTTGACACCGGCGTGTTCATCGAGGCCAAGCGCCGTTTCTACGGGCTGGACTTCGTGCCCGGGTACTGGGACTGGCTCATGCGAGAGGCAAAGGCCAAAACGCTGCTTTCCATTGAGCGCGTGGCGGACGAGATTGGGGCGCAGCAGGACGAACTGAGCGCCTGGGCCGCTGGTCTGCCGAATGGGTTCTTTCTTCGCCCTGATGACACGTTCAGCGCGGCCTTCCAGCAGGTGAGCCAGTGGGCCGTCACAAAGGGGTTTAAGCCCGCCGCGTACGCCGACTTCCTCAACGTGGCCGACTCGTACCTCGTTGCCCAGGCGCTCGCGGGCGGGCACACCGTTGTCACGCTGGAGAAGCCCGCTACGACGCCGAGCAAGAGCCAGATCAAGGTGCCCGACGCCTGCGCGGGCGTGGGCGTCAAGTGCATGACGCCGTACGCGGTAATGCGGTTGGTGGGGGTGCGGTTGGTGCTCGCTCCCGTCGGGGGGGCCTCGTGACCTTTGACCAGTTCACGGAGCGCGAGTGGCCCACGGCGGTGGCTCCAAGACGGCAGTCGGAGGTTGCCAATGGTGAATAGGCAATCATGGACTGAGCACGCCCTTATGGAGGTTTTCGACGTACGGTCGGGTTTATCGAAGCCCGCCTCGGCATTCGGGTCAGGCTTTCCGTTCGTTTCCTTCAAGGACATTCTCGACAATACCTTTTTGCCTCGTCACCCCCTTAGCTTGGTGCAATCCACCCTCGATGAGCGCCACTCGTGCTCTGTTCTTCGAGGAGATGTTTTTCTCACGCGCACCAGCGAGACCCAGGAAGACCTTGGGATGAGCAGTGTGGCGCTTACAGACTACCCCAACGCAACGTTCAATGGTTTCACAAAGCGGTTGAGACCGAAGGACCCAGGGACCATCGTGCCCGAATATGCCGCCTACTTCTTTAGAAGCCCTCGTTTCCGTGCGGCAATCACCGCCTATTCCTCGCTTTCTACACGAGCCAGTCTGAACAATGACATCTTGAGCCGCTTGACGATCCCTTTGCCCGACACCGAAACGCAAGCACGAATTGGATTCACCCTCCGGTCACTCGACGACAAGATCGAGCACAACCGCCGCACGAGCCGGGCGCTGGAGGGGCTGGCGCGGGCAATGTTCAAGGCGTGGTTCGTGGACTTCGAGCCCGTCCACGCCAAGGCCGCCGGCGCGACCTCCTTCCCCGGCATGCCCCCCGAAGCCTTCTCCGCCCTCCCTGCCCGCTTCACCGACCCCACCTCTCCGCTCGGCCCTGTGCCGGAGGGATGGGAAGTGGGCGCAATGGGAAAGGTGGGCGTCCAGCGCCGAGAACAAGTCACTCCCGCCGATGTGGACGACGCGACTCCTTACATTGGCCTGGAGCACATGCCGCGGCGCGACATCACGCTTGCGGATTGGGGCAACGCCGCGGCTGTGACCAGCTCCAAGTTCCGGTTCCGCACGGGCGACATCCTGTTCGGCAAGCTGCGCCCCTACTTCCACAAGGTCGGCCCAGCACCATTGGAGGGCGTGTGCTCCACGGACATTGTCGTGATGCACCCGACAAGGCCCGAGTACATGGCTTGGCTGCTGATGCTCGTTGCGAGCGACGACTTCGTCTCGCACACGAACCAAACTTCGGCGGGTACCAAGATGCCGCGGACCAACTGGAATGACATGGCAGGGTTCCCGGTGGCCCTGCCTCCTTCTTCCCTCGCCCGCTCCTTCGAAGACCTTGTCCGCCCAATGCTCGACATGATTCGGGCAAGCATCCACGAATCCTGCCAGCTCGCCGGACTCCGCGACTACCTCCTCCCCAAGCTCCTCTCTGGTGAAGTGCGGGTGGCCCCAGCCATTGCTGAAACGGAGGCGGTGACATGACGTTTGACGCCCGATGGCGGGCCATCCAACGGGAAACGCAGCTTGCGGCGTCCATGATCGCGCGGGGGGTGACCGCGCTCGGAAGCGCCAATCACTCGGTGCCGGGACTTTACTCCCAGGCGCTGTTCTCGCTTTCTATCGGGTTCGAGCGGGCCGGGAAGCTGGTCTACATCGCCGACCACGCGATCCAGTACCGGGGAGCATTTCCGACTAACGACGACCTACGGGCCATCGGCCACGACATAGCCGTGCTGTTGCCCAAGTGCGAGACCATCGGCGGCCGCGTTGATCCGACCCGCGCGTTCGCAGACAAGCCGAATACCCCAATCCACAACGGGATCATCCGAACACTCTCAGCATTCGCCAAGTCGTCGAGGTACTACAACCTCAACCTGCTCGCCGGGGACAGCCGCAGCCAGGTAGACCCAATCGCCCAGTGGTGGCATGAAGTGGGCGAGCCAATCCTGGCGAAGCACTACACACAACGGCAGCGCGACCGAAATGAGTCCGAGGCGAACGCGCTCCAAGCTGCGCTTGGCACCACTGTGGCTGTGTTCCACGGCGACGAGGCGGGGACTCCGATCAACACACTCGGCGAGATTGTGCTGCGGCAAGGCGAGACAAAGGTTGTGCAGAAGTACGGGCAACTTTATGTCCTGCAACTCGCCCGCTGGTTCGGGTCGCTCATAGACTCGCTTTCCAAGTCCGGCGCTTACGACCACCGCATCCATCCGCTTCTTGGGCTCGACGACGCGTTCGACTGCTTTATCAATCAGGACGCCTACCTGAAGAGCCGGCGCACATGGTCAATCTATACTGGTTTTCCGGGGACCTAGGCCCCTCGTCGGCTGTGAGCACCTTCCGGGTAAGGTGGGTATGCTGGTCTCAGGAGAACCCGTGGAACTGCATGCATGAGCCTGAGCAACGCAGAGTTTGAGGCCCTCATAAGCGACGCTGGCAAACAGATCGTCGGGGACATCCAATGGGCAGAGGATGAGGACCACTCCCCCTGCCTCTGCTTTCGGGCGGAAGTCCGATCCGGGGCGGGTTGGCCAATGTTCATCAATGGGAACTTCAACCCGCTCATACCCCGCACCAGTTTCCACATCATCCACCGCCAGCACGGCCGTATCTACGGCCTCGACCACGGCCAAGACCACAGGAACCCCGACGGAAACCTCATCGGGGAGAAGCACAAACACCGATGGAAAGAGTCGCACCGGGACAGGGAGGCGTACGTACCTCCTGATATCACCGCCCCGCCTTCGGATCCTGTGTCTGTGTGGACGCAGTTCTGTTCGGAGGCCAGAATAGTGCACCAAGGGACACTCGCTGCGCCCCCACCGATCCAGCCGGACCTCGTTCTATGACTCGCCATCCCGGCCATCCCGCGACAGTTACCCACGGCAGCCCATGCGAAGCGATCGCTCGGTTCCTGCCCGCGATGTTCCACTGCGCCCCCGCGGGCGAGCGAACACGCGTTCGGACGCCGTATCTGTACCCCGACGGCGGGATCATCGACCTGTTTGTGCGGCGCAACAATGGCGGCGGAGGGGTTGTTTCTGACCTTGGCGAAGCCACGGCTTGGCTGCGGATGCAGGCTGCGTCGGTGCGGCGTTCCCCCCGTCAGTCCCTGCTTGTGGAGGATGCGGCGCGTACGGCGGGCGTCGAGCTCTTCAAGGGCGCCCTAATGAGCCGGTTTGATTCTGAGGAGTCTCTTGCTGTTGCGGTGCAGCAGGTCGGCATGGCGGCTATCCGTGTCTCGGACGTGTGGTTCACGTACCGTACGCGGGCCGTGGAATCGATCAACGATGAGGTCGGGGACCTGCTGCTCGAACAGAGGTTCGAGTACACCCGGGGTGAGAAGGTGGCCGGCCGTTCCGGCCGCGCGTGGACCGTGGACTTCGATATCGCAGCCCCGCAGCGGAGCTCGCTGGTGATGGTCGCTTCCACCGGAAACCGCTCGGCGGCGCAGCGGGTGAGCGAGCACATTACAGCGACTTGGCACGACCTGAACTTCATGACCATCGGCCCCAATGGCAAGCACGCGGTGACCCTCGTGGACGACACTGCTGACATCTGGTCGGAGGAGCACCTCAACCTGATGGGCTCGCTCAGCACCCTTGCCAGATGGTCCGATGTTGACGGCTTTGTGCGCGTGCTTACGGCCGCGTAACATAAGCCGCTAATGCGTGAGCACGACATTGAACTTGCGGCCTTGGATTGCCTGCAGAAGATGGGCTACGCGCTTAGGCATGGCCCAGAGCTCGGGCCGGACGCGCCTGCCGCGGAACGGCCATCACACGCAGAGACGAAGCTTGTTCCGCGCCTGGAACACGCGATCAAGAAGCTCAACCCCCGCCTCAACGCCACCTCGCGCGAGCAGGCGTGCCGCGTGATCCTCACGCCCCCACCGCAGCCGACCTTGGTGGAGGCGAACCGCTGGCTCTACGGCGTTTTCACCGACGGCGTCGAAGTGGAGCACCGCCACGGCGAGACCGGCGAGGTGCGGATGCTCCGCGCCAAGGTCATTGACCTTGACGATTCCGCCGCAAACGACTTCGTCGCCGTCCAGCAACTCACCGTCGCAGGCCCCATCGGCAAGGCGATCCGCGCCGACCTCGTCCTCTACATCAACGGCCTCCCCCTCGTCATCATCGAGCTCAAGGACCCCGCGGACACGCAGGCGACGTTGGGCACGGCCGTTGACCAGCTCCGCGGCTACACCCGCGCCGTACCCGACCTGTTCGTCCCCAACCTGCTCATGGTCGCCTCCGACGGCCTGCTCACCCGCGTGGGCTCGATCACCAGCGGCCCGCAGCGGTTCATGCCGTGGCGGTCCAGCAAGGGTGAGCCGTCGCTGGAAGGGCTGATCCGCGAGCTGTTCGAGCCGCGGGCGCTGCTCGACTACCTGCGCTTGTGCGTGGTCTTCGAGGAGGACGAGCGCGGCAACATCACCAAGAAGATAGCTGGCTACCACCAGTTCCGCGCCGTGCGCAAGGCCCGGGCGAGCGTGCTGGCGGCGCTCAAGCCGCCGGTGGGCGTGAACACGACCGAGGACGCGGGCAAGGGCGGGGTGGTATGGCACACGCAGGGGTCGGGCAAGAGCCTGACCATGCTCATGCTCGCGGGCTCGCTCATCCGCGAGCCGGCGATGGCCAACCCGACCATCGTGGTGGTCACCGACCGCAGCGACCTAGACGACCAGCTCTTCGGCACGTTCGCGATGGGCCGCGCCCTGCTGCGGCAGGACCCGGTGCAGGCGACCAGCCGGGCGCAGCTCAAGGAACTGCTTGACCGTGCCTCGGGCGGCGTGGTGTTCACCACGATCCACAAGTTCACCGAGGACCACGGCACAATCAGCGAGCGGGCCAACGTGGTAGTGATGGCTGACGAGGCCCACCGCAGCCAGTACGGGTTCGTGGACGGCGGGGCCAAGTGGATGCGCGACGCCCTGCCCAACGCGGCCTTCGTCGGGTTCACGGGCACGCCCATCAACCGCGACGACAAGAGCACGCCGCGGGTGTTCGGCGAGTACGCGGACGTGTACGACATCCGCCAGGCGGTGGAGGACGGGGCCACGGTCCCGATCTACTACGAGCCGCGGGTGGTCAAGCTCACCATCGATCAGCCGGGCGCAGAGCGGGCCGAACAGCAACTCGCGGCGTTCGCCGCGGCGGACAAGGCGGGCGAGGACGCCGACGAGAACGTGCGCATCCCGCTTGAGGCGCTGGTGGGCGCCCCCGAGCGGGTGAAGCAGGTGGCCGCGTTCATCGTGGAGCACTGGGAGAAGCGGCGGGGCGCGATGGAGGGCAAGGCCATGGTGGTCACCATGAGCCGGGACATCGCCGCGCGGCTGTACGAGGAGGTCAAGGCCCTGCGGCCGCAGTGGCACGACAGCGACGACGAGAAGGGGGCGATGAAGGTGGTGGTCACGGGCGGGCCCGATGACCCTGAGCCCCTGCGGAGCCATGTGCGGAGCAAGGCCCAGCGGCAGCGGCTGGCCGAGCGCTTCAAGGACCCCGCCGACGACTTCCGGCTGGTGATCGTGGTGGACATGTGGCTGACGGGCTTCGACGTACCCTCGGCTCACACGATGTACCTGGACAAGCCCCTTGCCGGGCACAACCTCATGCAGGCCATCGCCCGCGTGAACCGGGTATGCGGCGACAAGCCTGGCGGACTGGTCGTGGACATGCTGGGGCTGGCTGATCAGCTCGCGGATGCGCTCGCGACCTACGCACAGGCAACAGGCGAGAACGAGAAGCCGATCCGGGAGATTCAGGACGAGGCCGTGCCTGCAATGCAGGCCGAGTTCGAGAAGCTGCTGGGCTTCTTCCACGGCTTCGACTACGCCAAGGCGCTTGCCGCTGCTCCAAAGGACGTCCTGAAGGTGTACCTCGGGGCCGCTGACCATGTGTACGGGCAGGATGACGGCTGGAAGCGGTTCCGGACGCTGGTGAAGGAACTTTCGACCGCGTTCGCCCTCGCCGTGCCGCGGAAAGAGACAGAGGCGATCTCACCGTACCTGGCCTTCTTCCAGCGGCTGGTGGCGATGATCCGCAAGCGGCTGGCCGACGAACGCGGACCCTCCAGTGGGACCGGCACCACCGACATCGACCTCGCGGTCAGGCAGGTCATCGGCGGGGCCGTGGATGCGGGCGAGGTCATCGACCTCTTCGCCGCCGCCGGGCTCGACACCGCCCGCCTGGACATCCTCTCCGAAGACTTCCTGCAGCGCGTCTCTGCCCTGGAGCAGAAGAACGTCGCCCTCGAAACGCTCCGCAAGCTCCTCAACGACCAGATCAAGATCACCGAGCGCAAGAACCTCATCCAGAGCCAGAAGTTCCGCGAGGCGCTCGAGAAGGCGATGCTGCGTTACACCAACAAGCAGATCACTACTGCCGAAATGATCGCGCAGCTCCTCGAACTCGCCAAGTGGGTGCGCGAGGCCCAGAAGCACGGCCAGGAACTCGGCCTTTCAGACGAGGAAACCGCCTTCTACGACGCCCTCGCCGAGAACGGCTCGGCCAAGAAGGTGATGAAGTCCGACGACCTCCGCCTCATGGCCCGCAAGCTCGCGGAGATGGTCCGTGGAATGCCCAAGCTTGACTGGACACAGCGCGAGTCCGTCCGCGCGGACCTCCGCCGCAAGGTCCGGCGGCTCCTCGCGATGTATGGCTACCCACCGGACCTGTCGGAGGATGCGACGCAGTTGGTGCTGAAGCAGGCCGAGTTGTCCACCGAGGGTGGGGCAGGAACCGCCTGAAATATGTCACCGCTCGGTGCTCCAGAGGCTCGCATCCGCTGCAGAGCCTCCACCGCATCCAGTCCTGCGGCCGCGGGGCGGTGATCAACGCGGGAACGGCAAAGACGTTATCATTCCGGCATGCAAGTATTTTGGACTCCGGCGGCACGTAACAGTGTGGAGAGACAGCTCCCGCGTCGCACAGCGATGCGGCTCATGAGCGACATTCGAGAACTAGACGACCCATTGCCATTCGAGGAGTTCGGTGTACAAAATAGCCGACTACTGCCCGGGGGTAGAACCGCCGCGTACCTGTTGCCATCGGCACCGAGCGCCTGGGAGCTACTGCTTTTTGGCACACCTTCGACTTCGCTGCTTCCTGATCCAAAACAGGCGATCACGCGGCTCCTGTTAGTGCTTCCGTCTTGGACAGCTGTTCCATTGTACCTGTTGCTACTCGGCTCTCTCGACGCTAACACCTTTACCGTCATTGCTGCACAGCTCTCGCTGTTTGGCCGGGAAGGCTTCGACTTCGGTGATTCGATCCCGCAACAGTCAGCAGCAAACCGGCCACCGAGGTCCGAGGAAACCCTCGCACGTGTGATTTCGTCGCCCGACACTTATCGAGCCCCGGCGGGCTCCGGGGTTCCGGAAAGCAAGGCGGTCAAGGATGATTCGGCCTCTTCAGGCCCGTTTCACGAGATGACTGTTTGGTTCGGGACCAACCGAGCGATCAGCATGAACGGCCCCAATGGCGTGGAGTTCGGCCATGGATTGGACACCAAACTGCGCCTCGGTCGCTGCGTCGTGCAGGTTAGTAAGGATCGCCCGATGGGCGGGTTCGACTCGGCATGGTGGCGGACAGTGCTGTGTCTGAAGAAGGACGACATCCTCATTGGCGGAACCAGCATCGAGTCTCCAGAGTCGTTTTGGTCATCCCTCATGGACGCGATGAAGAGGGAAGACTCCAAGGAGCGAGTCGCGATCATCTTCGTGCACGGATACTGCAACACGTTTCTGGACGCGGTAGCGACGGCGGCGGCGATCGGTCACGACGCTGGGAAAGGGGTGGCGGCCACGGCGATGTTCAGCTGGCCGTCGCTCGGAAAGAGTGGCGCGCAGAAGTACATCCGAGACGGCGAGCTCGCGGCAGCAAGCGAACTTGCGTTCGAGGCGTTCTTTCGCGAGTTCCTCTTGAAGTCTGGTGCAACTAGGGTGCACCTCATTGCACACAGCATGGGCAATCGGGTGGTGCTCCGTGCACTTGAACGACTTAAAGCCAGCAAGCCTCGCGAGCATGAGGCTTTCGCCAATGTGGTGTTCGCGGCGCCAGATGTCGAGCGTCAACTCTTTCTGGATCTCCTGCCAAGGACCAGGATTGCTGATGAACGGCGAACTCTATACGCCTCCGAAAGGGACCTGGCGCTGAAGGTTTCCAAGTACTGGGTCCACACGACTGAGCGAGCTGGGCTACTCCCGCCAACCAACGTCTCAGAGGCGCTGGACTCGATCAACGTGACCGACGCGGACTTCTCTCGGAATGGTCATCGCGGAATCCGTGAGTGCCCTTCGATGCTTCAGGACCTGTACTTCCTCACGATCCATGGCATGTCGCCGAAGGACCGAGGTCTCACACCCGACGAGGTCGTCGGTGGCGTCGCGACATGGAAGCTCCCAAAGGTGCGCCGTAAGTAGATTCCCGGTGTCGCGGGTGGAGTGGTGTCGGTGCGGGAAGCGGGGTCGGGCAGGGGCGGCGGGACCATGCCGTGCGCGAGAGGCCGCGCGGCGTGTGTGGTCTGGATAACTGGCGGTGACGATTCGATCGGCGCGGCAGCGGGTTTGGAGATCGTGCGGGCGATTGGGAAACAGTTTTCTCGGGGGAAGAACAAAAAACCGGGCCGGGGAAACTGTCTTTCGAGGCAGAGAGCTTAAAACCGCGCGTGGTTTGCTCGGCGCCCGGGCGGGTTTGGGGTTGAAGGGGCGTGGTGGGGCGTAGACCCGGCGTGGTTTTAGGTTTCCCGGGCGCGGCACACTCAAAACCGCGCGTGGTTTGGGGTTTTCTGTCGGTGGGGAGGAGAAAACCCGGCGTGGTTTGGAGCGGTTTGTCGGGGGAGGAGAGAAAACCGGGGCGGGGGGAGGGCGGTGTCGGGGACG
>Ga0208492_1000915_pt1 | contig 21693 bp, 19 predicted proteins | sample Subbioar_CSW14AB_FD_184820 | JGI IMG/M metagenome (GOLD analysis project Ga0208492, IMG submission 184820) | Serpentinite rock and fluid subsurface biosphere microbial communities from McLaughlin Reserve, California, USA - CR12Mar_CSW14AB (SPAdes) | ecosystem: Environmental > Terrestrial > Deep... | reverse complement strand
AGTACAGTTATTGTAACCATTGCCACCCTGTCCGCCTGCAGTATAATTTCCACCACCGCCTCCTCCGGCATTGTGATCGTTTCCGCCACCGCCGCCATTTGTCATTCTGCCCCTGGCATTGTTAAAGCTATTGTTGGTGTTCTTGTAAATACTTTCTCCCTTGTAACCCAGGTTGGCATTGTTTGCAATATAGAGCGTGTTGCTATTGGATGTACAGACAGCTCCAGAACTATTACTGGAGTAGGACCCCCCCCGGAATCCCTTGCCGTCGGCGAGAATTCTGTGATTAAGGGTAAGCGTGCTGGTAACATAAAAAGCAAGGACTCCGCCAACATTTCCATCCCAGTCAAGACTGCTGATGTTCGCGGTGGTTGTGTAATTCGCGCCGAGGTCCCTGAAACTGATCAGCTGCACGGAAGAATTAGAACCTGTATTATAAGTATTTCCGAGTGTACTGGTAAGGGTAAGCGAAGTAGGCGTTCCGCTTGTCGGCGTTACGGCGGCAATGGTCCTCACTTCATAAACCCCGGCATTGGCGATCGTCGAAATGTTTCCAAAAGTGGACACATTTGTAGTGTTTGTACCAATAACATCGTCCTGCATTTGCATTATAATAACGCTGCCGCCCACAGTAAAAGTATGGTTGGCAATATTAACGTTCGAAAGGGCAAGTACACTGGAGCCTGTAACGGAGGTTATTTTCGCATACGCGTTCAATGTAGTTTGCGCTGAATGTGTGAAGGTCGCAAATACAAATAAGAAGATCGCCAGGTATAATTTTTTCATTTTAAATATTGAATCAACCACTGATCTAAAAGAAGTTGATTTTGAGTTATATATACGTTAAAAAACGGTTGAGGGTTTCAGTAGGGATTGGGATTTTTGTGTTAATCCCGGGGATCCCTGATCCTGAACAATGTTATTTTTTAAAGGTCCGGTTTAAAACAGAGGCAAGTCTCAGCCCGGCTTTAATAAGCTGCATTTTAATAATTGGAGTCACCTTCTCAAGATATTCGTCGCCAAGTTTGTTTCCCTTAAAGTCATATGCGTAAGACAACAGCGCTCTGGATTCCTCCATCCAGGCCAGCACATCTATTCTTTGGTAGGTGGCAATATCTCTTTTTGTAAATTGTGAGGCGAGGCGCAGACAGTCTTCCGCCGTAATCCCCTGGTATTCGAGCACCTCCGAGTCCCATACCTCGTGCAGGTCAGTGCTTTTAAAGAAAAACCGCAGTTTAATAACGCTTCCGCCCTTGTCCTTTACAAATCCACAGTGAAGTGGCTGGTGGATGTCCGCGACCAGGTGTGTCAGAATTTTTATAGAAAGGAAGGTTTCGGTCCTGCCCGATCTTTTCTTTTTAAGAGTGGTGATCAGGTTTTCAAGCACATTTACAATATCTGGGTTTTTGGTCTTTACATAAGTTTTGTCATTTTCAATGGCGACAAAATGCCAGGGGGTCATAAAATCATAGGAGGAATTCATAACCACCTCATCCATCCAGTAGCCCGCTTTTTCAAGGGATATATCCTCCAGGTAGCTGTCCACTGAATCCATTACTGATTTATCAAGGTACTGTTTCGCGATCTGGGCAACAATTTTATGACCACGTGGACCCCAGGCAGAAACGCTACCAATAAAGCAGAACAACAACAAAAAACTGAGTACATGTCTATTCACATTTTAAAAATAAATGTATTTGAAGGAATAAACAATACCGGGGAGCGGGTATTTTACCTGCGGAAAGGCGGGATTTGTCCCCTGACCAGCCAGCATCCCTGTTTTGTGCAGGTATAGGTTGGGAATCAAAACAAATGTTAAAAAATTCCCCTGCAGTGATGTTATGAAACGCGAGTTTCAGGGATTAAACTGCTTTTTACCTCGTGAACATACTATAGGTGGAGGAGAAGATGAACTCAAAGGTGAATTCGTGGCCGCTGCTTTGTATATTTGTTTTAAAGTTTGTTATGAAAATTAAGTTCCGCTTCCTGCTTGCTTTGCTGTTTATCAGTTGTTTTGTTTCAGCGCAAACGCTGGTGATACCTGCTGGTGTTACTTACAGTTATACTTCCGAAGAAAATAATACAGGCGCAAAAACTGTTCTCAGCGAGGAGCTGGATAAAACCAGCGGCTTAAAATTATTTAGCGGCACTTTATTTATAGGTCCCAAGCTCTGGAAAGAGATCAAAGCAGACCCTGTTATTAAAACGATTGAAGGAGGAAATACAACCTTCCGTCTGCCCGTGCGAAATGCCAGGGGCAAGGTGGTAGATTACGAAAATCTGAAAGGAAAACTGATCCAGAATGAGGAAGATTACAAAAAATTCTGGTCTGTTTTAAATACCTCGCTGACCGGGGCGGAGCGCAGCTTCCGGAAACTTAGCACCAAAGAGCTGGAGTATTACTGGAGTGTTATTTCCTGGGACATCGTTGAACCGATCTATATTATGACCTGCAATTCTAAGAATTATTTATTCGATCTTGATCTCAAAGATGGAAAATACACGCTCCAATGGGTAGACGAGGTGGATTGATCCCGCGCATCCGGGTGCAATAAAAAAATAGTTGAATCAGAATTTATTTTAAACGAAAAAGGTTTAAACAAACGTTTAAACCTTTTCGAACAACACACAACTGTTGGGTAGAGTTATCTGTCATGATAAATCCTCTTTGAAAATTCAGGAGGATCTGTTTTTAATCTGATTGAGATAAATGCTACTGATGAAGGTAGGCAATATCGGAGGTGCTACGGCAATTGTTATGTTAATTTAGACCAAGCAGGCAATTTAACGGACCTAATTTTATATTTGCTACAGTTATTCCCTTATTAGCACGCTTATTTACCGCGGGACTTTCTTTTAAAACCGCCTGAGTTAAGAAACATACCAGGATTTTAAATAAAACAAGGACGATTTTTTTCATAAAAGCGGGACGCCGGGTGATGTTTCGACAGGTTCAGCGCGGGACTACTATGACGGGCTAAACAGGATGCACCGTAGCCGGGCGCCACGCCGAATGAAGGCTGTTGTCTGACTGCAACTAAAAAAACAGAAGCAAATTGTTTTCGTAAATTTCGTTGTTAAACGAAGTGTTATCTTATTGGAGGTCTGCCTGTTTTTTGGTCTTGAAACCTCTAACAAGAAAGTTAATGCCCAAAGTCATTATTAAAACAGGAAAAATCAGAATGTAATCAAGATTTGAATTTATAGTCGACACATAAATAAATCCCAAAAGAAACGAAATAAGACCGATAAGTGTCAAGAGAAGTCCACCGAGAATAAGCCCTGTTTTATTTGTCATGTCTGTCCGCGGTTATGCCTGCTAGCGGTTTCAGGCTTTGCCTTGGTGGGCTTTTGAAGCCAAAAACTGTTTGCAGGCAACAAAGTTTATTAATTGTTTCAATGTTTCCATTCGCACTGTCCGTCCGCTAACAGAAAACTAGTGTTAGCGGTTCCTTGTTTACTGTCGTGTCGGCTCGTAATAAAGTATGATTGCACCCGAATCAAAGATTTTTGTTTTTAAAAGTCTAAAAATTGTCCTGTCTTTTATTTTGTCAAACAATGGCAGGCCTTTTCCTTCTAGCATCGGATAAATACAGATCTGAAACTCATCAATCAAATTAAGATTTATGAGCTGAATAATTAAACTCCGGCTGCCAACTAAAATATCCTTACCCGATTGTTGTTTGAGATCTAAAACTTCCTTCTCAATTTCCTTTGTTGCAAGTTTCGCACTGTCCCATCTGGTATTTTTTAAGGTCTGTGAAAAAACAATTTTTGGTATTTTGTCAATTGCCAAAGCGAAGTCGTCCATTGATTTTTGACCCGAAGGTTTTTTTAGCAGCGTTTGCCAAAATTGCATTAGTTGGTAAGTTGTCCGTCCATATAATAGAACTCCTGCATTGTCTAAAAGTTCGGCATAATGTTGATGTATATCTTCATCGTGGATACCTACCGTATGGTCGCAAATCCCGTCAAGCGTCATGTTTATTGCCGCAATTACTTTTCTCATATGTTGTTATTCATTAAAATCTGTCGTCCGTTGCAATGACCGCTAACTCCCACATAGAATTGTTTTTAAAGCTTTTATCTTATTATTTCTGCAAAATAAAATTTTCCCTTTTGTAATCCTGGAGGTATTTCAAATTTAACCATTTCTTACAATTCTCCTGAAAGCCTGATTTGGAAATAGAAATTAGTCTCTTAAAAATTTACCCGCACAAAAAAACTGATTTTCAATCCTGACATTTACGAAGTACATGCCTTTGGGAAAAGAATCTGTATGTATTTCAATTCTCCCCTGGGTAAAAAACGTTTCATGTGCCACTCTTTGTCCCAGTACTGAATAGACGTCCAATTCCACACTGGCAGGCTTATCATATTCAAAGAACAAGGTGTTCTGAAATGGATTGGGGTACAGTTTTACCTGCGTTCTTAATTCTTCTGTTTCGTTTATCCCAACTGTGCTGCTCAGCAATAAATTCTTAAGCTGAAAATAACTAGCGTTGGTTATTTTATAATGCAGGTAGTTGGTCCCGAAATTCATGACACCAATGGTGTGAAAACTTGTATTGTCCGAATAAACCAACGAACTTCCGCTCTGCCCCTGAATGCCGTTTCCCCCTGTAACTCCTATAAACGTGGAATAATCGTTAATAAACCCGTAATTATAATACAAGGTGTCGCCATTATACACCTTGGCTGAATCGGCCGGATCAGGATAACAAGGATAACTAAATTTGTGAAACACTTTATTCTGGTAATTATTAAAGTCAGCGTCAAATCCCAGTCCCACCCAGCCTGTTTGATTTCCGATTGGCTCCTTCAATTCCAGAAGCGCGATATCGTTCCAGGCTGTTCCGTCAAAATAAGATTTAAACAGATATGCCTTCTTTACAAAAGAACCTGGAATACTCTCAACACCATTATTAAAAGCGGGAACAGCTTTTAAACTATCAAATACAGTAAAACCAATCGACGGAAGATAGATGCAATGTCCTGCTGTTAGTACAAAATTTCTTGAAACAAGAATTCCCGAACATCCTGTATGTACCGAGTCTGCAGTATAATATCTCAAAGCCACCGCGGTTCTGGCAGGGTAACTTGCAGGATTAAAATGATCTTCGGCCCTGCTGATGTCACAAAAATTTGACCCCGGGAACAAATTAAGTGTCGGAGGGACCATACTTACCGGCACCTGGTTTCCCATAGATCCCGGAGACGAAAGTGTTTTCTCAGTTGGTATCTGGGAGTCAAATGCTACCGGTAAGATCGTGTCGAGTGATTGGGTGCTCATCTCGTATACGATCATTGTATCCGCCTGGGCCAGGCAGCTTAAAGGATAAAAGATTAGAAATAAACAGAATGTACATGCATGTTGGGCCATACGAAAATAACGTGGATGTAATGGCATTATTGTAATCTTATCCCAATAGCGCCGCTTTGCGGATATGCCCGTCGCTTTCCGCGCATCTTAGTCGGTAAGTATTAATCTGCCGCTTGAAGTTGTCTGGTTATCTTGTGTTAAGAGAAAAAAATACAATCCACCTGGTAAATTGTCCCGGTATAGCTTGATGCTCTGCCCCGAAATATTTTCCAGTTGTTTCACTGCCTGTCCGAGTGAATTATAGATCGTGAGCCTTGCGTCTTTAAAAACGTGGCCCGTCTTCAAAGTTGTTTCCATGGAGAATGGATTCGGAAAAATGCCAATAGAATTGTCAGGATTGAGTTCATTTATTTCAGCCGCCATTTGTGATAAAGGCCTTTTCCAAACTCCACTACCACCAGTCCCCGCAAAAATAGTTGTCCCGCCTATAACCATCGATGAGATGACCGTATTTGCCGGAAATCCGATATTAACGGCATTCCAGCTTGCTCCGTTGTTGGTGGATAAAAATACACCGTTATTGGTTCCCGCAAAAACATGGACGCCGCTTATCGCCAGTGAACGCACCGTAGTATCCGTCAATCCATTATTCGCCGGAGTCCAGCTGCTTCCGTTGTCCGTCGATACATACAAGCCGCCGTTAGGGGCATAGATTCCCGCAAAAAGGGCTGACCCGCTTGCTGCAAGAGAGATCACTACAGGATTTGCTGGTAAGCCGTTATTCACAGCCGTCCAACTGGTTCCATTATTGGTTGTTAAAAACACGCCTGTAGAGGTTCCCGCAAAAACCGATGTGCCGTTTACCGCCAATGCATTTATGCCAGGAGTGGCCGGTAGCCCGGTGTTGATAGTACTCCAGCTTGCTCCATTGTTGGTAGATAAATAGGCGTTAAAATAAGTTCCGGCAAAAATATTCGCCCCACTTATGGCTAATGCAGAAACATAGGCATTTGCGGGTAACCCGTTATTGGCCGCGGTCCACGCACTGCCGTTGTTGGTTGACGAATAAATGCCCATTACAGGAGCTCCCGCATGAGTGCCGGTTCCCGCAAAAAGAGTGGTCCCCTTAACGGCCATTGCATACACCTGCAGTTTATCCGGCAATCCATTATCGGCATCCATCCAGCTGTTCCCGTTGTTAGTTGACATATATATATGAGAATAATCCTCGGTCCCGGCAAAAACATTAGTTCCGTTCATCATTAATGAAGACACACGGGTAATTGACAAACCAACCGCGGCCCAGGTGCTGCCGTTGTTGGTCGATAAAAAAACGCCGTGAGTGTCATAGGTCACCGGCGCCTGGGTCCCCGCAAAAATGTTTGTTCCGCTTACGGCCAGTGACGTAATATCCGCATTTGCAGGCAATCCGGTATTAACGGCAGCCCAGCTGCTTCCATTGTTTGTAGAGGCATAGATGCCGTTATCCGAAGTTCCGGCAAAAATTGTTGCGCCGCTTACAGCGAGTGAGGTTATATCAGGATTTGCGGGCAGCCCGTTATTAGCGGCGCTCCAGCTTGTTCCATTGTTTGCGGATAAAAATATACCGCTGGCTGTGCCGGCAAAAATGGTTGTTCCATGTATGGCTAATGATTGTATGGTAAGATCTGTTAATCCGTTATTGACCGCGGTCCAGGTGCCACCATTGTTAGTGGATAAATACACACCATTGCCATGGGTTCCTGTAAAAATAACCGAGCCATTTATGGCGAACGAAGTTACATACGTGTTTAGCGGAAATCCGTTATTAACCACGGTCCAGTTGCTTCCATTGTTAGTGGATACATATACGCCGGTATTTCCTGCAAAAATACTTGAGCCGCTTATGGCCAGTACCGTAGGGCCAGTAGTATTTAAGCCATTATTCGCAGCGGTCCAGTTGCTTCCATTGTTGGTGGATAAAAATACACCGCCGCCGTAGGTTCCTGCAAAAACAGCGGCCCCGCTTATAGCTAACGAACGGATACTGGCATTTGGTAAACCACTGGCTGGCAAGGTCCAGGTGTTTCCATTGTTCGCAGAATAATATACTTGACCAATATTCCCTGGGGCCGCAGCGAAAATAGTGGAACCGCTTACAGCAATACAATTAATTCCACCAGTGTGAGGCCCGTTGGTTTGTTGCCATTGAGCATGTGCAATGTTTACAGATAGGGCAATGATTGCAAAAAGAATTTTTTTTTGGATGTTGATTCGGTTTTTCATCTGTTCGTATTTTTGGTGATGCTCCGGTTATTGAGTGGGTTCTGGTTCCACCTTATCTTAGGCTTGCAGGTGGTATATCGAAGTTAAAAAAAATCCGTTATGTCCTTGTCTTTTTAACATTAGGCGTAACAGTCTGCATGCAGACGTCCGTTTTTATTAAGCGATGGTTTACCAGAGCTTTAAATTCATTTGTTTAACGAGGTGGCCAGTGCTTCTCTTTTTCTAAAATAAAGTTTATTTTTTTCACGATGTCTTCTTTGTTAGAATAGAACGTCTTGGGAAAGTCAGTGTCGGGACTATGGTGACCTTTATCTTGCTCGTAATTTTTAAAATAGTCACGCAAAGCAATTAGTTTTTCTAAGGTCTGCGCATACAGTGTACGGTCTGCAACTTGAACTTTATAGAAATAGTCCTTGTTAGAAAATGCATGATTCGAGTTGAAACCGCAATTTGTGCAGCTCACCTTGCCATTTTTGTCTGGATATAATTTATAGTCGCCAACGAGTTCGGAATGAAAGCGCGCTTTTTCTGCGCACTTTGGACAAATTATGTCAACGTATATTGTTTTGTTGGCCATTATTTTTTTGCGGGGTGTCCGCCGTATGAGCGCTAACCCACAAAAATGGAGTAAGACCGCTGTTAGCATTTGTTGTCAACCCATAGCTATGAAGCGCTTAAGTGTCTGCCGATAGAAAACTTAATTGCTTCGAGTTCTTGTGTTTCTTTTTCTCTTCCTCCAGAGTAAAAGTTCGCGATTTTTTTATTCTTGTCAAATAGAGTTAACTTAAGAACCTTTTGTCTGCCACCAACCCATTTAGTGTCTGCAATCAAATTGTTTATTGGTATTTTGTATATGTCTGCTATGTCCTTTACGGTTATTTCAATTTCAAAATTGTCGGCCGTTGCAGTTATGAGAGATATTTTTTTTAATGCCCATTTGTAAGAACTAAAAAACATAATAAGAATACAAGTCAGCATTAGAATAGACCAAAAAATAATTATTGGCTTAAAACCGTCTAAAAAGAAAAGGGGCGGAGTTAACGCCACTCCATAAAGAATAAAATAAGGTAAAAAAAATCGCCAAAAGCGTTTAGTAAACTTGTCTACGGAGCTTTTATAAAGAATAATTTTTTCTGTCACAATATTTTTTTTGTTTACCGAATTGTCGTCTGCGGCAATCAGTGCTATCGTTTTCCAAGAAAGCGTCCGTTTTTTGCTTTGTGAAGTTACACATTTGAGCGTTAACACGCAAAAATGGCCGCTTGCTTGGTGTTACCGTCGTAGGGTGCACACAGTTTACGTTTTGGTCTTTATGTCTATGGAGTGAAGTCCGCAATTGTTAACATTATGTCGCCCTCGATTGATTTAACATAGACTTCAGAATATTTTTTATTAAAAAACTTGCCAAACCCGTGAATACCTCTTCCGTCAAGTCTTACTCTCTTTTTCTTTTCGTATTTCTTTGTCTTGTAATTATAAAATGTAGCGTCATTTTGTAGGTCTGCAATTAAGTAGAAACCGAAGAGTTTTTTATGAACGGTGTAATTTGTCACGATCGCAGTTCCTTCATTGCTGTCTGGAAAATTTAAAAGCATTTTGTCCTGATATGAAGTCTGCTGAGTTGTCAAGAGGTTGTCTGAGTTTTTATGTCGATGTCTATCTAAGTTTTTTGTCTGCCGGTCTCGTCGCCCTATGCGTGGTAACGGACCGCAAGCAGGCACCCGTGCCCGCGTCCGTGAAGCTAAAGTACGAATGTCCAACGAGATATTAAAATGCAAAATTCACGGGCATGGGGCTTGCTTGTTGTTATAAGTATGTGCGCCCACACACAGTATTTGAGCGTGTCTGCTTGTCCGAGATGCTGTCGACCGAAATGCAAAGGACGGGAAACGTTTTTGTGTTTTTGTTGTGCGTCGGCTGGTTCTAATTAAGCGGTTAGGCTGTTGGGATTTTTGCAAGCTTATGCCGAAGCTTTGGTTTTGTGTGATAGGTTTGTGCGGCTTGCGGCATGTGCTTGCAAAATGTGTGTTGGCTTTTGAGTGTCTGCCCGGGTGTCTGCTTACACCCAGGTCAGTGGGTAATGGTGATTATTTGTTTTTGCAGTTTTTGCAACTTATACAGCGTCAACGGAAACTTTTGCTGCGTCAACGGGTTTTGTTGTTGCGAGAACAGAAACTTTTACTGCAAGAACAGGAAATGTTACTGCGTCAACAGACTTTTATGTTGCTCCAACGGAAACTTTTGCTGCTCCAACGGGTTTTTTTATAGCGAGAACAGAAACTTTTATAGCAAGAACAGGAAATGTTTAAGCGTCAACAGACTTTTATGTTGCACTAACAGAGATTGATGTTGCTCCAACAGAGAATTGAGTTACGAGTTTGGAGGTTTTTTGTACCAGGATGTGAAAGAGCATAAAAAAATCCGGCTGGTGGGCCGGATGTTTTGGATTTTAGTTTGCCTTCTTTGCGGGGACTACCCGAAAAAAAGGAACTGCTGTTACTGCTTTGTATTGTTGGCTGTTTGCACCGTACAAACTTTTAACGTAAGACTTTACCTGTTTTACCGTTGAGAGTATTCCGGTTCCGTCTTTATAAAAAAAGGTATTCCTGTCAATACGGGCGGCTTGTAAATTTGCCGAACTGGTATTGGCCGTATCGTTTGCAGCAATTAGTGTGGTTAATTTAGTACTTAACTCTGCCACCGTAAAACCTGCTTCGTTAGGTATGTAAAGCGCTTCGTTTTGTAAAAGCAGAACCATTTTACCGAAGTGTTCGAGTTTATTGTCGAAACCTTGTTGTGAGGTTGAAATGGTTGGATCAGGAATTGGTGCAGGTTGTGTTGGATCACCGGCAGGTTTTGTTGGGTCCGGTTGTGATCCGTCAGGATTTGTTTTTCCTGCATCGGCCTTGGTGAGTTTTCCTTCGCCTCTCATTTTTTTAACCAGTGCCTGAAAGTCGTCAATGGTTTGTGGGGCTACATCCATACTTTGTAAGGCACCTAACAATTTAGTAGAAAATTTATCTAAATCCTGAAAGGCAATTTCACGGTTATTCGTGTCGTTTTTCCAAGTGGTGAGTGCTGTGTTTACTGCCGTTAGTTTGTCATCTGCCGAAGTTTGCAGAACCACTAGGCTTGGCAAGTTGATGTGTTTATTTGCCGGATTATAACTGCCGCCAAAGGTGGCAAGTATTTGATTGAGTTTTGACAGGTTAACCGCATTTTTAGCGTGACCTGAATTTAATGAGGTACTCATAAAATTTGTTTTTAAAATGGTTATTGATTTTTTCAGTATTCCGGTATTTCTTTAAGAAAGCGAATACAGAAGCGAAAGAATTCGGGCCACACGACAGGACTCTTTGGTTAGAGTATGTTAAGGGCTTTTTGGGATAAGATTGTGGGTTGTCTGTTTCTCTTTTGTTTGTTGTATAACGTTAAGAGAACAAACTTTGTTACATTTCTATCCTAAAATTTTGTTAAGATTTTGAAACGTTTTACAAGTGGTGGATTTCGGCTGCTATCTGTCGGCAGTTAGTGTTTAGTCTCCTGGAAAAAACGGTGTGTAAGTTACTTTGCAAGTTTCAAATGCCCGCAAACTTCATTAAGTAATTCACAGGGATCAATATGAATTGCTTTTGCAATCAAATATAATTCTTCGGCTTCGAGCTTAGTAGTTGTGTTTAGAGTCAGTTGACTCATTCTGGATTTACTAATTCCCGTTCTTCTGGAAACCTCGGCCTTGTTTACCGATTTTTTTGCAAGATATAAACCGAGTTTAGTCATTAATGTATTGATTTTCAGTATACAAATGTATAATTAAGGTTCTTTTGTTGATAGTTTCAATACTAATTTTTGAAATTAGGGTAGAATTATAATACCTTAGTGCCGAAAATATATACTTTATTGCCGTTTTATTAAACTATTTTTTATTATGGAAGATAACAAAAAACTCATTCTTTCTTTGATTAAAGTGGAAGAAAAAGAACTTGTGACGGCTCTGATCGCTGATCACCTTAGACATATGAAATTATTGTCTGGACTTGAAAAACTGGGCTTCGATACTTTAGGTTATTATATTGGCATACCTGAAACTATTGTTAAGATAATGGGCGTGGCAGAATCGGAGACGCTAATATTCCATTACATAACAGCTGTAGAACTAAAATGCGCGAAGTCAGAAAAATATAATGAGGCTGCTGAAGAACTTTATGAAGACCTTGTTTGGATGAGAAAGGAATTTCAGAAGCCAATTAGTTAGCGCTAATTGCTGGCATCAATTAACTTCCGTTAGGGATGGTAGTGGAAATCCTTTTTTCTGCCGGGGCTTAGCGCCGAGAAAAAAGATTGGAACGAACAGCCCGGCCCGCAGGGAACGGCAAAAAATTTATTGTGAAAACACAATTTATAATTAAGTGCAATCCAAATTATAAAAAGGTAAAAGTGTCTAAGAAATAGTGTTTTTGAATATATTATTATATTGTTTTTTAGTATTTTATATTACGTTTTTATATTATAATTTAATGGGCTGAAATATATCATATTATGCCTAAGGTGGTAAAAATGAATCGAATTAAAGACGTACTGAAAAAACAAGGAAGAAGTCAAACATGGTTAGCAGAAAAGATTGAAAAAAGTTATGTAGTTGTTACTAATTATTGTAATAACAATAATCAGCCAAGTATAAAAGTCCTTCGAAACATTGCAAAGGAACTTGATATTGACGTTAGAGAGTTATTAATTGCTACAAAATAAATTATGAAAAAAGAAATATTAAAAAATCAAAATCTTCAGCTGCAAGCTGTAGATTTTTTTTGTGGCGCGGGTGGTGTAACTTGCGGATTTAATAGTATCGGAATAAAAGTACTAGGAGGAATTGATATTGTAGACAAGTTTAAAAAGACATATGAAGAAAATAACAAAGCAATTTATATAAATGAGGATGTTTCTAATATGAGTCCTGAAAAGCTTCAAAAAATTTTACCAATAACTCAAAACCAAGACAATCTTATTTTTGTAGGTTGTAGTCCTTGTCAATATTATTCTAATTTAAAATCGGATAAAACAAAATCGAAAGCAGGAAGATTACTTCTTGATGATTTTAAAGAATTTGTGCTTCATTATAAGCCAGGGTTCGTTTTTATAGAAAATGTCCCCGGTTTGGAGACAAAAGGAGGAAGTCCGTTGCATAGATTTAAGAAAGAACTGCGTAAAGAAGGATATACTTTTGATCAAAAGGTATTAAACTCTAAATATTTTGGCGTGCCACAAAGTAGAAGGCGATTTGTTTTAATCGGAACCCGTTTGTTAGAAAAAATAGAACTCCCCAAGCAAGTCAGAAAAAAGAGTAGTATTGTTACAGTTGAAAAAGCCATAGGAAATTATAAGACTTTTCCGAAAATCAATATGGGACATAAAGATAATTCGAGCTTTCAACATTCAGTTGCTAAACTCTCAGACCTAAATCTTGAAAGAGTTAGAGCAACTCCGAAAGATGGTGGAACCAGAAGATCTTGGGAGAATAATAAAAGACTTCAACTGGAATGCTATAAAGATCATGATGGTCATTATGATGTTTATGGAAGATTATTTTGGAATAAACCGGCTCCTACAATTACTACACGATTTATCTATACTAGTACCGGAAGATATTCTCACCCTGAACAAGATAGGGCGTTATCTATTAGAGAGGGGGCAACTCTTCAATCTTTTCCTTTAGATTATAAATTTTACTCCTCAAATCAAGGCGCTATAGCAACAATGATAGGAAATGCGGTTCCGCCAAAGCTGGCAGAAGCAATAGGATTATCATTAAACACACACTGGAATAAATGGCAAAATTCAAAGCAAGAGCAAGGGCATTAGACTTACTGGGAAGACAGCAAATTGCAGGGATTCCAACAGCTATTAATGAACTATTTAAAAATGCGCATGATGCTTATGCTGATAATGCGGAAATAGACTATTTTAGAAAGCAAAAACTTCTTATTCTAAGAGACAATGGTTTAGGAATGACCAAAAAAGATTTTGAATCTCGCTGGTTGACTTTAGGTACTGAAAGTAAATTTACAAATCGAAAAACTCCACCACCACCTAAGGATCCCAATAAAACAGTAAGACCCATGATGGGCGAAAAGGGTATCGGACGTCTGGCAATTGCAAGTATTGGCAGTCAGGTTTTAATCCTTACTAAAGCTAAGCGAGAAAATGAAAAACATAAAATCGTAGCTGCTTTTATAAATTGGAATATTTTTGAATTACCAGGTCTAGATTTAGACGATATAGTTATTCCAATACGAGAATTTGATAATCTTCCAATAGCTTCTGATATAGAGAGTATGAAAAAAGAGCTTAGTGATTCTATATCTGTATTGCTAAAAAAAGATGATATAACAAAAGAAGAAGCTAACTCACTGATAAAAAATATTATGGCATTTTCTGTATCACCAAAGGAGCTTAGCGCAACTTTAGTTGGTAATTTCTCTTTTGCAAATAACGGTGGCACACATTTTTACATTTACCCCACTAATGAAATCCTAAATAATAACATTGACACTGAAAAAGACTCTTCTGAGGCGACTAAAATAGAAAAAATGTTAGTGGGTTTCACTAATACCATGACGCCAGAGCATCCTGAACCATTGGTTGAAATTGGTTTCAGAGATTATCGAAATGATGATGGGACATATTATAACATTCTTGACAAAGAAAACTTTTTTACCCCGGAAGATTTCGAATTAGCCGATCATCATTTCCAAGGTAAATTTGACGAGTATGGGCAATTCGCCGGTACAATAAAAGTATATAGAGAAAAAACTTTTGACCATAAAATAAACTGGTCTGGAAACAACTATAAGGAAACAGACTGCGGAGCATTTGAAATTAATGTTGCTTATACACAAGGGGCATTAAGGCAATCGATAATCGATTCGGAAAACTGGAATCGTCTTAAAGCGAAAGGCGACAAATTTGGCGGGCTATACATATACCGTGATAATATTCGGATTTTACCTTACGGTGATTCAAGTTATGATTTTGTCGACATCGAACGGAATAGAACTAAAAGCGCTTCTTACTATTTTTTCTCTTATAGAAGGATGTTTGGTGTAATTGACATTTCTAAGGACACTAATTTTAAATTAAAAGAAAAGGCTGGTAGAGAAGGGTTTATCGAAAACAAAGCCTATCGACAACTACAAGACATTTTAAAGAATTTTTTTGTTCAACTAGCTGGTGATTTCTTTAGGGAAGGTAGCAGCGGTGGGCCAAAAGCTGATTTTTGGACACAAAAGCGCTCAGAAAGGGAGAAATATTATAAGGCACTGGAACGAAGAGATCAACAATCTAAAGTTAGAAAAGAGAAATTTCAATCTGCTTTAAGCGGATTCTTTAATGATCTTAATACAAATAAACATGATGCCGATATACAAGAAATTTTATCGGACATTGATAAGCAATTTGGATCGGTGGCCTACATAGAAGATCCAGATGAAGCTAGCCAGGCGCTAATTGATAAGGAGTTTGACGCTCGCAAGCAGATAGAAGCGTATAAACAAAAAATCAAGATTTCACAACCAAAGGGGTTCACGATTTCAAAAGATACACGATCTGAATATGACGCATACTTAGCAGAAATGCAAAAGTTAGACTCTAGCCTTTTCCAAAATGCAATTCAAAAGATAGATACGCATATGGATGATTATACAGTCAGACTAAAAATTGAAATAAGTAAACGGAAAAGGCTTGAACAGGCAGTTGATTTTATTTCGGTAGAAGCAAAAAAAGCTGCATCCACGAAAGAGAAAGAAGCAAAAGAGGCTGTAACAGAAATCACCTCCAAAGTAAAAGATTTGACCAACGAACTTATGGTGGATTTGGATAATCAAATACGAGATGTAAAAGATCGGTTCAAAACCTTGACGTTAGATTCAGCTAAAGATTTTGATTTGGTGAAAGAAAGGCAGTTAATGGAAACGGATATAAATCGCGGAAAAGAAAGGGTTACACAAGTTTTAGAGCGCGTAATCTCGCAGCTTCAGTCAATTTATTGGGATAAAGACGCTAATAATGAATTCATAACGAATGACCAGATTGCTGATGCAATTTCTGAGGAGTTAGAAGAGCTTAGAGAAAAAGTACATGCCGATATAGAGCTAAGCCAATTAGGTTTGGCAGTGGGTGTAATACATCATGAGTTCAATAGTACTATTAAATCAATTAGAGGCAGCATCAAGGATTTAAGAGCATGGGCAGACGTCAATGAAAATTTAGACAGTGTATATAAAAATATTAAAATAAACTTTGAGCATCTAGACGGCTACTTAAACTTGTTTACTCCTTTAAACAGAAGGCTTAACAGGAAAAGAGAGGATATACCATCCTTGGAGATTAAAACATTTCTAATTGATTTATTTAAAACGAGGTTAGATCGACATAATATTAAATTCAAACATACTAAAGGATTTATCGACGAAAAGCTATTCGGTTTTAGATCAACTTTTTATCCTGTTTTTGTAAACATAGTTGATAATGCGATACATTGGTTGAATCAGACAACTGAAGATACAGAGAAAGTAATTAGACTCCATGCGGATAAAACAGGTTTTTATATTTCAAACAACGGTCTTGAAATTAAAAATCAAGACAAAAATAAAATGTTTGAACTTGGATTTACCAGAAAAATAAATGGTCGCGGAATGGGTTTACATATAAGTAAGGAGGTTTTAAATGCGGAAGGGTACAATATTTTTCTGGATGATGCTCGTCCGGAAAGTACGGTCACTTTTAAAATCGAAAAAATTAAAACAACCAACAATGAGTAATTCCTTTTTAGACACCTCCAAGTCTGTAGCAAATGATTTTTTACAGAGTATTGTATTTATTGATGATCGAGCTTATACCGTTCCTGGTGCAGGAGATCAGGAAAATAAAAACCATGAATTTGATGCGTTAAGAATTACCCAGGCTTTTGCGAAAACTCAAAAAATTTGTGCTGTTTACCAGCCAAAAAAGATAGAAGATATCAATGATCTTGCTATTCTCGCTAAGAAGGCTGATATTACGGTTATTGACTGGCAAATAAATATAAAGGAGGAAACACCTGCAGAGAAAAGAGAAGAAGATGCAGAAGAAGATGATCCTCGCGGCCCTCATACTAGAAAAATCATCCGAGAAATTTTATCTGATCCTATTACTGGAAAAGGTAGCTTAAAATTGATTTTGGTTTATACAGGCGAAATCGGACTTCCCGATATAACAAAAGCAATATTTGAGGATTTAAACGAACAAAAAATAGAAGGCCTTCAAATGGAAGATTGCAAAGTCTCTACTCAAAATGTGAAGATTCTTGTAGTAGCTAAGCCTTCTACTGACGACGACCAAACAGGGGGGAAATTTAAACACAATCCTGAATTAAACAGTAAAATTGTTAAATATGAAGATTTACCATCTTTCATTTTAAAGGAATTTTCAGAAATGACAAGTGGTTTATTATCAAATTTTGTGCTTCAAGCGTTAACTGTATTAAGGAATAACACTTTTAGGTTAGTAAAACTATATAATAAAAGCCTCGACCCTCCTTTTGTACATCATCGCCTGTTACTCCCTAATCAGGAAGATTCGAAGGAACAATTAATTGAAATTCTTTCTAACTCAGTTCAGTCGCTTTTAAATTACAATCAAGTTGGTAACAACGTGTCCTTAGAAAATATCAAATCCTGGATTGATAAAAACACTTTTAAAGAATCTATACCTGTTTCGAAAAAAGATATTATTCTTGATAATGAATTTTTAAAATTATTGAGCACCGATGGAATAGAGAAAACAATAAAAGATTATTGGGTAGCTAAGAACTATGGCGAGCTAGGAAAAAGTACCGTTTCCAATTTTGAAAATTCATTTCATGAAAAAGGAGCTTCTCTATTAATGGGTGGAAAAGACAGTAGTAAAGAAGATAGTGAATTTTCAATTTTAACGCACCACAAAAGTAATTTGAAGCAACCCGCAAGTATTCCTAAGCTCTCATTGGGAACTATATTAAAACAAGAAGGGAAAGGTTATTTTTTGTGTATCCAAGCAAAATGTGATAGTACAAGGGTTATGGCTGAGAGGAAATTTCTTTTTTTACCATTAAAAGTTTCGGAAGGTGGAAGGTTTCATTTAGTTATTGAGGAAAATAATGTTTTTATAAAACTCCAAGTCGTTAAAGATGCTTTCGAAATACGGACAATAAAATTTATTCCCGCCGCCGGCAACGAAAATATTATTGCAATTATGGAGGAAAGTGGATTTGTTTTTACATCATCTCATAATGAGAAACTAGTTTGGATTTGTGATTTAAAAGACGCTCATGCGCAGAGAATTGCAAACGCTTATGCAAATCAATTATCTAGAATTGGACTGGATGAATCGGAATGGTTAAGACGTTGGGCAGGTAATTAAAGAAATATGGAACAAGATTTAGGTGAATTTATATCCACAGTTAAGAAAATAAAAAAATCTGGCAGCCAATTCCAGAAATATATTGATTTTATTCGGTTCCCATTTTATAGGAATCTTGAAATAGACACGAAAATTAATTTCGATTTTCCTTTAACGGTATTTATAGGACAAAATGGTTGCGGTAAAAGTTCATGTCTACATGCGCTGTTTGGAGCCCCAAAAGGATATACCCCATATAATTTTTGGTTCGATACCAAAATTGATCCGATTACTTATTATAATGATGAAAAGAAAAGACATTCATTTTGGTATTCATTTAAAGATGAAGATGGGAAGGTAAATGAAGTAATTAAGGCACGCATTAAAAGAGGAAAAGATCCCAATTATTGGGAGACCAGTAGACCTCTTTCGTGGGCTGGTATGGATACCAGTGAAAAAACCAACTTACGCGACAAACCAATATCCAAAAATGTTGTTTATATAGATTTTAGAGCTGAGCTAAGTGCCTTTGATAAGTTTTTTTACTTCGGGAACGTAAAAGGCATTTCTTCCGTAAACAAACAAGAATTTATTCAGCGAAAGTCGGTTCAATTACAAAAAGTTCTATCCGGTGCAGTAGCACACTATAGTAACCTTGCCGGAAATGTTAATAAAAAACCTCGAATTCTAACTGTAAAAGAACTGGAGAATATTTCTTTCATTTTAGGAAAAAAATATACTTCTGGCGCTTATATTGAACATTCCTTTTTTAGAAACGAAGGATATTCAGTTATATTTAACACTTCGCATGCACAATATTCGGAAGCTTTTGCGGGAAGTGGAGAGGTGGCAGTGGTTAGATTGGTGATGCAAATATTAGATGCACAGGAATTTTCTTTAATTCTATTAGATGAACCTGAGGTATCTTTACATCCCGGAGCTCAAGCAAGGCTTAAGGTTTTTTTATTGGAACAAATCAAACAAAAGAAACATCAAGTTATCTTAACAAGTCACTCACCGTCTATTGTTAAAGGTTTACCGAAAGAAGCTATTAAAGTTTTTTATCAAAACCCAAGTAATGGCAGGTTTATTGTAAAAGAAAATTTGACCCCCGAAGAAGCTTTTTATCATATTGAATATCCTATTGAAGAAACAAAAAATATTATAGTTGAAGATATTTTGGCTAAGGAAATTGTTGACGGGATTCTTGATAAAATGGGCGAGGCAACTAAGAATTTATTTACAATTAAATTTAATCCTGGAGGTGAATCAGTTATAAAAAAAGAATTTATTCCCGTTTTTTGTAGAGAAAAAAAGCAAAGGGATTTTGTTTTGTTTGATGGAGATCAAAAACCGCAGAGTCCGCATTATAATTGGAAGGATTTCTCCAACAACGATTTGACCATTGAGTATTTACAAATTAAAATCAAAGACCAGGTTAAGGAAACGATTGAGTTTTCGGTCGACGGGGGAGTTGATGGTGGTAATAAAAAGCAACAATTGGAATTATTAAAAAAGTATTTGGATTTTTATTTATCTAACGTTTTTTACTTGCCAAAAAAAATTCCAGAAGATATTATTTGGAATGATGAATATGCAAAGGGCCAAATTAAAATTCAATTTGGCGACAACGCACACGATCATTTGGTTAAACTTGAGTCGATTGCGAAAACTAAACAAAAATTTGTGTTTTTAGCAGATCTGTTATTTGGTGATGGTAAGGCAGAGAATGTTAAGTCGGCACAAAGATTGTTTTTGCAAAAGTGGCTTACATCGGAAAATGCTGACTTTATTGAAATAAGGGAAATGATTGAACTTATAGTTTCAAATGCCTGATATTTATTCTGCTTCAAAACGTTCAAACATCATGTCTAAAATTGCAGGCAAAGACACTAAGCCTGAAATCGCAGTAAGAAAATGTCTTTTTAAATTAGGATTTAGATACCGTACAAATGTAAAAGACCTATCTGGTAAACCGGATATTGTTTTAAAAAAGTATAATACTATAATATTAGTTAATGGTTGCTTTTGGCACGGACACATATGTAAAGCCGCTAAACTTCCTCAAACTAAAACGGAATTTTGGAGTGAAAAAATTAATGCAAACAGATTAAGAGACGAAAAAAATAAAAAGCTGCTTGAGGCTTCGGGGTGGAAAATTATCACAATTTGGGTGTGCGAAATTAAACAAAAAGAAGCTTTTAAGGCAAGAATGTTAATTGTGGTGAACGAACTGCGCCGAAACGGAAAATCGCGTTAATTACTATTCCCCTACCTACTTATTAGCGTTTTTAATTCAAACCAATATTTCTCGTCCCAGTACGCTCTTGCACTTCCAGAAGTAGACGGAAGCACAAACACCTGAGATTCCCCAATTCTTTGATTTTGCAACCCATATTCTATAATACTGGTAATACCTTTAAAGCCAAATGCAAAAGATGCGGCTGCTTTGCTTGTAAAAGCAATATATCTAGGTTTAAAGTGTTTCATCTTCTCAAGAAACAAATCTACTTCGTAACTTTCTTTACTAATTTCATTGTCGTTTCCATATTCAGTATGAACTAAATCGGTTAAGCCTATTCCATGTTCGTTTATGGTGTAACATTCGGTCGGTAACAGTTTTTTAAGCGTAAAGCCTGCACTGTGCAATATATAGTAAAATTTATTACCCTGACCAGCGTAATAATAACCTTTTAATGCAGATGCTTTGCCTTTTGCAGTGCCACAAAAGACCACATCTAGATTTTCTTTTAAAACATCTTTAAGCATAACGCGATGATAGGAAGAGTGAAAATAAGAATAAAAACCATTAATTAAAATTACCATGCTGCCGCAGGCGCGCTTTATGGCACAGAGTGCACGCGCAAAAATAGAGGCGGTTCCCGCCACACCATTTTCTTTTTTTGTGCGGCTGGAATTTAGCTTATTTGTTTTGCCTGTTCTTCGCAAAACAAATGTGCTAAATTAGGATAGCCAATTGGCTTTGAAAAAGCCATAAAGTGCGTTGGCATTTAACTTATTTGCGTACCCGCTTTTTCAGCGGGGGCGCGAATGTGTTAAATTAGAATAGCAAACATGCCTCCGGCAAAGAAGGCAGGAGAACAAAAACTCAAAAACGTTACCGAGATGCAAAGTCCGGGATGCTGTCCACCGAAATGCTACTGTATTTGTCGGGCCGGGATGTCGAGACTAGATGGACGAAAAATTGTCAGCCGGAATGCTACTGTTCTTGTCAGGCCGAAATGTTTAGTCGTCAATTTGGGCGCATTACTTATAACTCCCTTATAGGATTACTTTTAGTGATCTTACCTTATTATTTCTGCAAGATAAGATTACCTTTTGTAATCCCGGCAGTGTTTCAAATTTAATCATTTTTTGTATTTCTCTCCCGGAGATACTCCCTGGATACTATACGGATACTGAATACATAGAGCGTACATATCCCGTCTTTTAACCAAAAACTTTCAACTCGAAATTTTCAACGCAAAACTCGAAACCCGAAATAAGAAACCCGAAATAAAGAACTCCCTCAGTCTGCCATACACTCACACTAATTGGCGCATTTTAAATGCCTGTTTGTATTTAACTTTGTTGCATGGCATTTCAGGTAGGCGACATAAAGATTTCAGGCACCTTCCACGATCTCTCTTTCTATCACAGTGTGTTCGGTTGGCTGGTAAGAACCAAAGGTG
>Ga0208492_1000914_pt1 | contig 21714 bp, 22 predicted proteins | sample Subbioar_CSW14AB_FD_184820 | JGI IMG/M metagenome (GOLD analysis project Ga0208492, IMG submission 184820) | Serpentinite rock and fluid subsurface biosphere microbial communities from McLaughlin Reserve, California, USA - CR12Mar_CSW14AB (SPAdes) | ecosystem: Environmental > Terrestrial > Deep... | reverse complement strand
CGGCACTCCGCACGCCATAATGCTCCATCACATCCAGGAGAACCCGCCATGAGCACCCGCATGAAAATCGACTTCGTGTCCGATGTGTCCTGCCCGTGGTGCGTGATCGGCCTGCGCGCGCTGGAAGACGCCATCGCGCGCATCGGCCCCGAGCTCGATGTGGAGTTCGAATTCCAGCCCTTTGAACTCAATCCGCAAATGCCGGCGGAAGGCCAGGATCTGGATGAGCACATCATGCAGAAATACGGCATGAGTCCGGTCGATACCGCACGCAACCGCGAAGCCATCCGCGCACGCGGCGCCGAACTCGGTTTCGAATTCCGCATGGACAAGCGCGATCGCATCTACAACACCTTTGATGCCCATCGACTGCTGGCCTGGGCGGCGGGTGAAGGACGCCAGCGGGCGTTGAAGCACGCGCTGTTCGAAGCTTACTTCACGCGCGGCGAAAGCCCGGGCGATCATGCCGTGCTGCTGGCGGCGGCCGCGTCCGTCGGTCTCGACAGCCTGCGCGCGGCGGCCGTGCTGGCCAGTGACGAATTCGCCGAGGAAGTGCGCGAGCGCGAAGGCTTTTATCACCAGCACGGCATCCACGCGGTGCCGGCCATCATTCTCAACGAACGCCATCTGCTGCAGGGTGGCCAGCCCACGGAAGTGTTCGAGCAGGCTTTACGCGAGATTGCTGCCCAGGCCTGAAGCCGCGCCATGACCGTCGAGGTTCGCTATCTCGGCCATCTCGGCAACAATCTCTTTCAGTACGCCCTGGGGCGCATCCTGGCCGAGGAACTCGGCAGCGCCCTGCTCTGCCGCGCGCTACCCGACACGCGCGGCTGGGGCGTGGTCGAGGCGATGTCCGGCATCGTCGATCGCTTCATGAGTCAGAGCGCGGCCTTTGCCGATGCGCCGCAATCGCTGCCGGGCCGCGCGTGCGAGGCTCCACAACTGCGCTACGTGATCGGCGAAAAGCCGAACTGGTCGGGGCATGGCATCAACCTGCCCTATCTGCTGCGCCAGGGGCGCGACCATCGCATCGTGCTGCATGGCTACTTCCAGCGCGCCGAATACTACCTGCCCTATCGCGAACGCATCGCACGCTGGTTCGCGCTGCCCGACGACGCCAGTCTGCCGCGGCCGGGGGCCAACGACGTAGTGGTGCATCTGCGCCAATCGCTGGACATGCTGCTGCTCGATCGCGCCATCGACATGCGCTTCTACGTCGATGCGCTGCACGCCATGGCACCGGCGCGGGTTCTCGTATGCGGTCTCGGCGTCACCGACGCGGTGCGCGCCGCGCTCGCGCCTTTCGATCCCGTCTATCTCGACCTGCCCGCGCTCGCGACGCTCAAAGTCATGATGCAGGCGCCGCGCATCGTGCTCGCCAACAGCACCTTCAGCTGGTGGGGCGCATGGCTGTCCGAAGCCCGCGAGATCGTCTACCCGCGGGTGACGCGCAATTTCTGGAGCGCCGATCGGGCCGATGTCGCACTTGAGGTGCCGGACCCGCGTTATCGCTATATCGACGATGTGGCGGTGGTCGATTGGCGACCATTCCATCCCCACGCCGACGTGGAATGGACTTTGGACCAGGTCGAGACCGACGCCGTGCGTCTGCGCGCTCGCCGCGATCGCGCCACGCTCACCATGACGCTGACGCCGGCCCTCGCGCCGCTCGCGGCCTGGCTCCTCGCGCGGCGCGGCGCGTTTGGCCTGAACGATATCGAGGTCTGCGAGCTGTCGCCGGCCGCGCGGCAGGACGCGCCGCGCCTCTTGCTGGCGCTGGCGCGCCATGGCCTGCTTGCGTGCGACGCGGACGTGCAACATGCACTGGCCGCGGTCTATGGCGAGGTGCCGGCCACGGCTTGACCGTGCGCGACGCGGCTCCTAAGGTCCACATATCGCAGCGCCTGCGCTGCCAGCAGGAGTTCCACGATGGCGACCCACATCGAGGCGGCGGCCCTGGACCACTTTCCGTGGCCGGGCGCGAACGGCGGCCGCGTGCCCTACGAAGTCTTTACATCGCAAGCCATCTTCGAGCGCGAGCAGGAACGCATCTATCGCGGCCCGACCTGGCACTTTCTTGCCCTGGCCGACGAAATCAAGCAACCGGGCGATTTCAAATCGACCTTCATAGGCACCACGCCGGTGGTCGTCACCCGCACCCGCGACGGCGACATCGCCGCCTGGGTCAATCGCTGCGCCCATCGCGGCGCGCTGGTGTGTCGCGAGTTGCGCGGCAATGCGCGCGCCCACCGCTGCGTGTACCACCAATGGGCCTATGACGAACGCGGCCGCCTGCGCGGCGTGCCGTTCCAGAAAGGACTCAAGGACAAGACCGGCATGCCGGCCGGCTTCGACATGGCGGCCCACGGTCTGCCGCCAGTGCGCGTCACCGACTATCGCGGGGTGGTGTTCGGCAGCCTGGCGGCCGCGGGGCCAACGCTCGCGGATTATCTGGGGCCGCGCATGCTGCCGTGGCTGGACCGCATCTTTCACAAGCCGGTCGAGTATCTCGGTTGCACGCGTCAATACGCGAAGTCGAACTGGAAGCTCTACTACGAGAACGTCAAAGACCCCTATCACGCCAGCCTGCTGCATCTGTTCCACACCACATTCAACATCTACCGCTCCAATATGCGCGGCCGCAGTGTGATGGACGATGAGCACGGCCTGCATTCGCTGATCACCACCACTCCGCAGGACGACGACGATACCGCCGGCGACTACCAGCGCAACGACATCGCGACCTATCGCGCCGGGCTCAAGCTCAACGATGCCAGCCTGCTGGAAGTGCGGCGCGAATTCGACGAGCAGACCAGCAACAACATCCACACCCTGTTTCCGAGCACGGTCATCCAGCAGATCCACAACACCCTCGCGGTGCGCCAGGTGCTGCCCAAGAGCGCCGGGGAGTTCGAACTGGTTTTTCATTTCTTCGGTTATGCGGACGACGACCCGGCGCTGCGGCGCCTGCGCCTCAAGCAGGCCAATCTGGCCGGCCCGGCCGGCTATATCTCCATGGAAGACACCGAGGCGACGGAACTCGTGCAGCGCGCCATCGAGTCCTGCGCCGCGGGTGACAGCTCATTCATGGCGATGGGCGACGACAGCGGCGACGATGGCACCAGCCTCATCGGCGAACACATGATTCGCGGCTTCTGGCGCGGTTATCGCAACCTCATGGGATGGCACGCCTCGTGAACGACATCGAACTCTACTTCGCCATCGAACGCCTGTTCGCCAACTACTGCGCGGCGCTCGACGAGGGCGAGCTCGAAGCCTGGCCGGAGTTCTTCGTCGAGGACGGCCTGTACCAGATGATTGCGCGCGAGAATCATGCCCACGGCTATCCCATTCCGCTGCTGTTGCTGGACAGCCGCGGCATGATGAAAGACCGCGTCTATTCCCTGCGCAATGCCAACATCTACCAGCCGCACCGCTATCGGCATGCCCAGTCGGGCGTGCGCATCACGGCCCGTGACATCGACGGCCTGCGAGTGTCTTCGTCCTACATCGTGGTGCAGACCCTGAACGAGGGCGTGACCACGGTCTACCAGGCCGGCAGCTATTACGACACCCTGGTCGAGACCAGTGCCGGGCTGCGCTTCAAGGAGCGGCTGTGCGTGTACGACACCTCGCGCATCCCGACCCTGCTCGCGACACCCGTGTAGGCGCGAGTTCATTCGCGTATTGAATTTTTTCCGGCTGGCGTGCCTCGTCCGCGGATGTCCGATTAAAATCGGACCTGCGAGGACACTGGTCGTTATGCCCGCTGCTTCCTGCCGGTGCGATTTCGTTCGCACACTCATCGCTCACTCATAACGCAAATATCAGGATATTTCCCATGATGATCCAACGCGGCAAGACCTACGAAGAGGTCTACCAGTCCTTTCAATGGAACATTCCCGAGTTCTACAACATTGCCGACGATGTCTGTGATCGCTGGGCCGGCGACAGCGCGCGCATCGCGCTGATCTACGAAGACGAAAACAAGCAGGTACAGCGTTTCACCTACGCCGACATTCAGCGCCACGCCAATCAGTTCGCCAATACCCTGCTCGGCCTCGGTCTGCAGCGCGGCGACCGCGTCACCCTGCTGCTGGCCCAGGATCCGGAAGCCGCCATCGGCCATGTCGCGTGCTGGAAGGCGGGCCTGGTGTCGAATCCGACCTCGGTGCTGTTCGGGCCGGAAGCCATCGGCTATCGCCTGAACGATCTCGAGACCCGCGTGGTGGTGACCGACGTCGCCAACTTCCCCAAGCTTGCCGAGTTGCGCGCGAGTTGCCCGAGTGTCGAACACGTGTTCGTGGTCGATGGCGAACCGGCGGGCGCGAAGAACTTCTGGAAGACCATCGAGACCGCCAGCGCGGACTTCATCAATGTGCGCACCCGCGCCGACGAGCCGGCCTGGGTCAGCTACACCTCGGGCACCACCGGCATGCCCAAGGGCTCGGTGCAGCCACACCGCATGATGCTCGGCCATATGCCGAGCGTCGAATTCATGTACGACTTCTATCCGCAGCCCAATGACGTGCTGTGGTCGCCGGCGGACTGGGCGTGGATGGCGGGTCTCATGGATCTCCTGTTCCCCGGCTGGTTCCACGGCGCGACGGTGGTCGCAACGGTCGCGATGAAGGGTTTTCAACCGGACGAGGCCTACCGCATTCTCGGCCAGCACCAGGTGACCTGCGCGTTCCTGACGCCGACGGCCTTGAAACTCATGCGCCCCATCGCCAACCCACGCGAGCGCTTCAATTTGAAGCTGCGCGTCATCGCCTCGGGCGGCGAAGCGGTCGGCACCGAGATCTTCGAGTGGGCACAGCGCGAACTCGGCATCCGCATCAACGAAGTCTATGGCCAGACCGAGTGCAATCTCATACTCGCCAACAACGGCTCGATCATGCCGATCAAACCAGGCTCCATGGGCCGTCCCACGCCCGGCACCATCACTGCCATCATCGATGCAGACGGCCATGTCTGCCCGGTCGGGGTGGAAGGCGAGGTGGCCTGCAAGCGGCCCCATCCGGTCATGCTGCTGGAATACCTCAACCGTCCCGATGCGACGAAAGAGAAATTCCTGGGCGATTGGCTGTTGACCGGCGATCGCGGCCACATGGATGAAGACGGCTACTTCTGGTTCCACGGACGGGGCGACGACGTCATCACCAGCTCCGGCTATCGCATCGGCCCCGGAGAGATCGAAGACGCGCTCTTGAAGCATCCGGCCTGCCGCATGGTCGCCGCCATCGGCGTGCCGGATCCGGTGCGCACCGAGATCATCAAGGCCTTCATCATTCTCAATGACGGCTACGAGGGTTCCGAGGATCTGATCGCGGAGCTGAAGGAGTCAGTGCATACGCGCCTGGCCAAGCACGAGATGCCGCGTCTGATCGAATTCGTGAAAGACCTGCCGATGACCACCACCGGCAAGATCATGCGCAGAGAGCTGCGTCAGGCCGAGGCGGAGAAGATGCAGAAGGTTTGAGTGAAAAACCGAAGGGCGCCGTTGCCGAGTGAGGCGGGACGGCGTTCATTGATGATTGGAAATTGAGTGCGAATGGATTCGCACCTACAGGAAATCAAGACCCGGGTCGCAGGTGCGAATTCATTCGCACCTTCACACCGTCTCCCCAATCATCACCGCGGGGATCATTCATCCCCACGGTGATGACCTCGGCTCACACCTGGAGCTTGCGCCGATCCCCGCTGCTGACCACATGCGCCGCGGTCGGCGTATTGAAGTGCGCGGCCAGCATCCAGATGTCCTTGTCGGTCAGCTTGTCGAGTATCTTGCGGCGCGACGCGGTCGACATCGCGAGATCCATGCAGAAGGCGCTGTGCCATTCCGGATAGGCGACCTGGATCGGGTGATGGAAGGAATCGCCGGTCAACAGCGCCTGGCCCTTCTGGCCCTTGATGTTGATGCACACATGACCCGGCGAATGGCCGCGGCTCGGCTCCAGCCACACGGTGTCGTCGAGTGCAAAGTCGCTGGCCACCAGATCGGCGCGACCGGCTTCATAGACCGGCAGCACGCTGTCGGCATAGGAACCGTCGAGGCCGTGGTTGTCCTGCTGGTTGGCCCAGCCTTCGAACTCGGTCCTGTCGAACACATACCGCGCGTTCGGGAAGGTCGGCACCCACTTGCCGTTCTCGAGCTTGGTGTTCCAGCCGACGTGATCGAAATGCAGATGGGTGCACATCACGTGGGTGACATCTTCCGGCTTGACGCCGACGGCGGCGAGCTTGCCGATGTAATCGGAGCTGTAGTCGATCCAGTCCGGCACCGCACTGCGCTTCTTGTGATTGCCGACACAGGTATCGACCAGAATGAGGTTCTTGCCCGAGCGCACCACGAAGGTGTGCAGGGACAGATGCAGCATCTCTTCATTGGGGCTGCCCTTGACCGGCAGGAAGTGCGGCTCGAGCCAGCTGCGCTGGGAATCGAGAATGGCCTGGTCAAAGGTCGGGTAGAAATCCTTCAGCGGCAGCAGCGCGCCATACCAGTCCTGCACGCGGTCGATGGTGACGTTGCCGAAATTCAATTGCTTCACGGGTTGTTCCTCTTATGAGTGGTCGCTGACGCGGGCCGCTCCTGGCGGCGGCCTGGCGGGTGTGGGTAAGGTCGTTCAGGCGGCCTGCTGCGGGGCCTGGGGCACCGTGCTCCAGAATTCCGGATCGTGGCCGTACATGATCCTGGCGCCACGGTTCTGGAGTTCTTTGAGCTTCTGCAGTGATTTCAGCATCGCCTCCTTGTCGGACACGATGCCCGGCAGGCGCATCTCGTCCAGGGTGCGACGCAGGTAGCAGGCGTCGCCGCACAATACGACTTCGCCGCCCTCGGTCTGCAGATGCAAGGACTGATGGCCCGGCGTGTGGCCGTGGGTCGGAATGCAACGCACCGAACCATCGCCGAATACATCGTGCTCGCCATCGACGATGACCATGTCATGGCCGTGATCGTAGTCGCGCGGGTCGTAGTAATTGGCCTGGATCAGTTCCGGCACATGGCCCGCTTCCCATTCCTTCTTCTGCACGATGACACGCGCATTGGGAATGAGCTCATTGCCGCCGGCGTGATCGAAATGCAGATGGGAGTTGATCACGAAGTCCATGCGCTGGGGGTCGCGGCCGATGCTGGCCAGACGCGCACCGACATCCTCGCCGGGCTCGAAGTGCACCTGGAAATAGGGCTCGAGCGGCCCGAGGGCCTTGTGCTTGTCACGCTGCACCAGCATCGACATGCCGGAGTCGAACAGCGCCACGCCGTTCTTGTGTTCGATGAGATAGGCCGGGATCGGGATCTTGAGCGTGCCTTCGCCGCCTTCGATCAGCATCGGCAGAGGCATGGTCAGATAGCCACAGGTCATGGCGTAGAGTTTGACGGTCATAGGGGTTCGCCTCCTTCTTGTTGGATGGGCCGGCAACGGCGGTGGCTGATCGAAAGATGATCAGGCGGGTGACCGGGCGTGGGGCGGCCGCCGCTTCGCGCGCGGCCACGGCATGGCCGGCGACCGCAACGAATGCAACGATAGGCAGGGATTCTAGCAGGCTGCCGGGCTTAGGGAATCGTCACCGCGGCGGGCAGCAGGCAGCGGCCGGACGTGTGTGCAGTCACCTCATGGGCCGATGACGCGCAGCGCCAACCAGGTCAGTCCCGACCACAACACCGCATGGGCAGCGCCGCGCCGCGCGAACCTCGTCCACGACCAGCGCGCCGCCCAGGCCGCGAGCGGCACCACCACGCATAACAGCGCGACCTGGAAACTTTCGATACCGAGATTGAATGCGGCGAGCGAGAACAGCCAGCCATGACCATCGAGAACCTCGGTGCCCATGCTTGCGGCCAGCGCGCCGGCGAAACCGAAGCCATGAATCAGGCCGAAAGCGAAAGCCAGCAGCACGCCATGGGCACGCTGCCGCTGCAAGACATTGCACAGTCCCACATAGGCGATGCTCAAGGCGATGGCGGGCTCGACCAGCGCGCCCGGTGGCGTGACCAGACCGGCGGCGGCGAGTCCCAGCGTCAGACTGTGGGCGACCGTGAAGGCGGACACCACAGCCAGCAGGCGGCGCAAGCCCGGGCACAACAACACCAGGCCCAGCAGGAAGACCAGATGGTCCCAGCCGCTCGCGATGTGATGCACGCCGAGCAGGAACAGGGCCAACGGTCCCTCCGCGCGGGCGCCATTGGCGTTCCCCGCAGGCTGCGGTGGGTAATTCGCCGCAGGCATGCCGCTGCCGGCGAACTCGACATCCATGCGTGCCGTGGCCTCGTTCAGCAGCGGGCCGCCCGGCGCGGGAAAGCGGCTCAGCGCGTGACTGCGGTCCACGCGCGCCGCGCGGGTGGCGACAATGCGCGCGCCGCCCTCGGCCGTCACCCAGACCTCGCGCCAGCCGACCTCCGCGGGCCGCGAGCGATCCGCGTAACTGAGTGTGGCAGGACCGGCGCCGGGCGCATCGGCGTGCAATACCGCGTGCAGCTGCAATTGATTCAGGCCCGCCGCGCCGTCGGCCAACCGCCAGCCGACGCTGTCCATGCGTAACGCGAGCGCGCGCTGCCCGGCGTGAAGATGCAGTGCCGGTAGTCGCGTGGCGATGGCGTCGTGTGCGTAGTTTCGCCATTCGCTGTCGGTGACAAGCCCGTCGCCGTCGCTGTCCGCGCTCTGGCTCGCGAGCAGGGTCGGGATCTCGGCCAGATCCAGGCGATAGTCGATGCGGATCCCATCGCCACTCAGCGCCAGCGCGGCGGCGCGATTGACCGTGTTGTTGCCGAGCGGATGGGCCTGCGCGAGGGCGGCCCACAGGAGCGTCAGCAGAAGGGCGCACAGCCTCATGGTTGCCTGGCGAGCAGAGGCGTTGCTCCTGCCAGCCACGGCTGCATCTTCAGCGCCGCGAGGACTTCGCGCTCGCCGCGCGCATCGCCGAGTGCCGCGAGCACCGTGCCGGCCCGCCATTGCAGCAGCGGATCGCACGGGTGCAAGGCAAGCGCGCGCGCGGCATAGGCGCCCGCCTCCGTCTGCTGGCCGGCGCGGAACAGCAGCCACGCGAGTTGCGCCGCGCTGAAGATGTCCGGGCGCTGTCGCCATTCGGCGCGCGCCAGGGCGAGCGCGGCGGGCAGGTCATCACTCAAGAGAAAAAATTCCGCATAGGCGCGGCGCTCGCTGTCGTTCTCCTGCGCAAGACGCGCCATGCCGGCCAGCAGGCGCGTGGTGCTGGCGACCAGCCTGGTGTCACCCAGCGCCTGGGCCAGGCGCAGAATCTCAACCTCCACCTCGACGCGCGGACCGTGCCCGGCCGCGGCGCGATAGCGTGCCAGCGCGGCGCGCTCGTCACCGACGGCCTGCAGCGCCCGCGCCTGCATGGCCAGTGCCGACGCCGGCAAGGCCGCCTGCGCCGCCACGGCGAGCGACAAGCTGCGTTGCGGCTGTCCGGCCAGGAGCAGGAGCTCGGCCAGATCGATTTGCAACCACGCGCGCTCGACCGGCGTCGCGTTGATCCTGAGCGCTGCTGCAGCCAGCTCGATGGCGCCCGGCACATCGCCAAACAGGCGACGCAGATGCGCGGCACGCGACAACGCCGCACTGCCGTAGTGATGGTCGAGCAGGAACTGCACGACGCCTTCGGCTTCCGCGTAGCGACCGAGCTCGGTCAGGGCATCGGCTTCGCTGATCGCCGCCAGGAAGGGATCAGCGCCCGAGGCGCGCGCGCGCCGCGCGGCGACGAGCGCTTCGTCGAAGCGATGCAGGATCAAGAGCCGCCAGGCGTCGAGCGCGTCGCTGCGCGGTGCATGCAGGGCACGCAGGCGCAGGATGAGTGCATCGGCGCGGTCGAGAAGATCCGCGCGTGGGGTGATGCGCAACTCGCCCAACAACGCGGCGGCGAGGCTCTGCAAGGCGTCGATGTCGTCCGGCTGCGCACTGAGAATGCGTTCCAGGCGCGCCACATCGCTGGACGGCGGCAGGCGCGGGTCGGCCGCGACCAGCGGCACCCACAGGGCAAGCACCAAGGCGCCCCAGCGCAGCATCGCAATCACGCCACCCGCGCGCGCCGCAAACGCAGCAGCGGCAACAGACTCACGGCGATGAGCGCCAGCGGATTCGGGCTGGGCACAGCGGTCAAGGCCACGTCGACGCTGGCGAGATTGAAGGCGTAGAGATTGCCCGCCAGCCCCTCACCGAATGCGTCGGCGCTGCTGACCAGGCCGACGTGCAGCAGGCCGAGCTCACCGGGGGCGAGCGCGAAACGGCGCGTGATTGCGCCGCTGTCGGTGAAGATCTCGTCGAACAGCGTGCGACTGCCGGCGCTTATCACCAGCCCCAGGGTCGCACCGCCCTCGCCGCCGGCGAGATCGAGCAGCGCATCGAAATCGAGATGCAGCAGATAAGTACCCGCGACACTCAGCGTGTGTTCGAGTGCGGCTTCCGCGACCGCGCCGGCATGATGGGTATTACCCTGCGCTTCGGTGCTCACACTCAGCAAGCCGTCGTCGGCTATCGCGTCGGCCGTGGCGAATTCATTGACGCTGTCGTCCAGGCCGATGACTTCGGCATGGCTGAACAAAGGCCGCGCGGACGGCGGACTGCTGTCGGCATGGATGCCATCGCTGTCGGCATCGACTTCGGCAAAGGCCGAAGTGCTGTACAGCGCATGGGCCAGGTCAATGGACAGCGCGTGGGCGTTGCCACTCAGGACGACGAGCACAGGTAAAAGCAGGCGCAGCATGGTGGGTCTCCCCATGGGTTCAAGGAATGTCGAACGTGGCGTCGTTTGCGCTGGCGACGGTGACGTGCAGTTCACCCGCCAGCGCCAGGAAATCGGCATCGCGATAGCCGAGTCTGCCGAGGGCCGCGATGACATCGCGCGCCTCGCTGTCGCGTTGGGCGCGATGTAGGGCCGTTGCGTAGGTCAGCAAGGTATCGACGTCGGCGCGCTGGGCACGGGCGCTCGCGGCGAAGCTCACCGCGCGCGCGACATCGCGACCCTCGTAGGCGTAATAGCTGCTCAAGGCGAGATTGGCGTTCTCATCGCGCGCGGCAATGGCATGGGCGCGGCTGGCGAAGTCGCGGAACATGGGCGCGGCCTGCAGGGCTGCGCCCGCCGCGGCGGTGGCGCGGGCCAGCACCAGGAGTTCGCCTTCGCCGGGCGAGACGCGGTACAGATGTCGGGCCATGTGCAAGGCCTGCGCGTGTGCGCCACGCAGCCGCGCGGCGCGGACGCCTTCCATGAGCGCCGGCGGATAATCAGGCAATGCGGCCAGCGCCGCTTCCAGCGCCTGCCTGGAGACCTCCTCATGGCCGGCGCCGAAATGCAGGCGCGCGAGTTGCGTGTACAGGTGGGCACGCGGCTCGCGCTCGTCTTCGGTGCTGCGGTTGAGACTGGCGTTGATCAAATCGATCGCCCCCTGCCAGTCCCCGTAGAGTTCGCGCAAGCGTGCTGCACGGATGAGGCCCGGCACATTGTCGGGACGCAGGTCGAGCAGACGCTGGGTATCGCGCTCGGCCTCGGCGTAGCGTCCCAGGGAAAGCGAGGCATCTATCAACAGCGCATAGGTATCGACATCGTCGGGAAAGCGGCGATTGAGCGCGCTGATGCGGGCAAGTGCCGCATGATCGGCGCGGCGCGCGAGCAGCACGGCAACCTCGCTGCGTTGGGCGAGATAGTTGTCCGGCGCCTGGCGGAGCGCGGCGCTGACCGCCATTTGTGCCTCATCGAGGAACGCAGCGCGCCCGCTGGCCCGGTAGTGATTGAGCGCGCCATTGGCGCGTTCAATCTGCGCAGCGGCATCGGCGCCCTGCGCCGGCGTGACATCGCTGCCGGCCTGCACACGCAATGCGAGCAGTAAGAAGCCGACGTACAGGATCGCGGCCAAATGGTTTTTCATCATGCCTCCGCTGGCGCTGCGACTGACGGTCCGACGGGCGTCGGCCTCACAATGAAATTGCGATGGCAGCGCGGCCGTGCGCGGCACTGCCATCGCCCCCCTCACGGCGCGCAGGGTCCGCCCGTGCCGGCCGTGCAGCCGCTTTCACCCGGATCGATGTGACGTCGATCGCGGCCCGAGGGCGCATCGGCGAGATACGGGAAAGCCGTGCGATAAGGCGCGTCATTGCTGTTCACGCCATCGCCCAGGCGCGCGCCGATGGCGGCGCTGTAACCGGCGAAGGGCGCATGCAGCACACCGCCCACCACCAGACGCAAAGCGATGTCGGTGACGTCGTCGTACACGCGACGGCCATTGGGAAAGCCGGCGGCGTCACCGCCCAGCAGGCCAAGACGGCTGGCGACGGCCGGTGCGGTGGGAGCGACGCCGGTGTTCAGGCGCAACAGATCCGCGATGGGCCCGGCCGGCGTGCCCGGCGCGGCAATGGGCGGCGCGTAGGTCACGACCGGCAGCAGATCGGTACGCGGCGGGGGAGGAATGGCGACCGCGCCCGCGGTCAACGCATTCACCACCCGCGCCAGCGTCGGGTCGAGAAAGAAGCTGGCGAACTGGCCGTCGTTCTTCGGCACATCCATGCTGAAGCGATCCTTGAAACCGGTGCCGATGACGAGTTCGTTGATGAGCGGATTGCCCATGCGTTGCACCTGGCGGTAACCGCCCGAGCCCTGCGCCGGCAGGGGCGCGCGACGCACCGTGACGCGCGGCCGCGACGTCGTGCCCCACACGCCGATGGTGGCGGCGGTGGAGGTGGCGGGTTCGACCTGCGCGGTGCGGGTCAACATCGCGACCGGCACTTCGACGGCGATGGAATTGACCGCGTAGCCGGACACCGTGTCGGACGACAGGTTCTGTGGCGAGGCATCCTGGCCGGCGCTCAAGACCGGAAAGACATGGGTGTTGAAGGTATCGAAAGCACCGCCGAGGTCGATCCAGAAGGCGTCGTCGGTGGTGCCGGCAAACGCTTTCACATTGCCGGCCAGGCTGTGTATGCCGGCGTTGAACAAGGCGGTGTAGTCCATGGTGCGCGGCCCGACATTGGCCGGCACGGTGGCGAGCTTGCTGCCTAGCACGGTGCGTGATTTGGCCACGCCCTTCTGGTAACGCACCAGGGTCAGGGTATAGGTCTGCTTCTGACCGAGGCCGGCATCGCCGGGCTGCGTAATGCGATCGGGAACGGTCGGGGTGCCCGGCGCCACCGGCGCCGGCGAATTGGCCGGCGCATTGGCGCCACCGGGTATGCCGGCATAGGTCTGGAACAGATTGGGCAGGGTCTGCTGCGTGCTGAAGCGCACTTCCAGACCCAGATCCTCCACGGCGTCGTTGTTGTTGTCGACTTTCAGTTCATAGACCACATCGGCATCGAAGGGAAACCAGTTCGGCCCGTTGGCCGGCTCGAGCAGCGGATCGACACCGAGGATCATCGTCACCTTGGGCGTGGCATCGGCCACGTCATAACTGCGAAAAGCGTAGACATCGGTGATGTCGGCCTTGTGATCGAGTGCCGTGATCGGCGCCTCGCGGTGATTGGCGGCGTGCGCGACGGGCGCGCAGGCGAGACTCAAGGCCGCCAGCAATGTGCCGTATTTCATGGATGACTCTCCCTCGAATGTGATCAGTTGTAGTGAGCTTCCTGGTCGGCCACGGCAGCGTCATGAACCGCCTGAGCGGCGACCAAGGCGCGCGCGTCGAGGGCACTACGCGCGGTGGGCGGATTTTGGATGCAGCACATCCAGAATCCTTTTCACTGCGTAGTGGTGACATGGGTAAGCGCAGGGGCAGCGCGGCAGGGGAACCGAGCGGGCGCGTGGCGGGCACTCAACGCCTGACTATAATCACGCCCTTGAAGCCCCATTTGCGATGGAAGCCGGTCACCGCGACGTGCCTGATAACGACACTCTCAATGCCGCGGCCCGCGAGTGGATCGCGCGCATGGCCTGCGGTGACGAGTCCGGCATGGAACGCTTGTACGATGGCACGCTGGGCCATGTGCATGGTCTGGCATTGCGCATGACACGCGACCAGGACGCCGCCGAGGACGTGGTCGCCGACACCTATCTGCAAGCCTGGCAACAGGCCGGCCGCTACGATGCCACGCGCGGCACGCCGCTCGCCTGGCTGTTGAACATGGCCCGCAGCCGCGCGCTGGATTTTCTGCGCCGGCGTGGCGCGGTGATGGCCGCGGATGACACGTTCACCCGTGCGGACCTCGAATGTGCGTTGAGCGCGGACGATCCCTTGTCGCTGGTCATCGCCCTGCAACGCGACGAGCGCCTGCGCAGCGCCATCGGCGCGCTGTCACCGGTCGCGCAGCGCCTGCTCGGCCTGGCCTTCTTTCGGGGACTGTCCCACGGCGAGATAGCCGATCTCACCGGCTTGCCGCTGGGCACGGTGAAATCCCATTTGCGCCGCGCGCAGGACAGCCTGCGCGCGACATATCGCGATTAGCCTCAGGTGGATGACAAAAGTGCCGTGAACGAAGCCGACGACGACCCCTTGCCGCAGTCGCTCATGGACGAGCTCATGACCGGGCTGCGCCCGATTGCGCCGGCGCCCGCGCGGGCAGCGGCCTTGCGCGCCAGAGTGATGACATCGGTCAAAGGCGTGGCGCAGGAAGACAGCGAGCTGTCACTCGCGATCGCCGCGCTGCGCGACATCACGGCCATCGCCAACGCGCGCTGGGAAGCGCGCTGGCCGGGCATCGAACTGTGCATGCTGCGCGAAACCGCGGACAGCCGTTCCTATCTCATGCGCATGCAGCCGGGCAGCGCGCTGCCGGCGCACGTGCACAGCCGTGACGAAGTCAGCATGATTCTGGAAGGCGAGGCCGTGATGGGCGATGGGCAACGGATGGGGCCGGGGGATTTTCAGTTGATGCCGGCGGGTGTCGATCACGCGACCATACGCTCACCGGCGGGCTGCGTGGCCTTCATCCACGGTGAACGCGGTTTCCGTCCGCGCATCACCGCCGGTTTCGTCGCGCGCTTCATTCAATACACTGTGCAGCGCTGGTCACGCTGAGCGTGGCCTGCGCGCCGTCGCCGCGGCCGAAGCCACTCAGCCACCGGCGATGCCCACCATGAAGGAAATCGTCTCGCCATCGGCGAGACGGTCTTCCATGGAAATACGCCGGCCCTTGGTATCGACGAACATCGTGCCGCGTTCGTTCAGCTCGTTGGTTTCGGCGTCGATCAGCATCGAGCGCATCTTCTCGCCGTACTTGGCGCTGATGCGCTCGGCGAGTTCCGCAACCAGCGGCTGTTCGAGTTGAAAGGAATCACGGCCGGTGGCCGCGAGTTCCTTGAAGTGACTGTGAAACTCGGTATGGACGGTGATCATGGTGACCTCGTTCAGGCCAGCGCGCCATCGGCGGCCAGCACCTCGGCGACGTCGCCCATGCCGAGTTCGTTCAGCCTGGCGCGGGTCTGCAAACCGCTGTCGCGATCCCAACCGCGCCATTCGTAATACTCGTCCAGCACCGGCACGAACATGTCGGCGGCGACGCGTCCGGCATACATGCCCTCCGGGTTCGGCTCCCACATCCAGCGTTCGCACACCGTGTCGTGCTCACGACGCAGGCCGATGCGCGAATTGATGGCCTTCTCGAGATTGCAGATGCGTTCGCCATCCTGCATGAGTTCGTCGGGCGTGCGATCGATGCCGGTGACGGCGGCGAAGGCGCGGCCGTAATACTCCTGCGGCATGTAGCCGGCCGGATCCAGCATCCAGTGGAACAGGCATACGCCGTAGGAATTCAACAATGCGACCTGGTTCTCGACCAGTGCCGTGCAGGCGCCCTTCAACACCGGCGTGGACAGATCGGCCGCTTCGGTGCGGCCGTTGAAATATTTCTTCGACAAGTCCTTGCGCTGGAATTTCTCGATGAGGCCGATGCCCTTCAGGTGATCGGCGCCGCGCGAGGCGACCGCCATGTTGTTCATCCAGGTCGGGAAGGGACGCATCTCCTCGGTGAAGCTCGCGCCGCCCTTGCCGTAGATGGCGTACTTCATGAAGTTCTGACCCTTCATGGCCGACAGCTTCAGTGCGCCGAAATAAGGGCCGTCGCTGAACATCACGCCAAAGGGGCTGCTCTGGAACACCACGCTTTCGATGCAGGCCTCGATGTCTTCCATGTTGCCCCAGCGCAAGGGCTGGGCGCGACCGAAGAGTTCGGCAACATCGCGATCGGACAGCAGCTCGCGCTGTTTCAATTCCATGATGAAGCTGATCGAGCAGGACAGGTCCTGGTTGTCGATCGCATAGTCGTTGGTGATCTTGCCCCAGTGCGCAACCTCGGCCCAATCGCGCACATCGAGCATGCCCGCCGCGCTGCCGGTGGTCAGGTATTCGGGGCGGCGAAAGGATTCGCCCTTGTACTTGGCGGCGGCCTCGGTTTCGTTGCCGTCGATTTTGTACTTGCCGTCGCAGGCGATGAAGCAATCGGAAGAACACACTTCCGAATAACGGTGATATTTCTTCACCCAGTTGTCCGAGCGCACTTCCTCGCCGCGGAACTGATTGCCCTGGTTGTTACGCCAGGCGTGGCCGCCGATGTGCTGATACATCTCGACCGCGCCGAGCGTGCCACGACGTTTGAAACCGTATACCGCTTCGTTGCTGTCTATCTTGCCCTTGAAGTCGTTGGACCATTCGAGCATGTCCTTGGGGCGCGTCACCGGCAGACCGCCATTGCCCTGCACCGCGATCGCTTTCAGATTCTTGGAGCCGAGCACCGCGCCACCGCCGCCACGGGCGTGGATGCGCAGCGCGTCGGCCACCACACCGGCCATGCCGACCATGTTCTCGCCGGCCTGGCTAATGGTCAGCGTGCTGGTCTTGGACGGCCAGGTGCCATGGGTCTGCTGCAGAAGGGCGTGGGTCTCGGCGGTGTTCTTGCCCCACAGATGGCTGGCATCGAGCAGCGATACTTCGTCGTTGCAGATATGCAGATACATGGGCCGCGGCGCACGGCCGGTGATGGCGATGTACTCGTAGGCCGTGAAGCGCACCATGTAGGGAAACTTGCCGCCGCCCGCCGAGTCACCAAAGATGCCGTAGGTCGGGCTCTTGAAGGTGATGCGGCCTTTCACACCGCTGCCGGCGCCGGTGCCGGCAAGAGGACCAACGCCGAACACGAAGATGTTGTCCGGACTGCGCGGGTCGCAATGGATGTCGTGGGTCAGAAAGTGTTCCCACATGATCCAGTTGTTGATGCCTGAACCGCCTATCCAGCGCTCGAACATCGCATGTGGAATGACTTCGCTCTTGAGTTCGCCGGTCGTCAGATTGACGCGCAATAAACGGCTTTCCATCGCATTTCTCCCCTGGCTCGAGCGGCTTACGCGCTCAAGCCGAACTGCTGATTTCGCCGCGCTCGAGCATGGCCTGCATCATGCCGACCTCATCGCGCGCTTCCGGTTTCTGTTTGATGATCTGGTTGTAGTCAGCCTGGTCCTCGAAGAACAGCACCGGCAGACGGTTGTACTGTTTGCCGTTGTTGAGCATCTCGGGGCGGGTGGAGCAGGCTTTCACGCACACCGGCTCGCCGCCGCACAGATCGCATTTGAGCAATTCGCCGCTCGGCGCCACGAACACCACGTCGAACGGGCAGCCCGGCACGCATTCCATGCATTGAATGCAGTTGTCCTGTTCGATGACGGCGACGCGCGTCGCGGGGTCGTAATAGAAGGCATCGGTCGGACACACATCGGCGCAGGGCGGCGGATTGCCGCAGTGATGGCAGATCTCCGCGACGAAACCCAGACCATCGGGATTGACGCGTGAAGGTTTGATGGGTGCGTGATCGATGCGCAGTCGCGCGTACTGCGGATTGACCGTACCGTCCGGCGAGTGGGCCAGTGCGCAGGCCACTTCGCAGACATTGCATTCGGTGCATTGGTTGCGCAGCGCGAACAGCTTGCGCGCGACGTTGGGTACTTCTTCGCCGGGGGCGTAGCGCACCGCGCCGGTGACCATTTCTATCTGAGCGTTGACGGTCATGGTGAGCGTTCTAGGCCTGGGACTTTGATCTAAGCGGCGATACTACGCCATGTCAACCAAAGCGCGGCCGCCTGTCACGCCATATACCCGACGGGGTCTAAGGGAAATAACCCTGTCTCGTCGCTTGAGAATTGCGCACAATAGAAAACATCCACCAGCGCCAGAGCACCATGACTTCAACGCCCGCCTTTGAAACCCTGCAGCATCCCGAACATGGTGAGTTGGCTGCGCGACGCCTGCTCGATTGCGTGTTCGCCCTCGACCCGCGGGGGCGCATCCTGCATTTCCATATCGAACAGATGGATGTCGAAGCGGGCGAGGACAGCGTGCATTACCGACTGACCACGGGCGCTGCGCTGCCGGAACGGGCGCGCTGTCAGGTCATTCCGCCCTTCGTGCCGGCGTTCAAACGCAAAGCCTCGGGGTCAGCATGAGCCAGTCCATCGTCACACCGCTGGAAGTGTCGCTGCGCATCGCCGCCGATGGGCCGGCCACCTACGTGGACGTGCGCACCGTCGCCGAATTCGTCAAAGGCCACCCGCGTGGGCGCGTGATCAACGTGCCCATCGAGTTCTATCACCCCAAGACCGAGGCGACCCATGCCAACGCCAGTTTTGAAGTGGTGATGCAGCACACGCTGCCGCTGGACACCCCCCTGATAGTAGGGGGCGATGAGGGCCCGCGCGCGGCGAGCGCGGCGGCGGCCCTGCAAGCGGCGGGTTACACGGACGTGAGTGTGATGCCCGTCGGCCTGCCGGGCTGGCGCGCAGCCGGGCTGCCGGTCACCGGCAACAACGCCGATGGCGTGAGCTATGTGTCGCTACTGACGCCCGCCAAGCGCAAGAACGCGCCGGCGGCGGAGCATCATTGAGGGCTTGATTCACAGCGCCCTCACGGTGCGAACGCATTCGCACATGCCAATGTCAGGGCGCCGCATCGGTGGTCAATCTTCGATGTGCGAATGAACTCGCACCTGCAGATGCCGGCATCCGGTCTTCTGTGGGTTCGATTTCAGTCTGACCCATAAGAATCGAAAGGACCGCCCGATTTACCGCCTTGCCAGCCCCAGGCCAAGACGATATCCACGGTCGGATCAAACAATTCTCAGAAATTCTTGCCGCGCATCGGCGACACCGTCGCGCCGTGCTTGAGATTGGTCGAGGCCTTGGCGTCGGACTTGAGCTGCTTGCCGACCGTCCACGGCGCATTGCCGGCATTGCCTGAACCAATCAGCTTGGTCACCGCGGCGTCGGCCGGGACCTCGCCGAGCGGGCGCTGCATGTGTTCGCACAGCGCACCCCAGGTGGTGAACTTGTCGGCCATGCGGTGCACGACTTCGACGACTTCGCCATTGGCTTCGCAGCGGTATTCGTACAGGGGCATGACGGACTTCCTCGAAATTCTGGGTGGTGCGGGCTGGCGATTATAGCCGAGCGTGCCTGGGAGTCAGTGCCCGGTCGCGCGCCCGCGGTTCAGACCTCCCCGTTCGCGCGCTTCCCTTTCCCGTGTCCCCGCTCCTAGACTGGCGCCCTCGGCAATTCGCAAGGGGAGAGGCGATGGATATCGGGGTCTTCAGCTTCAATACGTCCTATACCATCCGGCCCGACGAGCTGGCGCGCAATCTCGAGCAGCGCGGCTACGAGTCGGTGTGGTTCGGCGAGCACAGCCATATTCCGGTCGAACGCCGCTCGCCCTACCCGGCCGGTGGCGAACTGCCCGAGTATTACTGGCACATGCTGGACCCCTTCGTGTCCCTCACCGCCGCCGCCCAGGTCACGACCACCCTCAAACTCGCGACCGGCGTGTGCCTCATCATCGAGCGCGACCCGATCATGACCGCCAAGGAAGTGGCGACCCTCGACTTCCTGTCGGGCGGGCGCGTGCTGTTCGGTATCGGCGCCGGCTGGAACGCCGAGGAAATGGCCAACCACGGCACCGATTTCAAGACCCGCTTCAAGCTCATGCGCGAACGGGTCAAGGCCATGAAGACCATCTGGACGGAAGAACAGCCGTCCTTCCACAGCGAATTCGTCAATTTCGACCCGATCTGGTCCTACCCCAAGCCCGCGCGCAAACCCCATCCGCCGGTGATCCTGGGTAGCGCCACCGAGCAGAGCCGCCAGCGCGTGGTGGATTACTGCGAGGGCTGGGCGCCGCTCGACATGCTGGTCGGGGACATCCCGGCCGCAATAGCCGACATCCATCGGCGTTGCGAGTTGGCCGGACGCGACCCGGCGACCATCGAATTGTCGATGTTCGCCTGGGAGCCACCCAGCCTCGAGCGCCTGGACCAGTTCCGCGCCTGGGGCATCACCCGCACGGTACTGTTCGCGCCAGTAAAACGGCGCGACGAAGTGCTGCGCTTTCTCGACAGTCACGCGGCTCTGGTCGCGCACGGCGGGCAAGGCTGAACGAGTCGGCCGCGCGCGATTCAAGGAAAACCCCTCATGACCCTAGTTCCCGACGCGGCGCTGGCCGCCGGCGCCGCGCGCGGCTGGCCGCGCCGTTACAACGTCATCGCGCTGTGCGTGGCGGCGTCCTTCGTATGCTACATCGACCGCGTCAACATCTCGGTCGCCGCCATCACCATGCAGGAGGAGTTCGGCTGGAGCGAGCAGACCAAGGGCCTGGTGCTGTCGTCCTTCTTCGTGGGTTACATGCTGTTCCAGGTGCCGAGCGGCTGGCTGGCCAACCGCATCGGCGGCAAGTTCATCTTGGGCTTCGCGGTGGTGTGGTGGTCCTTGTTCACCATGCTGACGCCGATCGCGGCGGCCCTTTCGCTGCCCATCCTGCTCGCGACGCGCATCGCCATGGGTCTCGGCGAAGCGGCCATGTATCCGTCAGCCTACAACCTCTTCGCGCGCTGGGTGCCGACCCCTGAGCGCTCGCGCGCCCTGGCGCTGCTGGTCAGCGGCATTCCGCTCGGCACCCTCATCGGCCTCATGAGCACCGGCTGGATCATCAAGCAATGGGGCTGGGAGTCGGTGTTCTTCATTTTCGGCGCGATTGGCATCGTGTGGTGTGTGGCGTGGTTTCTGCGCGCCTACAACCGGCCGGATCAGGACCCGCACATGGGCGCCGCCGAACTTGCCATGCTGACCGCCCATGCCACCGAGGCCGACGTGCCCAAGGAAAGCGTCGAGGTGCCGTGGAAGTTCCTGCTCACGCATTCAGCGGTGTGGGCGCTGATCACCAACCACTTCTGCAGCAACTGGGTGCTGTACATGCTGCTGGCCTGGCTGCCGAGTTATTTCCACGGCGCGCTGGGCTTCGATCTGGTGCATGCCGGCCTGCTGTCGGCGGCACCCTGGCTGTCGATGTTCGTGTTCGGCAATCTCGGCGGCCTGGTGGCCGACAAGATGATCACGGGCGGCATGGATCTGACCCGCGTGCGCAAGATCATGCAGCTCAGCGGCCTGCTCGGCGCGGCGGCCTGCATGCTGTCGGTGCAGAGCGTCGCGACGCCCATGCCGGCGGTGGCCCTGATGTGCGGCGCGCTCGGCTTCATCTCCCTGACCTGGTCGGGCTTCATGCCCAATCACCTCGAAATCGCGCCGCGCTACGCCGACGTGCTGATGGGCATCACCAATACCGCCGGCACCATCCCGGGCATCGTCGGCGTCTATGTGACCGGCTGGCTGGTCACCCACACCGGCGGTTACAGCTCGGCCTTCATGCTGTGTGCGGCGGTGGAAGTGCTGGGCGCGGTGGTGTGGCTGGTATGGGGCACGGCGAAGCGGATTGTGGATTGAGACAAGGCTTGCCCCCTCACCCCT
>Ga0208492_1000913_pt1 | contig 21715 bp, 17 predicted proteins | sample Subbioar_CSW14AB_FD_184820 | JGI IMG/M metagenome (GOLD analysis project Ga0208492, IMG submission 184820) | Serpentinite rock and fluid subsurface biosphere microbial communities from McLaughlin Reserve, California, USA - CR12Mar_CSW14AB (SPAdes) | ecosystem: Environmental > Terrestrial > Deep... | reverse complement strand
GATACAACGACACCGCCGAGGTGGACGAGGCCGCAGAGGCCGCCGCCCCGAAGAGCGCGGCCGCGAAGAAGCCCGCCGCGAAGACGTCGGCGCGCAGGACCGCCGCCGCGAAGGCGGAGGGCGAGGCCGCCGAGAAGCCCGCCCGCAAGGCGCCGGCGCGCAAGACCGCCGCGAAGGCCGCTCCCAAGAAGGCCGCCGCCAAGAAGAAGTCGGACGATCCCGAGGACGACGAGGCCGTCGAGATCGAGGACGTCGCGATCGACGACGTCGCCGACGACGAGGCCGGCAAGGACGAGTCCGCCGAGACGTCCGACGACGACGACGCGCCCAAGAAGGTGGTGACCGAGCCGCTGCCCACGGGTGCGATCGTCATCACGTCGAGCGACGAGGACGAGGTCCCCGTCTACTCGACGCAGATCACCGGCGCGACCGCCGACCCGGTCAAGGACTACCTGAAGCAGATCGGCAAGGTCCCGCTGCTGAACGCGGCGGAGGAGGTCGACCTCGCCATGCGCATCGAGGCGGGCCTGTTCGCCGAGGAGAAGCTCTCCAAGATGTCGGCGGCCGAGAAGTCGAGCCAGCTGGGCCTGGACCTGCAGTGGGTGGCCCGCGACGGCCAGCGCGCCAAGTCGCACCTGCTGGGCGCGAACCTCCGTCTGGTCGTCTCGCTCGCCAAGCGCTACACGGGCCGCGGCATGCAGTTCCTGGACCTGATCCAGGAGGGCAACCTCGGTCTGATCCGCGCGGTCGAGAAGTTCGACTACACCAAGGGCTTCAAGTTCTCGACGTACGCCACCTGGTGGATCCGGCAGGCGATCACGCGCGCCATGGCCGACCAGGCGCGCACGATCCGCATCCCGGTGCACATGGTCGAGGTCATCAACAAGCTCGCCCGCGTGCAGCGCCAGATGCTGCAGGACCTGGGTCGCGAGCCCACACCCGAGGAGCTCTCGAAGGAGCTCGACATGACCCCCGAGAAGGTCATCGAGGTGCAGAAGTACGGCCGCGAGCCGATCTCGCTGCACACGCCCCTAGGTGAGGACGGCGACAGCGAGTTCGGCGACCTGATCGAGGACACCGAGGCGGTCGTGCCGGCCGACGCGGTGGGCTTCACGATGCTGCAGCGCCAGCTCGAGAGCCTGCTCGACTCGCTGTCGGAGCGCGAGGCGGGCGTCATCCGCATGCGCTTCGGCCTCGGCGACGGCCAGCCGAAGACGCTGGACCAGATCGGCGACACGTTCGGCGTGACGCGCGAGCGCATCCGCCAGATCGAGTCGAAGACCATGGCGAAGCTGCGTCACCCCAGCCGCTCGCAGTCGCTCCGGGACTACCTCGAGTGAGCGCCGCGAACGAGGGCAAGGCCCTCGAGGTCGAGATCGACGGCGACCGCGTGCAGCGAATCCCGCTGCGCACGCGCGTGGTCATGCCCGAGGACGACCTCGACGAGATCATCACCACCTACGCCAAGGACGCGGTGCAGCCGGGCGACCTGCTGTTCGTGACGGAGAAGATCGTGGCGATCACGCAGGGGCGCTCGTACCTGCTGACGGATATCAAGGTCCGTCCGCTCGCACGGTTCCTCTCGCGGTACGTCGTCAAGACGCCTCACGGGATCGGCCTCGGCATGCCCGAGACGATGGAGATGGCGCTGCGGGAGTGCGGCACCCCGCGCATCCTGTTCGCGGCCGCCGTCGCGGCGGTGACCAAGGCGCTGGGCCGCAAGGGCGACTTCTACCGCATCGCCGGCGACAGGGCGCGCGCGATCGACGGACCCACGAGCGGCACCATCCCGCCGTACAACCAGGCCGTCGTGCTCGGGCCGGAGCGGCCGCGCGAGGTCGCGGCGCACCTCAAGGCGCTGCTGGGCGGCGACCTGGACGTCGCGGTGGTCGACATCAACGACATCGGCGGGAACATCCTGGGGTCGACCCTGGACAAGGCCGGCGAGAAGCGCCTCGTGCGCATCCTCGGCGACAACCCGCTCGGTCAGGGCCACCAGTCGACGCCGCTCGGCATCGTCCGGCCCGCCTGACCCGCCTGACACGAACAAGGCCCCTCCTCGCGGAGGGGCCTTGTTCGTATGGGAGTGGGCCGTTTCGTCTCCGCTGCGCTCCGCTCAACGACCGGTCGTTGAGCGGAGGCGACGAAGGAGCCGGAGTCGAAACGGGCCGAATCCTGCCCGCGTCAAAACCCGATGGCCTTGCGGTAGCGGGGCTTGTGACCGGTGCGGATGCCCGTGACGCTGGGCTTGTTCTCGTACACGCCGGCGCCCCAGTTGCCCTCGACGAGGACCGGGCCGTCGGGGGAGACCACGACGTCCCAGCCCACGTACTGCACCTCGGGCACCACGCGGGCGACCTGGTCGATGAACGCGCGCACCTCGTCCATCATCGGCAGGCGGAAATCGGCGATCGGGAAGCCCGTGTCGGGGTGCTTCTCGTGCACGTGGCCGTGCGAGTCGTAGCCGTGCCCGAACGCCCGGCCGTCGTCGTGCAGCATCGTGTAGAAGCCGCCGTACGACATCTGGTCGCTCACGGCGCCTCGACCGAACTTCTGCGCGATCGCGAGGATGTGCACATCCGTGCCGTCGAAGAACGCCGTCACGCGCGTCGTGTTCACGGTGCCGGGGCACACGGCCGCGAGGTCGGCGTGCTGCTCGATGACCTCCTCCAGGAGCACCTCGTCGCGCTCGATGAGACCGCGGTGGAACGCGTCCCAGTCGGACACGTCCGCCGCGTGATAGCGGCGCACCCCCAGGCCCATGTGGCTGACCGGGACCTTCGCGATGATCGTGCCGTGCTTCTGAGCGAACTCCCGCACGGCGTCGGCGCCGCCGGGCTCGACGATCATCCAGTCGCGCTTGAGGAAATCGGCGAAGACCTTGTTGAACTCGATCTTGTTCTCGAACAGCACGCGCTTGTCGCGGCGTGCGAAGCGTGCCGCGAGCTGCATCGAGACCGGGTGCGTCATGTAGGTCGCGCGCTCCTGCTTCGTGAGCATCGCGAAGTCGTAGTCGACGTAGTCCTGGAACGCGACGTCGTGTCGCGCGGCGGACCAGAGCATGTCGGCGAACACCTTCGGCGTCCAGGTGCCGTGCTGCTCGTGCACCTCCTTGGCGCGCTCCGCGACCGACTTGAGGTCGATGCGGCGGGCGCGCTCCGCGAGGTAGCGGAACTTGCCGGCGAGGCCGAGGCGGTTGTCAGTCATGCACACTCCGAAGGGGGTCGACGGGACCTGGTTAGTCTAGATGGGTGACCTGGCCGAACCCCCGGCGCCCCCTCTCCGAGGACGTGGCGCACCCGGATGCAGCGGCCGCCCTGTCGCCCTCCCGCAGCGCTCCGCTCGCGCGCGTCTCCCGCGCCGCTCTGCGGGCCAACGCGGCTCGGATGCGCGCCGCCGGCGGCGATCCCGTCGCGGATCTGCGGCGCGACGCGTGGGGCCACGGCGTCGAGACGGTCGGGGGCGCCGTCTGCGAGGCGGGCATCGTCTCGGTCGCCGTCGACGCGCGCGACATCCCGGTCGTCGAGGCCCTCGGCCTGCGCGCCGTGGACGTCGAGCCGGACCCGTCAGACGTGCTGTACGGCCTCCCGGGCACGGGCGGGGAGCCGGCGCTCGAGCTCGTCACGCCGGTCCTCTCGACCAAGCCGCTCCTCGCAGGGGAGGCCGTGTCGTACGGCTACACCCACCGCGCCACGGCGGACACCACGATCGCGCTGATTGCGGGCGGCTACGCCGAGGGCGTCGTGCGCGCGCTGGGCAACCGGGTCGGCGTGGAGCTCCGCGGGCGTCTCTGCCCGATCGTCGGCCGCGTGGCCATGGACGTGTGCGTGATCGACGTGGGCGACCTGGACGTGGCACCCGGGGACGAGGCCGTGTATTTCGGGTCGGGAGCGGTGGCCGACGCCCTGTCGGCCTGGGCGGGCGCGACCGGGCTGACCCCGGCCGAGCTCGTGTGCGCGGTGGGGCTGCATGTCGAGCGCGAGGCGGTGTCCTGATGGAAGCCGAGCTGCGGATCTCCCGGTCGCGCCTCGCGGCGAACATCGCGGCCGTGCGCGCCCGGATCGCTCCCGCCGAGCTGCTCATGGTCGTCAAGGACGACGCGTACGCGCACGGCGTCGACGCGGTCGCGGCCGTCGCCGTGGAGGAGGGGGTGCGCTGGCTGGGCGCGATCGACCCGCGCAGCGCGCTGCGCGCGAAGGCGGTGGCAGGGGACCGGGCCCGCGTGTTCTGCTGGCTCACGCTGGGCGCCGACGAGGCGGCCGCGACGCTCGAGGCGGGCATCGAGCTCGGGGTGGGCGACGCGGGATACCTCGAGCGGATCGCGCGCGTCGCGCGGACCACCGCAGTCGTGCACCTCAAGATCGACACGGGCCTGCACCGCAACGGCGTCCGCCGCGAGGACTGGCCCGCGTTCACGGCGCGCGCCGCCGAGCTCGAGCGGGCCGGGCGCATCCGCGTGGCGGGCATCTGGAGCCACATCGCCGAGGCGAGCGACGAGGAGGACGACGTCGCCCGCGCCCTGTTCGACGCCGCGGTCGACACGGCCCGCGCCGCGGGCCTGGATCCCGAGGTCCGTCATCTCGCCGCGAGCGCGGCCGGCTGGGCGCGGCCCGAGTTCCGCTACGACCTCGTGCGCCTGGGCGCGTTCTGCTACGGCATCCGATCGGCCGACGGCCCCGAGATCCCGGGCATCGCGCCGGCCGCCACCCTGGTGGCGCGGGTCACCGCGGTGCGGGGCGGCGATGTCGAGATCGGCGTCGGCTCGCTCGACGGCCTGCCCTCGAGCCTGGGCGGCAGGGTCGACGTCGGCACGCCCGCCGGGCCGCGCGCGCTGATCTCGGTGGGGCTGACGACCAGCCGCGTGGCGGGCTGGCCGGACGCCGTGCCCGGCGACGACGTCGCGGTCTTCGGGCCGGGCGGCGCGGGGGAGTCGTCGCCCACCACGCTCGCCGAGGCGATCGGCACGGTGGGCGAGGAGCCGGTGCTGCGGGTCTCCCCGCTCATCCCCCGGGTCGTCACGCCCTGACCGCCGACGAAACGGACGAGCCCGCCGCCCTGAGGGCGACGGGCTCGTGAAGCCTGTGGGCTGTCGGGATCAGTCCGCCTCGGCGAGACGCGCGGTCTCGTCGTGCCACGAGGTCGCGACGGCGCGGAGCTTCTCCTCGTACTTGCGGCCGTGGTGCGCGCAGAACAGCAGCTCGCTGCCGTTGACCTCGGCGGCGATGTACGCCTGAGCGCCGCACGAGTCGCAACGGTCCATGGCCGTGAGGCGGTAGACAGCGGGGGCTTCGGGTGCGGTCGTCGTCATGTCTGCCTCCTCATTCGTTCGATCCATCCACGTGTGGCGGGATTCGTCACATACAACCACGGGATCCTGACATTCCTGCCCGCGTCGCGGCATGTTTCGCTCACCGCGTACGCGAGCGCCGATGGCCGGGCATGACGGTGTCTCCGAGGCGCCATGGAAGGGAGTGTCACCCCGGCGTTCCGGGCCCGCGCGGATAGCATCGAAGATTGTGACCGCCGAGTACTCCGCCCATCATCTCCAGGTGCTGGAAGGCCTCGAGGCCGTCCGCAAGCGTCCGGGCATGTACATCGGCTCGAACGGCTCGCCGGGCCTCATGCACTGCCTGTGGGAGATCATCGACAACGCCGTCGACGAGGCCGTCGCCGGCAACGGATCGCGCATTGACGTCATCCTGCACGCAGACGGCAGCGTGGAGGTGCGCGACCGGGGGCGTGGCGTCCCCGTCGACGTCGAGCCCCGCACCGGCCTGTCCGGCGTGGAGGTCGTGTACACCAAGCTGCACGCGGGCGGGAAGTTCGGCGGCGGCTCGTACGCGGCATCCGGTGGCCTGCACGGCGTCGGCGCCTCGGTCGTCAACGCGCTCTCGGAGCGCCTCGACGTCGAGGTCGACCGGGGTGGCAAGACGTGGGCCATGTCGTTCCATCGCGGCGAGCCCGGCGTGTTCGCCGACAAGGGCGAGCCCCGCCCGGATGCACCGTTCACGCCGTTCGAGGAGCGCAGCGAGCTGCGTGTGGTCGGCAAGGTCGCCAAGGGCGTCACGGGCACGCGCGTGCGCTACTGGGCCGACCGGCAGATCTTCACGAAGGACGCCGCGTTCCAGCTCGATGAGCTCGTGACGCGCGCCCGCCAGACGGCGTTCCTGGTGCCGGGTCTCGAGATCGTCATCCGCGACGAGCGTGGCGAGGAGCCCAGCGAGACGGCCTACCGGTTCGACGGCGGCATCTCGGAGTTCGTGGAGTTCCTCGCCACCGACGCCCCCGTCACCGACACGTGGCGTCTGACCGGGTCCGGCACGTTCACCGAGACCGTGCCGATGCTCCAGCCCAACGGCCACATGGTCTCGACCGAGGTCGAGCGCGAGTGCCAGGTCGACATCGCCCTGCGGTGGGGCACCGGCTACGACACGACCATCCGGTCGTTCGTGAACATCATCTCCACGCCCAAGGGCGGCACGCACCAGCAGGGCTTCGAGCAGGAGCTGCTGAAGCAGCTGCGCGATCAGGTCGCCGCCAACGCCCGGCGCCTCAAGGTCGGCAACGACAAGCTCGAGAAGGACGATGTGCTCGCGGGCCTGAGCGCCGTCCTCACCGTCACGGTGCCCGAGCCGCAGTTCGAGGGTCAGACCAAGGAGGTGCTCGGCACGCCCGCGGTCCGCTCGATCGTCGCGAAGGTCGTGCGCGAGGAGCTCAAGGCCCGCTTCGCGTCGTCCAAGCGCGACGACAAGAACCAGACGTCGATGCTGCTCGACAAGGTGGTCGCCGAGATGAAGGCGCGCGTCTCGGCGCGCGCCCACAAGGAGACGCAGCGCCGCAAGAACGCGCTCGAGAGCTCGTCGCTGCCGACCAAGCTCGTCGACTGCCGCACGCAGGACGTCGCGCAGTCCGAGCTGTTCATCGTCGAGGGCGACTCGGCCCTCGGCACCGCGAAGCTGGCGCGCAACAGCGAGTACCAGGCGCTGCTGCCCATCCGCGGCAAGATCCTGAACGTGCAGAAGGCGTCGATCAGCGACATGCTCTCGAACGCCGAGTGCGCGTCGATCATCCAGGTCGTGGGCGCCGGCTCCGGCCGCACGTTCGACCTCGAGTCGGCGCGCTACGGCAAGGTCATCATGATGAGCGACGCCGACGTCGACGGCGCGCACATCCGGACCCTCCTGCTCACGCTCTTCTATCGCTACATGCGCCCGCTCGTGGAGGCCGGCCGCGTGTTCTCGGCGGTGCCCCCGCTGCATCGCATCATCGTGATCAACCCCGGCTCGAAGCCCAACGAGACGATCTACACGTACAGCGAGGCCGAGCTGCACCGCCTGCTGGACAAGCTGCGCAAGGCCGGCAAGCGCTGGCAGGAGCCCATCCAGCGCTACAAGGGCCTGGGTGAGATGGATGCCGACCAGCTGGCCGAGACCACCATGATGCGCGACGGCCGCCTGCTGCGCCGCGTGCGCCTTGAGGACGCCGAGGCCGCCGGACGCGTGTTCGAGATGCTCATGGGCAACGAGGTCGCGCCGCGTCGCGAGTTCATCATCGAGTCCGCCGACCGCCTGTCGCGCGAGGCCATCGACGCCTGACCCGCGGGCGGCCGACCGGGCCGGGTTCGTTCTGACGGGCCCGTGGTGCGGGTGCGCACCCGAGGGCCGCGCCAGGTGGCACGGGCCCCGCGCACCCGTCACATCGTGCGGGTGGGCGCTGCCGGATCAGACCAGCGTGCGGCCGATCGAGCCGACGACGGCCTCGAGCGGCTGGCCGGACGCGTCGCGGCGCGACAGCGACTCGGGCAGCTTCCGCACGGCGCCGGACGTGTCGACGGCGCGCGCCGGATCCGGTCCGACCCACGCCAGCGTCAGCCGGTCCTCGCCCTTCAGGAACGCGTGCGCGCGCACGCCGCCCGTGGCGCGTCCCTTGGCCGGGAACTCCGAGAAGTCGGTGATCTTCGCGCGGCCCGCGTCCATGCCCGGGAGGGCCTCGGACGCGCCCGACACCGTGACGACGACGGTCTCGTCGCCCGCCGCGGCGCCGAAGAACACGACCTCCGCCTTCGCCGCGAGCTTGATGCCCGCCATGCCGCCCGCGGGGGCGCCCTGGGGTCGCACCGAGGACGCCGCGAACCTCAGCAGCTGGGCGTCCGATGTGACGAACACGAGCTCGTCGTCGTCGCCGGCCTTCGCCGCGCCGACGACCGAGTCGCCGGGCTTGAGGCCGATGATCTCGAGCTCGGGCTTGGCCGGGAGGGCGGACGGCACGATGCGCTTGACGACGCCCTGCGCGGTGCCGAGCGCGACCGGCGTGTCGTCGCCGAGCGCGATCAGGGTCACGATGCGCTCGTTCCGGTCCGTCAGCCCGATGTAGTCGTGGAGCCTGGCGCCGACGCCCAGCTGCACGGAGTTGGCGGGGACCGACGGCAGATCGACGGGGGAGAAGCGCACCAGGCGCCCCTTCGACGTGACGGCCCCGACCTCGCCCCGGATGGTCGCGGGCACCGTGACCAGGATCGCGTCGTGCTTGCTCCGACGCGCGGGAGCCGACAGCACCTGGCCCTCGGCCACCTCCACGCGCACCGCGCGCCCCGTGGTGGACAGCGCGATCAGCGTCGGGCCGTCGGCGATCTGCAGGTCGGGAGCGGCCTTGCCGGCGCCGCGCCGCGCCGCGGGCGCGGCGGGCCTGCCGTTCATGAGCAGCGTGCGGCGGGGCGTGGCGTGCTTGTCGGCGGTCGCCTCCAGCTCGCGCGCGACCTGCGCCCGCAGGAGCGCCTCGCTTCCGAGCAGCTCCTCCAGCTGGGCGATCTCGGCCAGCAGCGCGTCGCGCTCCTGCTCGAGCTCGATGCGCGAGAACTTCGTCAGGCGGCGCAGCCGCAGCTCGAGGATGTACTCGGCCTGCACCTCGTCCAGGTCGAACACCGTGCACAGCCGCGTGCGGGCCTGCTCGGACGTGTCGGACGAGCGGATGACCTGGATGACCTCGTCGATGTCGAGGATCGCGATCAGGAGGCCCGAGACCAGGTGCAGCCGCTCGCGGCGCCGTGCGAGACGGAACCGGCTGCGCCGGGTCACGACCTGCAGGCGGTGGTCGATGTAGACGCGCAGCAGGTCCTTCAGGCCCAGCGTGCGCGGCTGGCCGTCGACCAGCGCCACGTTGTTGATGTTGAAGGAGTCCTCGAGCGGCGTGAGCCGGTACAGCAGCTCGAGCACAGCCTGCGGATCGAAGCCGGTCTTGACGCCGATCACGAGCTTCAGGCCGTTGTTGCGGTCCGTGAGGTCGGTGACGTCGCTGATGCCCTGCAGCTTCTTGGACTGCACGGCGTCCTTGAGCTTCTCGATCACGCGCTCGGGGCCGACCATGTAGGGCAGCTCCGTGACGACGATGCCGGTCTTGCGCGGCGCGATCTGCTCGAACGAGACCTTGCCGCGCAGCTTGAACGCGCCGCGGCCCGTCTCGTACGCGTCGCGGACCCCGTCGAGGCCCACGAGGATGCCGCCCGAGGGGAAGTCGGGTCCCGGCACGAAGTCCATGAGCTCCTCGGTCGTGGCCTCCGGGTGCTCGAGCAGGTGGGTGGCGGCCGCGACGACCTCGCTGAGGTTGTGCGGGGCCATGTTGGTGGCCATGCCGACCGCGATGCCGCTCGCGCCGTTGACGAGCAGGTTGGGGTACGCGGCGGGCAGCACGGACGGCTGCTGGAACTGGCCGTCGTAGTTCGGCACGAAGTCCACGACGTCCTCGTCGAGGTCCTCCGTCAGCGACAGGGCCGGCGACGCGAGCCGGGCCTCCGTGTAGCGCGCCGCGGCCGGGCCGTCGTCGAGGGAGCCGAAGTTGCCGTGGCCGTCCACCAGCGGGACCCGCAGCGCGAAGTCCTGCGCGAGGCGCACGAGCGCGTCGTAGATCGCGGTGTCGCCGTGGGGGTGGAGCTTTCCCATCACCTCGCCGACGACGCGGGCGCTCTTGACGTGGCCGCGGTCGGGGCGGAGCCCCATCTCGGCCATCTGGTACAGGATGCGCCGCTGCACCGGCTTGAGGCCGTCCCGGGCGTCGGGCAGGGCGCGCGAGTAGATGACCGAGTAGGCGTACTCGAGGTACGACCCCTGCATCTCCGCCTCGAGGTCGATGTCCTCGATGCGCTCCTCGACCGGGACGGCCGAGCTCGGGGATGCGGAGGACTTGCGGGCCATACTGCTCTCTCGACTGCTCTCTCGACGGAAGGCGGGGACTTCGGGTCCGGCGGCCCGTGTCCCTCACCAGGGGCGGGCGACGCGCGCTGTGCGAGACTTGCCCGGATGCCCCCCATCGTACCGACGGGCCCCGCCACCGCCCGGAGCCTCACCGGAGTTGCGCCGGAGATCCTCCTGTCGCTCTCCGGCGCGTCCGGGATTCTCGCTCCGGCGCGCTCGGCCGTCCTGTTCGTGATCGACGGCCTCGGCGCGCTGCAGCTGCGGGCGCACGCCGGGCACGCACGGCGCCTGGCGGCGGCGGGCGGGAAGAAGGACGTCGCCCGGTCGGTGTTCCCCTCGACCACGGCGGCCGCGCTGTCCTCGATCCTGACCGGCGCGGATCCGGGCCGGCACGGGCTGGTGGGGTATCGCGTCCTGGACCCCGCGCAGGGCCGGGTGATCAATCAGCTCAGCGGCTATGAGCGCGACGGCCTGGACCCGATGACGTGGCAGCGCCGCCCCACGGTGTTCGAGCGCGCGGTCGCCGAGGGGCGGCGCGCGTTCACCGTGGGCCTCGCCGAATACGCCCGCAGCGGGCTGACGGCGGCGATCCTGCGCGGCGCGGAGTACGTCGCCTCGGACGAGGTCCACGCCCGGGTGCGCCTCGCATACGAGCTCGCGGCCGCCGAGCCCGGCGCGCTCGTCTACTGCTACCTGCCGGAGATCGACAAGGCGGGGCACCGACACGGGGTGGACTCCGCGGAGTGGATCGCCGCGCTCGAGGAGGTCGACGCCGCCTTCGCGGCGCCGGTGCCGCCCGGCGTCGGCGCGATCGTCACGGCCGACCACGGCATGATCGACGTGCCGCGCCACCGCCATGTGCTGCTGCAGGACGGCGACCCGCGCCTCGACGGCGTGGCCCATGTCGGCGGCGAGCCGCGCCTCCTGCACGTGTACCTCGAGCCGGGAGCGGACGCGGCGGCGGCCGCCGCGGTCTGGTCCGCCGAGTCGGGCCGCAGCGCGGACGTGGCGACGCGCGACGAGGCGATCTCGGCCGGGCTGTTCGGCACGGTCGACGACGAGGTCCGTGCCCGGATCGGGGACCTGCTGGTCGCGGCCCGCGGCGCGTGGGCCTTCTACGACGACCGCCTCGAGGACAAGCGCCCGCAGGGCATGATCGGCCAGCACGGCTCGATCTCCCCGGAGGAGGTCACCGTCCCGCTCCTGCGCCTGGGCGCCTACGCGGCCTGAACGGCCGCGGGCGGGCTCGACCCTCTAATCCTCGCTGCGGGCGCCGAAGACGATCTCGTCCCACGAGGGCATCGAGGCGCGGCCGCGGCGGCGGGGCGTCTCCTCGGGCTCGGCCGGCTGCTCGGGCTCCTGCGGCTCCTCGGCGGCGGGGAGGGTCTCGAACAGCGCGACGGGGCTGCCGCCGCCGCGCTCGGGGCCGGGGCGCTCACCGCTCCGCTCGAGGTGCGGGCTCTCGGGGTGCGTGGGGTCGAAGGCGTCGAACGACGGGGCGGGCTCGCGCTGGCCGCGGCGGCGGCGCAGCGCCTCCAGCAGGTCGGCGGTGTCGGGGTTCGGCGCCGCGGAGGTCGTGCCGCGCTTCGTCGCGAGCTCGCGCACGGCGGGAGCCGACTCGGCGTCGGGCTCCGGGAGGCGGCGGGGGCCGAACGCCCCGGAGTCGAACCGCGCGTCCTCGCGCTCGGCGGGCTCGGCCGGCGCGACGGTGTCCAGCGCGCGCAGCCGGGGGATGAGCCCCTCGGGCATCGGCCCCTGGCGCGACAGCTGGGTGGCGTCGCTGTTCAGCGGCGAGAGCGCGCTGCGGCGCGGCTCGAAGGTCCAGCGCGCATCGTGGTCCACGTCGGACGCCGTGAACTCGAGCTTGACGATCCAGCCCGAGCTCTCCTTCCAGCTCGTCCACCGCTCGTTCACCGCGCCGAGCTCGGCGAGCTTCGCCCGGATCGCGACCCCGAAGGTGGGGTTCTCGTCGTGCTCGAGGTCCACGCCCATGAGCACGGGCACCGCGAGGGCCTGGTCCACGATGTGCTCGCGCTCGGCGATCACCGGGCCCTCGAAGCGGCGGATGTCCTCGACCCGCGCGCCCAGCAGCTGCGCGACGTCCTCGGCGGACATGCCGGAGCGGATGTGCGCCTGGATCTCGCGCGGGCTCGGCAGCGGGGGACGCGACTCGGCCGGCGACTGGTCGCGCTGCGCCTTGCGGATCTCGGAGCGCAGCACGTCGTCGATCGCGAGCGTGAAGCGCTGACCGGCCTCGGTGGCCAGGACGAGACGGCCGTCCTCGGTTCCGATGATGGTGAGCTGATCCATGCCCATGCTCCTCTGGCTTGCCTGGCGCCGCTGGCATTCACGACGTCGTCATGGTTTCACGGGCCCGCCGGAACAGCCGGGAATACCGTGGGCGTGCCGCGAGTTCCGTCGGGGAGTCCGCGCGCATTTGCCAAACCGGCGGAGGACGTGCAGACTATCGCCGCCCCGCCGCTCGGCGGGGCACGCACCGCAGCTGATGAAAGAAGCGTGACCCACTCACATGGCTACCGATTACGACGCCCCCCGCAAGACCGAGGACGACAGCAACGAGTCGATCGAGGCCCTGAAGGCGCGCGTGCCCGACAACCTGTCGGGGTCGGTGGATGTGGAGGACTCCGACAACCCGTCGAGCTTCGACCTGCCGGGCGCCGACCTGTCCAACGTGGAGCTCGACGTCGTCGTCCTCCCGCCGCAGGATGACGAGTTCACCTGCATGAACTGCTTCCTCGTGAAGCACCGCTCGCAGATCGACCACGAGGAGTCGGCCGGCCCTATCTGCCGCGACTGCGCAGCCTGAGCTGTTCGTGACGCACGGCCGCCGCGAGGCGGTCGGGCGTGCGCGACGACAGCGTCCACGACGTCACGGGATCGTCGGGATCCGAGTCCGGAAGGACCACGATCCCGGCGATCCCTCCGCGTATCAGGTGCCATCCGCGCGGGTCGAGCCCCGTGCCGCGCGCGGTGCGCGCGTCCTCATCCGTCAGCGTGACGGGATCGCCCAGCAGGGAGACGTCGATGTGGGCGCGTCCCGCGCGGAGCTCGCCGTCGCGCACCTCGATCACGGGCGAGAGCGCGATGAGCCCGGCGACGACGGCCACGCCGACCGCGAGGCCGATCGCGAGCGAGAGCGCCGCGTCGATCTGGACGAACACGAGGCTCGCCATCGGAGCGACGACGGCCGCGGATCCGAGGATCCACAGCGAGGGCGAGAGGCGCTCCCGATAGAGGGGAGCGGTCGAGGCGGGCTCCCTGACGGGCCGTTGTGTGTTCTGCATTACCCTCGTGGAGTGACCGAAACCGTGGACGTCCCCATCATCGCATCGGTGCCGCCGCTGTACGCCCACCCCGGAGACGCGGGTGCCGATCTGGTGGCGTCCGAGGCCGTCCGGCTGGAGCCGGGGGAGCGTGCCCTGGTCGGCACGGGCGTGCGCATCGCGCTGCCGGAGGGGTACGCGGCGTTCGTGGTCCCGCGCAGCGGCCTCGCGGCCAAGCACGGCATCACGATCGTCAACGCGCCCGGCACGATCGACGCGGGCTACCGCGGGGAGATCAAGGTCGCGCTGCTCAACACCGACCGGACCGAGGCCTACGACATCGAGATCGGCGATCGCATCGCCCAGCTCATCGTGATGCCGGTGCCGAGGGCCCGCTTCCTGCCGGTCGAGGAGCTGCCCGACAGCACGCGCGGCCACGGCGGCTTCGGCTCGACCGGCTACCAGTCCCAGGGAGGGAACCGATGAGCGACGAGCTCGAGATCAGCCGCAAGGCGGCGCCGGCGGACCGCGCGACCGCGGGCCCGCTGGACGAGAACGAGGCCAACCCGGTCCGCCCCTACATCGACCTGGGCGGCATCAAGGTGCTGCCGCGCGAGGGCCTCAACCTGCGCCTCGAGGTCGAGGAGCAGAGCAAGCGGATCGTCGCCGTGGGCCTCGACTACGCCGACTCCACGCTGCAGGTGCAGCCGTTCGCCGCGCCGCGCACGTCGGGCCTGTGGGACGAGACGCGTGCGCAGATCCGCGACCAGGTCCGCCAGCAGGGCGGCCGGGTCGAGGAGCGCGAGGGTCCCCTGGGCGCCGAGCTGCTGGCCGAGGTGCCGGTCGTGGCCGGCGAGGATCCGCAGATGCGCCTGGCGCGGTTCGTCGGCGTCGACGGCCCGCGCTGGTTCCTCCGCGGCGTGATCGGCGGGGCCGCGACCAGCGACCCGGCCGCCGCCGAGCAGGTCGAGGACCTGTTCCGCTCGATCGTGGTCGTCCGCGGCACGGCGCCCATGCCCCCGCGCGACCTGATCCCGCTCACGATGCCGTCGACTCCCGCGTCGGCCTGACGCGGCCGCATGACCACCCAGTCACCCGGTCCCGACGACGACCGGCCGGCCGACGAGCCGCGCGCGTCCGATCTCGTGGGCGCGGCGATCGGCGGCGCCGCGCGCCGTGCCGGGATCGACCCCGCCGCGGAGTCGACGACCGGGGGAGTCGTGTGGAAGGCGATGGGCGGCATCCGGGGCGTGCTCGAGTCCGTCCTGCCGAGCCTCGTCTTCGTCGTCGTCTACACGCTCGCGCCCGAGCCGCTCATCTTCTCCCTGGGGCTGTCGGTCGGAATGGCCGCGGTCTTCACTCTCGTCCGCCTCGCGCAGAAGTCGCCGCCGGCCGCGGCGCTGGGCGGTCTGATCGCGGCCGGCGCCGCGGCCGCGCTCGCGCTGTTCACCGGGCAGGGGCGCGACAACTTCGTGATCGGCCTCGTCACGAACGGGGTCTACGGCACCGCGTTCCTCGTCTCGGCGCTCGTCGGCTGGTCGCTGATCGGGCTCGCGGCGGGCTTCCTCATGAACGAGGGCACGTCGTGGCGCCGGGATGCGCGCAAGCGCCGCGTCTTCTTCTGGCTCGCGCTCGCCTGGGCCGCGCTGTTCTTCGCCCGACTGGGGGTGCAGCTGCCGCTGTACCTGGCGAACGAGACCACGCTCCTCGGGACGCTCAAGCTCCTGATGGGGCTGCCGCTGTTCGCGCCGCTCGTCGCGGTGACGTGGCTCGCCGTGCGGGCTCTCTATCCCGCGCCGCGCGCGTGATAGATTTATCTTGATGTCAAGATAAATCTGCGCTCCTCGCGGGTCCGCCCGCGGCCCCGTCCGGGTTAGGCCCGCCTTGCTGGCCTGGTGCCCCGGATGCGGGCAGGATAAGGAGCGCAAGCGCGGTCGACCCAGGAGGAGACAGCCCGTGTCAACGGTGAACAGCTTCGGTGCCCAGAGCACCCTGACGGTCGGCAGCACCGACTACGAGATCTTCCGCATCGACGCGGTCGAGGGGTACGAGAAGCTGCCCTTCAGCCTCAAGGTGCTGCTCGAGAACCTGCTCCGCACCGAGGACGGCGCGAACATCACCAAGGAGCAGATCAGCGCGCTCGGCTCGTGGGACCCCTCTGCCGAGCCGAACACCGAGATCCAGTTCACGCCGGCCCGCGTGGTCATGCAGGACTTCACCGGCGTGCCCTGCATCGTCGACCTCGCGACCATGCGCGAGGCCGTCACCGCGCTCGGTGGCGACCCCGACCGGATCAACCCGCTCTCGCCGGCCGAGATGGTCATCGACCACTCGGTCATCGCCGACCTCTTCGGCACCGAGAACGCGCTCGAGCGCAACGTCGAGATCGAGTACGAGCGCAACGGCGAGCGCTACCAGTTCCTGCGCTGGGGCCAGACCGCGTTCCAGGACTTCAAGGTCGTGCCCCCGGGCACCGGCATCGTCCACCAGGTGAACATCGAGCACCTGGCCAAGGTCGTCTACGACCGCCAGGTGAACGGCGTGCTCCGCGCCTACCCCGACACGTGCGTCGGCACCGACTCGCACACGACCATGGTCAACGGCCTCGGCGTGCTCGGCTGGGGCGTCGGCGGCATCGAGGCCGAGGCCGCCATGCTCGGCCAGCCCGTGTCGATGCTCATCCCGCGGGTCGTCGGCTTCAAGCTCACCGGCGAGATCCCCGCCGGCGTGACCGCGACCGACGTCGTGCTCACGATCACCGACATGCTCCGCCAGCACGGCGTGGTCGGCAAGTTCGTCGAGTTCTACGGCGAGGGCGTCGCCTCGGTGCCGCTCGCGAACCGCGCCACGATCGGCAACATGAGCCCCGAGTTCGGCTCGACGGCCGCGATGTTCCCGATCGACGACGTCACGCTCGACTACCTGCGCCTGACCGGCCGCGACGAGCAGACCGTCGCGCTCGTCGAGGCGTACGCCAAGGAGCAGCACCTCTGGCACGACCCGGCCCGCGAGCTCGTCTTCAGTGAGTACATGGAGCTCGACCTGGCGACCGTGGTGCCGTCGATCGCCGGCCCGAAGCGCCCGCAGGACCGCATCCTGCTGTCGGAGTCGAAGCAGCAGTTCCAGAAGGACATCCTGAACTACGCCAACCACGCCGAGGAGGCGGTCGAGGTCGAGGGCACGTTCCCCGCCTCCGACCCCGGTGTCGCGCCCGGCGTGGAGCACGAGCACATCCAGCCGGACGGCGCGTCGTACCAGCACGAGCACGAGGAGTCGGTGGTCGTCGCGAGCGGCGAGCCGCACGCCGCGTCGAACCCCGTGCGCGTCACGACGCCCGAGGGCGACTCGTACCTGCTCGACAACGGCGCCGTGACGCTCGCGGCGATCACGTCGTGCACCAACACGTCGAACCCCTCGGTCATGATCGCGGCCGGCCTGCTGGCGCGCAACGCGCTCAGCAAGGGCCTCAAGCGCAAGCCCTGGGTCAAGACCACGCTCGGCCCCGGCTCCAAGGTCGTCACCGACTACTACGAGAAGTCGGGCCTCGACAAGGACCTCGAGGGCCTCGGCTTCTACACCGTCGGCTACGGCTGCACGATCTGCATCGGCAACTCGGGCCCCCTCATCGAGGAGGTCTCCGAGGCCATCAACGAGCACGACCTGGCCGTGACCGCGGTGCTCTCGGGCAACCGCAACTTCGAGGGCCGCATCAGCCCCGACGTGAAGATGAACTACCTCGCGTCGCCCCCGCTGGTCGTCGCCTACTCGCTGGCCGGCTCGATGAACTTCGACTTCGAGACCGACGCGCTCGGCAAGGACGCGGACGGCAACGACGTGTTCCTGAAGGATATCTGGCCCTCGCCCGACGAGGTCCAGCAGATCATCGACTCGTCGATCTCGCGCGAGCAGTTCATCAAGCAGTACGCCACCGTGTTCGACGGGGACGAGCGCTGGAAGAACCTGCCGACGCCGACCGGCCCGGTGTTCGAGTGGGACGAGAACTCGACCTACGTCCGCAAGGCGCCGTACTTCGACGGCATGACCATGGAGCTCACGCCGGTCGAGGACATCACCGGCGCGCGCGTCCTGGCCACGCTCGGCGACTCGGTCACGACCGACCACATCAGCCCCGCGGGCAACATCAAGGCGGGCACGCCGGCCGCGCAGTACCTGACCGAGCACGGCGTCGCGCAGCGCGACTTCAACTCGTACGGCTCGCGTCGCGGCAACCACGAGGTGATGATCCGCGGCACGTTCGCGAACATCCGCCTGAAGAACGCGCTCGTCAAGGCGGTCAACGACGGTCAGCAGATCGAGGGCGGCTACACGCGCGACTTCACGCAGCCCGAGGGCCCGCAGTCGTTCATCTACGACGCGTCGCAGAACTACCAGGCCCAGGGCACGCCGCTGGTCATCTTCGGCGGCAAGGAGTACGGCTCCGGCTCGTCGCGCGACTGGGCGGCCAAGGGCACGCGCCTGCTGGGCGTCAAGGCGGTCATCACCGAGAGCTTCGAGCGCATCCACCGCTCGAACCTCATCGGCATGGGCGTCGTGCCGCTCCAGTTCCCGGCCGGTGAGAGCTGGGAGTCGCTGGGTCTCGACGGCACCGAGATCGTGTCGATCCAGGGCCTCGAGCAGCTCAACGAGGGCGTCACCCCCAAGACGGTGCACGTCGTCGCCGAGCCGAGCGAGCACTCGCCCGAGGGCAAGCAGACGATCGAGTTCGACGCGATCGTCCGCATCGACACCCCCGGTGAGGCGGACTACTACCGCAACGGCGGCATCCTGCAGTACGTGCTGCGCAGCCTCGTCTGACGCACCGCATCGAACGGCCCCCGGGAGCTCCCGGGGGCCGTTCGGCGTTCCCGGGAATCCCAGGGACCGGCGTAGGCTCGGAGCATGAGTCTTCTCGACCGGATCCGCGGCCCGCGCGACCTGGACGGCCTCACCGAGGCGGAGCTGACGGACCTCGCCGCCGAGATCCGGGAGTTCCTCGTCGAGAACGTGGCGCGGACGGGCGGCCACCTGGGGCCGAATCTCGGCGTGGTGGAGCTGACGATCGCGCTGCACCGCGTGTTCGACTCGCCGGACGACCCGATCATCTTCGACACGGGACACCAGTCGTACGTGCACAAGCTCCTCACGGGCCGACAGGACTTCTCGGCCCTGCGAGCGCGCGGCGGGCTCGCCGGCTACCCGCAGCGCTCCGAGAGCGACCACGACGTGGTCGAGTCGTCGCACGCGTCCAGCTCGCTGAGCTGGGCCGACGGCATCTCCCGCGCGTTCCAGCGCACCGGCCGCAACGACCGCCACGTGGTCGCGGTGGTGGGCGACGGCGCCCTCACGGGCGGCATGACGTGGGAGGCGCTCAACAACATCAGCGACGACAACGACCGCAACCTGGTGATCGTCGTGAACGACAACGGCCGCTCCTACGCGCCCACGATCGGCGGCATGGCGCGCCACCTCAACCGGGTGCGGACCGCCGAGACGTACCGCGACCTGTCGCTGCGCTCGTCGCGCATCGCCGGCCGCTTCGGCGCGGTCGGGCGCGCGCTGTACCGCGGCGTCCGCGGAGGGACGCACGGCTTCCTGTCGCGCTTCACGAACAACACGTCGCTGTACTCGAACCTGGACGTGAAGTACCTCGGTCCGGTGGACGGGCACGACCTGGGCGCCCTGATCGAGACGCTCGAGCTGGCGAAGTCGTACGGCGCTCCGGTGATCGTGCACGCCATCACGGAGAAGGGCCGCGGCTACCAGCCGGCGCTCGACGACGAGGCCGACCAGTTCCACGCCGTGGGGCGCATCGACCCGGTCACGGGCGGGCCGCTCGGCTCCTCTATCGCGGGATGGACCGACGCGTTCGCCGAGGAGCTGGTCGCGATCGGCGAGCAGCGTCCCGACGTCATCGCGATGACGGCCGCCATGCTCCGGCCGACGGGCCTCGCGCCGTTCGCCGAGCGGTTCCCCGACCGCGTGTACGACGTCGGCATCGCCGAGCAGCACGCGGTCGCGTCCGCCGCGGGTCTCGCCTACGGCGGGCTGCACCCGGTCGTCGCCCTGTACTCGACCTTCGTGAACCGCGCATTCGACCAGGTGCTGATGGATGTCGCCCTGCATCGCGCGGGCGTGACGTTCGTGCTCGACCGCGCGGGCGTGACGGGCCCGGACGGCCCGAGCCACCACGGCATGTGGGACCTCGCCCTGCTGCACATCGTGCCCCGCATCCGGATCGCGGCTCCGCGCGACGAGGCCCGCCTGCGCGAGGAGCTCCGCGAGGCCGTCGACGTGCGCGACGCGCCCACGGTCATCCGGTTCCCGAAGGGGGCGGTGGCAGAGGACATCCCCGCGCTCGAGCGTCTGGCGGACGGCGTGGACGTGCTGGCCCGGGGCGACTCCTCGGACGTGCTGATCGTGGGCATCGGCCCGTTCGCGCGCCTGGGCCTGGACGTCGCGGAGCGGCTGCGCGCGCAGGGCATCGGGGCGACGGTCGTCGACCCGCGCTGGGTCGTCCCCGTGCCCGGATCGATCGTCGACCTGGCCGCGCGCCACCGGCTCGTCATCACGCTCGAGGACGGCATCCGCGTGGGCGGCATCGGCACCCGTGTCCGCCAGGTGCTGCGTGAGGCCGGCGTCGACACCGCGGTGGACGAGCTGGGCCTCCCGGACGAGTTCCTTGACCACGCGACGCGCGAGCAGATCCTGGAGGACGCGGGCCTCACGCCCGCCAAGATCGCGCAGGACGTCGTCGCCCAGGTGCTCGGCACGCGCGTGCCGATGGCCCGCCGCGACGAGGGCCGCGGCCTGCCCGCGATCACGGGCGAGTTCGACCTGCACGCGCCCGGCCGCTAGGCACATCGGCCCGCGCGACGGCGCGAGTGTTACGCCGTGTTGGGAAGTGTTACCCCGGGTTTAGCGAGAGCGGCGGGGTCGCGCGCGAATCCATAGTGTCGGGCGCATGCAGACCATACTCGTCCTCGCATTCGTCGGACTCGCCGCCCAGCTCGTCGACGGGTCGCTCGGGATGGCCTACGGCGTGACGTCCACGAGCCTGCTGCTCGCGGCGGGGGTCGCCCCCGCGGCGGCCAGCGCCTCGGTGCACCTCGCCGAGATCGGCACGACGCTCGCCTCGGGCCTGTCGCACTGGCGCTTCGGCAACGTCGACTGGCGCGTGGTCCTCAAGATCGGCATCCCCGGCGCGATCGGCGCGTTCGCCGGCGCGACGTTCCTGTCGGCGCTGTCGGCCGACGTCGCGGCTCCCTACGCGAGCGCGCTGCTTCTCGGCCTGGGCCTGTACATCCTCGTCCGCTTCACGGTGCGCGGCCTGCCCCAGCGCCGGACGGACCGCCGCCTGCCCCTGGCGTTCCTCGCCCCGCTCGGCCTGTTCGGAGGCTTCCTCGACGCGTCGGGCGGCGGCGGGTGGGGGCCCGTCGGGACGCCGGCGCTGCTGTCGAGCGGGCGCCTGGAGCCCCGCAAGGTGATCGGCACGATCGACGCCAGCGAGTTCCTCGTCGCGGTGGCCGCGTCGGTCGGCTTCCTCATCGGCCTGGGCGGCGCCGGCATCGACTTCACGTGGTTCCTCGCGCTGCTGCTCGGCGGCGTCGCGGCTGCGCCGATCGCGGCCTGGCTCGTGCGGCATCTCCCGGCCCGCATCCTCGGCTCCGCCGTGGGCGGCGTGATCGTCCTCACCAACCTGCGCACGATCCTCACCTCGCTTGAGGCGGACGGCGCGACGTTCGCGCTGTGGATCGCCGTCGCGGGCGTCCTGTGGGCCGCCGCGGTCGCGTGGTCGGTGCGCGCGCACCTGGCCGCCCGCGCCGCGGCACGCGCCGAGGCGGGGGCCGTCGCGGAGGAGATCGACGACCTCGACGACCGGGTGCTGGTCGCGGACTGACCATCCGCGCCGACCACGCACGGAAGGGCGGGACCGGATGATCCGGTCCCGCCCTTCCGTCGGTCTGTGGCGGCTGGTTCAGGCGTGTGCGTCGCCCTGCGGGGGCAGGGCCGCGATGATGGGGTGGTCCTTGGGGATCACGCCGACCTTGGCGGCGCCGCCGGGCGAGCCGATCTCGTCGAAGAACTCGACGTTCGCCTTGTAGTAGTCCTGCCACTCGTCGGGCAGGTCGTCCTCGTAGTAGATCGCCTCGACCGGGCACACCGGCTCGCACGCACCGCAGTCCACGCACTCGTCCGGGTGGATGTAGAGGCTGCGCTCACCCTCGTAGATGCAGTCGACCGGGC
>Ga0208492_1000912_pt1 | contig 21734 bp, 15 predicted proteins | sample Subbioar_CSW14AB_FD_184820 | JGI IMG/M metagenome (GOLD analysis project Ga0208492, IMG submission 184820) | Serpentinite rock and fluid subsurface biosphere microbial communities from McLaughlin Reserve, California, USA - CR12Mar_CSW14AB (SPAdes) | ecosystem: Environmental > Terrestrial > Deep... | reverse complement strand
GATGATCGGCACGCCCGCCGCTTCCGCCGTCTTTCGAAACTGAGCCCGCTTCGCCGAATCAAACTGGGTGATCAGCGGTGCCATGGTGAACGGGGCCACTTCAAGTCCGGTGTAACCGGCGGCAGCCGCCGCATCACAAGCCCGGGCATGGTCCCAGCCATCAAAGGTTTCATTGCAAATCGCGTAGCGAAACGGCATCGGAGCCTGACCAATCGAAGTGGAGTAAAGGGAGCAAAGGAAATCAAGGAAATCCTCAAGAGGAAGAGAATCTTAGCCGGCAACCCGGTTCAGACGATCTTGCCGATCAAGGAACCTTCAGGTTCGATCCACCACCCGCCCCACATTGACGGTTGAGACTGCCCCACCACTCGCCAGGGAGCCGCGGTTAATGTTCGGCGGCCGCGGCTCCCTTTTTCTTGCTGGAGGTCGATTCGCCCTTCTCGGGCTTGGTTTCCGGCTTGGGCTCCGGTTTGCTATCGTGCTTACTTTCGTGCTTGCTATCTAGGGTCGCGACCGGGGCGCCGCTTGCCAGGATGCCCTTCTTGGTGAGGATCTTCTTGCGGATTTCGGCGACGATCTTGGGATTGTCGCGCAGAAACTGCTTGGAATTCTCGCGGCCCTGGCCCAGGCGGGTATCGCCGTAATTGATCCAGGCGCCCGACTTGTCGATGATTTTTTCCTCAATGCCCAGATCGATCAGGTCGCCTTCGGTGCTAATGCCGCCATCGTGCATGAGATCGAGTTCGGCGACGCGGAAGGGAGGCGCGACCTTGTTTTTCACCACGCGCACGCGCACCCGGCTGCCAACCGTTTCTTCGCCTTCCTTGATGCCGGTGATCTTGCGGATGTCGAGGCGCACCGAGGCGTAAAACTTGAGGGCTAGGCCGCCCGCGGTCGTTTCGGGGTTGCCGAACATCACGCCGATTTTCTGGCGGATCTGGTTGATGAAAACCATCGTGGTTTTGGTGCGGCTGATCGTCGGGGTAAGGATGCGCATCGCCTGGCTCATGAGGCGGGCTTGCAGGCCCACATGGGAATCGCCGATTTCCCCCTCGACTTCGGACTTCGGCACCAAGGCGGCGACCGAGTCGATCACGATGATGTCGACGGCGTTCGATTTGATGAGCATTTCGGCGATTTTCAGCGCTTCTTCGGCGTTGGAAGGCTGGCTCACAAGCAAGGCTTCGAGGTCGACGCCGATTCGTTTCGCCCAGGTGGGGTCGAGCGCATGTTCGGCATCGATGAACGCGGCGACCCCGCCGGCTTTCTGTGCCTCGGCCACGGCGTGCAAGGTGACGGTCGTCTTGCCCGAGGCTTCCGGGCCAAAGATCTCAATGATGCGGCCGCGAGGTAGGCCCTTGCCGCCGAGCGCGATGTCCAAGCTCAGAGCGCCCGTCGAGATGCCCGCCAGGTCGGACGAGGAACTGTCGGAGCCCAACTGCATGATCGAACCCTTGCCAAATTGCTTTTCAATCTGGGACAGGGCACTTTTCAGTTCGCGATCCTGACTTTGGTCGGCCATGACAACCTCGGCGAGTTGGGAGGAAACAGACAAATATAGTGTACAGGCGTTATCCTACTCCACGATCGGACGAACTCAAGCGGTTTCGCTACCTTTTCCCTTTGGTAAATCCTGGTATAGATCCCTAGCCAGGTCTTTCGCCTGCTGATCGGTTTGAATCCGATGATCCAGCTGCGCGATGCGAAGCTCTCTCAAGATTTTGGCAAAAGCGGGGCCAGGGGCGATGCCAAGCGCCTTCAGGTCGTTTCCGTCGAGGAGCGGCGGCGGGTTGAAACCGCCGTCAGGCGGGTGGGCCAAGAGTTCCAGACAACGGCCGATGCCGCTAAGCGGTTCCGCGCGCGCGAGCGTTAACGCCGATTCGCGCGCCAAGAGGAGCTCATGATCGGGATGAGCAAGGATGGGAAAGAGGAGGCTATTGGGCAGCCGGTCGGCCCTCGGCAGGATCGCCTGATTCGTAAGCAGCCACTGGGTTTGTCCCGTTTCCGCACGGGACAGCCGTAAGGTTTCTCCCAGAGATTCAACCTGTGAGTTCTCCCGGGCCAGCAGCGACAAAACCAGCGGAAAGGAAGCGGAGTGCGGCAGATGAGAGATCGCCGTCCAAATGTCAGGCGACGGTTCGGCAAGAATGGGCAAGGTTTCGCGATAAAGGCCTGATTGGACGAGCAGGCGGAGCCCTTCGAGCCGGGTGGGATGAGAGAAAATGCGCCGCAGTTCATCGGCGATCCGTTCCGGCGATACCTGATGAATCGCGGACGCATTGTCCACGACCCCTTTCCAGGTCGCGTCCTCGATCGCGAATCCAAAGCGCGCGGCCATGCGCACCGCCCGCAATACCCGTAACTTGTCTTCGCGAATTCGTTCGGTGGGATCGCCAATGGCCCGCACGATGCGCAAGCGCAGATCTTCTTTTCCGCCGACAAAATCGATCACTTCTTGAGCGATGGGGTCAAAAAACATGCCGTTAATGGTGAAGTCGCGCCGCTTTGCATCCTCTTTGGCCGAGCCGAACTGAACTTCCGACGGGCGGCGGCCATCGAGGTAAGCGCCGTCGCTGCGGAAGGTGGCGACCTGAACATGGAACGCTCGGCCCAGGCGGCGAGGCCCGAGGATTTCGACCACTCCAAAGGCAGCGCCGACGGCGAGGCTTTTGCGAAAGAGTTTTTGCACCTGCTCCGGTGTTGCCGAAGTCGCGACATCGAAATCGGCGGGGGCGAGGCCGAGGATCTCGTCGCGCACGCAGCCCCCGGCGAACAGCGCCTCATGGCCATTCCTTTTGAGGGTTTTTACGATTTCCACGGCAAATGATCGTTCGTCGTCCATGATCGCTTGATTCTGGTGCCTAGAGGGTTGCGTGCGTGGAATGAGAAATAGAACCTAGCGAAAAATACTGAGTCGTCAATTTCAACCATTCAAAAAGCATCGCCTGACCCCAGCCGGGCACTTTCCACCAACCGCTTGGGCGATAGCCGTCCTGCACGACGCCAAAGACATGCATACGGTGCGCCTGGGCGCCGAGCGCCCTGCGAAAGACCATGGCCGTGCGGCGCGTATGCCAGGTGTGGGTGACGATGCCCACCGTCATTCCCGGATGTTCTTCGAGCCAGGTTTTTAAGAGCCGTGCCTCGTCGCGGGTGCTGTCGACCGCGCCGGGTAGAAATTCGGTCGATTCCTTCGGAATGCCCATTTCCTCCCAGACGCGCAAATAGCGCGTCGATTCATTGTCCGTCAGGCCTTCTCGTTCCTTGGTGCGATCGAGCGTCTGCGGCACGAGCAGTTTCGCCGCCAGGCCCTTGCGGTAGATGGCCCCGGCCGCGAACGGCCTCTGGTCGGCGCCGCCACCCAGGGCATAGATCGCGTCAACCTTGACCACCGGTTCGGAAACATCGAGCCAGACGGGCGATTGCAGAAATCCCCAGATGGCCGTTGCCACGAGGACCATTGCGAAGACCCAGAAAGCCCGCCACAGTTTCCACCGAGGTCGTTGACGCCATTTTGAAAAGAGTTTCATGGCAGCGCATCCTCATAGGCTTGAGGATCCCAGTCCGGGCCGGGCAATTCCCCATCCCCGAAGATCAGGTCGAACAACACCCGGGTCGCGCCGTCGAAAAAGGCGCTTTGACCTTCCTTGGTGCGGTACCAGTTGGAGTCGTCGAATTCGGGAGAATCGATCGGGCAGAAGAAAATCCGCTTCCGATGTTCCTGGGTCAAGTGCCTCGATAAAACCCGCAAATAGAATCGGCCGCTCATTCGCCCATGAACAATCACCAGAGATTTCTCCGGATTTTCATCCAGCCATTTTTCAAAGTGAGGAATGAACTGGTATAAATATCGATTTTCTTGGCCATCCCATATTTTCGCTTTTTCCAATCCACGCAATTTTAGTTGTTCAATCTCAACCTGGCCCGGCGGCTTTTCCAGGCCCATTTTCATCAGCCGGCTCAACTTGTTGCGCAGATAGATGACTTCTCTATCCTTTCCGGCCCACGCTGCCACCTGATCGAAATTGCGGGCGCATGCGGGAAAATCCAGGAGAACGAAGCCGTAATCCCCCTTGGGAAACGGATCGGATGGTTGCAAAAAATGACCGACCGCCCGCAATAGCGGTGCATGAAAAAGGCCGCCAAGGCCAAAGAGCGCGATCGCCGCCAAAATCAGGCCCCGCCGCCACAACGACTTGGCCGGTCGCGCCGCAATGCGTTGCGCACTTGTCGCGGTAAAGGAAGCGGCCGATACCGATTCCGGGCCCGTTGGCCCTCCTTGAGCAAACGGGGCCGGTTCCGGCCTTTCTTCCCGAATCCTCTTTTTAAAGAACATCATAGCTCGAGATTTTTTTGGCCAGTTCCCAAAACGAAGACGCCTGCACCTGCGGTGCCATTGCATTCGCGGGAAGGGCCTCGGCTGAGAGCCAACCGGTACGGCAACCCGCGGCAACGCCTGCTTCGACATCGGACCAGCGGTCGCCCACCATCCAGCTTGTGCCCAGGTTCAATTTATGTTCTTCAGCCAGACGCAGCAGCATTCCCGGGTGCGGCTTGCGACACGAGCATTCGATGCCGTAAACCGCGTCGCCCCCGCCAGGATAGTGGGGGCACCAGGCGACGGCTTGCAGGTTCAGCCCGCTTTCGCGAAACATGCGCTTCAGTTCGGCTTCCATGGGCGCCAGGCATTCGAAGGCAAAGTAACCCCGCCCCACGCCCGATTGATTGGAAACGACAAAGAGCGAATAGCCAGCCTGTGCCAGGTGCGCGAGACCCAAGGCGACGCCTTCGGCAAATCGAAACTTCTCCGGATCGCTGTTGTAGGGAATGTCCTCCATGAGAGTGCCATCCTTGTCGAGGAAAATCGCCTTGCGGCCCAGAGACTTGCTATGCGGATTCATGCCGGCATCCCCATCGCCATTTCCCCCTGCCGTGCCAAATGTTCGGCAATCGCCAGGCAGCAGGTCGCTCCCGGGCTCGGCGCATTGAGAACATGCACCTGCCCTTTACGCGTCAGCAGGTCGAAATCCTGAATGAGGCTGCCATCGGGCCGCATCGCCTGCGCGCGGATGCCTGCAATACCCGGCATCAGGTCGCGCGCTTCGATGCCTGGCACCAGCCGGCAAAGCTCTCGGGCAAACCAGCGCCGCGATAAGGACAGGCCCAGTTCGTGAAGGCTGACCGCGGGATAGCGCCCCATGAATCGCCAAAGTCCGGGAAAGGTAAGCGACTCCGCCAAATCGCCCAGGCGGATATCGAACATGCGGTAGCTTTCGCGACCCAGGGCGAGAAAAGCGTTGGGGCCGACCTCGATCCCGCCATGAATCATCCGCGTCAAATGGACTCCCAAAAAGGGCAAGTCGGGGTTGGGTACGGGATAAATCAGGTTGCGCACGCGGTTGTGCCAGCGCGGGTGAAGTTTGAAGTATTGCCCTCGAAAGGGGACGATCTTCGATTGCGGCGCGAAGCCGCACAGGCGCGCGATCCGGTCGCAGTGCAATCCGCCGGCATTGACGACAAGGTCAACGACCAGCGCGTGGCGTTCACGACCCGGATCGGTCTTCGATGCCGGCGCCCCAAGTCCGACACGCCACCCGCCGCCTTGTGCAATCACCGAGGTCGGGCGGCTTGCAAGCAGAATGTTGCCCGCGTGGTCGCGAATATCCTCGGCAAGCGCACGCGCCACGGCCGGGTAGTCGACAATGCCCTCCTCTGGAACGCGAAGAGCCTCCTGGCAGCGGATGGCCGGTTCGATCTGCCGCGCCTGAGCCGCGCTCAGCCGCTGAAGTCCTTCCAGACCGTTGGCGATCCCTCTTTGGTGGAGTGCCTCAAGGCGCGGCGTTTCCACGACGTCCGCCGCAACGACGAGTTTACCGCAGATTTCGTGCGGAATTTTCTTCTGGGCGCAGTAGGCGGTCATGGAACGGATCCCCTGCACCGCCAATTGCGCCTTGAGCGATCCGGGTTGGTAGTAAAGGCCGCAGTGCAGCACACCGGAATTGTGGGAGCTTTGATGAGCCGCCACCCGGCTTTGTTTTTCAATGACCCAGACTTTCCAACCGCGCAGAGCCAGTGCGAGGGCGCTCGCCAGCCCCACCAATCCCCCTCCCACCACCGCCGCGGACTTCATACTTCCCATGCCTCTCATGTTTCCCATTTCACTCAAGCACCCGATTCCAGCAGCGATGACCTCGCGCCAGCCTTCCCCCGGTTTTTTGTAATTCTTGCAGCATTTTTTGCAAAAACGGAAAAGCTGCGGAGTCTGGGAAATATTGGACTTTTTTTTGTTTTCCGCGCTTGGCTATACGGATCGAACTCGCGGGGAAATGTCGCCATGGATGGCGGCTTTCTCCTGAAGGCCCCTTTGGAAAGTGCAAGATGCCCTTTTCCAGATCGGTGCGGGAACCAGGGGAGGCAAGGATGCCTCGGAACCAAGGGATTTCGCGCAAACTGCTTTTGGCCATGTTGCCTTCTTTTCTATTCATCGCGGCGGCTCCGCCGCGATTAGGCGCTGGCTGAAGTCCAGTTACCGGATGTCCCACTCCGGCCCCGGGCAGTTTGCCCGGGTTCCAACCTGGCTCCTCTTTTTATCCGGGTGTTCCCCAGGGTTACCCCCAAGGTGCTCCCCAGGGATTGCCTCAAGGGTTTGCACAAGGCGCGCCCCAGGGTTACCCGCAGGTCTTCCCGCAGGGGATGCCCCAGGGCTATCCGCCTATGCAGAATATGCAGAACATTCAGAACACGCAAAATGGCTACGGATCCAATCCCGTGAGCGGCGGCGGCGGCAATGCATCGACCCGCTCCATCTTGGGCGCCGGCCCCGGACCCGAGTTCCGCGCACCGGGGGCACCGACCCAGCCGGGCGCAAACTATACGGCACCGCCGGCGATGGTGACCGCCACGATGGCGGCCCAGATGCCCGCCGCGAATCCGACACGAGTGCCTCTGGGTGGCGGCAATATCAATCGACCGATCAATCCACCCGCTTACCGCGGCGATCTGGGCGCTACCGCTCAAAACCCAGTTGCGGGACCAACGCCTTTGGTTCACGGCCCGGCCGCGGCTCGCAGCCCGATCCAAATGCCCGGCCCCGAAGCGTTTGGGCTCGCGCACAGAAAAGACGAAATGCAGGAAGTCGACTGGACCACGGTGCGCCGGCAAATGCGGGACCTCGGGGTCAAATCGTTCCAGCAAGACGATTTACCCGGCGGCAAAAGCCGGCTAACATGCCAGCTGCAACTGGCCAACGGCACCACGACGGTCGTGGAAGGCCTGGGAACGAGCGAAAAGGAAGCCGTCGAGAACTGCCTGAACAAGATCCGGCAGGCTCGACCCCGCAACTGATCTCGGGACCGATTTTTGGAATCAGTCAGCGAGATTGGCCCCCGGGAAAGGCTCTCGGGACACTCGAAAAATGACGGGAAAAGTAAGCAAAAATCAGTTAACCGGAACCCCTCGATTGGTTTGAGCTTAGGCGAATCGTGATCGTTTTTTTTAACGGTCGAGGAAATCCCAGGTTGCCGCCGCCAGCCAGGAGCGTTAGCTTGGGTGAAGGTGGGAGCCAGTGGAGACAAATGGGGCTCTGTGGGTGGCTTCCAGGGAAAAAAATGGGTTGAACCAGGTCCGGTTGGGAACTTCTTGCGATGCTCCTGACCGGAACGCACGAGCGGGTCCTTGACGAGAAGAAGCGGCTGACGCTGCCCAAACGAGTCCGGGACCAACTGGGGGACCCTGAAATTCTTTTTGTGACTCCAGGGCCTGATGAATGCCTGTGGATTTACACCAAAGAGGGCTTGGAAGAACTGGCGGCGCGAGTCGACGCGGCGCCGGCCGCGGACGCGGAAGCGCGAGTCTTCAGGCGGCTTTATTTTGCTCAAACCGAACAGGTCGATGTCGACCGTGCCGGCCGGGTTCTGGTCCCGGAGCGGCTTGGGCAGTTTGCTCATTTGAGCCACGATGTGGTCCTTTTGGGGGTTCGCAATCATCTGGAACTGTGGGATGCGGGGCGCTGGAAGCAATACCTCGCACAACATTCACCCCGGTTCGATGCCGTGGCAGAAGGAGCCATGGCGGGCCCCAAGGATGGGGCCTGATTGGGGCAGGGAGGCCCCCAATATTTCAGGTTTCACTCCGTTTTCCTCACCTTCGTCCCACTCATTCGCGTGGGAACAAGTGGGGAAGCGAGAGATGAAACCTGACTACCGACGGCGTCGTGCGGCTTAGGGTTGGTTGAGTGACCTCCTCAAGGTCATTTGTCCTCCACGCAAGGAAGCGTCGGATCCCATGGATGGGTAGGAGGAGCCACCATTGCCCGTGACGGCTTTGCCCCTCCTGGCTTTCCCGGAAGCCAGGAGGGCTTTTTTTTTGTCGATTGCGCCACTTAACATGAGCTTTCAACTATAGGGTACCAGTTCCAAAGATCGCTCCGAGTTGGGCTTCCGAAAACTCCGGGCACCAAGGGCCGCCGCGCCGGATCGAGTCAACGAGTCGGTCTTGGCGCGGATAAAATGGAATGTGTGCAATCCATCAGCGCACGAATGACTTTCGAGGTTGCTAGAAACGAATGACGACCGAGGTTCCTGGTACCGCGCTGGCCTCCCTGCAATCCCCTCATTCCGAGGGGATGGTTCACGTTTCCGTGCTTCCGGCCGAAGTCCTCGAATACCTGGCGCCCCAACCGGGTGCGACCCTGGTCGACGCGACCCTGGGCGCTGGCGGGCATTCCCGAATGCTCGCCCAGGCGGTGGGAAAAGAGGGCCGGGTGTTCTCGCTCGATCATGATCTCAAGATGATCGAGCGGACCCGGCCAAGTTTCTCTTCCTTGCCTGGCCTCAACATCGAGGCGATCCATGCCCGCTTCGACCTTCTGCCTGAAATCCTCGCCTCAAGGAATATCGGTCCCGTCGATGGCATCCTTGCCGACCTGGGGATCTGTTCGGATCAACTCGACCACGGGGAGCGGGGCTTCAGCTTCAACCAGTCCGGCCCGCTGGATATGCGAATGGATCAAAGCCGGGGGCAAACCGCGGCCGACATGGTCAATCAGCTTTCCGAATACGACCTTGCCAACCTGATTTTCAAGTACGGCGAGGAGCGCTTTAGCCGCCGCATCGCGCGCTATATTGTGCAGCGGCGCACCGAGGCACCCTTTCAGATGAGCGCCGACCTGGCCCAGGTGGTGCGCCGCGCCATTCCCAGGAGAGATCCGGGAGGTATCGATCCGGCGACCCGTACCTTTCAGGCGCTGCGCATCGCGGTCAACGACGAGCTCGCGGTGCTTGAGCGCTTTTTGTCGCGGCTGGAACTCTGCCTCAAACCCGGTGGCAGGGCCGTGATCATCAGTTTTCATTCGCTGGAAGACCGGCTTGTGAAAACGGCCTTTCGACAGGCGGAAAAATGGGAAATCCTCACGAAGAAACCGGTCATGGCCGGCGAGGCGGAAACCCAGGCTAACCCGAGGTCGCGCAGCGCCCGACTGCGCGCCGCTCGGACCATCGATCCTTCTGCGCCCGAAATCAAGAAGAAAGGGAAATACCGATGAAACTGAGCACGGAAGCCAAAGCCGGAGTCATGGTCGCCGTTTCCTTCCTGGGACTGGGCGGAGTGCTTGTCGGGAAGAAATATCTCGACCCCGACAACCCCATCACGGCCCTTGCCAGTGAAAACACGGATCCATCCGCCAAGGAACCCGGTAAGGAAAATGAGGGCGACTCCAAGAAAGGGGAGAAACCAGATCCCCAAAAGGAGCAGGCCAATCCCGCCAAGAAGGAGAATGGCAACATCATCCTCGCCAAGAATGAAGGCCAGGTTCCCGCATTCTCCCCGACAGCAGATACGACAGGCAAAACGGGTGCATCCGATTTGTCCGGCAAGACGAATACCCCGGACGCGCCATTCAATCCTTTTCCGACGGCACTTGAACAAAACAATGGCCTTCCGGGTGGAGCAGGCGCAGCCAAGGATAAAGACAAAGGCAACGTGAATACCGGTAGCTCCGCGGCAGCATTGCCCATGGGAGCCGGCAGCGGTCCCAAGAAAGACGAACTCGCGCCGTTTCCGTTTCCGGTCGGCGCGAACTCCAACACAGAAAAAAAATCGACCGCCGGAGCGCTCCCGTCAGCCGGAACCGCTGGTTCGGGGTCGGGGAATAACCCGTTCCCCGCGAATTCGTCGCTGGCTCAAGGAGGCGGTGGAGCTCTTGGTTCACCTCCCGCGCCCGCGCCTCTTCCGTCAAACAGCGTCCTCCCCACCCTTGGCAATGAAGGTTCCGCCAAGGGTAACGATCTGAACAAAAACGGTCTGAAGACCAGCTCGAACGCGGCGAACGAGAACAAATTGGAAGGGGGACTGCCCAACAAAAAACCGGATTTTCCGTTTTCGCCCAGTCCGGCCCTCGCGACAGGAGTGGGCGCCGGAGTCGGCGCGGGTCTTGGCGCCGCCGCCAGCGGAGCGGGCCTCTCGGGAGGATCCGGCGGTTCGGGAATGGGAGGCGGTTTCGCCGGCGGGGGGCGTAACGGGTCACCCGATCCGCTTCCCGCGCCCAACTTTTCCGGCGGCTCCCCAAGCGCTGCGATTCCCGCGCTGGAAAAATCGGGACTCGGAGGCAATGGCGCCACAGGAAGGAACCCTGGCGAGTTATTGCCCGGTGGCAACTCCCCTCCCTTGTCAGGAAATGACACGAACGCCGCGTTTCGCAATCTTGGCAATCCGCGAAACGAGATGCCGAGCGGATTTCGGCCCTCCGCGGGCTCAACCGCGGGAGGCTCGGCATTGGGCGGCTCGCCCGCGGACAATTCCCTTTCGGGCCGGTCAGGCAGCGGCAACCTGGGAGCGAGTCCGCAAGGAGGAAATGGTTATCCCAACAGAGAATTAGGATCCGCTGGCAATGAACCCGGCTTGGGCAGTTTTTCCGGCGGCGGCGCCACCGGCAGCTCAAGAGGCGCCGGGAATTTCGGAGGTATGAACGATTCCAACCTCGGCAGGCCGGTGCAGCCTTCAACGAAGCCGACGGTCACGACCTTCTCGGCGCTTACGGGGCCAGCCAAGCGAACCGAATTTGTACCGCTTGAGGAAAACCCCGAGCCGCCTTTGGGCCGGCCTGCGGCCATGACCAAGGAGACGACCAGTCCGTTCCCCGCCGGTTCCGGTCAGAATTTCCCGGGTGGTCCCGAGACCAAATCGCCGGCGCCGGCAGCGTTCCCGCTGGGTCAAGGCCCTGGAAGGGAGCCCTTGCCTGCAAATAGCGGTTCTCCCACCAGCAGTCCCGGTTCGGGGCCTGCCCTGCCTCCCTTGGGCCGGTCCGACCCCTTCCCGCCCAATTCCAGTTTCACCGCCGGAAGCAATTCTGGCGTCAGCCCCATGTCGGCGGGTGCAAGACCCGAGTCCTTTCCGCTGGGAATGCCGCCGGCCAATCCCAACGGTCCCGTGTTAAAAATGCCGGTCGACGACAAAGACAAATTGGGATCCGGCGTGCAACCGGCCGGTTTTCAATATTCCGCCGGGGGTGCTCAACCAGGGGGAATGCCCAACAACCCTGCCATGCCAGGCGGCGCCAATTTAGGCGGCGGCTCGCCCAGCACACCCTTCAACATCCCCGGGGGCAATCCGGCCAATAGCAATCAGCCCAGCCCAGGAGCATTCGCCGCCCCCGGCGGCCGGCCCACGGCACCGGGCGCATTTCCCGGTTCAGGCGCTTCCCCCGCTCCGAGCGCTTTTCCTGGTTCGGTGCCCCCTCCCGCTCCCGCGGCCTTTTCCGGCGGCGGTTCCGCATTGCCAGGCGCGGGGATAGGCGCCGGACTTGGCGCAACCCCGGCGTCAGGTTTGAACCCGCAGAATGCGCCCAAGGTCAGTGCCTGGTCGGAAAGAGTTTACTCAAGCGCAGCGGGCGATACCTGGGATTCCATCGCCCAAAAAGAGTACCAGCGCAAGGAAATGGGAAGGTTGCTCCAGGCTTACAACGACATTCATCCCCGAGCCGAAGCGCTGCCCAAATCCGGCGCCTTGCCCCCACGAACCGAGGTATTCCTTCCGCCGGCGGAGGAATTGATCAAGCGGGGAACGGGCGAAGTGCCGATGAACGTGTTTCCGCCCAACCGGCCTTGACCGCTTGCATGCGCCAGAGCTCTTCTCGACGCATGCACTCGCCTTTGGGGGACGACACCGGGGCAGATCAGTTGACCGTCACGCCGAGCGGTTTCGCAAGCGCCTTCAATTGTTCGACCAACTTCGCGAAGGTCGGAAAATCAATCGTTTGCAATCCGTCGGAAAGCGCCCGATCGGGGTCGGGGTGAACTTCAATGAGCACCCCGTGGCTGCCGCAGGCAAGGCTTGCCAGCGCCATCGGCGGTACATGAGCCCGTTTGCCGGTGCCGTGGCTCGGATCGATCAAGACCGGCAAATGCGAAGCCGTTTTCAACGGGGGAACCACGGACAGGTCCAGCGTGTTGCGGCTGTGGTCGTTGAAGGTTCTGACCCCCCGCTCGCACAAGAGCACCTGGCTGTTACCGCCCGCCATGATGTATTCCGCCGCCATGAGCCATTCTTCCAGCGTCGAAGCCATGCCGCGCTTAAGAAGTATGGGCTTGCGCAACTTTCCCACGCGGCGCAAAAGCGGGTAATTCTGCATGTTGCGCGTGCCGATCTGCACGATGTCGGCGGAGTCGCCGACCGCTTCGACTTCGTCGGTTTCCATCACCTCGGTCACAATGCCGATGCCGGTCTTCGCCCGCGCCCTTTCCAGGATTTTCAGGCCCTCGCGACCCAATCCCTGAAAGGCATAAGGGCTGGTGCGTGGTTTGAACGCTCCCGCCCTCATCAGACCGACACCGATTCCCTTGAGGAACTCGGCGGTGCGCAGCATCAACGATTCGTCTTCGACCGAGCAGGGGCCGGCGATCACTCCGAAATGGCTGCCTCCCATGTGCACGCCGGCGACTTCCACGACGGTGTTGTCCTGTTGGAAATCGCGGCCGGCCAGCTTGTAGGGTTTGGTCACGCGAATCAGTTCAAGCACGCCGGGCAACCCGCCCAAACGGTCGGGCTGGACGCTCTGAAGGTTTCCGGTGATGCCAATCGCGGTGCGGGTCGAACCGGGAAGCGGGTGTGCTTGCAATCCCATCGCTTCGATCGTGGCGACCACTTTGTCCATCTGATCGGTGGTGGCGCCCCGGTGCATGACAACTAACATAAAATCCCGGCCCCACAGGACCGTCCCTTTGCTTTTTTGCCAAAGGGCTATCCTACGGACTCCTCCCTGCCGGTAATCGGCGGCTCGATCACCGCGGCGCTGCCGCCTGAGGAGGGTCGTGGCGGCGCGTAACGCCATGTGTAAAACCGTTCATGGCAATTGCCGCAGCGGCGCGGAAATCCGGCGAAGAAGAAGAACAGATCGGAAAATCGATACTTTGACTGGTAGATGTCCCACCCGCGGCAGCCTGGACATTGAAACTTGGCCATAATTCACCGGACTCCATCCCCCCGAGATGCCTCGAAGGAACTTGAGACGAAAAAGCAATGCAACCGTGGGAGAATGCCGCTTACTTGCGGCAGCCTATAAATCGGACGCCATCTGTTTACCGGACGCAAGCGGGGAGGGTGCAAAAGGATGCACGCCCTGCGGCCGATGGTTCGAGTCAACTTAATCGGGTCGTCTCTCGCGGCCAATATCAATCAGATTTTATTTCTTAATTATGCGAAAACTTCATCCTTTCCCTTCAGGTCATCCATGACGGTTCCTCCTTCGCCCCAGGCAGCACGCCTCTATCTGATCATTGCCGCCTGCCTGTGGAGCTTTGGCGGCGCATTCACGAAAATCCTCAGTAGCGAGGAATCGCTCTTCAACTGGACCGGCCTGGCCAGTCCGCGCATCGATCCCTTACACATTGCCATTGGCCGCACGGCCGCCTGCGCGTTGTTTCTCTCGCTTTTTTTGAGAAGGCCATCCCTGACTTTTCACTGGGCGATGATCCCGACGGCGCTTGCTTTCGCCCTGATGAACGGAACCTATGTCACCGCCATGGTCTGGGGGTCGGCGGCCCATGCCGTGCTCCTGCAATACACCGCCCCGTTTTGGCTCGTGGCCGGTTCCTGGTGGCTCTTTGGCGATCACCCCAAAGGACGTGAGGTGGCCTGCCTTCTTGTGGGAGTGGCCGGCGTGGCGATCATTGTCCTGGGTCCGGCCGACTGGGAGTCGCCAAGCAAGTGGGAGGCGAATCTGCTGGCGCTGGCGAGCGGCTTTTTCTTCGCGGGGGTGCTTTTGGGCCTGCGTTATTTGAACCGCATCCCACCCTTGCTTTTGACCTGTTTCAACATGGGCCTGGGCACCTTGCTCCTTTTGCCCCTGGCCTGGTCACTTTCCTTTCCTTCCTTGGCGCAGACGATTTACCTGATCTTTTTTGGCATTTTTCAACTCGGCCTGCCCTACATCCTGATGGCCCATGGCCTCAAGACGATCAAGCCGACCGAAGCCGGATTGATCGCGCTCTTGGAGCCCTTGCTCAATCCCATTTGGGCCTGGATGGTCTGCCCGGCGACCGAATCGGTGGATGGCTACACCGCCCTCGGCGGAGCCGTCATCCTTGGGTCCCTGGCGTTTCGCTACCTTCCGTCGTTTCGCAAGGGTCCCACTAGCGCAGAGCCGACTGCGCCGCATCCCATTCCCAGCGAGAGTCGAAATAGCCCGCAGCCATGATGCCGGGCTGCCCTTCCTTGAGCAGGGCCGGTTCCATGATCAGAAAATCGGGAAAACAACTACCAGAAACCCAAAGCGACAGGCGCTCCAGCAGTTTCATCCCCTTGGGGCCGCTGGCGGCCATCAACACGATTTGACCGTCCGGTTCTCCCTTTTTGGGACGGACGATGACGGCACCAAGGTTTTCGCCTTCGAAACGCTTGCCCATGGGCAGATCGATATGGCCATGGCTGACCTCGATCGGGCCTGGTTCGGCCAGGGCCTTCCAGCTCTTGTGGTTGTCGCGATTGCCGACAAGAACCAGATTTCTGCCCCGGAAACGGTCGGGATTTTTTTCAAATTCCAGATCCGTAATGACTTCGATCGCGCCGTTGCCCCGGTAATAAAAAGTCTCTTGATCGTAGCGGGCCTTATCGAGATTGGCCTTGGTTTCTTCAGGTGTTCCTGAAGTCCCGACGACGATTGCAAAACGCCTGGAAAGTCCTTGCTTGATCGGGCCGGCCGCTTCCGGCGTTTTGATTCCCGCCGGTCCGCCATTTTCGACAACCTTCCATTGCTTGTCGCGATATTCCAGGTCGAGCGCGCCTTGCGGGTTCCACCGTTCGGTCTCTCCTTCCTGGCCGTCGATCATCCAGCGAATCTTGGCGTCGGTGGGCCAGCCCAGGGCGAACAGGCGCAGGCGATCGACATTTCTGGTCGTGCCGGAAATGGAGCCGCGAATCAGATCGCGTTTGAGTTTGACCTCGGACAGTTCCCCCCATTCCTTTTGGCCGCGGATTTCCAGCCAGGCCATTTTCGAAGAGATCGCGGGATGAAATGTTTTGTACTCGATCTCCGAGGCGGTGCCTGGATCGGGTCGATTGCGGTCCTGTAAGAACCGCATGAGCGCGGGCCAATCGACGCATTCGTTACCCCACCAGTGCCCTGCCCCCTTCTTTTCAAAGTAGGTCAAATCGGGGTGAAACGAGGCCAGTTGCAGGCGCATCGAGCGGGCTTGATTGACCGGAACATTGTCGTCGGCGTCGCCATGAAGAATGAAGACGCCTCGGGTCGTCAGATTACCGATCAATCCCACCGTGTCGCTGGGATTGGTGGCCCGGGCCAGCATGCGGCCGATGGCCGTTTTGGCCTCCGGTTTACGGGCACCGGCATAACTGAACATGCTGACCCAGCCCGCGGACGGGGCGATCGCGGCAAAACGGTCGGGATAGGTGACTCCCAGATGCCAGGTGCCGTGGCCCCCCATCGAATGACCGGTGAGCCAGGTTTTGGCTGGATCGGTGTCATAGGCCTTTTGGGCCATATCCAAGACCTCGAGAGCATCCAAGCGGCCCCAATCTTCCCAGTCGAAGCCGTAGGATCTGCGATTGGTGGGGGCAACGACATGAGCCCAGGTTTTGGGAGCATAGCAGGCGGCCTGGCCAATGGCTTCGACCGAAGCACCATGGAGCGACAAAATCAGACCCGGTTTCTGTTGAGTCGATTCCTTGGAAACAGGCACTTTGGATTCGGGCCCCTTCGCGGCGGGCACCAGGCCATAGTATTGCACGCTGCCGTCAATCCTGCTGACAAAGGTGACTTTGCGGGTGGCGGTCTCTTCCTTGACGGCCAATGCAAACGTTTGGGCAGCACTCACCGTGCTCCCCAACTGCGCGGAAACATGAAGCTGGACCTCCTGCGAATCGAAGGGCCCGGTCTCGAATTCCAAGGGAGCTTTGAAAATCCCCAGAGGCAAGATGGTAGGGCAGGAGCTCACGGTTTCCTTGCCGCCGATCCTGGCCTTGAGCGACAGGCCGGAAAGCGGCTTGTCCGTGGCATTGCGCACAACGACCGCTCCCCATGACTTGAGCGGCTTTTTCGCAACCAGGTCAGGCAAGGTTGCGTCGTCGGCACTGAGCTCGATGGCTCCCTTCGGTTTGCGCAGCGTTGCACTGATCGCGCCGCGCCCGCCGAAAAAGAGAAACTCATTGCTTCCCTTGCGGATGGCGACCGGCAGCGCCAGAAATCCATAGCCATAGGGGTCTCCCGGCCGGGGTGAGCCGTTGACATAGACCATGCCGTGGCCGCGGGCTTCCAGGATCATCGTTTCGGCCTGGGAGCTCTCGAAGGTCCAAAGGGCGTATCCCCCCGCAAGGCCAGGGTGGCGGATCGAACCGTCTTCCGCTGCGCTGACCAGCTCCCATTTCTTTTTTTCGTCTCCTTCCAGGGAATCTCCCTTTTTGGGCGTCTTCCAGGCCCCAAGCAGAAGCTGCCTTTCCAGCAGGTCGGTGCGAATGGGGGTCCTGCCGCCCCGCGCCGCGGCAGGCATCACGAGCCATTCGGTAGGCTTCGCTCGAATCGGGCCTGGCTCCGTTGCGCCTTGCTGACCCGGAACCATCCAACTCGGTAAGGAAGGCGAAATCGGGAAAACGGAACCGGGGAATCCCATCAGCAGTGAACACAAAATCGAGGGAACCAGACCCGGCATAACCAGACTCCATGACGATTGGATTTGGTTTAGGCAATCGACCGGTTGAAGAAAGAATGGCAGAAAAATGTTAAACTGGGAAGCCTGGACCGAGTTTTCCCGTCTTTCCTAACCTCCCGATCGAACCACGGAGGGGGATTTTGACAAAAGAATAGGGCCGGTTGTGCCGATCAAATCAAGGGAAGCATCGTGGATGCTTTGAATTCGAAAGCATTTCAGGCAGCTTTCGATCTGGGACGGTTCCGAGGGAGAAGGAACCGCACCGTTGGGGAGCCTGAGGATGTTTGGACAAGCCTTTAGGGGGGAACCATGAGGCGATTGACCGGTTCCATGCTGATGGTGGCCGCCCTGAGCGGCTGTGTATCGACCGAAGGTGGTGGCGGCGGCCGCTACATGAGCCGGATCGACAGCAACAGTTCGATGATCGAAGGAGCGAGCAACCGCGCCTATACGGTCCCGACCGTTCCTGGTTTCCAGGGGCCCAACGGGGCTCCCATTGCGATGGCCGCGCCTTACAATTCGACGCCTCCGGGAGGCGAAGCGGCAGCGAGGGCCATGCTTGCATCGAGCCAACCGCTTGATATCTTGCAGCAGACGAAATATTCCGAAGGCTCGACCGCGGGGGTCATGCCCAATGGGGCCATGCGCCCTGGCAACCTGCTCGCGCCTCCGGGAGTTCCGGGCGTTCCCGGCATGCCGGGCATGGCGCCTCCCCCCTCCGCGTTCGTCGGCGGACCGGGCGGCCGGCCCAATCCGATTCAACGGGTCAACTACGGGGTGCATCCGACCAATCCCGGCGCGGGGGGTTATAACTATCCTCCCGGCGTGGTGGCAGCCGCCGGCAACCCCGGCATGATGATGCCGCCCCAGTCGGCTGGCCGCACTCAGATCCTTTTCAGCGATCCAGCCGGCATGAAAGTCGCCTGGTTTGCGGCGGGAGCGGACGGCAACCCGAGCTTCGCGGCTCAGGCGCTCGATCTTCCCGGCCGCTACAACTTCCTGGCGGGAGCGATTTATCGGCTGAAGCTCAGTTCGATTCCCAATCGTCCTGAAGTCAACCTTTACCCGACTCTCGAAGTGCTGCCGGCAACTCCGAAGACCGCGGCCTTCCTGGCTCATAGCGCGGTGCCGGTCGCCTTCACCGAAGAAGACTTCCAGCAGATTGCCGCCGGCCACTACGTGGTCAAGGTCATCTACTTGCCCGATCCGCAATATCAGGATCTGGCCGGACCGGGCGGTCCCGACGAAATCGTCTCCTCGCGACTGGAACCCGGCGTCGACCCGATCGCCGAAGCGACCAAGCGGGGCAGCATCCTCGTCGTCGTTCGCTTGGGTAAGATCGACCTGGAACTGCCGACCTCTCCAGGGATGGACGCACCTCCTCCGGGAATGGGCGGACCTCCCGGCGGCTTGCCTCCTGGCGCCATGGGCGGTATGCCCGGCATGCCTCCGGGCATGGGCGGCATGCCCGGAATGCCTCCCGGCATGGGCGGCATGCCTGGAATGGGCGGTCCTGGCGGCCAGCCTCTGCCTGGCCTCCCCGGCGGTCCCCGTCCGATGATGTCCGGTGCGCCGAGCAATCTACCTCCCGGCGTCGTGATGCCTCCGAACGGTGCACCCCGTGCCCTTCCCGGCGGCCTCCCTTCAGGCAACCCTGGAGCCAGCCCGCTGCCCGCCCTGAACGGCAGCCCCGCCTCGGTTCCCACCGGCCCGATCTCTCAGACCGGCGCCACGCAAACCGACCGGGCCGACATTCAAAAGCTGGTCAACATGGCCGGCCAGCGAAGTGGCCGCTAACCCTCAGGAACGCACTTTTGGCCCGGGTCGACGACTCGGGCCAAAGAGCAAGGATCAGGAGGCTCCGGAACTCCGGCATCGAGTCGGCGGCCGGATCCTCCTTTTTCTTTTCGCAAGCAACCGTTTCCGCATCTTGCCGTTCGAAGTTGATTGATTGGTTGTTAGGTCGTCGGATCTGAAGCCAGGCGGAGCCCAGCAAATGAACCAGACTGCAAATTCCAAGATCCTCAATCTCTTGTATCTGGCCGCCAAGTCCTCGTTCGCTTCTGCTTGCATGACGATCGGGTTGGCCGGGCTGCCTACTGCCGCCATGGCCTTTCAAGAAGGCCCCATGGTCATCCGCGTGCCGATCGGCCATGCCCCGCTGCTCGGCGTGCATCTCGAACTCCCCCCCGGAACACACGCCGTTTGGCCAACGCGCACAACGCTTGCCGAACGTCCGACTCTCGTCCGGCTGGAACCGAAAGCAAAAATCCTGTTGCGCCCAGGCTACGCCCACACCTTTGCCATCGTCTCCAATGACAGCGGCCAGCGTCACTGTGCCACGGTGGAAGTGATCGAATCGCTACGCTTGCCGCCTGTGACGCGCATCGAAGACCACACGGCCCCCTTGATCGTCCACCCCGAAGAACTGGGCATCGATTCGAGGCCGCGGCTGATCACCAAGGCGATCGCCGTCCTTCATAACCCCGCCGAAGACGAAGTTTCCAGGCTCGAAGGCAGCCAGCCGGAAATCCTCGTGGCCGCCAACCTGAACGTCGCCAAGGAAGCGTGCAAGCGCGGCAGGCTGATCGCGGTCTTCCGCCTGGGCAGCCGTTCTTTCTCCGATTACGAACTGATGACCACCGCGATTCCGGGAACCGCGCTGTTACCCGGCCAAAAGGTGATCGGCCCCCCGGCAATCCCTCCCTATCTTGTCTCGCCGCAATCGTGCGCCGCCGACGGCGACCCCGTGACCAAGGATGTCGCCGAAGAGATCATTCGCGACGGCGGCGACCGGGGCCTGCGCGCGGGAATCGACAATCAGGGCCGGCTTTTCGGGGTCGATTCCGAAGATGCCGTGGCCTCCTACACCAATGCCAAAGGCGAAAAGCGGCTGGTCCATTCCAACCGGGTCTGCATTGTCGCGCCCCGCTTTCAATCGCTTGTCCAGGCCGACCCGATCGACAAGGTCGAGGCGACACGCGCCATTGTCACCGACATCGCCAGCATGAATCAGGGGAAGATTGGAACGGCGCAAAGTCCGGGCAAATCTTCGACTCGCGAGATGACCACCGACCTCAAGGGCAGGTTGTCCGCTTCGGCGAACGTTCAAAAAATCGGGCCGATTCAGATCGGCAAGATCACCTTCATCGAAGGGCAAGAAGGTTTGCTGCGCGCATACGACACGGAAGGAATCAAGGTTCCCGGCCGAATCGCCCGCGAAAGCATGGTGCAAAAAACGATCAACCGGGAGAAAACCCGGTCCGTGGCCGGCGCCCAGGGGCTATCGATCACGCGCAATTCCACCACATTGAGCGGCATGATTGCCGACCAACCGGGCGCCGAACCGATCGTCGCCGCCTTCGCGCCGCGTGAAGTCACCATCGATTCGCTTTGCGACGAGCAAGCCTCCAGCGGGCCCCTGGAGCTTCGCAAATGCTGCGACAAGCAGGCGGCCAACGCGGGCGATATTCTGACGTTCACCCTGCGTTTTTCCAATACCAGCGGCCATCCGCTCAAGGACATCGCCCTGGTTGACGCCCTCAATCCCCGGCTGGAATATGTCGAAGGCACCGCGGTCTGCAGCCGCGACGCGCTCTTCCTACAGCAGGTCTCCGAAGAAGGAATCGCCCAGTTGCGCTGGGAGGTTCAAGGGACCTTGCAACCCGGCGACCACGCCGTGGTCCAGTTCAAAGTACGGGTCAAATAGAGTTTTCTCGCTTCTTGAGGCATGCTCGTCAGGGGACCATTCGGTCCCCATTTTCTTTTTGTTTTTTGTTATTTGTGCCCAAGCGCGCGCGATTCACCAATCGTCGTGCATCACAGATCGTCGTGATTCAAAAATCATGCGGCCGCCTGCCGGCAAGCCCCACTCCACACAGAGTTTCCCACAACTCAGCGCGCCACAAAGCGCATGGACTTGAGTCCATCCGCCTGAAAATCGTGCCAGAACCGCATGAAGAAGTCCGATTGGTCCGGCGGTGACGAATGTACGTTTTGTATCAATTGGCCGTTTGTACCGATTTTGCAAACTTTGCGTCTTTTCCTGCCGATGGATGAGAAGGGGAAGGATTTCGTCTTGATTGCCGATCCCTACCCCCCCGCAACTTCGGCCCGATCGCAGGAGCGATCCGATGAACAGACTCTCACGCAAAAAACTCTGGATCAAGCCACTCCTTTGCGGGTTGGTGGGAATGGGTTTTACCCAGGGATCTGGGCTTCTTGCCCAAAATTCCCAGCCGGGCCCGTTCCAGCCAAGTCCCGCGCAGGCCATTCCCGTGACCGCGGGCGCCAACGCCGGCACGGCTGCTCCCAGGTTTGCGCTGGTCGGCTTTCCCACACCCATCGCCACCTCGACCCCGCAGCAGCAGCCGGTCGACAACCGGTTAGGCGGCCTGCCCTCGGCGCCGCGAACGCTCGACCTCGATGGGCCTCCGGTCATCACCACGACCAATCCGGCGGCTCCCGCGATCAGACCTAGCCTCAACCCGGGCATCATCCTCAATCCCGGTTCGAGCGCACCCGTGGCCTCCTCGGCCGCCGCGACCTCGACTGGCGGGTCGTCCGCCATTATGAGTC
>Ga0208492_1000911_pt1 | contig 21794 bp, 22 predicted proteins | sample Subbioar_CSW14AB_FD_184820 | JGI IMG/M metagenome (GOLD analysis project Ga0208492, IMG submission 184820) | Serpentinite rock and fluid subsurface biosphere microbial communities from McLaughlin Reserve, California, USA - CR12Mar_CSW14AB (SPAdes) | ecosystem: Environmental > Terrestrial > Deep... | reverse complement strand
ATAGCCTTGCAGGTAACGTTGAAGCATTGGCGATGTGGCGGTATTCTGTGTTCCTTCTGCCCGGTTCCGCTGCTGATTAAAGATACAAAAGCTCATTGTTTATTCTGGTGCTTGGCGTTATTCGTCTGCTGGAACCGAAGCTGATTAGCGAACAAGAAGCTGAGAATATATTCGTCGCCCCGCCATATTGCCAATGCAATGTTAGTGGCTGGGCTTCCTATTTCTTCTTCAGCCAGTCTATACTTTAGTCGTCATTATTTTTGTATTTTAAGATGTCCTGATTTTCCAAAATTTGTTTATCAGCACCGTTTAGTCCAACACTAAAGATTGCGTTTGCCAGTTCTGTTGATTTAATACTGTATTTGTCACCCAATAATTTAAGAACTGGATACAATACCTTTATTATTCTATATCCAAAATTCGGTTCTTTTCTTGGCTCAACGGGATAAATGTAGGCTGGTCTGAAACTGTAAAACTTCAAATTCAATTCTGATACTTGGTTTTCGGCCATTCCTTTGTAGCGAGCAAATGAAGTTTTGCTTTTCTCGGTTCTGTCTGCCCCGGCACCGCTAAGTAAACATAGAGTTGCTTGCGGGCTATTCTTCTCTAACGTTTTAGCAAACTCAACTGCGTAGCTCACAGTAATTTTTTTGAATAAATCGTCAGGAACTTGTCCAGTATAAACACCTAAACAGAAAAAAGCAACACTTATGTCCTTGAATAAACTTTCTTTATTTGAATAGTCTTCAAAATTTGTTATAACAATTTCGGTTAGTTTATCGTGTCTTTGTTCAGTCGGTTTGCGAACTAAACTTATTACTTCGGTTACTTTGTCTGAGTTAAGGCAGTTAGTCAAAACCAACTTTCCAACCATTCCTGAACTGCCTGTAATAATTACTTTCATCTCTATTGTCGATATGTTTTTTCTCTCTGTTAGTTGTTGCCTGCCGTTTTGTTAGCCTTGCCACTAACGTCCGTGGCTTTACGCTGGTTGGATAATCTGTGTTACTAATGCTGGCTTGGCCACTATAGACTCGATTAGCTAAAGCCAAATTACTGAAGTTCATTTGAAATATTAAAGTTGATGGGCCATTGCTAATAGCCCAACTGGCGTAAAGCCTTTTGTTGGTGGCAGTTATTTGTTAATTCAAATTAAGTCCAAATGCAAGCCCAAACCAAGGTTTGTTTTGATACAACCAAGAAGTCTTGTTTTTGTCCAATAAATTGTCAAATCCTAAAGCAACACCAACAGTAAAATTGTTAACTGCAAAAATACCTGATATTCCCTTGCTCCAAACTATTCCATCATATTCTTGTTGCAAAATATTATTAGTATTAGTTGGCGACATAAAAGTATTGCCAATACCGGTAAACCCACCAAAGGAAAATCCAAAGTGATTTATATTTCTCTCAGATTTTCCTAATGGATTAGAAATATGATTTAATACGTATTTATCATATCGATAACCAAAATAAACAGCCCCATTGAGGTTCGCATTTAATTGAGAAGGAATGTTGTTTGCAGGACTTCTGTATTTAAGTGGGATAGTTAGAAAATCAATGTCAAATGAGGGCTTACCAAAAGATATAGTCTGATTACCCTCATATTTCATTTCTTTTATAATAAGTTTGGGATTTGTAGGGTATCAATAATTCTCTTACCGTCTTGAAGCTTTGTTCTATGAATTTGTATTGTTTCATCAACAATATTCAAATAAACTCTTTCTTTCTTGCCGTCAATTTTTTGAGAATAATATCCGTCATTAAATTCTTTTTTGGCTGTTTTTTGCAACATGCCACAACTCGATAGTGCTAAAATCGAAATAATGAGATATGGTTGCTGTTTTAACATAATTATTTAATGACTAATATACCACTAAATGTTTGTCATTGCTTACACTATTTGTTTATAATTGCCACCAACGTCCGTGGCTTTACGCTGGTTGGATAATCTGTGTTACTGCTGCTGGCTTGGCCACTATAGACTCGATTAGTTAAAGCCAAATTACTGAAGCTCACTTGAAATTCCAAAGCCGATGGGCCATTGCTGACAGCCCAACTGGCGTAAAGCCTTTTGTTAGCTGCATAATTTCAGATTTTATTCTTATTATTCAACTTTAACCACCAAACATATACTCGAGATGTTAATTTAATTTCCCATTTTAAATGATGAATAAATACATGTATTGGGTGTAAAGGTTTTAGTGGATTTTCTTTTAAAACTTGCTGAACCATAAAGAGATTAAAATCTCCATTTTGAGCATTTGGCTTAAATCTCATCAGATTTGAAGTATACTTTTTATAATAATTGGGGAATAAAATAAAGCTGTAATCAAAATATTCAAGTTTATTAAAAAATTGATCAATTTCAGATTCGCTAATGCTGGTTTTAAAAGATGCTAGGTTTACTACATTTATTCCTTTGAGTAATGGAAGGCCGATTTTTTCTCTCTCTCCTTCTTTAATTGTTGTAGCATTATTCTGAGGACGAGGGAGTTTCTCTCGAAAATTTTTAACAACTTTATAGTAAGTTAAATTCTTTTCATAGAGTGGCCTAATACCCAGAGACAGTATGTTTAATAATTGATTTATCATTCAGGAGAAATTATTTTGCAGCTAACGTTGAAGCATTGGCGATGTGGCGGTATTCTGTGTTCGGTCTGCCTGGTGCCAGTGCTGATTAAAGATACAAAAGCTCATTGTTTATTCTGTTGCTAAGCGTTATTCGTCTGCCGAAACCGAAGCCGATTAGCGAACAAAAAGCTGAGAATATATTCGCCGCCCGCCATATACGCCAATGCAATGTTGGCAGTAGTTTTAGTCAGATAAAAATAGTTTGTCGATAATTTCTATGTCCTCAATATCATGAACATTCTCTTCTAAGAATTTTCCTAGGTGTTCTTTAAGAAAGTCTCCATCATTTTTTGAAGCAACGTGAAGTTTCCCTTTTTTGATAACACCTTTTATCCAAACTCCGTCAACTTGTAGTCCTATCTCTTGTGTACTACTGTCGGAAATATCTTCAACTGGCATGTACATTTCGTCGGGATATGGAAGACCATTGTTTACTTTTCTTAAAAAGATTAAATAGTTCTGCAATTCAGAATGAAATTCTGCCATGTTACCAATCTCTTTGTCCTTAAAAGCATGAATAGCATTTCGGCGTTGTTGAATTTTTAATATCCATTCAAGCCAATCAATTTCTCCTTGCTTTTTCCACTGTTCTTTAGCGTCTTTAGGAAATACCCTGTCCGCAAAAAATAGGCGTAATTTCTCTAACATTAATCCGTCAGGGCTGATAAGATTTCCTTTTTTGTCTTTTACAGGCTTGAACTCCTTTGCTAAATTTTGAGTTTGATAAACTTTGTAATAAACAGATAAGAAAAGTTTAAGTGCTCCTTCTGTTAAGCTTCCAATTGTTGTCCAGGCTAGAATTAATAAACCGCTTTCCGTATTTGTTTTGTCCAAAAACAGTTTCAATTGTCTCGCCAAAGATGCCTGCCAATCGAGCCGTGATTTTGTCAATAATTCTGCAGCTTCTATTGGAGCCCATGCGCTGGAACTTTTCCAAAAATTAGTTAGCCCTTCAGTTAGATTAATTATCCTTTTTACTGTTTCTTCTGCTGAAAATTTTCTCTTGTCAGCAGGATTCATTATAGAGTGTTTAATTCTTGTTGCAGTAGTCAACTTGCCAAATACTAAATCGTCGACATGTTTTGTTTCCTTGACGGAGTATTCGCCGGGGCTGAGTGAAGTTGTAGTATGTGTCTGCTTAGTTATTTTCACTTTAGAAGGTCAATAAAAATTACTGCCAACGTCCGTGGCTTTGCGCTGGTTGGATAATCCGTGTTCCTACTGCTGGCTTGGCCACTTTAGACTCGATTAGTTAAAGCCAAATTACTGAAGTTGATTAGTACGACCAAAGCTGATGGGCCATTGCTGAAAGACCAACTTGCGCAAAGCCTTTTGTTATGTGCTGGCGGTATTAATATTTGATTTTTTCGTCTTTATTATATTCTTTGTCAAGTTCGTAGATAATCCTATCCGAAAGTTCAAAGTTGATTTTCTTCTCCACGCAGATATTTTTTAGTTTTTCCAAATACTCTAGATAAAGGACTATTTGTGATTCGATTGAACCGAAATATTTAGGCATATTTTCTCCGTAAATAAATCTAAAAACTCTCTGGTCAATGATTTGATAGAGTTTCGGATTTTTAAATCGCAAAATTGTAGAAGCCATTGGGAGTTGTATTCCTTTCGTTATTAATAGCTGTTCTAAGATTTGTTTTGTTAAGCTTGTATTTAGAATTTCATCATCTTTTCTAATTGTATTTAATAACAAAAGAGTATCAATCTCTAATTCAGTATATCGATTTACTTTCCACAATACAATTTCATTAATTATTTCTTGGTTGAAATCAGATAAAATGGAGTCAAGTTTTTTCGTTAGTACAGGTTGAAAGCTATATTTTTCGTTTTTCAAATATTCATCAGCAATGTCTATGTCATTAATAGTTTTCATAGGCTTACTTCATTTTCATTAATGCCATTTATATTCATTAGTGAGAAGATTGTTTCTTCAGCTTTTTTGCAAAGTGTAACTAATTTTTGAACATTTTGATCTTCAAGGTCTTCAAAATGAGAAAGTACAAAACTATATTCATCTCCAATATCAAAAGCATTTTCTAAATGTTTAATTTCTCCAGACATTGCTAAGTTTACGATTTGAGTGAAAATCATATCTCTTGCTTCGATAAGTTTTTGAATAGTTTCTATTATTTGTTTTCTTCGTTCGCTCATTTTATAAATCGTCTGAAATTTTATTGGATTGGTCAAACCCGCTTGCACATAACGGTTTACGTATTGGCGATGGTGGGGAATTTGAAAAACGTCAGCCCACCATTTGCACAAATGCCCAATAGAATTATTAATATTGAGTTTACAACTGTCAGCCCCGCTATTGCCAATACGATGTTGGTGGCAGGCAAAATTTATTGTCGTTTGTCTATTCATTATTGTCAGTAATGTCAAGTTTGTACAACCAATATCTTTTTCCAAGTCGTTGGTCAATTTCCTTTAAAATCTTAAAACCCAAACTCTCATAAATATGTCTTGCAATATCCATCATTTCCGAAGTATGAAGTGCAATTATTTTCTCGTCGTCCTGTCTTGCTTTGTCAATACATAAGTTTGTTAGCTTTCGTCCAATTCCTTGTCCCCCAAAGTTTGGGTCAACAGTTACAAATCTTATATAGCACCATTCTTTGTCATAAATTTCAGTCGGATTTCCTTTTGGAACAAGAAATGCCATTCCAATAATTTCGTCTGTGTCATTTGTTGCGACAATACTGTATGATTTGTCAAGTAGCTCTTTATACGTTTTGTCGTCTGTCAAACTGTTTTGCAACTTTTGCCAATTTTCAACTGTCAAACTTGGTTGAAATTGTCCCCAAGATTTAATAGCAAGATTTTTTAAGTCTTTCAAATCTTTAAATGTCGCTTGTCTTATTGTTATGTCCATTCGTCAATGTCTATTGGGTGTGTCTGGATTGCTTGCCACCAACACCTAAATATACGCTACTCCCAAAGAACTTACGAAAATGGAAGCGCTATAATTGATGGTTTTAATGTTATACTTTTTGAATTGTCGTAGCATCAATGCACTTATACAAATTTCATTGTCGGCTCAAGATAATGTGGTTATACATTTCTTATTGCCAAGCAATTGATCAAGAATTTTAATGCTACCAATCAATTCTTTTATTTTTAAATAGATCATCTAATGGACTGGCAATATTGACTAATTGTTTTTTGCTTACGTGCAAATACCGTTCGGTCGTTCTGATATCAAAATGCCCCAGTAAATCTTTAATATATCTTATATCTGTTCCTTTATCTAACAAATGGGTTGCGAAGCTATGTCGTAAGCTATGGATTCCCACATCCTTTACAATACCAGCATCTCGCTTGGCATTACTAAAAATTTGCTGTACAGTTCTTATTGGATAAGCATCTCCCGTCTGCTCCGATTCAAACAAATATACTTTGGGTTTGGGTGAATATTGTTTAAAGTACGCTCGCAAAATATCTAATAGAACAGGGCTTAAGTTAACATAACGATCCTTCTTCCCTTTTGCATTCTCAATGAATATTTGCATTCGCTCACTGTCAATGTCTTTCAGCTTTAACTTTACAATTTCACTAACTCTCAATCCTGCACTATAAGCTGTAAATAACATCGCTTTGTGCTTTTTATTCGTTAGTGCATTGAACAACCTTCTTAACTCATCCTCGTTCAATAATTTAGGGAGCTGTAAAGGCTTTTTGGGTCTTGGTATTTCCCAGAAGAACCGATCCCTCCGTAATACTTGTTCATAATAAAACTTCAGTGCATTTATCCTGCTATGCAGCGTATTCTCTGAAAGCTTTAATTTTTCAAAACAGAAAACCAGGTATTTTTTTAAATGCTCAGTTTGTAAATCATCCGCTGGGATATTACCCAATCGGTATAAAAACTGATGCACTTCGTTTAGATACGTCTTTATAGTACTCTTACTATACGCTTTTAGTATCAGGTGGTCTCTAATGTGTTCAATCACATGAGCATTAACTGGGTCAATCCTTTGAATAGGTTCAATGGCATTTCCAAATTGCCCTTTTGTTGGAAGGGACTTGAATTGATTTTTTTGCATAACAACAGTTGGTCAATTGAATGACCCTTGGTTTGTAGGGGTTACTGTTGTGTTCTATATAGCAAAGCCTCCTGAGTCCCAGACATAGCTGTCACAGGTCAGTAATTACTAACAGTAGTATTAATTGGGGGAGAATATTTAAAGTAACAATTGGGGTATTGTGAAAATAAGGAATAAAATGAATTTGAGGAAAAAATGATATGGGCAAATAAGTCAAATTTTTCAAAAATCTACAGAGACTCGTAATTGGCCTCCCAATCCATCACGAATTATTCGCATTAAGGTTGACAAACGAATATCACTTGCATCATTTTCAATTCTCGAAATATAGGTTTTAGTGGTTCCGCATTTCTCTGCCAGTTGTTCTTGAGTTAAACCTTGTTCTTTCCGAAGCTCCTGAAGTAGTAATCCTAACTTGAATGTTTCAAATTCTTCTTCATATTTATTTCGACTTTCAGTACCTTTTTTGCCATATTGTTCATCTAAATGTGAGGCAAACGAGGTAAGTCTTTTATTTTGCTTTTTCATTGAAATATTGTTTACTTCTAAAAGATAAAGTTATCTAATTAGTTAACTAATAGCAAATTTTGAATTAAACATTAAACTTGCTTATCTATCAGTTTGAATGTGATTTTGGTAGCTTTTTTGGTAGCCCTTAAGATAAATGCCTAAAAATGGAACGAGAGAATACAGTAAGGGAATAGGTATGCGGTTGTTTGACTAATAAAAATTAATTGAGGAATTGTCGGCTCCACTTTGTTGCGCCGACATTCTGGTTGGGGGGCTTTACGCAAAACCTTAAGCTGCTCCGCAGCTTTGGTTTTTTCGCGTCACAGCTTATTCGAGCGAGCTCGAAACGCTGTTCCACAAAAAAACCCCTCAACTGCGTTGAGAGGTTTTGTGTAGCGAGGATGGGAATTGAACCCATCACCTCAGGGTTATGAATCCTGCGCTCTAACCAACTGAGCTACCTCGCCGTCCTTTCGGGGTGCAAATATAGGGGGTTTCGGTAAAAAGAAAAAGCTAGTAGTTCAACAATTTGCCGATTCTTTCGGCTACTTTGTTCGCGGTGGGTAGCATGGCCGATTCTAGGGCCACATTTATAGGTACTGCCGGTAAGTTTTTGGCGCCCATGACTTCTACTTTGGCGTCCAAAAAGTGATAGCAATCGTTAGATATACGTAGCGATAGGGCTTCGGCAAAGGAGTTATTTTGTTGTTCCTCGCTTAGCACCAGTACTTTCCCGTGTCTTTTTACTGCGGTAAATACGGTTTCTTCGTCCAGTGGAAACAAGGTTCTTAGGTCTACGATTTCTACTTGTCCTGCATATCTTTCTGCTGCGGCTTTGGCCCAGTAAACGCCCATTCCATAAGTGATTACGCACATGGTCTCTCCTTTGCGTACCAAATCCATATCGGCTGTTTGTACCACATTGGCTTTCCCCAATGGCAATACATAGTCCTTGGATGGTTCAGTGGTTCTTGCTGAGTCAGTGCCGGGTACCTTGCTCCAGTACAACCCCTTATGCTCTAGCATAATCACAGGGTTCGGGTCTAAGAAAGCAGCTTTCATCAATCCCTTCATATCTGCCGCATTCGATGGATAGACCACTTTGATCCCTTTGATGGTTAACAAAGTACTTTCGATGCTTCCGCTATGATATGGACCGCCGCCGCCGTATGCCCCTACGGGTACGCGCAACAGCATTTGTACGGGATATTTTCCGTTCGATAAATAGCAAGATTTAGATACTTCTGTTACCAACTGGTTAAAGCCGGGATAGATATAATCGCCAAACTGCACTTCCACAATGGGTTTCATGCCCATAGCCGATAAGCCCACTGTTGATCCGATAATATACGCTTCTTGTATAGCCGTATTAAAGACTCTATTGTCTCCGTATTTTTCTGCCAGCGTTGCCGCTTCTCTGAACACACCGCCTAGTCTTCCGCCCACATCTTGTCCATATAAAATCGCTTCCTCGTGTTCGGCTAATATTTCGTCTATCGCATGCAAAGCCGCGTCTACCATCAGGATGCGCTCTGCTCCCTTCGGTACTCTTTCGCCTGTTTCTTCTCTTACCGGTGTAGGAACAAATACATGTTCTTCTACCGAACGGATATCGGGTTCTGCTGCAGCTTGTGCTCTTTTAAAATCTTCTAATACCAATTCCAATGCATCGGCTTCTATCTGATTGATCTCTGCATCGGTAAAGCCCACGCCCGTTAACAACAATCTGAGTTTAGGGATGGGATCATATAAGCCGTGTTTCAATAAGTCTTCGCGGCTTCTGTAAAATTCTTTTCTTACCCCACTGGTATGATGCCCCAACAAAGGCACTTTCGCATGCACCAATACGGGCTTGCGTTCATTGCGGGCATAGTTCACGGCTTGCTCCATGGTTTCAAAACAGCGCATGAAATCGCTGCCATCTACTTGCATGCGCTTTAATCCCTTAAAGCCACTTGCATATTCATAAGCATTCGTGGTTCTGATTTCTTCTGCAGTGGCACTGATGCTCCACTGGTTATCTTGTACCAAATAAACAATCGGTAATTCTTTTAAAACCGCAAACTGTAAAGCTTCACTCACTTCCCCTTCACTCATACAGCCATCTCCCAATGAACAAACTACTACAGGAGATTTGCCATCTGCCGATTTGCGCAAACGGCCGGGTAAATTCTTTTCCAAATGTTGTACGCCCTGCGCCAAACCCGTGGTGGGTATGGCTTGCATGCCGGTGGCACTACTTTGGTGTATAATGGATGGTCGGTTCGGATCCTTACTGCTCGGATGACAGTAATAAGATCTACCGCCCGAAAAGGGATCGTCTTTTTTCGCGAGCAATTGCAGCATTAACTCGTAGGGAGTAAAACCAACTGCCAGCATTAAGCTGTCGTCTCTATAATAAGGGCTCACCCAATCGCAGGGCTCCAATTGCAGACCGGTAGCCAGTTGTATGGCTTCGTGTCCACGCGAAGTGGAGTGCACATATTTACATACCGCACGATTGGCATCGTAGGTTTCACTCATAGACTTGGCAGTCATCATGAGTTTATAGGCCTGTAATAATATGCTGGGGGTTAACATTATTTAATCTCGAGTTCAAACATTTTTTGATCCGCTAAAAATCCCTGTAACTGATCGCCTACCACACATTCACCTACACCGGCAGGGGTTCCGGTATAAATCATATCTCCAATATTCAATGAGAAATAGCGGGAGATATGCGATACAATATGATCGAATGAAAAAATCATGTCTTGGGTATTGCCCAGCTGCACTTGTTTGCCATTCTGGTTCAAAGAGAATACAATGGGCTCCTTGCGCATGGCTTCACTCAACATCACCCAGTTGCCTGCCACTGCTGAATTATCCCAGGCTTTGGCTTTTTCCCAGGGCAGTCCTTTCTTTTTTAGATTGGCTTGTATATCTCTGGCAGTAAAATCAATGCCTACTGTAAGGGCATCGTAGTATTTATGGGCCTGGTCTTCGCTGATGTATTTACCGTTCTTGCTAATACGCAATACCAACTCTACTTCGTAATGTAATTCGTTGGAAAATTCGGGATAATAGAATGGCGTATTGGGCTGCAAGAGCGCAGTCTTCGGTTTCATGAAAATAACCGGCTCTTCAGGAACAGCGTTGCCAAGTTCTTTTGCATGATCGGCATAATTTCGGCCAACGCAAAATATTTTCATAGTACAGCTCATTATATTCCATCACTATAACTATGAAAGGGTGTATTTTATTATGTGAAGCTTAAATTATTTGCCGTATTCATGGTTTTTTCCAGCCCTATGGCGGCAAATGACTCTATAATTTCCCCGCATGCCACTATTTTCTGGTTGATGATGGGCTGCTCTTCTGCCAGCCATTTACCCAGTACAAAGTCCACCTGTCTGCCTTTGGGGAAATTGTTGCCAATGCCGAACCGTAGTTTGGGATACTGGTCTGTGCCCAGCACCAGCTGGATATCTTTAAGGCCATTGTGTCCTGCATCCGATCCTGATCCCCTTAGCCTTAATTTATTTAAAGGCAAAGCCAGGTCATCTACAATGGTAAGGGTATTGGCCGTGTCTATCTTTTCTTTGTCCTGCCAGTATTTAAAGGCTCTTCCGCTCAAATTCATATAGGTTGTGGGCTTGATACAAATAAAGGTCTTACCCTTCCACTTTACTTCCGCTACATCCGCCAACCGGTCGTTTTTGAAAAAGCCATTGTGTTTGCGGACAAAAGCATCTAATACGTCAAACCCAATATTGTGCCGGGTATGCTTATACTCCTCTCCTATATTGCCTAATCCGATTATTAAAAACTTATTCATGGTCAGCAAAATTAATGGCTATGCTTAGATAATGTTATATTTACACAATTTTTAAATCGAGAGCATAGTGATTTCCTTTATCCTGAGAGGCTGGAATGCGTTGGCCAATATTGGCATTACTGACGACTTGCCCTTTCTGGAAAAGAAAAAAACACAGGTAACCAATCTGGTTGTCGGAATTGGTCTTCCTCTTTTTCTATATTTCGGAATTGTAAACGCTTGGAATGGGCTCCACCTCTTATCGGTAATGAATTTCTCCTTACTTGTTGGGGGCATTTTAATTCTGGTTACGCAATTCAGACAAAAATATTACCTAGCCCGCTTTATCGTTGTTATTGTAACAACTACCATTTTCACCGCACAAAGTTTGCTATTCAGAAACGGAAATGAAATTCTTTTATTGGTCAATTTAATCGTGACCATTATTTACTATTCTGAAAAACGTTTCATAGCATTTATCACAACTGTGAATGTTGCCTGCTATCTATGGGTAAAATATATTTCATTCCAGCCTCCCATGTTTGAAACCGTTTCCGACGGAAGGGTCTTATTCAATGTACTTTGCGGATTAATTTCTTTTACCGTAGCGCTGCAATATTTTAAGTTTGAACAATTGAATAATCAACAAGCCATTCAGCAAAAGAATGATGAACTAGAAGCCCTGAATAAAACCAAGGAAAAATTATTCTCCATCATTGCTCACGACCTACGTTCTCCTATTGCGCAAATCAAGAGCACCCTCGATCTGGTAAACCGTGACTTTATTTCAAAGGAAGAATTTCACGAGTTATCGCATCATTTTACCAAACAGATTGACCAGCTGCAGGACAATATGAACAACCTGCTCACCTGGAGTCAGAGTCAGCTAAACGGTATAGTCACCAAGCCCCAAGCAGTGTCCCCTTCTTTGATAACCAAAGAAGTAATTGAATTATTGAAACAGCAGTGGCAGGCCAAGGAGATCCAGATTCAGTTTGAACCCTTTGACGATTTGGTTTGGATGGATCCAGACCACCTGAAAGTGGTCATGCGCAATCTTTTATCGAATGCCATTAAGTTCAGCAAAAAGAAACATAGCATTGTTATCAATCATTCCCGCAATAACAAGGAACTAACCATAGCCGTTCGCGATACAGGTGTTGGTATGGATCAGAAGCAATTGGATTCCCTCTTTACTGCCGAAGAAATCATTTCTACCCACGGTACCGATAAGGAAAGAGGTACAGGTCTTGGACTAAAATTGTGCAAAGAGTTTTTAGACAAGAACAAGGGAGAAATCTGGGCCATCAGCGAAAAAGGAATTGGCAGCACTTTCTTCATTAATATCCCATTGTATCAGCCTATAGGGTCTTAAGCATTTAAGACGTCTTCGGCGCATTGCCACAAAAAAAAATCCCGATTGCAACGCAACCGGGATTCTCATATAAGAAGTTAGTTTTGGTTCTTCTCTTATTTCTTCTTTTCGTCTTTTGCTGCAGAAGCTTCTTCCTGCTTTAACTGACGAGTCATTACTACAGAAGCGATTGGAATACGTGGAGAGTTTAAGATCTCAATATTAGGAGCTTTCACGTCTTCTACACGGATGTTTCCGTTTAATTCCAAGCTGGTAATGTCTACTTCAATAGTTGAAGTTAGATCCTTAGGAAGCGCTTTAATTTTTAAAGCTTTCATCTTAGTTACCAACTTACCACCGCTTTTAACACCCACTGAAGTACCAGTGAATTTTAAAGGCAAAGTAGCAATTACTTTTTTGTTATCTACTAGTTCCAACAAGTCTACGTGTAATAGGCTATCGGTTACTTTGTCAAACTGTAAGTCTTTCAAAATACATTTGTATTTTTTTCCACCTACAGAAACTTCTGCCAACTGAAATTCACCAGTGTACACTAATGGCTTGAAAGCCTTAGCTGGAGCATAGAAATTAATCTCCTCCGCACCCCCGTAAATTACACCCGGCACATTTTCTTGAGAGCGAATCTGGCGGGCGGCTTTTTTGCCATGTTCGGTCCTCAGAACACCTTCGATTGTAATTGTATTCATGTTTAAAAATTTTGGACGGCAAAAGTAAGGAAAATCCTACTTATTTCGATTTTTTAACTGAGAATGAATGAAAAGACTGGTAATACTCTTGTTTTCATAGGCATTTCGGATAGCTATGGCGAATAAATCGGCCACTGAAATGACTTTGATTTTGCCGGATTCCTTTTTTAAAGGGATCGTATCGCATACCACCAACTCTTCCAACACGCTGTTTTCTATATTTTCATAGGCATTTCCGCTTAAAACAGGGTGGGTAATCAGGGCTCTGACGCTTCTGGCGCCCTTTTCTTTAAGCAAAGCCGCCGCTTTGGCAAGGGTTCCGCCTGTGTCGCAGATATCATCTACCAATACAATGTCTTTTCCTGTAACGTCTCCAATAACCACCATGCTGGCAATTTCATTGGCTCTTTTGCGGTGCTTATCACAAATCACCATTTCTGCATTGAAATAGCTGGCCACTTCGCGCACTCGGTTGGTACTACCCACGTCCGGAGCGGCAAATGCCAGGTTTTCGAGCTTCAATTGCTCTATATAAGGGATAAAAATCGCTGAACTGTCCAGGTGGTCTACCGGAACATCAAAGAATCCCTGAATCTGGGCCGCGTGTAAGTCCATGGTGATTACACGGTCTGCGCCTGCGGCTTCCAACAAAGTGGCAATCAGCTTAGCGCCAATGGCAACCCGGGGCTTGTCCTTACGGTCTTGACGGGCAAAACCATAATAAGGAATCACTGCAATTACCTTGTAGGCACTGGCTCTTTTAGCCGCGTCTATCATCAACAGGAGCTCCATTAAATTGTCGGTGGGAGCATACGTGCTTTGCACTAAAAAAACATAATCACCGCGGATACTCTCTAAGAAAACAGGCTGAAACTCGCCATCGCTAAATTTTTGGATATTGATTTTACCAATAGTGGCTCCAAAACGCTGGGCAATTTTCTCGGCCAATTTCTGCGATCCTGTACCGGAAAAAATTTTAACAGAAGGATTCATATGATTGTGGGTAAGGCGCAAAGGTATTTAAATATGAATGGTTTTCGTATTTTGATTTAAGCAATGTTTATATTATGAGGAAATTTTCTATTAAAGATTGGGCGGTGGATGACCAACCCCGCAAGAAGCTGATGCAGCGCGGCTCCGCAGCCCTTTCCAATGCCGAACTCCTGACCATTTTAATTAATAACGGGAATGCTTTCCTTAGTGCAAACGACATTGCCAAACACTTACTGATGGCAAGTGAAAATAATTTGCAGAAGCTGGCCTCCATGAGCGTAAAAGATATGGTGAACCTGAAAATAAAAGGGCTGGGCGAAGCCAAAGCCATTGCCATTGCGGCTTCCCTTGAATTGGGCATACGCCGCCAATCGGATCCTATTCAGCAAAAACAAGTGAGTAGCAGCAAAGACGTGGCGGGCTATTTACAGAATACCCTGCAATTTTTACAAAGGGAAGTATTTGCCATTTTATTACTGAACCGCGCCAACCGCATCATCCACTTTGAAATTGTGAGCGAGGGAGGCATCACTGGCACTGTGGCCGACCCCCGTATCATTTTAAAGAAGGCTCTGGAGTATAGTGCCACTGGAATTATTCTATGTCATAACCACCCCAGCGGCAACCTTAAACCCAGCCATGCAGACGAAATGCTGACCAAAAAAATTAAAAATGCTGCATCTTTTTTAGACATCCTGGTCACCGATCATATCATTGTGAGTCATGAAGGCTATTTCAGCTTTGCGGATGAGGGGATGCTTTGATGATTGGGGTTTGTTTCAAATAAATTACTTCATTCGCGGCCCTGAATTGCTTCATTATAATTATCAATACATTCTTATATAACTTTTCAGCAATTCAGAAATGCTCACTTCATAATTTATTTGAAACTCCCTTTATCAATTAATCCAATCACAAAACTCTATTCGCTTAACTTAGGGAGAAGAAAAATAATGCCTCTATTCTATGCTTATTGAACCCATAAATAATAGTAACCTAAAAGAACTTACCAGACTTTTTGTTGAAATGTTTCCTGAAACAGATTATGATGCCGAATTCCGAATATTTGAAAAAAGCATTGGATCTGCAAACGAAATCTGCTTTTTAGCAAGAGAAGGAAATCAATATATAGGTTTCATACATATCACTTTGAGATCGGATTATGTAGAAGGGTCGGACCTATCACCAACTGCTTATGTAGAAGCCCTATATGTCAAACCAGATTGTAGAAGAAAAGGAATAGCCAAAGCCTTACTACAGAAGGCTGAGCAATGGGCAATCTCCAAAAATTGTTTTACACTTGCTTCCGACACAGCTATAACCAATTATAACAGCATTCGTTTTCATCGATGTATTGGATTTGAGGAAGCCAACAGAATAGTATGCTTTATTAAAAAATTAGGAGAATAAACCTAACGCCGTTTTCATTTAACAACTCTTTTTATTTAATTGAATTAATTTCATAAAAACGAAAAGTCGTATGTCAAAATGGATTGCCGTATGGGGGATTACACTACTCATTGGGATTAGTTCCTGCAGCAAGGATGACCCAACTCCAAAACCGCCAATTGCGAATCTTGCCTTTCAGTTATACGATTTTAGAACCCCGGTGGATACCATTGCAATTGAACTCCCCAATGGTTTAAACAGTACGCTGATGTTAAAAAGTGATTACACATGGACACTTGATTTAGACGGAGCAAAATCCAGTGGTAAATATACTTGGACTCCTACTGCCAACCAGCAAGCTGATATGCAATTAAGTATTACACAATGGACAGATTTGCCTTCAAATTCAATCCTATCTAATAAATTAAAATCGGCCTTACTTGCAGTAACCAGCTGCGGCTATTCATTAACCGACCCTTCCTATGCCAATTTCTTAGACTTAAAAAATCAGAAGCCTTACTTCCCTTTTGTAAGGACCAATAAAAAATAAATTCTGAGCAATTCAGGGCTGCGAACGAAATAATTTATTGTAAGATAAATGATTTGCAGATAAATATTCAAGGCCGCGAACGTAGCATTTATTTGAAGGAAATATGTGTTTCAAAAAATTTGTGAAGTGAGCATTTCAATTATAAGGTGAAAATAAAAAGTGTCTTAAAAAATTTGTGAAGTGAGCATTTCTGAATTTCTTAATTGATACTCATAGATGTATTGGAAATTAGCAAAAAAGAAATTCAGGGCAGCGAACGAAGCAAATTTTTGAAACACAAAACATGCACTCCTATTAAATAGGCCGCGAGTGAGCAAATTTTTTATGACACTTACCCATTCATTTTCTTATAAATAAGAAAGCGAACGAAGCAAATTATTTAAACACTATAAATTCAATTGAAGCAAGATTAAGCCTGCGCAGTAGGCCCACCAAAGTTCATGGGAATTTCAATCTGCTCCAAATCCTGAATAGGGCCATTGGCAGCTTCAAAGCGATGGATGTTTTCTTCAAGGGCCTTCATGAACCGCTTGGCATGCATAGGCGTAAAAATAATTCGCGACTTCACTTTGCTCTTGGGTGTACCCGGCATTACATTCACAAAGTCAATTACAAATTCTGCATTACTATGGGTAATGATGGCTAAGTTAGCATAGGCACCTTCTGCTACTTCTTCTGTTATTTCTATGTTTAACTGGTTATTCGGTTGCTGTTCCATTTTTCTTGAATTGATTAGGGCACAAAAATAGGGCCTGTAAGAATACAGGCCCCCATGAGAATTAAAAACTGAGAATGAAAAACTAGTTCTTATTTATCCCACCATACTTTAGCATCCTGAGAGTTGCTGTTAAACAACGCTGAAGCGGCTGCATAGTTGGTTGGGTTATATAAAGGTTCATTTGGTCCGTAAGGAATTCTTCTTGGAATTGCTTTACCAGCACCTGGAGCAGGAGTTAAAGCAGGGAAACCTGTTCTTCTCCACTCAGACCATCCTTGTAAACCATCAGGATAGTGTGCTAACCAACGCTGCTCACCAATTTTAGCGTTATCTGCTGCAGAACCGTCCAATGCTACAGAAGGCTGAGCAAGGTAGTTAGAGATTGCAGTAGCATTGGTAATACCCCATCTGTTCATTTCAGCAGTGATACCGCTATTGTACATAGCAGAAGCACTTTCAGAAGTCCAGCCTAATTTAGCAGCTTCTGCTCTTGCCAAGAAAACTTGACCAGCAGAAACCAAGCTCAATGGCATGGTTTGAGCCGTACCAGTGTATCCAAATAAGAAAGCAAAACTTGGATTGTTAGTCTGCCAAGCTAGGGCATCTGCTCTGGTTAAACCGTAAGGGAAACCTTTGGTATTGTTACCATATTGGTTAATACGAGGATCGCCCAAAGCAGTTAATTTATCCGTTACAGTTGAACTTACCGCATAGTCAAAACGCTGAGTGATTACATAGTAAGCATACACAGGATTTTGGTAGTTACCTCCTGGGTAAGAAATGGTTGCATTGTCTGCATTGGCATCAATAACACCAGCTGCAACCGCTGCAGCAAATTCTGCTTTACCCAAAGTTGGGTTAGCCTTTGACATACGCAAAGAAAGAATAGCAATTAAAGAATTGGCAAACTTCTTCCACTTGGTTGTATTTCCTGAATACATGATATCGCCTTGAACAGCTGTACCAGTTGTAAACTGTGCATTGGCTGCTTTCAATTCTGCAATCAATGCTGGGTAAATAGTCTCTTGCTTATCGTAAGGAATGGTACCATTGCCTTTCAAAGCTTGAGAATAAGGAATATCACCATAAGCATCTGTTAACACAGAAAAATAGTAAGCCTTTAAAATACGGGCAATGGCAATTTGATTGGCATTGGCTCCGAATTCTGCAGCCGCAGCTGCGGTTCCAGGGTCGCTATTGGTATTGATGATATTCTGTAAATCGTACATGGCACCTGCGTAGAAACCATCCCAGTTTTGGGTTGGCGTAGCATAACGAGAGATATCCGTATACTGAGTTTCAGACATATACTGCGCATACAAACCCGCAGTAGTATTGATGGCATTGCCCCAAACGTTACCGCCAATTCCGGCCAATACGTTTGTTAATAATGCTGATGTGATAGGAACGGTTGTGGCGTTCGGGTTACGGTTGATATCACCGAATTCATTAATCCCCTTGCTACAACCCACCACTAAAGTGGCACAAACCCCTAACGACAGCACTGCTTTTTTTATATTCATACTTTTCATGATAATTGTTTTAGGGTTTTAGAATGATACCTTAACGTTAACTCCAATGGTTCTTGCACCTGGCATCTGACCATCTTCCCCTTGAACACCACTGATTTCAGAAGGATCAAAGTTCTTAGAGTCTCTGAAGATAAAGAACAAGTTACGTGCAGTTAAAGCAACTGAAGCACCTTGGATAGATTTACCAAACTTCCCTAGTTTTTGTGTTGGGATAGAGTAGCCTAAGCTAAACTCACGCAATTTTGCGTAAGACAATTTGTGTACAAATGGCTCAGCAATTTGCTGGAAGTAGAACTGGTGGAAATAATCGTAAGCATCTACATAGATGTCTACAGGAGTTCTTCCGTCTCTAGCATCTACACCGGTTACATGAACACCACCGCCTGCAGAAACTGCATCACGGATTGGGTTACCCTTATCATTTAAACCACCTGTTTTATCTAACAATCCAGAGAAAGTTCCCCACTGCTCAGATAGAGAGAAGAAACGTCCGCCAAACTGATAGTCAAATGTTAAACCAACATTGAAATTCTTGTAGCTGAAGAAGTTTTGTAAACCTCCAGTTAACTTAGGAACTACAGAACCCCAATCTTTGGTTGCATCTGCTTGGTACCAGCCTAAACCACCGCTGAATCCGTTGGTAGTAATCAATGGTTGTCCATCCGCATTACGCTTGATACCACCACCTCTTAACATACCCCACTGCTGACCCACAAAGTGGAAAGCACGGGCAAATCGAGTACCGAATGAACCACCTGCTAACGTATAGCTGGTTAAACCTGGAGCCAATGCTTTAACCTTGTTGTCTAACAAGTAAGCAGCAGTTGTATTTACAGTCCAGTTGAAGTTTTTCTTCTTCATTAGGTCTACACCCAATTCCAATTCAAGACCTGAACGGCTAACCCATGCAGCATTGATTGTTTGAGAAGTAAAACCAGAAACACCAGAAACAGATACCGCTAGAGGCTCGTTCTTGTTGTTCTCGTTATAGTAAGTAAGATTCATACGAACCTTGTTCTTAGCAAAACGTAAATCTAAACCAGCTTCCCAAGTAGTAGTTAATGCACCACGAAGGCTTGCATCTGGAGAACCATCAGGCGTAGACATTAAGAAATTGCTACCCCATAATAATGGGTTTACAGAATAGTTCAAGTTCAAAGCATAAGGGTTTAAAGCCTTAGGCTTCTTACCCCAAGATCCAAACACTTTACCAAAGTTTAACCAAGGCAAAGCATTCTTTGTGAACTCAGAGAAAACGAAAGCACCACCTACTGAAGGAGACAACAAGGAATTGTTGCTGCTAGGTAAGGTAGAGAACCAGTCGTTACGTACTGCCCAAGTTAAGCTCAAGAACTTTCTATATTCCACATCACCGAATGCAAACAAAGAATTCGCTTGCTGATCAGCACGAGTGTTTGAAATAGTAGGGGTTGTTTTAGAGTTGCTGATAGCATATAAACCAGGAACGTTTAAGCCGTTGTTGGTACTCATTGATACCGCTCTGTTACGGATATTCAAACGGTTCGCACCTACGTTCGCTGCAACTACGAAATCACCGAATGTATTATTGTAAGACAAAATACCTTCAAAGTTCCATTCGTTGTTGATGGTATTGCTGGTTCCATAAGAAGCCAACACACCAGTTTGTCCACCAGAAGACTGTAAAATATTAGGGATAATATTTTCCACGTTACCATTGAACTGATCCTTACGGATGCTACCCTTGAATTTCAAGTTTTTAGAAAACTTAACGGTTAAGTTAACGTCACCATACAAACGATCACGACGCTGTTTTAAGTCGATGTTTTCAAAATAAGTGAAAGGATTGTACCAGTAGTTACCTGCCCAAACACTGTTCTGAGGTGCTGCTGCACTCCAAGAACCTGGGTTTCTACGGAAGTTCCAAGAAGGAATGGTTCCGATGGGAGTTCTAATAGAAGACAATTCTTTTAAGATATTAATGTCCAAATCTCTGTGGAACCACTGACTAAAGTTACCAGATGAGTTGTTGGCATATCCGTCAGAAAAATCACCACTGATAATCTGATTGGTGTAAGTTAAATTAGCACCAATGGTAAAGATGCTACCCAAATCCATTGAGAAGTTCGCATTTAAGTTATGTCTTAAGCTCTTAGAATTAGGCAACATACCTTTAATATTCTGATTGGTATAAGACACTCTTAAGCTTTGACCTGCTCCATTATTTTGAGAGAAGCTTACATTGGTATTGGCTGTAACACCGGTATTCCAGAAATCTCTGGCGTTGTTAGGCTGCGCTGTAAAGCTGGCAGTCTTACCAGATCTTGAATGACCTGGGATGAAAGCATACCAAGGAATATACTCAGATCCATCAATTTTAGGACCCCAAGAAGCATCATCTGTAAAGTCACGGTAACGCTTACCATTCAACGCTTGCCATTCTGCAGGCATAGTTGGGTTGTAGGTAAAAGTTAACCAACCACCATCACCACCACCATACTCATTCTGGTAATTTGGCATGAATGAAGCCTTATCAAATGTAGTAGACTGATTTACTTCAACACCAATGCCCTTGCCTTTTCTACCTTTCTTAGTAGTTACAACAATAGCACCGTTACCAGCACGGCTACCAAACAAAGCAGTAGCGTTCGCACCTTTTAGTACAGTAAGATCTTCTACGTCATCTGGGTTGATATCGAAAGAGTTAGTGATGGTACCGTCTACAACGTAGATAGCGCCCTGATCAGACAATGATCCACCACCTCTGATACGAAGGAAACCCTGATCGTTCAACTTAGCGGAAGACTGACCTCTAAACTGAACACCCGCTACCTTACCTGCCAATGCATTGTTCAGGTTTGGCTGACGAATCACGTTCAAAGCCTCTGAGTTAATTACTTGAGAACTAAAAGGAGTTGTTCTCTGTGACTTTTTAACGCCGAAAGCGCTTGTTACAAATACCTCTTCCAGCTCTCCGGCTACAGTAGCTATTTTAACATTTTGGAATCCGGTAGTAGCTGCAAATTCAAAAGGCGTGTGCCCTACTGCGGTTACCACAACAATTGCACCCTGCTTCACTTTAAAGCTGAATTTACCCAGCTCATCGGCACGAGTGATGTTTTTTGTGCCTTTTTCCTGCACGGTTGCGTTAGGCACTGGACCGCGATCATCGGCCACCTGCCCCTGCACAAGAACTGTTTGAGCGAAAGTTGCTATGCTAAATAGCAACGAAGCCGCCAACAGTGTCAGACTTTTTCTCATGTGTTACATTTTAGATTTAGAAAAATTGTTAAAATTTTTAACAATACTGCTAATATAGAAAAATTTCTAACACTACCATCTATAAAAATTATCTTTTTCTTAATATAACTGAATTTTAATCATCGTTGCATTTTTTTGACCGTTCCTCCTTAAAATCGGTAATTTTGCGCCATGTTAGTACTAGATGGCAAGCTGGCTTCGGCAGCTGTAAAAGAAAATCTGAAGAAAAAGACCGCTGAATTGCGTGATAAAGGCCTACCCGCCCCTCATTTGGCAGCTATATTAGTGGGGAACAATGGCGCCAGCGAGACCT
>Ga0208492_1000910_pt1 | contig 21796 bp, 13 predicted proteins | sample Subbioar_CSW14AB_FD_184820 | JGI IMG/M metagenome (GOLD analysis project Ga0208492, IMG submission 184820) | Serpentinite rock and fluid subsurface biosphere microbial communities from McLaughlin Reserve, California, USA - CR12Mar_CSW14AB (SPAdes) | ecosystem: Environmental > Terrestrial > Deep... | reverse complement strand
AGCGGGTTGGTGTCCATGGTGTCGACGGTGGTGTTCTGGCTTTGTTCCAGGTTGACCTTGGTGCTTTGGCCGCCGATTTCGATCGTCAGGTCGCCCTTCACGGTCAAGGTCGACTGGGATTTTTCAATCCGGCCCTTGGCGGAGTCGAACAGGATCTGGCCGCCGGCGGTCGTCTTGCCGTCCTTGTTGGCGACGGTTTTGAGGTCCGACGAGGTGATCTTGAAGGGTAGGCCGCCCGCGTTGGTTTCGCCGGCCTTGTAGACCATGTCGAGGTCGACCTTGATCTTGTCGAGCGCCTTTTCTTTGCCTTCGTAGGTGTACTTGTAGGTGTTTTCGTATTTGCCGATGGGGCCGAGGTCGAAGGTCGACTTGCGGGTCCATTCGCCGGTCTTCTTGTCGCCCTTGGTCGCCTCATATCCGGGGATGGCGCCGAAGGTCGGTTCGGCCATGTCCTTCAGGGCTTGCTCGTTGAGGATCTTGTCCAAGAGCGCCTGCATCTGGGGGTTGGCGGTCACCATCTTCTTGATGAATTCTTCGCGGCCGGTAATCTTGGTGATCTTGTTGTCCTTGACGTTCAGGGAGACGATGAACTCGGAACCCTTGAGCGCCTTGAAGAACTCGGAAAGGGGATTCGCGGCTTCGGATTCCTTGGTCGAATCGTAGGCAATCTTGTTACCGCCGATATCAATCGACATCACGATGCCTTCGATCCGCTGGCGCAGTTCCCAGACATCCCCTTCTTGCTTGATGGGGGTCCAGGAGAAATAGAACGTCTGCGATTGGTTCTGCTTGACCTCGTTATCGCTTACCCGCATCGATTGCTGCGTGTCGGTCGTCATCTTTTGGAAAAACGGTTTGTCTTTTTCGAATTTCCATTTGAGAACCGACTTGTCCTGACCATAGGCCGGAGCGAGAACGATGCAACCGGCAAGCACCGCCAGTAAACCAAGCCGCGCCATGAAGAAGACTCCAAAAGAAAGCGAATACCGAGGGGAAGACGGAGGATCGATTCCCAAGTAACTGTTCTAAGGGGTTCGAATTCCCGGCACAAGGGAACCGCCCCAAAACCTCATAAATAGAAGTTTAGATTTTCAAGCGGAGAAGGCCATGGATTTGTTGTCGACACTGGAAGGCTCGCTGATGGCCGGCTTTTTCCCCAAAGGCTGGGACCTGGCGCATATCGACCGACTTTCCGAAATCCATGGCGATCAATTGCTATCAAGACGAGCCTGGTGGCATTCCGGTTTCGAGCCGATTTCTTGCAGCGACTTGACCGAGTTCGACGTCAAGTTGGGGCATGAAATTGCCTTGACGATCCGGGACGCGCACGAGGCGAAACACCCCCTGGCGCTCATTCTGCCGGTGGGCCCCATGGGCATGTACAAATGGACCGTGTTCTTTTTGCAGTCCTGGAAAACCCCCTGCAACCATGTCCATTGCTTCAACATGGACGAATGGGCCGACGCCAAGGGGAACACGCTGCCGGGCACCGATAAGGGCTCCTTCCAGTACGCCATGGAAAATGCCTTCTACTCTCCGCTGGGCGCGCAGTCGGTGCCCAAGGATCAACGCCATTTCGCCCTCAAGGACAAATTGCCGACCTATGCCGAAAGAATCGCGGCGATCAAGGCGCAAGGCGGCAAGCTGGGGGTGGTCTTCGGCATCGGCAGAGTCTGCCACATCGCCTTTTGGGAGCCCCATTTCGCCGAAGAGTTCGCCTCGGCCGACGAGTGGAAAAAGCAAACTCATCGCCTCGGGGCCAAGTTGCATCCGTTGACGATCGAGCAAAACGCCTTGACCAGTTTCAAGAGCCGCACGACGCTCGTGCCCGCCTTCGCCAACACGATCGGGCCGGGCCTGTTCCTGCAGGCCGACAAGATCATCGGCGGATGCGACGGCATTTTCGGCCGCGGCATGCAGTGGCAGGGAATGTCTTTGCGCATGAGTTTGGCGCATGAACCGACACCGTGGATTCCTTCGAGCTACATGCCCACGATGCCGGGCAAATTGTTCCTTTTGAAGGAATTGCTCGAGCCGCTCGTTGCGGAGTGCAACTAAGCCTCCCGAGACCGGGATCAAACCGCGCAAGCCCTCAATGAGATTGGAAATGCCTCGAGGATATCCTGCGGCGCAATGCGCGTCTTTCACCGATTGCGCCGCAGGTTATCCTCGGGGCTCCAATCACTCAAGACAATGCGTTCCGTGAGTGACCGCGCCACCGGCTCTCAAGGCGGCCGCGACAAAGACCGCTTCGGCGATTTCCTCTTCGCTGCAGCCGGCGGCCTTCGCTTTCTTTGTGTGGATTTCGATGCAGTAAGGGCATTGGGTGGTCAGCGCGACACCCACGGCAATCAACTCCTTGGTTTTCGCAGGCAAGGCTCCCGGAGCCATCGCCGCCTTGTCGAATGCCACATACCCCTCCCAGGCGGCCGGGGCTAGTTGAGCGAACTTTTTCAGCTTTTTCAGATGGTTCATATCGTACATCGTCAAGCTCCTGAATCGGTTGCAGAAGGTGCGGCCATCGCGGTTCCCCCAAGCCCGATCGCTTTCGGGGATCCGGGTTCCACTGCGCGCGGCGATCAAAAGGAAGGCCGAAATTCGGCGTGAAGACATTGATAAGAAATCTGGGGAAATGGACACGAACCGCTCTTAAGCCTCCCGTGTGCTGTGGGATGATCTTGTTAACTTGGCCGCGTGCGTTTCCCGGCGTCGTTTGATCAAACGTAACCCGAAAGGCTTTGCACTGCGGTGAAAGCGAAAATCGAGGTGAGCGGTGGACGTCAGTCCGCCGGTTCTGAAATCGTGACTCGTGAATGAATGGTGCACTTTGCGCGGAATGGTGATCACTCTTCCTGAGACGACATCTACTCGTCCGTTGACTGTCTAGAACCGGTGGGCTCACACCCACCGCTCACCTGATTTTGCACTATATTTTAGGGGGAAATCCGGGTGAGCGGTGGACGTAAGTCCGCCGGTTCTAAAATCGTCACCTGGGAAAGTACAGTTCACCTTGTGCGGAATGGTGATCGCTCTGCCAGAGGCGACATCTACTCGTCTGTTGACTGCATAGAATCAGTGGGCTCACACCGACCGCTCGCCAGGCTTTGCATTATACTTTAGGGAAAAATCCAGGTGAGCGGTTGGCGCAAGTCCACTGATCCTAAAATCGTCACCTGTAGAAGCATGGTTCACTTGGTGCCGAATGGTGATGGCTCTGTCTGAGACGACATCTGCTCGCGCCTTGACGGCGTAGAACCGGTGGGCTCGCACCCACCGCTCACCTGCTTCAGCGAACTGGATCCAGTCCCGGCAACCCGTCAATGCTCTTGGCATTTTTCTGGTGCTGATATTTCGCGATGCCTTCAGGACCTTTTTTCTCGGCCCACTTCACCAAGGTGTCGCGGTCTTCGACAAATTGAAAACGCGGCACCGAATACCCGCACGAGTTGCTCACGCGCTCGACCTCCACCCGGATGATCGCACGCACCCCGGCATACTCGGGAAAGAGATCCTTCAATTCGGACCAATCGCGTTCGCCCGGTAAAACCGTTGTCCCGGTGCCGTGGAGCCGCACGATGCGCGGCGGACCGGCGAAAGCACAAAGCATGATCAAAATGCGCCCATTTTCGCGCAGATGGGCGATCGTCTCGACACCGCTTCCCGTCAAATCGAGGTAGGCCACCTGCCGGGAATTCAGCACTCGTAGCGAGTCCATTCCCTTGGGGGAACAGTTGATCAAGCCGTCCGTGGCCAAGGGCGCGGTCGCGACAAAGAAGACCTTCTGGTCCGCGATCCAGGCGGCCAGGTCGTCATCAATTGCGTCGAATTGCTTGCCCATGTAATCCTCGAGCGTCTTTCATCCCACTGCCTGTTGGTCTCCGCTTTTCTCTCCGCGCCACCGCGTCTGGGCGTGAAATCCCTCTTTCGATCCTCTCCAACGGACCCGATTCAACCACCCGCAGTCACTTTCGCCTTTTTGCCCCAGATCCAGTGCCCCAAATCCTCCCAAATCGAATAGGCGATCGGGGTCAAGAGCAGGGTGAGGAGCAGGCTCAAGAGTTGCCCGCCCAAAATGAGCTTGGCCATCCCCGAGCGGGTCGACGCTCCCGGCCCCTGTCCCAAGGCCATCGGCACCATCGCCGCCAGCAACATAATCGTGGTCATCATGATCGGGCGAAGCCGGGTCGCGTTCGCCTCAAGGATCGCCTCGCGCTGGGCCAGTCCGCGATCGCGCAAGGTGTTCATGTAGTCGATTTGCAAAATGCCGTTTTTCTTGACGATGCCAAAGAGCATGAACAGTCCAAACATCGCATAAATGTCGAGATTCGTTCGCAAAATCCACAAGGAGAATAGCGCGAACGGGATCGTCAGCGGCAAGGCGATCAAAATGGAAATCGGGTGGATGAAACTTTCAAATTGCGCCGCCAAGATCATGTACATGAACAAAAACGCCAGCCCAAATGCGATGACGAAATTCGCATTCGACTCCGACAAGGTCTTGGCCCGGCCGATGAATTCCCAGCGGTACTGGGGCGGCAGGCCCATTTCGCGGACATGATTGCCAAGAAGAATGACCGCCTCGCCCAGCGACTTGTTCGTGAGGTTTGCCGACACCACGACCTGGCGCTGGCGTCCAAAACGGTCGATCGTGTTGGGCCCCAGCGCCCGCTCCAACCGGACGACGCTCCCCAGCCGAACGACTCCCGAAGGCGTTCGCGTCGAGGGAACAGTCAGCCGGCCAATCGTTTCCGGATCGTTGCGGTAGTCTTTATCCGCCCGCAGCCAAACATCGTACTGTTCATCGAATTCGCGGTATTTGCTGACGGGCAATCCGCCCACGAGCACATTGGCCGTCGACGAAACCGCCTCGATCGTCACCCCAAGATCGGACAATCGTTCCCGATCGGGGCGAATCCGCAGCTCCGGTTTGCGTAGCGACAGGCTGGTGTCGACATCGACGAAATAACCCTGATCGCGCATCCAACCGGCAATCTGCTCGGAATACTCCTTGAGCTTTTCCATATCGGGCCCAGCGAGGTTGAAATCGATTTCGACCTGGCGAAAGCCGGACCCCTGGAATGCCGACACGTCCTGCACCGAGGCCCGCAGGTCGGGGAAATCTTCGAGAACCACCCGAGCCCTGGCCTGAATGTCGAACTGGGTGTAGGCCAATCTGCCAAATCCCACCGAGCGAGTCATGTCGTGCCAGATTCCGCCCAGCCAACTGGTGCGCTCACCCAGCGAGAAGAACGGAGTGAACTCTCGGTCACCCAAATCTTGCAATCGCACATACAAGGTCGCCTTGGTCACATCCCCCTGCCCCTTCGTGACGCGGCCCGAGGTTTCGCCGATGACGGTATAAGTCTCTTCCACCCCTTCGAATTTGCGGATACGCCTTTCGATTTCTCCCATCACTTCGTCGGCGCGTTCGAGCGTATAGCCTTCGGGCAAGGTCGCCGCGACTTCGAATTCGCTCTGATCGTCGCGCGGCACGAAGTCCTTGCCGATCATCCCAAAAATGACCGGGGTCATGCAGAAAATGGCAATCGATCCCAAGACGACCACCCAGCGATGGTCCAGCGACCACTCGAGGATGCCCATGTAGGTCTTCTCGGTCATGCGCCAAAGGAAGCCCGACTTGCTGCCATGGGCGACATCGTCGGTGGCTTTCAAAAAGCGCGAGCAGAGCATGGGGGTCAGGGTGAACGAAACGAACATACTCGCTAGCAGGGAGAAGCCGACCACAAATCCAAAGCTTGAAAAAAAGCGGCCAACCCGGCCCCCCATGAAGGCCACGGGAATGAAGATGACGAGCAAGGAAAGCGTGGTCGCCACCACCGCCAGCGCGATCTCATTGGTCGCTTCGAGCGAGGCCTCGCGGGGGCCGACTTTCTTCTCTTCCATGAAGCGGAAGATGTTCTCGTGCACGACCACGGCATCGTCGATCACGATGCCGATCGCCAGGATCATGCCGAGCAAGGTGATGTTGTTGAGCGTGAAGCCCATGGCGTACATGAAGACGAAGGTGCCAATCATCGAACAGGGGATTGCCGTGGTGGCAATCAAGGTCGTGCGCCAGTCGTTCATGAACCAGAGGATTGTCAGGCTGACGAGAAAGCCCGCCATGAACAGGTGGATTTTCACTTCCTCGATCGAGGTCTTGATGAAGCGGGATTGATCGCGAATGACCTCCACCTGAAGATCGTCGGGCAGATCGGGCAGGATCTTCAGGAGTCGCGCCTTGACCCGGTCGACCACCTCAACGGTGTTCGAGCCGGATTGTTTTTGGACAATCAGGCTGATCGCGTTGTCCCCCAGCGGCTGGTTTTCCGGGTTATGGGCGCGCACCCAAAGGCGGGACACGCCGCGCGGCTCCTCGATCGAGTCTTCGACCCGGCCGACATCTTCGATGCGGATCGGCTGGCCGTTGCGATTGGCAATAATCAGCTTCTCGAAATCCTTGGGGTCTTCAATTCTGCCAAGTGTTCGCAGCACGACTTCGCCCCGGCCCTGATCGACCCGGCCGCCGGGCTGTTCCTGGTTTTCGCGAATGAGCGCCTGGCGCACATCTTCAATCGAAAGGTTGGGATATTTGAGCAGCTTTTCCGGGTCGACAAAGACATTGATCGCGCGCTCACGGCCGCCCACCAGGCTGACCGCGCCAACGCCACTGAGCGTTTCGAGGTCTTCCTTGATGCGCTTGCGCGCCAGCTCGGTCACCTCGCGCAGATCGCGCCTGCCGGAAACCGCAATGGTAAGCACGGGGGAAGCGTCCAGGTCGAAGCGGTCGATGATGGGCGCGTCGGTTCCGACGGGAAGCTGGCTTAGAAGCGAGCGGACCTTGGCATCGGCTTCCGCGGCCGCGACGGCGCCGTTCTTTTCGAGCACAAACTGAATCGTGACCTGGGAAAAGCCTTCCTTCGTGGTCGAACGAAGCTCGTCGATGCCGCTGACGGTATTGACGATCTCTTCGATCGGCTTGGTGATCGTCGTTTCGACTTCCTCGGCACTGGCGCCTCTCAAGGTCGTGGTGATCACGACCACGGGAAGATCGACGTTGGGAAACAGATCGACGCCCAACCGAAAATAGGAGGCGATTCCCAACACCAGGGGCGCCGCAAGGAGCATGGCCGTGAAGACGGGACGGCGAATGCAGATTTCCCAGATACTCATTCGGGCGACACCTTGGACTGTGCTTTTTCCTTCGCGCCGGATTCCTTCTTGGGGGACGGGTGCCCTGTTTCGTCCCTGCCCGATTTCTTGTCATCAGGTGATTTCTTCTCCTGAAGCCCGGGTTCCTTTTCGTCGGGGGAGCGCAGGCGCACCGCCCTATGATCGGAAAGGCGGCTCTGGCCGCTGGTGACCACTTCCTCGCCCAGTTTGAGATCGCCCTTCACCTCGACCCAGGCAGCCTCTTTGCCATTTTCCTTGACAACGAGGCGCACGCCCGCAGTCACCGGCACATCGATCGCCTTGCCATCGCGCACCGCGAACACCTTCGCCACCCCGGCGAAATTGATCAGGGCATCTTCGGGGACGGTCAGGGCCTGGCCATCGATCTGAGTCAGGATGGAGGCCTTGGCGAAACTCCCGGCGTGCAAGCGCTTGCCGTCGTTGGGGATTTCCACTTCGATTTGGAAGGTGCGGTTATTGCGATCGACCATCGGGTTGACCCGCACCACACGCCCTTTAAAGATCTCGTTTCGGTACGATTCGACTTCCAGCTGCACGGTTTGGCCCACCTTGACCTCGGCGAGATGGCGCTCCGGCACGGTCGCTTGCAACTTGAGCGGATCGTCGATCACCAGTTTGAACACCTGCATCGTCGTGCCCGGCGACGACTTGAGCAGTTCGCCAAGCGAAGCCATCCGCTGGGTCACGCCATACTCCACGACCTTGTTGCCATGGGGAGCCATTTCCGGAAAGGGAGCGAGGACCTTGGTGTCCTTGAGCTTTTGCTTGGCCGAATCGAGGATCGCCTTGCGATGTTCCGCGGCGGCCAGCGTGGTCATCGCTTCAAGCAAGGACTGCTGGTAATTGGCCTTGGCCACGCGGTGATCCGTTTCCGCCTGATCTCTTTCTTCCTGAGAGGAGACAAAGCCCCCGCTCAGGCGGCTGAGCCGCTCCTTGCGCGTTTGACTGTTCTTCTCGAGGAATGCCGCCTTCACGACCATCGGCAGTTGGTTGACATCGAACTTGTCCTTAGCGGGCAACTCCTTCAGGCCAAGCTTGGCCAATTCCAGTTCCAGGGCTCGCTCGGCTTCGGTGACGGCCAGACGATAGTCGGTCTCATCGATTTCCAGGAGGGGATCGCCCGGTTTGACCCGGTCGCCCAGGTCGACCCAGATCTTGGTGATTTTCCCTTCGACCTTGGGAGTGATCGTCAGTTCTTCCTGGCCGTAAAGCGAGCCGACGACCCGGACGATGCGCTGAATGGGCCGAGCGGTCGCGTTGCCGACGGTGATCGCCACCGGTTTGGCTTGCGGCGGTTCGGCCTTTTTACCGCCGTGTGCGGCTGTTTTGCCGGCCCCACCTTCCGCCCCTCGATGCCAGAGGAAATATCCGCCGACGAGGCAGCCGATCACAACCAAGGCGCCAACGATATTGGAAACGACGCGTTTCATGGACGCCTTCCCTGTGGAGGTGTTTTTTCTGGTGACTTTTCTTGTGTTTTTTCTAGAGGAGGAGACTTGGAGTGGGGCGCCAGCCGGTCGTTTGCCTGTCCAAATTGAGGCGGCTTGTCCTGATGAGGCGCCATGGATTGGCCGGGATATTCGGCCCGGGACTGCGGGCTTAACAGCCCGTGAAAGACGACTTCCAGGATATGTTTGGCCTGGTCCTCGACGCACACGAGCGGCCGCGACAGGTGGTTGGCGAACATGGTGCCATAAAGCAGATCGCCGATGACATCGAGGATCGCATCGGGATCGAGTCGCCGCACGCGCTTCTTTTCGATGAGGTCGAGGAACGAGATGCGCCAGCGGGCCTTGTCTGCTTCGCGGTGCCGGAAGTAGGCGGGCGATCCTTGGCCCGGAAAAACGGCCCGCTCGATCACAAACAGCTCGACCAGGTCGGGTTTTTCGCGAAAGAAGCTCAAATAGGTTTGGATCGCGGTGATGAACGAGCCCAGCGGGTCGCTGCCGGGCGGCAAGGCCCGGTCAATGGCCAGGGTCAGTTCCTGCAGGCCGCGGTCCAGGGCCGATTTGAAAAGAACTTCCTTGCTCGCGAAGTAGCGGTAGATCGTTCCCTTGCCGATGCCCAGGTCATTGGCGATGACTTGCAAGTCGGAGTCTTGATAACCGTGATTGGCGAAATGCGAGGTCGCGGCGGCAAGAATTTGTTCGCGTCTGAGCTCCGCCCGTTCGGGATCGCGGGGGCGGCCCCTTGAAGGCGACGTCAATGGGGGCGACGTCAATGAAGGCGACGTCAATGGCGGAGACGTCGATGAATTCGGTGAAGAAGAAGTCGATGATGGGGAAATCGACTTGCCGGCCTTGGCCACGGAAACCACCCATAGTCCTATTTAACTGACTGACGCGTCCGTCCTTTTTTATAACGCTTCAAGCCCTTTTGGCGCAAGCCATCATGCCCGGTCAGGCAGCATCAAAAACTCAAATCGCACCCGCGGCAAAATCCAATGATGAAAGGCCATAACCTCAGGGTGCCCATCGTGGCGGCTTTTTTCACTCGCTCAACAGGGACATGCTGGCGCGAATCGCTTCAAACACCGGTTCGATTTCTTCGGCGTCGAAATCGTTGCACTGGAATAAAAACAGAATCGTCCCTTCCTCGGAAGGAATCGCTTCCAGCCGGCATAGGTTGCTGAAATCGAAACTAAAAAATCGGACCTCGACAACCTTGGAAGGGGCGCCGCAGATCTCCCCCGTGGAGGTTTCATACTCGAGTTCGGGGTAGTCGTCTTTGAGCGTTTGCAGCGCCGCCTCGAGCATCTCGTCGACGCCGGCATCGAGGTCGGCGGCGATCACGATGAAGGCCGTGCCAGGCCCTTGCAAACTCAATTGCCAGGAGGCCTCGGCATCCTGGAATTCCTTTTTCCAGGAGGAGGGGTAGGCCATCCGGAAAAAGCCCTTTTCAAAATTCGTATCCAGAGCCGTTTTGCTTGCCATGATCCTTCCGGCCCAGTCCTGCGTCGCGTGAACTCGCCACTCGCGCGCGAGAAGTATTGCTGGAGACGGGACTTGAACCCGTACGGGGGGATTACCTCCCATCGGATTTTAAGTCCGATGCGTCTGCCGATTCCGCCACTCCAGCGTAACCGCGGGCTATTTTAGATTTTTTGCGAGGAATTCGTCCCTTTCTGGCCCATAAGTTTGCAATCGGGCCGTTGCGGCATGTTTCTGCAGGATCAGGTCGGCTTCCTGTCGGGCCTCTGGTGTTGGAATGTTGGTTCGCCTTGGGAATTCGATCTCTTTAGTCCTCTTCTTGCAGTTCCGGCTGTCGTGAGCCAAAGGCTTTCACCGAAACGCCTTGTGCCCGCGGCGCACAGGAGAATCGTAGCACTTCCTATGCCTGTTTTCCCTCGACTTGAGCGACCGTTTCTCAAGCGAAACCCCAAGTGAAAACACACGCATCATCCTGCTGGCGCAGCGTCGAAACTGCGCAGCTGGATCACCCGAGGAGCACAGGCCAGGAGAATGGATCCCTTGCGCTAAGTCCCTCGTAAACGGGAAGATAGACAGAAATGGCAGTTCGCCTTTCGCTCGTCGGCGATTTTTGAGAAATAGCGGCAGGACGCGACCGGTTTTCTTGGGGCAATTGGCTTGCCCCAGGGCAAAGGACCGGAACAAGATGACGTCAACAGGGTGCCGTCACGGCCCATTTCGCGGAGTTCGACGAATGACCGAGGGAGCGACGCTGATTAAGCCCAAAAACTCCTGGTGGCGCGACCATGCCAACCACCTGGTCTTCGCCGGGTTCGTCCTCCTCCTTGCGCTTTTGAGCATCAAATACACCTACAAGGCCTGGGAATCGCGCTCGGCGATTCAGCGCTGGCAACCGCAATTGCTCGACCTGGACAATGGCGAAGACATCGCCCGCAAATACCAGTACCCCAACCCGCCCGTGATGGCGGTGCTGCTCTACCCGCTTGCGAAAATGCCCCCGGTGGCGATGGCGCTCTCCTGGTACTACCTCAAGGTCGCCATGGCGTTTTTGGCGGTGTTTTGGACCTGGCAGATGGTCCAGGGAACCGGCCGTCTGCCCTGGTGGAGTTTACTGTTGGCCATTGGCCTTTCCTTGCGGCCGATCGTCGGCGACTTGCAACATGGCAACGTCAATCTGCTGATTCTGTTGTTGTGTGTCGGTAGCCTCAAGATTTGGATGAGCGGCTGGGACATCTCGGCGGGGATCGTCATGGCGCTGGCCATCTCCTGCAAGGTCACGCCCGGCCTATTCGTTTTCTACTTCTTGATTAAACGGTCGTGGTGGACACTTGCCGGCATCGGCATTGGCCTGCTCTTGTTCTTGTGGCCCGGCCTGGTCCCCGCGGCGGTCCTCGGCTGGGATGCCAATCAAACCCAGCTTTATTCCTGGTTTGATGAAATGGTCAAACCGTTCGTGATCGAGGGCAGGGTCACCCCCGAACACAACAATCAATCGCTGCCCGGTTTGGTGTTCCGCCTATTCACCTACAGCCCATCGTTTACGACCTATGTCGATAACATCTGGACCCCGGTCGAATACCACAACCTCCTCAACCTTGATCCGATCACGGCCAAGCGGATCGTCCAGGCTTGCATGGGACTGTTCGCACTCGCGCTCTTCTTCACCTGCATTCAGCCCAGGCCAACTTCAAAAACCTCAGTCGCCACCAATCGCACCGCGCTCGTGGCCGAAATGGGCTTGATCTTCTTGGGCATGCTCCTGTTCAGCGAGCGCACATGGAAACATCACGCCGTGACGCTGCTCGTGCCCTGGATCGTGATCGCCGCGAGGATGGCGCAGATTCCTGGATGGAACCGCGAAAAGACGATCCTCGTGGGACTGACAGTATTGGCGCAGGTACTCATGAGCCTGACTAGCACGGGCCTATTGCCCGACCGGATCGCCAAGATCGGCCAGGTTTACGGCGGCTTCACGATCGCGTTTGGCCTCATGTCCTGGGCGATGCTCGACATCATGATTCGGGGTCGATATCAAGAAGCTGCCGCAGAACCACCAGAAGCCAGGCCACGCCTGGCGGCATGACGGTAAACCCTTCCACTCCGCGGCAAAAACAGATCGCAATCAATAAGGTAACCGAACCAAAGGCTCGGTTACCCTTTTATATCGTTGGAAAGGATAATCAAATGAAAACCGGTCTAGGTCATATTAAGTCACGACCTATGCTGAATTGATTCAGCCCTACATTTGCTACCCATGCGGCGCTCTTTTCCATCCCCACGCCTGACACCCCAAGTGAAAATCGTCCCATTGATTCAGGCGGGATGACTTGGATGCATAAATACGCAATGAAATTAATAACGGATTAAAACAACTTGATCAAGTCAGAAGCAGGTTGATACAATCTCCATAGCGATTCGACCGCAAAGCCGCTTAATCGCATTTTGATCCGAATTGCGCGGCAGTCAACATCCGAAAGTAATCGCCCGTTTCTTCGCCCTTACCAATGGCTTGGCGTCAACCCAGCTAGGAGTGCCAAATAATGGCGAAGCAAAAAAAGACTAATCGAACAGGGATTAAATCCGAGCGTGCAATCCAAGAGTGGTTACAGGCAAGCATTGCTACCGAACAGCTCCGCAACCTAATCAGCGGGGAATCGGATCTAGACAGAGCTCTCAATGGTTCAATGTCGGCCGAGTGGCGGCCTGCCTTTCCAATTGACTACCTGACCCGACTTCGAGTCCTTCAAGCCGCTAAATCCGTTCTCGATGAATTATACGAGCTAATTCCGGTCAGCTCTAGTTCCAAGAGCATATCTAGAACAAAAAACGAATTACTTTACCCCGATCTTATTTACAGCCAACGCGAAGGATCGCGATTTATTGTATTTGAAATAAAGAAGGAAAATGCTACAGCCAGAGAGACGATGACGGAATTACTCGCCTACGAGCATGAGATTCTTAATCACATTCCATTTGCGAGCTCTCACGACATCCTTATGGTTGTTGTATCACCTGAGTTTTCCCCGTTGTTGGACCATGCAATAATGGGACTTGTCACATGGAGTCGCCGACGAATTCTCTGCTTAAAGATCGAGAACTGGGGAAATAACCCCATTCTGCAGATTCACTTGCCGAGCTGTTGGGCAGCGCTGGGCCAACAAACGTTACCGCCATCCGGCATTCAGACAGCCTATCTATGCCCCTACCCCAATCCAGAGCTTACTCCTGATCAGGCATTGGCAACTTGTGAAACTGCTGCTGCGATATTAGCAAGAGAAGCAGATCGCGCTGGTGGATCCGGTTTCGTCATGATAGTTAAAGACCATTTTTTCCCAAACAGAACGCAATGCCCATTTTTAATTATTGCTGGAGCTGTTAATCCATACTGCTTTTTAGTTGATGCTAATGATAATGGTTTTTTAACCTCAACGTCCTCAAGCCTCATAACATTTCTGTTGTCAAATGACACAAGAGATCTCAGTTCTTCTTGGGATTGGATAACAACGGGTGGAAATGCTGCGGTCAAATACCTCGAATCGTTTGGCGAGCCTATGTGGGAAGGATTCTCAAATTGGGCCAATTTTCGTGATACTAGACGGTGGCGAATTGAGAGTTCTGTGACACCGGATCGACACCTTTGTCCAATTTCGACGGATTTCTGGGGCATCGTAGGGGATTTCGCTCGGGATGTCGTAATCAATGGCGCCAGAATGAAAAATTTTTTGCCGAGCTATCTAAAGCCGGGTCTGGATTGGCACTGTCCTCACATGGGCGTTATGCTGCTGGATGAAATTTCTGTTCAACCCGTCGTCAAATGGGGAGAGTGGACCTTTGAGGCGATTTTTATGTTCGGTATTATACTAGGCAGGCTTGGTGCCATATCGGCAACTTATGCAAGTTCCGACGACAATAGCCGGCTTAAGCTGCAAGCAAGTTTATTCTGGGCCGAGGCAGACCTAATGCAACTTGCTAACGAAGCAGAACTGCGGTATCTAGCATCTAAGGAAATTAAGGAACCGCCCCCAAGCATTCCAATAGGCTCGTATGACAACTGCAAGCAAGTCATGGATCGCATTGGTTTATTTTCCCAGTGGGTTATCGAGCATTTTATTGGCCCAAATTTTCCACTTCTACAAAAATCTTTTTTTATTGGCACTCAAATATTTCCCATATATGATCCACAATTTTTACACTCAATTTCAAAGCAAGCTACTTTATCAACAATGAATAAGGCTGCTAAATTCGCCCGGGAACTTCTTAGCCTTACAGTCAAAACCTTACCATGGCCCAGTGACGAACAAGAATCAAGCATATATTTAAGGCAATTAATTTCAAAATCTTTTAATGGCGCAATATCAATTAACGATTCACTTAACGCCTCAATAGAATCTATTAAATCACTTAACCAAACAATAGCTATCGACAAGCTGTTCAAGGAAATACCTTACATAGTAAGCAAATGGCATCCACAATTATCCCACACACTCGCACATTTGGCAACACAAAATCGCGATTGGAAATGGTATCAGCAACAAATTCAACAACGGCGCACACGAGGTGTAAAGTATCCTTGCCTCCTTATTACGCCTGGAGGGGATGTGGGTGTTGCACAACTTCCAGAAGACTCCGTGGTTCCTCGCGTAAAAGATCCGTCCACGCAAGTGTTATTGGTCAACAACCTCGGAGACACAAAAATTATATCTGTAATAACGTGGAACGATCTTATGACAGGAAAACTCACACTTGGCTAATTTTAACATATATAATTTTCGAATTTAAATTAGTCCATTTACAACCAAATCTCGATATTACTTTTAAATATAGATTTAATAAATGTCACTACAAATTCCACAACATATAATGCCACAATTATTTTGCATCAAAACAGAAACCTATTTAATTTACATCATAATTTCTACAACAAATTAATCGATCACTCGCCCCATAAACACTTCATTAGATACATTCGAGGCAACAACCGACTTGACGACAAGGCGGTTGTCATAGGCGGGCCGCCCTCGATAGCCTGCCGCCACCCAGTGAGGTGCGTAGATCGTTTTCACACTCTCCCGAGGTAGCCAACAGCCAGCGCCGAATTCTCTGAAGGATGTGTGCGACCAAGATGTGACCAGTAGTCCGTTCACTCGTTGTTCGCGACGCCTGGGAGCATAGCCAAGGGCGGGATCAAACCAGATGGTGTCCTCGCAACTCTTTCCCTGATTTTCGCCATCGCTTGCCCATTCTCCCTCAGTCACGACACACGGCCTTCCCTCAATGATCTCCTTGTTGGGGCGTAATTTGCAACGGCGGTAACTCGCAAAGTTCGCGGGAAACCAATCGTAACTTTGAGCCCGTTGAGAATCCTCGGCCGCAGCCGGGTCCAAGGGGCGCAGGCCCAGACCGGCCAGATAAACGGAGGGCATTTCCAACAACGAGGGCAAACTCATGGACCAATTTTTCTCGGCATCGTTCCACACCGAACAGCGCTCACCATCGTAGGCGTATTTGGCTGTCTCCGCGCGGCCCTGACGCAGGAATAGATAGTTGAACTCGCCGTTTCCTCGCTGCGCGAGGGCATCCTTCTTGCGGCGTTCGACGATCGCGGCGATACTGCGCGGGGCCAAGGGGTCCGGAGAGATCGAATCGGGCGGCACGGCATAAGGCACGATGCCCGACCTGACGACTTCCGCGAATCGTCGCTCGCCAGCAAACGCCACCTTGTGCGATTCCTTTTCTCCTCGAGTCAGAAGTAAGTTCCAGGACATGAGCCGCTTCGCGTCCATGCGCGGCTCGGTCGTGACTTCGTATTCCACCTGCAGGCTTTTGAATTTGCTTGAGCGTTCGCGCAACTTCGCCGTCAGCTCGTCTAGAGTGAGACCTACAGCAACGGGAGAGTCCCCTTGGGCCTTCAGCGCCGGCGCCGAAGTTTTTAAATAAAGGTGCTTGCCCGCCTGGAATTCCTTGACCAGTTCGAGGACGGAATCGGCGGGAATTGCGATACATCCTTCCGCATGAGCACGGGAGATCGTGATGCCGTGGGACTTGCCATCAAGACCGAGGAGCGGCCCTCCGCATTCGTCTTCCCGCAGGGGTAAGTCATGTTCCAAGAACACCGGATAGTTGGGCCGCGGGGCACCATCGATTCCCCTGGGAAATCCATTCGACCTGAGCATGACGGAAACTGAGATCGCCTTTTGGCCTCGCAATAGCTGGACCGTAACTCGGTCGCCTCCGAACAACCCCTGAACCGAGGAGGCAAGATCTTCATGCGACCGAACGCTCTTTCCCACAACGCTCAGGAGCAGATCGCCGGAGAGAATTCCCGCTTCGGCGGCTTCGCCTTCGGCGAACTCCACCCAGTACCCGCGCTCTGGGACCGAACTGCCGATGATCGGAAGCAAGGCCGCCGGACAACGACCGATCCGGCAATAGGGGGAGACCTCTTTGGCAACGGGTCCTTGACCTCCTCGGCGCGGGACGCTCACAATCCCGGCCGCCAGCGGCACCGAATCGGGCCCGGGTGCGGCAAGCATCGTCCCCGCAGGCACGGCATGAATATCAGTCCAGGTTGTTGGTTGCAGGTTGCTATCAGACAGTTTGAGAAACACCAGGTCAAACGCGGGAACCATTCCCACGGGAGTGGCAGCGACTGTGCGCCCGTTTGCAAGTTGACAGACCGGGTCTTGCGGAAGCCGACTCGCGATCGAGACCACCAATCCTGAGGAATCGACGACCGTACCAAGAGCCGCCGATTGATTGCCGTCGAGAATTTTGACGATCGCGTTTGCAGTTTGCACCGTGACGCCGCGATAGGCCGCCAGGGTCGCCGCGCCGTTCGTCCAATCTCTCGCGGTCAAGGCCGGCCCGGCAAAGTCGATCCAGGCGTGATGGGAATCGCCCGCCTTGGGGAGCCGTAGCTCGCGGCGCTTCATCGCTTCCATGCGACTTAGGATGAAAGGCGTCGGCGTCACCGACAAGCACAGGCCGCCGCCGCGTTCGCGAAACCCACCCGCCGATTCCTTCACGGGTCTGGGCAAATCCATGCCCCGAATGATCCCGACCATTCGGCCTTCCAGGTCGAAATAAGGTCCGCCCGAATCGCCCCCCTGCACCATGCAGTCGGCAGCGAACGAGTCCGCGTCGACGCAAAGGACCCGGCCAAGCCGCGCCACAGGGCCCCGGCCGGCTCGATACCCCCCGGGGTGGCCCATCTTGATCACCCAGTCGCCAAGTTTGACCACCGATTTTTCCGAAAGGGACACATAGGGATGGGGACCTGGCTTCGTGAGCTTTAGCAGCGAGATATCGTATGGCGCGTCGAAGCCCAGAAGTTCACCTTCACAACGGGTTCCATCGTGCAAGATGACGGGAATCTTCGTCCCTGGTTTTAGCGGCCAACCCGCATTGAACGGCTCCGTCGGTTTCGCATGGCTGACATGCCCTTGCGATAGTACGAGCCCCTCGGGGGTGACGATCACCCCCGACCCATGACCCTCGGCGCCCAAGGCGACGACCGATGAGCGAACGCTTTCAATGACCTTCCGCGACCGCTGCTCGATCGATGCGAGCGTTTTCTTTGGGTCAAGAGTAGGATCGGCACCGCTGGCTTTTGGGGTCAGACCTACAGGGGCTGCCACCGCCAGCAGCCCCGTAAGGAAAATCCTCAGGAATCGCTCGATGGAGGCGCTCACTTCACCAGCTCCCAAATGCGGACGGTTTTGTCTTCACTACCCGTGACAAGCAATTTGTCGTCGCCGCTGATTGCGAGGCTACGAACCGCCGCCTTGTGACCAGTCGCCTCCGCGACTCGCTTGCCGCTGGTGGTATCCCAGATCCGCACGCTACCATCCTTGGATGCCGTCACGAGCTGCCGGTTGTCCGAGCGCCAGGTCATGGCCGTGACCGCTTTTTCTTGGGCCGCGAAGATCGAGAGGAACTTTCCGTTGTTCACATCAACCAAACGGACCGCCCCCTTCTTGCCGGCAACAGCGATCTTCGATCCGTCCGAACTGAAGGCCACGAGCGTAGGATCGATGTCCTTACAAGAAACGGACCAGATGGGTTGTTTCTCTGCGATATCGCCAAGATGAATCTCGCCGTCCAGCGTTACCGTGCACACGCGCCTGGAGTCGGGAGCGAACGCCAGCTGAGTGACCTCATTATCGTGGGAAACGCGAGCAACAGCGGCAAAGGGAACCGCATTGGCGTCAAAGGTGTTGTCGAGAAAGGAAACCGCGGTTTTGTCGCCGGGTGCGATCGCCCACATTTTCCCATCGGGGGTGACGCCGAAAGCTCGCGCTCCTTGCCAGCCTCCTCCCGGAGTGTTGCGGTCTTTTTTGGCGACATCGCACTGGGCAATATTTTCTCCAGCGCCGCTGACAAGAAATAACTTGGTTCCGGTGCGGTTCAGTTGCAGGAGATCCACTTCTGCAGGGCGCTTATCGCCCGGATGCCCCTCAAAAATGGTTTCGTTCAACTTGCCTGTTGCCAAATTCCAGAACTTCAACGCACCGACCTGATCGCCGGTGGCAACAAAATCGGCGCCCACGACGACCGCGGTCACCGCCTGGTCGTGGGCGATTGCCTGCCGTTCCTTGAGCTTTGCGGCTTGCACCGCTGGCAACTCCGCACGGGGCTCAGGTGCAACGGCCGGAGTTGGCGAACCTTGTGCCTCAAGAGGATCGTTGAAAACGAGGACTCCGCAGGTCAAAAGCGGCAGGCCAGCGGCCATAACGAAGGTTTTGAAGTTTCCTGTACGCATAGAATCAGACTCCTTGCAAAAATGCAAAGGTTAAGAGGGTACGAAATGAACGGGGGAATGTTAAACAGACGACGACAAGAGATCGAAGACGGGAAGAGCGATGGGGTCGATGCGGAACAGAATCGAATTATTCGCGCGAGCGAATTCCGGTCCCACCTCCTTCCGTGCTTCCACTTCCCGTGCCGCCAATCACTCCGCCTGCTCCCAAGGGATTGGTGACCACTCGCACTTTCATCGCGGGGACAATGCCCGCTTCCCTCGCAGGCGATACGACGCCGTTTTGGTAAGTGATTCGCAAGCCGTACCAATAGGTTCCGTCGTCCGGCACGAGATGATCGAACCCCGATCGATCAGGAGTGTTGGCGGCCGCCAGCTTCCAGGTCTTGCCCGCGTTATTCGAGACAAAAAGCTCCAGGTACTTCATTTCCGCCCTGCGCTTTTCGTCGAACTGCAAGTTGAGCCGGACGATCCGAGAGTCGGTCTGCAACGTGTCCAGGGTGGCGTCCGGCCGATCCTGATCTTTCCCAGCCGCTTTCCGTGCGGCGGGCACTCGCTGGTATTCGACACCGTTGATTTTGATGCGATCCGACGAGCCAGTGGGCTCGATCTGAGAAGCGCCGCCGAGGACAGGTGTCACCGGCGAGGATTTTTCTTGCCCCGGTTTGTCTGATCCCGGTTTGTCTGGCACGGTCGCGAATGCGGGAATCGTCGGCAACGCGACCATCGCCATGAGGAGCAGGGCAAGGCCCCACCAGGACAGACGATGGTTCACACGGGGATTGGCAATCATTTCAAATCTCCTTTCCATGGTGGATTTTCCACCAAAACCGCAACTCAACGAAGGCATGGTCGATCGTTCTGCTTGCAGGAACTCAAGCGTTTGAAAAAGGGCCTGGGCGTAGGTCTTGCGGGCTCGGGGCAAACGGCTGATGACCAGCGCGTCGCAGCAGGCCTCTTGCGCCATGCGCAATTCGCGGCGCGCCAACCAGACGACGGGGTTCCACCAGCAGGCGGCCGCAACAAGGAACGACAACGCGTTCGTGAAGTGGTCGCGCCGCAGGTAGTGCGCAATCTCGTGCGACAAGACACAGGTCAGTTGTTCTTCCGTCAGACTGTCCGCGAGCTTGCGCGGAATCACGATGAGCGGACCGGTGCGTCGCACCCACAAGAGCGGGGAAACATGGGCATCCAGGATCATCACCGCCGGAGTTCTGTCGATCTGGAGGCAATCCGCGGATTGGCTGACGGCTTCTTTCATGCGTGCGTCATTCGTCGCGCCGTGCTTCAGTGCTCTTCTCAAGGCCCACACCTGCAAGAGCGAGCATCCCAGAATGGCCATCGTCCCCACGCCGCTGATGATCAGTGCCGCTACGGTCCAGGAGAGTGGCCAACTGGCATTCCCGTCGGCTTGCACACCCGTTTGCGGCCGACTTGCGGGGTCAACGTCCGCGGGAGCGGCCGATGGCAGGCCGGTCAGCCGAACCTCGGGTTCACGGGCGAATCCGGTCAAGGAATCGCCCATCCACGCGGGGAGTAAGGGCATGGAAAATAATGGCGGCGTGACAAACTTAAGAAGCACAACCAGCCACAGGGCATGGTTCAATCCCGGGCGCCGGCGGATGGCCGGAACCATTCCCGCCAGCCAGACGATCATGGCCAACGCGGCCGCGACGACAGCATTCACAAGCACCGAGTCGAGGAATAGGTTCATGGTTTCACTTCGATTCTGGAATGCCGTCAATAATCTGCCGGATGGCGCTGCGTTCTTTGCGTCCCAGGTTGGTCCGCTCCAAAAGCGTCAGGAGCATGGGAGCCAATGATCCCGCGAAATGACTGTCCGCCAGCTTCTGCAATTGCTGACCGACATAGGACTCGCGACTCACCTTGGCCGAGAACTTGTGTGCGAACCGGCTGGCATCGGATTCGATAAAGCCTTTTTCCGTGAGCCGTTCCAACAGACTTTTCACCGTGGTGTGCCTTGCCTGAGTGTGTTCGGGGTAGATCGCTTCCACAATCTCCCGAATCTGGCAGGTGCCTCGGTCCCAAAGGACCCCGAGGATCGCCAACTCTGTCTCCGTGGCTTCGACTGGCTTTTTCGACACGGCTTTCCTTCGCCTTCCTACTTCGCTGGGTGGCACAAATAAGTCACCATGCCTTAGATTGTAAGGCAAGACGACTTAGAGTCAAGCTCGGACGTGTCATTCACCCGCGAGAAAGCGGCGCTCCTTCACCAGTTCTTCTCAAACCGGCCGAGAAATCACCCGATAACTTTTATAAAATCCTAAGGCAAAATCCTTCCAACGGCGCACAAGGGCCCTAGCAAAGATATACATCACTTCATTTGCATGAAGCGCTGGGAAGCCCAATTGGTTTAGGCTTTTACCAATACCGACACTCTTTCTCTCAGGGTGTAAACGTATGGCCGAACTCAGCGAAGAGATCGAGAAAAAGGCCAGAGACCTTTATCAAACGATCCTGTTAATGGATGACGAAAAACAACGCCTCGCCTTTCTGGAAAAAGAAACGCACAACCAGCCGCTGCTGCGCCAAACGGTCATCGAACTCTGGAGAACCCGCAAAGAACTTCCCCATCAAAAGGTCGATTTCGACCCTGCCGTCGAAAACGAGGGACGAAGCTCGGGAGTACCGGGCCCCGGTGCGGGGGTCGGCGGAAAGTACATTCAGGGAGGCAAATACATCCTGATCGACCCGATCGGTGAAGGCGGGATGGGGATGGTCTACATCGCCAAGCAGACCCGCCCTGTCCAACGACTGGTTGCCATCAAGTTCAGAAAAGCCGAAGCGGAAGGATGGGACAATCGAACGCGTTTCGATTTTGAGTTGCGCATCCTGGCGCTTTTGGAACATCCCAACATCATGCAGATCTACGACGCCTGCATTTCGGAGAAAG
>Ga0208492_1000909_pt1 | contig 21804 bp, 11 predicted proteins | sample Subbioar_CSW14AB_FD_184820 | JGI IMG/M metagenome (GOLD analysis project Ga0208492, IMG submission 184820) | Serpentinite rock and fluid subsurface biosphere microbial communities from McLaughlin Reserve, California, USA - CR12Mar_CSW14AB (SPAdes) | ecosystem: Environmental > Terrestrial > Deep... | reverse complement strand
CCGGTCCATGCTCGTCCCCCTCTCGCGCGAGCGCGTCGATCGCCTCGCTCGCGGCTCGCATCTCCGCCTCGCGTCGCGAGCGACCATCGCCGCGACCGAGCTCGTTGCCGTTCGACAGCACGCGCACGTGGAACACCCGATCGGCGTCGGTGCCGGTGGGCTCGTCGTGCACGTACACGGGCGGAGGGCTCCCGTCGCGCTGAACGATCTCCTGCAGCAGGCTCTTGTTGTCCTTCACCCGCGCGTCGACGCCCGGTCGGCCGTGCGGATCGGAAGCAGCGCTACGCACGGCGGCAGCCACGACCTCGGCGAGCGCCACGTCGAGCAGCTCCTTGGCCACCTCGAGCCCACCCGCGAGATACGCCGCAGCGACGACGGCCTCGAACGCGTCGGCCAGGATGCGCGGACGCTCCCGCGCACCGCTCGCCTCCTCGCCCCGTCCGAGGAACAACGCCGGACCGAGCTGGATGACACGCGCCGCCTCGGCGAGCGCGGCCTCGTTGACCGCGACGGCGCGTGCACGAGAGAGCAGTCCCTCGTCCGCCTCGGGCAATTGTGCGAACAGCGCCTCGGTGACGATCAGCTCGAGCACCGCGTCGCCGAGCAACTCGAGCCGCTGGTTGTGGCCGCGACGCACCGGGTTCTCGTTGAGCCAGGTGCGGTGGGTGAGCGCCTCGAGGAGGAGCCCGTGCGCACGCTCGCGATCCCCCGCGCGCTCGTAAATGCGCTGAAGCGCGGGCGGGAGCGACTCTACGTTGGGACCTTCGGGCATCGCGGGAGGGGCGAGTCTACTGCGGAGCGTGCTCTTCGTGCACTCGCGGGTGAATCGCCCGTGCGGCACCGAGCGCAGCGCGACGGCAAGGTGTTTGCTCGAGACGACCTCGTGGCCTTCTCCGAGCTTCCAACCCCCCCTCGACCGAGCGGATTCGAGGATCAAGGGCAGAAGCCGCCCGGCGCGCTCCGCCTGCTCGTCGGCACCTACCTGCCGTTCATCTTGTCGGCGCTCTGGGCCGCCATCGTCATCCGACTGATCGCGCGAGAGCCCCGCTACGCGCTCCCCATCGCGGTGCTCGCCTTGTTGTGGATCGTGCCGCTCGCCCTGCAGCGGGTTCGCCAACGGCGCATGCTGATGCGGGGCAACGTGCCGGAGGTCCTCGAGGCGTGGGCCCCAATGCTCTCGACGACGCCCTACCCCGAGACCCTCCAGCCGCTCCTGGTCGCGACCGCCTACGCGGCGAACGGCTGGGTGGAGCAGGCCCGCGAATCGGCGCGACGCGCCAGGAAAGGCGAAGCGTGGAGCGCAGCCGAGGAGCAACGCCGCATCCTCGACACGCTGATCGAGGCGTTCGACGGAGATCGCGAGCGCGCGGTGCGCCTCGCACAGGACCTCGTCGACCTCCCGCTCCCGGCCGTCGGCGTGTTCCTCCGTCGACGCATCGCGGTCCTTCGGGCCGGGCTCGGGGCGTTGGCGCGCGCGTTCGCGCGGGTCGCCGAGCCCAACGATCGACGGATCTTGATGGCGGCCGCCAAGTCGAGCCCGCTGCTCCACTGGGCGTTCTCGTACGCGGCGGCGGTCGCCGCGATCGACGAAGGTGACGTGCACACCGCCCGCCGCGCGATCGCCGGCGCGCCGAGCTGGCCCCCGAGCAGCGTCTTCCGGGCGTTCCACGCAGAGCTGGAGCAACAGATCGCCCGCCTCGACGCGATCCGCCGCGCGTAGACTGGAGCAGTGAGGCTCCGCTCGACTGCATGCACGCTCGCGTGCTGGCTCGTGGCGTGTCGAGCTCCGAACCCGACAGCGATTCACGCGCCGACCTCGACGGGGACGTCGCGCCCGGCAGCGTCGCCTGTGACGAGTGCGACGTTGACGCGGCCCGATCACCCGTTGAGCCAGAGCGAGGCGCGCCAGTATGCGGTCTCGTTGCTCAACCGTGACCGCGCGACGGCTGGCCTCTCTGCCCTCGTGCTCGACGACGTGGCGACCCGGGCTGCCACGCGTCACGTCGCGGACATGATCGCCCACGGCTTCACTGCACACTGGGGCTCCGATGGCTCGGTGCCCGAGCTCCGCTACGGAGATGCGGGGGGCATGGATCTCGTCGTCGAGAACGTCGCCTGCTTCGGCGACGGCAAACCGCACGTTCCCACGGACGAGGGCCCGTTCGATCCGGTCGACGTCGAGCGCGCAGAGGCACGCTTCTTCGGCGAAACGCCACCTGACGACGGACACCGCAAGAACATCCTCCTGCCGCTGCACGATCGCGTCGGCATCGCGTTCGGCCGAGGATCGGGGAGCAAGCTCCTCTGCGTCGCGCAGGAGCTCGTGCACCACCACGGTACGTACAGGCCGCTCCCGGGCATGGCTTCTCCCGGCGACGTCGTCCACATCGATGGAGACCTCGAAGCACCATTCGAGTTCGGAGCGATCGGGATCGCGTGGATGGATCTGCCGAACCCGATGACACCCGCGGCTCTGCTCGCGACCGGCAGCTATCACATGCCGGAGCCGCACGTACTTTTCCAGACCGACGAGTTCGAGACTCCCCGTCCGGTGAAAGTCATCGGGCGCCACTTCTCGATCGACGTCCCTTTCGACCCTTCGACGATGAACGGCAAGAAGCGCGGCCTCTACGAGGTGATCGTCTATGCCAAGGCTCCCAACGCCGGACCACGGATCGATCCGGTGTCCGCTCGGGTTCTCCGGATCGAACCCTGACGATCAGATCGACTCGGTGATCGCCCGCACCGCGCCGTCGACGCCGAGCGCGTCGGTGTCGATCGAGACGCTGGCCCGCGCATACCGCGGCCTTCGCTCTTCGAGGAGCGCGGCGAGCTCCGCCTTCGCGTTGGCGCGGTTGTGCATCGGCCTCCGGTCTCCCTGATCGACCACGCGCTGCCAGTGTGACTCGGGAGACGCTTCGAGCCACACGGTCGTCGCGTGCGAGCGCAAGAGCGCGAATGTGTCCTCGTCCATCACGATCGAGCCACCCGTCGCGATGACCGACACCGGGTGCTCGTCGAGCACGGCCCGAAGGACGTCCCGCTCGAGCTTCCGGTAGTGCGCCTCGCCGTGCAGCTCGAAGATCTCGCGGAGCGAGAGCCCGGCGATCTCTTCGACGCGAACGTCGAGCTCGACGAAGGGCACGTGGAGCTTTCGCGAGAGCTTCTTGCCGATCGTGCTCTTGCCTGCGCCACGCAGACCAAGGAGCGCGATCGGCTTCGGGGCCGCGCTCGCCCGTCGCGCCTCGGCGTCGAGCAGCTGCGACGCGGTGGTGCCGAGCGCGACGGCGACGTCGTGCAGCCTGAGCACCGAGATGTTGCCGCGTCCGGCCTCGAGGTCGGCGAGGAAGCGGGTCGAGACGTTCGCCTTCTCCGAGAGCTCCCGGAGCGTGATGCCTCGTTCGCCGCGGCGATCACGCACCGCGCGGCCGAGCTCGACGAGCAGATGGGGACGAGACGGGTCCACGACCGGCAATATACTGCACACAAGAAACGTCCGCCAGCACTATAGTGCTTGCCACCGCCCGAGGACCGTGCATGATGAAAGTCATGGACCCGATCCACTTCGAGACGTCTCCCGCCCAGTACAAGCACTGGCGCCTCGACCTCGCCGACGCCGACAAGGGCATCGCGCGCCTGATCATGGACGTGCAGGAGGACAAGGGCCTCCGCAGCGACTACGTCCTCAAGCAGAACAGCTACGACCTCGGCGTCGACGTCGAGCTCGCCGATGCGGTCCAGCGCATCCGGTTCGAGCACCCCGAGGTACGCGCGATCGTGTTCTCGAGCGCCAAGGATCGGATCTTCTGCTCGGGCGCCAACATCTACATGCTCGGCACCTCGACGCACGCCTTCAAGGTGAACTTCTGCAAGTACACCAACGAGACGCGCCTCTACCTCGAGGAGGCGTCGAGCGAGAGCGGCATCAAGTCGATCGCCGCGCTCAACGGCGTCGCCGCCGGCGGCGGCTACGAGCTCGCCCTCGCCTGCGACGAGATCTACCTGCAGGAAGACGGCAACAGCGCCGTCTCGCTCCCCGAGTGTCCGCTCCTTGCGGTGCTCCCCGGCACCGGCGGCCTCACCCGCCTGGTCGACAAGCGTCACATCCGCCGCGACCACGCAGACGTCTTCTCCACGGTCGCCGAGGGCATCCGCGGCAAACGTGCCAAGGAGTGGCGTCTGGTCGACGACGTCGTCCCCCGCAGCAAGTTCAACGACGTCACCACCAAGCGCGCGATGGAGCTCGCCGCCAAGTCGCCCCGCGCCAACGCGACTGGCACCGGTCTGGTGTTCGCGCCGCTCGAGGTCCAGAAGACCAACGGCGACAAGGTCGTCTCGCAGTACAAATACGTCACCCTCTCGATCGACCCGAAGAAGAAGGTCGCCGAGCTCGAGGTCCGCGGTCCGGATCACGACGCGCCCAAGAACGAAGGCGAGATGCGCAAGCTCGGCACCGCGTGGTGGGCCGTGCAGGCGTTCCGCGAGCTCGACGCGGCGATCCTCGACCTCCGCTTCAACTGGCTCGAGGTCGGCCTCCTCGTCGTCCGCAGCAAGGGCGACGGCGCCAAGGTCGTCGCGCACGACAAGGCCCTCGCGTCTCTCGCCAGCTCGGACTGGCTCGGCAAGGAGATCGCGCTCTTCCAGAAGCGCGTCCTCAAGCGCGTCGACGTCAGCTCCCGCTCGATCTTCACCCTGGTCGAAGAGGGCTCGTGCTTCGCCGGCTCGTACCTCGAGCTCGCGCTCGCGGGCGACCGCATCTACATGAAGGACGACGAGGACAACGAAGACGGCATCACCGTCGCGCTGTCGCCGGCGAACTTCGGCGCGCTGCCGATGGGCAACGGCCTCACCCGCCTGCAGTCGCGCTTCCTCCACGAGCCGAAGAAGGCCGACGAGCTCAAGGGCCACGAGGGCCCGATGACTACGCAGGACGCCCTGAAGGCTGGCATCGTCACCATCGCGCCCGACGCGATCGACTGGGACGACGAGATCCGCGTCGCCATCGAAGAGCGCGCGGCGATGTCGCCCGACGCGATGACCGGCATGGAGGCCTCGCTCCGTTGGGGCGGCCCCGAGACCCTCGAGACCAAGATCTTCGGCCGCCTCTCGGCCTGGCAGAACTGGATCTTCACGCGCCCGAACGCCACCGGAGCGAAGGGCGCGCTCACGATGTACGGCAAGCCGGAACGCCCCGAGTTCGACTGGCGCCGAGCCTGATCAGACCGAGTTAGGAGCACCCCATGAGCAGCGTCGTCAACGACACCAAGATTCCGAACAACGTCGATCTCTCGAGCGACAAGAAGCTCCAGCGCGCCCTCGAGCAGTGGCAGCCCGACTTCATCAACTGGTGGCTCGAGATGGGCCCCGAAGGGTTCCAGCAGGACCAGGTCTGGCTCCGCACCGCCGTCTCGGTCGATGCCGATGGCTGGGCGCAGTTCGACTACGTGAAGATGCCCGACTACCGCTGGGGCATCTTCCTCGCCGATCGCGTGCAGGATCGGAAGATCCACTTCGGCGACAACATCGGCGCGCCGGTGTGGAACGAAGTGCCCGGCGAGCACCGCAACACGCTCCGCCGCCTCATCGTCACCCAGGGCGACACCGAGCCGGCCTCGGTCGAGCAGCAGCGCCTCCTCGGCCAGACCTGCCCCTCGCTCTACGACCTCCGCAACCTGTTCCAGGTGAACGTCGAAGAGGGTCGTCACCTCTGGGCGATGGTCTATCTGCTCCACAGCTACTTCGGCCGTGACGGTCGCGAGGAGGCAGAGGCCCTCCTCCAGCGCCGCTCGGGCGACCCCGACAAGCCGCGTATCCTCGGTGCGTTCAACGCGCCGTGCACCAACTGGCTGTCGTTCTTCATGTTCACGTACTTCACCGACCGCGACGGCAAGTACCAGCTGCTCGCGCTCGCCGAGTCGGGCTTCGACCCGCTCTCGCGCTCCTGCCGCTTCATGCTGACCGAAGAGGCCCACCACATGTTCGTCGGCGAGACGGGCGTGGGCCGCATCATCGAGCGCACCTGCCAGCTGATGAAGCAGGCGGGCATGAGCGAGGACGTGCGCAAGGTCGGCGGCATCGATCTGCCGACCATCCAGAAGTACATGAACCTCTGGTTCTCGCTCTCGCTCGACCTGTTCGGCGGCGAGGTCTCCTCCAACGCCGCGTCGTTCTTCGCCGCGGGCCTCAAGGGCCGCGCGTTCGAGGAGAAGGAGTACACCGAGCACTCCGGCCTCAACCAGATCTACTCGATGGAGGTCCACAAGGCCGGCCAGGTGAACAAGGAGGAAATCGCGCTCCGCAATGCGATGAACGAGATCCTCCGCGACCAGTACATCGAGGACGCGCAGCGCGGCGTCGACAAGTGGAACCGCATCCTCGCGAAGGAGGGCGTCGACTTCGAGTTCAAGCTGCCTTCGCGCCGTTTCCACCGTCACATCGGCACCTGGGCCGACGTGGGCTCGACCCCGAGCGGCGAGCTGATGTCGCGCGCGGAGTTCGAGAAGCGCAAGGGCGAGTGGCTCCCGAGCGAGGCCGACGAGGCCTACGTGAAGAGCCTGATGACCAAGCCCGTCTTCGAGAAGGGCAAGATGGCCAACTGGATCGCGCCCCCGGCGCGCGGCATCAAGGGCCAGCCGGTGGACTTCGAGTACGTGCGCCACGAACAGTCCTGATCGAGCGGAACGACGCCCTGCTCACCGTGGCGAATCCATGGTGAGCAGGGTTCTCGCTTTTTGCGGTCCGGCGCCGCCGGCGTTCGGCCCGCTCGCACACCGTTCATTACCTCTGGGTCGCCGAACGAACGGCAGCGCGAGCGCGCTTCGCGAAAAGCGTGCGTGCGAGAAGAGGCGGGCGACACATCGGGGAGATTTTCGCCGGGCGCGAACGGCCGAGCCCGGCTAAAACTCCGGCGTGTCCCGACGCCACCTTTCCCTGATTGGATTCTTGGTTCTTGGTTGTCACAACGGCGCGTCGACCGCGGAGGCGCCGGATGCGGCGACGCCGCCCGCGACGACGAGCAGCGGCGCGCAGCCGCTCGAGACCATTCAGCGCCAGCCGATCTTCGCGCACGTGAGGGCGACTCGCTCCAACAACGCGACCCTCCCGACTCGAATCGATCAGGCCGCGCGCGTCACCGCGGCAAAGGGTTCCGTTGCGATCACCGCGCTCGATCTCGCGGCGGTGGGCAGCAGCGACGATCGCGGCTCGCTGGTGTTCGGCGGCGCTGCGACGGCGACGGACGTGGTGATGGTCCCCCGCACCGACGGGTACGAGGAGCTCCGCGTGCTCCGCGATGCGCGCGCGTCGACCACGATGCGCTGGCGCCTCCAGCCGTCGGAAGGGCTCTCGCTGCGGGTGCGCGAGCGTTACGTCGAGGCGTACGACGAGAGCGGCCGCGTGCAGCTCGTCGGCAACCCGATGTTCGCGGTCGATGACAAGGGCGTCGAGCGAAAGCTCGATGTCCGCCTCGAGGGCGACACGGTGATCGCGAACCTCGACACCGCAGGCCTCGCGTTCCCGATCGTCGTCGACCCGCTATGGACCACGGTCCCGAACGCACCGGCCGGCGGCGCGCCGAACTACTCGTTCATCACGAACGACAACCGGGTGATCGTAGGCACGCCCAACGGCGCGCCCGTCCCGCACATCTACAACCCGACGACCAACACCTGGACCACGCCGACCACGCTGTTCCCCACCGGGTGGACCAACACGGGCGCCGGCGGTGCGCTCCTCTCGACCGGTATCGCGCTCTTCGTGAACGGCAACAGCGCGGCGGCGATTCGGTTCAACCCGACGACGCACGCGTACACCGCGACCGCCGCCCCGCCGTCGGCGTGCAACGGATGCGCGATGACGCGCGCGGGTGACGGGCGCATCGTGAAGATCGATCGCGATGGCACGGGCGCGCAGGTCTACAACCCGACCACCAACGCGTGGGCGACCTACCCGTACGGCACGCTCGGGGCCACGGCCATCGCGCTCACGCTCAAGGACGGGCGCGTCATGACGATGGGCGTCCTCAACCAGATGGCGGTGATCTTCAACCCGACCACGAACACACTGACCGGGGCAGGCAGCGGTGCCCGTCTCACGAACCCGCGCGGCGTCGTGGCGAACGACGGCCGCGTGATCTTCACCGCGCAGATCGGTACGAGCGGACTGCCTCCGCTCGGTACGCCCATCTACAACCCGACGACCGCGACCTGGGGCTACACGGGTCCGATCGCGCGCACACGAAACTTCCCGGCGCTGGTCGCGCTGAAGAACGGTCGCGTCCTCGCGGCGGGCGGCACGGACAACGGCGGCGGCAACCCCTATCCGGACGCCGAGATCTGGGACCCGACGACGGGCAAGTGGTCGCTCATCGAGGCGATGCCCGAGGGGCACGGCAATCCGGGCTACGGGATCTTCTCGGATGGGTCGGTGCTGGTGGCCGCGGGCACCGGCGCGTTCGGCGCAGGCGTCTCGAGCGCGACGGTCTATCGGCCGGTCGCCGACGGTCAGGCGTGCGGCGACTACCCGACCGCGTGCGACGCGCCGTATTGCACCGACGGCGTGTGCTGTCGCTCCGCCGATTGTCCGCGCGGAACGTGCGCTGCTCCCCCCGGCGCCGGACGCGCCGCGGGTACGTGCGCGCTCGATCCCGGACAGGCGTGCACGACCAACGCGCAGTGCGCGAGCAACTTCTGCGCAGACGGCGTGTGCTGCAACACCGCTTGCACCGGTACCTGCGAGGCCTGCAACCTCGCGGGCACCGTCGGCACGTGCACGCCCGTGACGGGCAAGCCGATGGCTCCACGCGCAGCGTGCGCGGGCGCGGGCGCCGGCACCGCGTGCGCGGCCTCGTGCAACGGGGTGAATCGCACCGCGTGCGTCTACGCCGCGACGGGCACCATCGCGTGCGGCACCAACAGCTGCACGGGCGGCACCGAGACCCGTGCGGGCACGTGCAACGGCGCGGGCGTGTGCAACACGACGACGACCTCCTGCGGCGTGTATGCCTGTGGCGCCGAGCTGTGCAAGCGATCGTGCGTCACCGACGTCGACTGCGCCTCCGGGTACTACTGCGGCGGCGACAAGTGCCTGCCGAAGGTGGGCCTGGGATCGATCTGCACCTCGACCGCGATGTGCCCGTCGGGCCTGTTCTGCACCGACGGCGTCTGCTGCGGCGTCGCGAGCTGCAGCGAGGGCAGCGCGTGCAACCTCGAGCCCAAGGGCACGTGCAAGAAGAAGGACGGCGCCAGTTGCACCATCGACAGCGACTGCGGCAGCGCGTTCTGCACCGACGGCGTCTGCTGCAACCGCAAGTGCGACGCGCAGTGCGAGGCGTGCGATCTGCCCTCGACCAACGGCACCTGCTCGCCGGTCAGCGGCGCTCCGCGAGGCACGCGCGCGGCGTGTGGCGGCGAGGGCTGCGCTGCGCTCGAGTGCGACGGCGCGAAGGATCCGACAGCGTGCACGAAGTTCAAGAACGGTGGCACGGTCGTCTGCAAGCCGGCGTCGTGCGACGGCGCGGATCTCGTTCCGCAGTCCACCTGCGACGGTGCGGGCAGCTGCGCCTCGCCTCCGGTCGCGAAGTGCGGCCGCTATGCGTGCGATCCGGCGCGGCTCGCGTGCCGCACCGACTGCACCACGAACACGGATTGCGCCTCCGGCTTCTCGTGCGTGGCCGGCACCTGCTCGGAGGGCGCGCGCTGCACGGAGGACGGCCTCTCCTCGACGTCGACCGACGGAAAGGTCCAGGCGTGCACGCCGTATCGGTGTGCTTCCGCCGGAACCTGCCTCGACAAGTGCAGCAAGACCGACGAATGCGCGGCAGGCTTCGTTTGCGGCAGCGGCATCTGCACCGCCGCCGAAGTACCGGCCGAGGACGGCGGCGGCTGCGCGGCCTCTGGCCGAAGCAACGGCGCGGCGGCCGGTCTGCTGTTCGCGCTGGCCGCGCTGGCCACGCGCCGACGCCGATCCCCCTGAACGCGGCAAGCGCGCGATCGATGGCATCGAGAGTGCAAGTGGCCGCCCTCGGGGGTAGGTCATGCACACGAGGCTGTCGTCCGCGCGCGTGTTCGTCGTCGCATCCACGCTCACCGCTGCCGGCTGCGGCGCAGACGTCGACGTAGCCATCGAGCGCGATCCGCTCGCGTCGACCGATCGTTACCTGGTGAAGGTGCGCGACTGGGACGCGGGCGTCGCGGCGGCGCACAGCGCGGGTGCAACGGTCGTCCTGGAGTTGCGCGCACACGGCGCCTTCGCGGCGCTCATCCCTGCGGCCGCCGCCTCGGGACTCGCGCACAACCCGGCCATCGAGTTCGTCGAGCTCGATCCACAACGGTTCCCGAGCGCCGAGACCACCCCGTACGGCATCACCATGGTCGAGGCGCCGCAGGTCGCGAGCGCGTCGTCCGACGCGAAGGTGAAGACCTGCATCATCGACTCCGGCCTCGCCACCACGCACGAGGACCTTTCATCGCTGCCGATCACCGGCGAGTCGGGCACCACGTGGAACGCCGACGGCTGCGGACACGGCACCCACGTCGCCGGCACGATCGGCGCGGTGCAGAACACCGTCGGCGTCGTCGGCTGCGCGCCGTCGTCGGTCGCGCTCCACGTCGTGCGCGTGTTCGGCAACGACTGCCGCTGGACCTACGCCTCGAACCTCATCGCGGCACTCGACGAATGCGAGAGCCAGAACGCGCGGTTGGTGAACATGAGCCTGGGCGGCGGCGTGAAGAGCCGCGCCGAGGAAGAGGCGTTCCAGGCCGCTTGGGATCGAGGCGTGCTCTCGGTCGCCGCGGCGGGCAACGACGGCAGCTCGCGCATGAGCTATCCGGCCTCGTATCACTCGGTCGTCTCCGTCGGCGCGATCGACGCGAGCAAGAACATCGCGTCGTTCTCGCAGCACAACGCCGAGGTCGACCTCGTCGCGCCCGGCGTGTCCGTTCTCTCCACCGTGCCGTGGAGCACACCGACGGTCGAGGTCGACGGAGCAACGTACCAGGCGCAGGCGATCGAGTTCGCCGCCACCGGCACGGCGAACGGCGCGCTGGTCAACGGAGGTCGCTGCACGACGAGCGGCGCCTGGACGGGGAAGGTCGTCCTGTGCGAGCGCGGCGACGTCAGCTTCTTCGAGAAGGTCACCGCGGTGAAGAATGGGGGCGGGCTCGCGGCGGTCATCTACAACAACGCGCCCGGCAATTTCAGCGGCACGCTCGGCGCCGGCAACACCAGCACCATCCCGGCCGTGAGCCTGAGCCAGGAGGACGGGCGACAGCTCGTGGCGACGGCGCTCGGCAAGAGTGCGACCGTGAGCTCCGGCGTGGGCAGCGGCTACGAGTCTTGGAACGGCACGTCGATGGCGACACCGCACGTCGTCGGCGTCGCCGCGCTCGTCTGGAGCAAGAACACCTCCTGGACCAACCAGCAGATCCGCGACGCGCTCGAGCGAACCGCACTCGACCTCGGCGTCGCTGGACGCGACGACACCTATGGGCACGGGCTCGTGCAGGCGAAGAAGGCGCTCGACTTCCTGCAAGCTGGCGGTGGCGGTGGCGGCGGCGGCGGGACCTGCGCGCCGCTCGGTGCGTCTTGCGCGTCCAACGCCGACTGTTGCTCGTCGAGGTGTCGAGGTCGAGGCGACGCGAAGACCTGCAAGTGAAGAGCTTCCGCGTGCGCCGTTAGAGCAGTTCTCAGCCGCGTCGATCCGATGGAATTCCCCTTCCCCCCGGCTTGAAAGCCGGGGCCCAATCGCGCGTTTCGATTGAAGCCCGCTCCCGCGGGCTCCATCGCGCAAGTCCTCAATTGGATTGAGTCGCGATTCGCCGCTGCGTCCACGCAAGGAGCCCGTAAGGGCTTCAAGCTGAAGACGCGCGCGTTCGTGCGATTCGCGGAGGGGCCCCGGCCTTTCAAGCCGGGGGGAACGGGTTACCAGGAATCAACGCGGCCGAGAAACGCTCTCCAGCAGCATGCGCGAGCGTGGCTGCGATGCGGGATGCGGTCGGTTTCGGCTGGTGCTCCGTTACCTGTGACGTTGAGCACGGCAAGTTGCTGCGCTGGCGCGGAGTGCATCACGCGCTGGGCGGAAGCGGAGCACGCGCTGCCGTCACCGCGCGTCGGGACGACGGCGCGAAGCGCGCTCTGCGACGGCGGGATCGGGTTTCGCAAACGGTACCTCCTGCTCGGCAGTAGATGGCGACGCAAGGGGCCTCGCCAGATGCTCGATGAGCGACAACAGGGGGTTGATCATGGTGAGAGCGTTCATCGTGCTCGCTGCGTGTGGTGTGTTCGCATCTGCCCAGGGCTGTGCCTCGAACACGAACGACACCGTGGCAAAGTCCGCAACCGAGCTGACTGTCAGCGGCAACCACGTGACGGGAACGATCTCGCAACACGGGACCTTCGATCTCGATGCGCAGTTCGAGTGCGGGAACGCGGGAGGCGAGTTCTCCTTCACCGGAGCCGTGTTGCTCGATGGCGTTTCAGTAAACGTCATTGCACAGAACAACGCCAAGGGCACTCATTCGGACAGCGCCGGATCGAGCATCAACGTGGTGCTGAGGACCAGCGAGGAGTTCAACGCGAAACCCGGCTGGGGCCGCGGTGGTATCGGAGGGAATCCATGGATTCTCTTCCAACCGATCGACGCCAATAGCCATTCCGTCGCCGGCGACCCGGTGGTGCTCGGACGCTGCAAGGGCAAGTCCGCAAAGCATCGTTTCGATCTCGCGGAGCTGCTCGCGGTCGTTGACTTCAGCGCCAACGCCGACGGTTGCGACAAGACCGGTGGCCCCGGTCCGACGGTCGCGCTGGATGGGACCATCGCGAGCGGCGCGTTGAAGGGTAAGGTCTGGTTCGTCAACAGCGTGAATTCACCCAACCCTCACAAGGTGGCGTTGACCAACTCCGATCTCACACTCGACATCATCCTGGAGGACAAGGCCACGTTCAACGTCTCGAACAGGTTCGGCGACGGTGTTGGAGGCAATCCGCTCATCTACTTGCAGGCAGAGCCCGACCCGAAGATTCTCCTCGGTCGCTGCAACAAGCTGTGAGAGCGTGATGCACCGCCGCTCGTCCTTCGAGGGCGGGCGGCGGACGCGGATTGACCGCTTCCAGCCGCGCGTCGATCCTCCGAACCTCGGGCATGGATCGATCGCGGCGCGCACTCGTGGTGATCCTGGCTTCGTCGAGCGCGCTCGCACCCGCGACCGCGCTCGCGTACCACCGCGAACCCGAATGCGCGCGGGCGAGCACCGCGCAGATCGAGCTCGCGCCGTGGGCCGCGTTGGGCGGCGGCGTGCGCTCCGCGAACGGCGAGGGCTCGAGCGTCATCGGCACGCTCGCTGCCCACGCGGGGATCACGGTGCCGGTCTCACGGCTGGTTCGCGCCGGCGCGTGGAGCTCGCCGGGCACGGTGGATTTCCGGTCGTTCGATCTCTCGGGAGGCGGTCGCATCGAATTCCACTCGAACGACCTCGACGACGAGTACTTCAAGCTGTTCGGCGTCGGCGGCCGCTGGACGGTGCTCGCCGACCTCGGAGCCGGCCATCGCTTCGGGCGCGACGACAACCAGGGCGCGTTCTTCGTCGCGCGCATCGCCGCCGGCTTCACTGCACGCAACCGGCTGGGTCACCTCTACGGCGGCGTCGACTGTCCCTGTCACGACGACGATCCCAACGCCACCGAGGCGAAGGTGTGCCGCCCCGCGCTGGGCCTCGTCTCGGGCGCTCGTCCCTTCGTCACCGTGCAGCGCGCGTTCGACGGATCGCGGACCGAGGTCACCGCGGGGATCGAGTTCGAGGTGATCGGTGCGGGCTGGTGGGTCGGGGCAGCGTTCTGAGGCCTAGAGCACCGAGCGACGTGCCATGACCACGATCGCGGTCCCCGCGACGAGCCCCAGGGCTCCCACGAGGCGGACCCATCCGGAGGTCACGCCGATCGCGACGGCCCCCACTGCGATGCACGCGACGCCGAGGGGCAGGAGTCGCTTCGCCTGCTCCGCGGCCAGCATTCGATGAATCCGTGGCGCAGAACGCGCGACGATCTCGCGGAATTGCGGGTTCTCCGCATGCATCCGCGCGAGGCGTTCGGCCAGCTCGCGTTCTTGGTCGCTCATGATCGACTCGAACGAAGCTTCGCACCAAATGGCCTCGAGACCCCCGCCGGCCCAAAAATCGTATCGTTATGGAACACGCCGCGTCCGACCGCTAGCCTTCCGCTCTCTCGGAGGTCTCGATGCGAACGGTTCGTTCGGCGCTGCTCGCCGCCTTGGTCATGGGTTGCGGCGGTGGCTCCACCACGGACGCGCCCGATGCGAGCTCTTCGAAGCCTCTGACGAGCACGACGCTCTCGATCGCGCGCGATCTCGCCCGTCCGGAGCGCGCGGTCGCCGAGGTGCTGCGCGGCCGGATCGCGCTCCGCTCCGAGAGCACGGGCCTTGGTGTGCTCCCGACCACGTCGGGTGATCTCGCGCTGCACGTCGCGACCAAGGCGAGCGATCCGACCCGCATCGGCACCGACGACGATCACTCGTTGCTCCTGTCGGTCGAGGGTGCGTCGGCCTCCGCGGTCGAGGCCGACGACGGCTCGGCGATCCATCGAGACGTCTTCCCCGGGACGGACGCCATCTGGGCGACCACCGAGGCGCGCGCAGAGCTGCTGTTCCTCCTTCGCGATTCGAGCGCGCCGACGCAGTTCCGGCTCCATCTCGATCGCGGCGCAGGGCTCGTCGACGCCTTTGCCGAGCGCGGCGGGTATTCGTTTCGCGACGCGAACGGCAAGGTGCGGCTCCACATCCCGACGCCGGTGGCGCTCGACGCGCGGGGCGTGTCGCGCACCGCCGAGATGAAGCTCGCAGACGATGGTCACACCTTGACCATCACGCTCGACGACACCGGTCTCGAGCACCCGATCCTCCTCGACCCGGCGGTGTTGCAGGGGCGGTGGGTGAAGATCGGCGATCGACTCGCACGCACGCGCGCCACGCTGTCGTTCGATCCCGTTCGCAAGAAGCTCCTCGGCTACGGTGGCTATCAACGGACGCCGACTTCCCCCTCGAATCCCGGTGATGTGTCGAAGGATCTGTTCGAGTACACCTCGCCTGGCGGGACCTTCGGTGCGCTCGCCAGTGGGCCGTACGGCTTCACCTCGGCGATGATCGGCCCCCCGAGCTCCTCGGGACCGCAGAACTACGGCTACGTCGGGGCATTCGACTCGACGCGCGGCAAGCTCGTCGCGGTGGGCGCCAGGCAATACGACTGCTCGGCCGGCTGCGTCTCCTTCGACCGCATGGAAGTGTGGGAGTGGGACAGCGCGACCAACGTCTGGGCGCAACGGTGCACGGCGTCGGCTTGTGCGACGACCGCGCCAGGGACCAGCCAGGAGAAGCTCGAGGCGATCTACGACGAGACCCGCAAGGCAACCGTCGTTTGCAACAACTCTTTTGGGAGCGCGTGCTCCACCTGGAACGGTGCGACCGGCACGTGGACCGCGCTCGTCGCGCCCCCGGTGCAGCTGTCGCGTGGCTGGTACGACCCGAGCTACGGCGCCGCCACGTTCCTCGGCTCCGACGGCACCTATTCCTGGACCGGCGCGGGGTGGACCAAGCGAACGACGAGCTTCGTCTACCCGCTCGCCGTCTCGTACGACACGCTCCGCAAGAGGGCGATCGCGCTGGTCGGCAACGGCTTCTCCAGCGACACCTACGAGTGGAACGGGACGAGCGGCGCGTGGACGCTGGTCGTGCCCGCTGCGGACACTTCGCCGCCTTACAACAAGGCCTCCATCGCGATGGGGTACGACCGAATCAACGGCCGCACCGTCGCGTGGGGCGGTGGCGACGGTCAGGCTGGGATCTACCTGACCGACTTCATCGCAACGGTCTTCGAGTATCAGGCCTATGGCAACGCCTGTGCGGGCGATGTCGACTGCAACGGCGGCTCGTGCCGTGACGGCTTCTGCTGCGACACCAAGTGCGGCACCTGCCAACGCTGCGACGGCCCTGGGAACGGCGGAATTTGCGCGACCTTCGCCGGCGCGACGTTCGGGGGCACCGAGCACGACACCTGCACCGGCACCAAGGCGTGCGATCCGCTCGGTGCGTGCAAGCTGAAGAACGGTCAGACGTGCAGCGCCGGCTCCGAGTGCGCGAGCGGCGCGTGCGTGGACGGCTACTGCTGTGGAAGCGCGTGCAACAAGGCCTGCGAGGTCTGCAACGTCACGCCGGGAACCTGCACCCCGTCGCCCAAGGGGTCGGGCGGCCGGACCAGCTGCGGCGTCGGTTCCTGCGACGGCGTGCAACGAGTCTGCTCCACCACGTGCACCACCGACGCGGACTGCTCGGCGTCCGGCTTCTGCAGCGCCGGAACGTGCGTCGCCACTTCGGCGCAGGGCGCGGCTTGTACGCGCGATCGGCAGTGCACGACCGGCTCGTGCCGCGACGGCTTCTGCTGCAACAGCGGCTGCTCCGGCGCGTGCGAGACCTGCGCGAAGGTCAAGGGCGCCTCGGCTGACGGCACCTGCACCCCGCTGCCCGCTTCGACCAAGCCGGCCGCGTGCGGCGGCTATGCGTGTACGGGGACCTCGGGCGCGTGCGCCGCAGCGTGCACCACCGACGCGGGCTGCGCGACCGGCTTCTACTGCGACGGTTCGTTCTGTCAGAAGACGCGTGCCCAGGGTGACGGCTGCGCGCGCACCGGACAGTGCACGTCGGGCCTCACCTGCGCCGACGGCGTGTGCTGCAACTCTGCATGTGACGGCCTGTGTCAGGCGTGCTCGGTCGCGAACAAAGAGAGCGGCGACGCGCCGGGCGTGTGCGGCCCGGCGAAGATCGGCACCGACCCGGGCGATCGCTGTCCCAAGGAGGACTCGGCCACGTGCGGCAAGAGTGGCGTCTGCGGAGCCGGCGGCACGTGTGCGCTCTGGCCCAAGGGCTCTGCCTGCGGCAGCGGCATTTCGTGCGATGGAGGCTCGGCCAAGGGTCGGACCTGCGACGGCCTGGGTAGCTGCGTCACCGACTCAGCGGGCACCAGCTGCAAACCCGGAACTTGCAGCACGACCCTCGGTTGCACCTTCGCGTGCGCCGCCGACACGGAGTGTGACGCGAAGGGATTCTGCGATTCCGGCACGTGCAAGACACGCGCGCCTGCGGGACGCACGTGCACGGCGGACAACCAGTGCGAGGCGGGCTTCTGCGTCGACGGCGTCTGCTGCTCGACGGCGTGCAAAGGCGTATGCGAGGCCTGCAACGGCGGCGGCACCGAGGGCACCTGCACCGCCGTTACCGGCGTTCCGCGTGAAGGTCACGGAACCTGCCCGAGCGCGAGCACCGACGACGCATGCACGGCCGCCGCGTGTGACGGCAGCGATCGCGAGGCGTGCAAGGCCTTCGCCGGTCCGGAGGTGACCTGCCGCGCTGCCTCGTGCACCCAAGCGCTCGAGACGCTCACCACCAAGTGCGATGGCAGCGGCAAGTGCCCTGCTTCGCCGACCCGCTCATGCGTGCCGTTCGCGTGCGGCGGCACACGGTGCAAGAGCACCTGCGCCACCAACGACGATTGCGCGTTGGGCAACCGGTGCGACGTCACCACCGGCGTGTGCGTGTCGAACGGAACTTGCGATGGCAACCACACCATCGTGGGCGCCGACGGCACCAAGACCGAGTGCGCCCCGTACAGGTGCGGTGACACCGGCTGCAAGAACACTTGCGTGACCAGCGACGAATGCTCGGCTCCGGCGATCTGCGATGGCAGCAAGTGTGTGCTGCCTGCGGCTGCGGCGGAGGATTCGGGAGGGTGCAGCGCGTCGCCACGATCGCGAGGCGGCTCGCTCCTCGGGGGAGCGTTCGTGATGACGATGACGATGATGATCGGCGCACGTCGTCGCCGTCTCGGCACTCGGAAGGGAGCTCGGTGATGCGCAGGCTCGGAGCTCTGTTCCTGCTGCTCGCAGGCTGTTCCCGGGGTCTTGTCGTCGAGGGCGGGTCCACCGACGCTGGCGTCTCGCCGCTCGTCGCGTCGGATCGGCTGAGCGAGGTGCGACGCCTCGCGAAGCCCGATCCGATCTGGAGCGCGGTGCTCGGCTCGCCGGGCCTTCGCCGCGCGAACGGCGCGTTTTCGAGCTCGGGGTACCACGATGCCATGGGAGGCGTCCCGATGGCGTTCGGAGCGCGGGCCCCGTTGTTCGCCGACGGTGCGCTCGAGGTTCGCGCGGGCGACGCGCAGGTCGCGCTCCGGGTGATCGGTGCTCGAAGCGTCGAGGGCGCGGTGATCGAGGGTGAGGCGGTGTACACCGACGTCCATCCCTCGACGGATTTCGTCGTCGGCAGCGCGCCGGGGCGCGTCGAGTCGTTCTGGTCGCTCCGTGACGCGTCGGCGCCGACGAGCTTCCAGCTCGCACTCGAGCTCACCGGTCTTCATGCCCGGATGGACGAAGGTGCGGTGCTCCTCGCGGACGACGCCGGCACCACGCGCATTCGCATCCCGCAACCGAGCGCGATCGACGCCAGGGGCACCCGCCGCACGGCGAAGATGAGACTCGAGGGACGGACGCTGACGATCGGCGTCGACACGCAGGGGCTGACCCACCCGATCCTGCTCGACCCCGCGCTCGAACAGGTCGCGTGGACCGATCTCGGCCCGCAGCTTCCCGTGTACCCGCCGCCTGGTTCCACCAGCTACCCGCGCGTCACCTATCCGGGCGGACTGGCACGAGCGAGCGGCAGCGCGCGCTCCGGCAATGGGCTCGTGTACCTGTGGGGCGGGACGCAAGTCGCCCAGAGCGGCATGACTTCCCACGTCAGGTACTTCGACACCAGCCTGTTCGAGTGGAACGGCTCGGCGTGGACGGCCACGCTCAACGGCGGTTTCGCCGACGACCTCATCCCAGGCGTCAACACGTTGGCGACCGAGGATCGCGCCTCCGACATCACCTGGGACCCGGTCCGCAAGAAGCTCGTGCTGTTCGGCGGCGTCACCTATGTGGGCAGCGAGACCCGACTGGGCGTGTACGAGTACGATCCGATCGGGACCAAGGTCTGGTCGAAGGTCTGCCTCGACAACTCGACCTGCGCGTCGAGCTCCCCGGTGATCCCCACCCTGCCCTCTTCACCTTCGGCGGTGTACGCGTTCGGCAAGGCCATCCTGGTGCGCGAGACGGGAACCTACGAGTGGGATCCCACCGCCAAGCTCCTGAAGAAGTTCGCCGCCACGCCGGAGCTCAAACGCGCCGGCGCCGCGCTCGCCTTCGACCCCGCGCGCAGCAGACTGGTCGCGTACGGTGACAGCACCGGCGCGTCCGCCACCTGGGAGACCAACGGGACGACCTGGACGCAGGTCCTCACCACGGGCCCGATCGGCGTGAAGAACCCTTCGCTCGCCTACCATGTGGCTCGCAAGCAGGTCGTGCTCTGGGCGTCGGACTGGACCACCGGTGGACTCTGGTCGTGGAACGGCGCGGCGTGGACGAGCATCACCCTCTCGGGAAGCGGACCGATCCTGCGCCCGAACGCGGCGTTCACCTACGACGAGTCCGCCGGCAAGCTGCTGATGGTGGGCGGCGGTGATCTCGGTGCGTCGGGCGGCTGCTACAACTCGTACCTCACGCCGACCGACTCCAACAGCGACCTCCGCAGGTGCATGCGCGTCGACACGTGGACGTCGACCCTCTTCGGCGGCGCGTGTTCGGTGGCCGCCGACTGCGGCGCCGGCATGGGGTGTGTCGACGGCGTCTGCTGCAAGTCGACGAGCTGCGGGACGTGTGAGCGGTGTGACCTCGCGGGCAGCGTCGGCACGTGTTCCAAGGTGCTGAGCGCCGAGGACACCGGCACGTGCTCGGGTACCAGCTCGTGCGATGCCACCGGTGTGTGTCGGAAGAAGGGCGGGCAGACCTGCTCGATCGGCACCGACTGTCTGAGCAGCAACTGCGCCGACGGCATCTGCTGCAACAACTCCTGCCCCGGAGCGTGCGAGTCGTGCAATCAGACCGGCACGCTCGGAACCTGCACGCCGCTGCCCACGGGCGCGGCAGGCAAGGGCTGCGCGTACTACACCTGCACCGGGACCTCGGGCACGTGCGCGACCTCGTGCACCGCCGACACCAACTGCGCACCGAACGCGTTCTGCAACACCACCGGTGCGTGCGTGGTGCAGCTCGCGAAGGGCGGAGCCTGCACGCGGGGACGACAGTGCGCGACCGGCGCGTGTGTCGACGGCGTGTGCTGCGACTCGGCGTGCTCCGGCTCGTGTGACGTCTGCTCGGTCGCCCTCGGCGCCACGGCGAACGGCACGTGCACGGTGCTCCCGAAGACCGCATCCCCCGCGGAGTGCGCACCGGGGCGATGCTCCGGCACTTCGGCCGCGTGCAGCACCGGCTGCAGCGTCGATACCGACTGCGCGGCGGGCGCGTCGGGGGGCTTCTGCAGCAGCGGCGTATGTGTCCTGATGCGCAAGAAGGGCGAGTCGTGCGATCGCACTGCGCAGTGCGCGAGCGGCCTCACCTGCGCCGACGGCGTGTGCTGCAACGAGGCCTGCGACGGCGCCTGCAAGGCGTGCTCGGCGCTCGACAAGGAGTCGGGCGACAAGAGCGGCGAGTGTGGTCCGGCCAAGGCAGGAACCAATCCTCGTTCGAAGTGCGTGAAGTCGGCGGCCTCCACCTGCGGTGCGAGCGGTCTCTGCGGCGCAACCGGCTCCTGCGCGATCTACGCTGCGGGCACTCCCTGTGGTCCGACCGGCACGACCTCGTGCGACGGCGACACCGTCAAGGGCCAGACCTGCGACGGGCTCGGCACCTGCGCGCTCGACACCGGCGGCACCGCATGTTCCCCCGCACGCTGCCTCGACGGGGCGTGCAAGACGTCGTGCGCCACCGACACCGACTGCGCGGCCGACGGCTACTGCGCGGGTGGAACCTGCAAGAAGAAGGCGACCGCTGGCGCGAAGTGCGCGGTGGACTCGCAGTGCAGCTCGGGCTTCTGCGCCGACGGAGTGTGCTGCAACGCACGCTGCGACGGGACGTGCGAAGCCTGCGATCAGGCCGGCACCGAGGGCACGTGCACCGCGGTCACCGGCAAGCCGCGGCTCGGTCACCCCGCGTGCGCCGTGGGCGATCCGACCAACCCCTGCAGCGCTTCGGCCTGCGACGGCGTCGACCGCGCATCGTGCGCGAAGAAGGCGGGCGCCGACGTCACCTGCCGCAAGAGCAGCTGCGAGGACGGCGTCGAGGCCCTCGCTGCCAGGTGCGACGGCTCGGGCGCGTGCCCGGCCTCGGAGACCCGGCCCTGTCAGCCCTTCGCCTGCGGTGCCGACGCGTGCAAGACGACCTGCACGGCCGACACGGACTGTCGCGGCGGGTTCGTGTGCAACGCCGTGACCGGCGCGTGCGCGGCAGGCGACAAGTGCGTCGGCAGCATCGTCACCAAGGTCGACGGAACGACGGTCGACTGCGCACCGTTCGTCTGCGAGAGCTCGGGCCGCTGCAAGACCAGCTGCGCGACGACCGCAGATTGCGTCTCGCCGAAGATCTGCAACGGCTCGAGCTGCGTCGACCTCGTCGACTCCCTCCCCCCCGAGGAGGGCGGCGGATGCGCGCTCTCCTCGCGCGGAGTTGGAACGAGCGCGGCGCTGATGTTCGTCACGGCCCTCGCCGCCGCACTCCGCCGGCGCCGCCACGCGAGCTAGCGGCAACCGCACGCGCAGATTGGAAGCGCTCAAGAGCCGTCGAAGAATTGCCCCCGGACTGAAGTCCGGGGCACCGACTGCAAGACGAAGCCCTCCGGGCTGGCGGGGGGTTCGAGCGAGGAAGTGCAGTCCTTCG
>Ga0208492_1000908_pt1 | contig 21819 bp, 17 predicted proteins | sample Subbioar_CSW14AB_FD_184820 | JGI IMG/M metagenome (GOLD analysis project Ga0208492, IMG submission 184820) | Serpentinite rock and fluid subsurface biosphere microbial communities from McLaughlin Reserve, California, USA - CR12Mar_CSW14AB (SPAdes) | ecosystem: Environmental > Terrestrial > Deep... | reverse complement strand
TCGCTCTGCCGTCGCTCACTGAGGTTAATGCGAACACTGTTTCTGAGGTACTACAGCTCGGCCAGCCGATTTTATTGACAAAATTCAGCGAATCTTTTTATATCGGTGAAAAAAATTCCAATATTTTTTACATCAATCCGTTTGATGACAATGATATTGAAGTTCAGCTGAAGAAAGCCATTGCATATTCTTTGCTTGATAAATTAAAACGAGAAAATATCACATCGCGCGCTTCATGGAGTCGAGATGAAATTATGAGGCAGCACTATGCTTTATTCTGAAAATTATGAAAATATTAATCTTAAGTACAGATGAATCCGGCTTGAATGTCGCGAGTGATGCTAATGCGCGCTTCACAGTCTATTCTCAACTTGTCGACAACGTCGATATTTTAGTTCTGACTGAGAAGAAAAGTGAGGTTTTACGGATTGCGGAGCACGTTACTGTCCATTCGACCGGCTATCCGATCAAATTGTTCAATTTTTTCGGCGGCTTTTGGTTGGCGGTCAAGATAATAAAAGAAAAGAATATTGATGTAGTAATAACGCAAGACCCGCTTCGAGTAGGCCTGCTGGGTTATTTGTTAGCAACTTACTGCCGAATCAAATTGGTGGTGAGCGTTTACGGTTCGAATGTTTTTGACAGTAATTGGCTAAATGAATCCGTCATGAATCGCATATTTTCTCGAATCGGCGCTTGGGTCTTGAATCATGCTGATGCGATACAGACGGATGGTTTTGAGACGGTCAAAGATCTTCGAGATATTTACGGCGAAAAAGTCTTTTGGAAGCCGATAATTCCGACGAATATCAACGCCTTCAAGACAGAACGCACTTTCGCTAAAAAAAATGTCAAAATTCTTTTTGTCGGCCGTTTAGTAAGGCAGAAGAATATCACAATGCTTATTAATGTGATTGCCATGATTGTAAAAACGAGCCAGGAATCAAATTTTAAATTCACAGTCATCGGCCGAGGTGAGTTGCAGGCATATTTCCTGGATCGAGTGAAGAAGGAACAATTGGCGAATTATGTCGAATATATCGAAGAGGTCGGACGCGAACAAATTATCGATCATTATCAGGATAGTGATATTTTCATTCTCTGTTCGAATTACGAGGGATTTCCCAAAGTTTTCATGGAGGCTGCCGCTGCTGGACTGCCGATAGTTACGACAGACGTCAGTGGCGTGGCCAATCTCGTGCGGGACGGACAGAGTGGTTTCGTAGTGCCGGTCGGGGATCTTTCTGGATTTGCGGCGAAATTGAAGTTACTGATTGATTCCGTTGAATTGCGTCAAAAAATGTCGACGGCAGCCAGGCAGTATTTTTGGGCTAACTATTCGATCGAATCGATGATCAGCCAACAAAAGAAGATTTTTGATTTTGTGGCCGACGCAAAAGCAGATTACAAAGTGGTAAATGTAGAAAAATATAGAAATTCGAATGAGCGGGAAAAATATTCCAGGCAAGCAAGCAAATTATCAAAAGTGGATTTTTTTAAAAAAAATATCGAATATTTCGTGGCTCCGAACGAAAAACTGCTCGATATCGGGGGCGGTGCCGGTGTGTGGACGGATTTGATTCGTGAAAGCGGATTAACGCCAGCGATCACGGCGGTGGATATTTCACCTGACGTGCTCCGCGAGAGAAATAAGCTCGATGAGTGCGTCGTCGGTGATATGGAGGCCTTGCCGTTCGCGGATGAAGTCTTTGACAGAGCGATGTTTTTTGCCGCTCTTCATCATAGCGACAAGACAAGCGAAGTTTTGGCGGAGGCTGTTCGTGTAACAAAAAAAAGCGGTCATGTTTTTTTCTTTGAACCGATTTCTCTGAAAACGGTTCTTTCGTGGAAGCAGATCAAGCCTGTTGATAACGGCGCGGAATTTGCGTTTTCGCCCTTTTATTTCTTTTATCACTTGCATAGACAAGGCTTAAAAATCGAATATGTTCATTTTATGGGCTTCATTAGCCGATTTTCTTTATATAAAGGTGTGTTTTTGGAGCAGATAATCAATAATATTCCGATTTTGAAATATTTTTTCGGCCTTTTTGCAAATTACGTTGTCGTGGTGGCTAAAAAAGAAGATTGATTTTTGATTGGCACGATAATTGTTTGTGTGATATAATTCATAAGTAAATAAGTATTTGGCTAATATATGGGGATAACTACAAAAAAAAATAATAGCGACGCTTGGGTGGCGCATATGAAACGCAAGAAGAATAATGTTGTGGTAAAGGATGGTAATTTCGGAAAAGAGATAGCCGCGTTGGTGGGTTCCGGAAAGAATGTATTAGATATCGGATGCGGCGCCGGTAAATGTTTGTATCCTTTGGCGGAAAACGGCAATAAAGTTTTTGGTATCGATATCGCGTCGGCGCCTATCGAAGAGTGTCGTCGCAACGGATTCGAAGCGATGGTGAAAGATATTGAGGATGATGATATTGAGGATTTGATGCGTCGTCGTCCGTTTGATGCGGTGATTATGGCCGATGTTCTGGAGCATTTGATTGATCCGGTGATAGTTTTACGAGATAAAGTATTGCCGTTATTGGGAGACGGAGGAGTGTGCATTGCGACAATTCCCAATTTTGTTTTTTATCGTTATCGCACCGAAATAATGCTGGGGAATATTTCGCATTTTAATAATGACGACAAGACGCATTATGATCCGCCGCGACCATATAACTTGGGACACAAGACGATGTTCAATCTAAAAAATATTAAAGAAACATTTCGTCTGGCCGGATTTAGTTCAGTTCGAATCGAACCTGAGCTTTTCTCCGAGAGCTTGAGCGGATTTTGGCGCGTGCCGTTTTTGAATTTCTTGAGATTGTCAGCCAAAAAATTATGGCCAACGATGATGGCGGCGCGTTATTTAGTAATTGCGGAAAAATAAAACCTCCGAGCGAATCAACCCGCCTTCGCTAAAGCTACGGCGGGCAAGCGAATTTAATAATCCGCCGCGGCGGACTACGAATAATGTAATTTACATGAAAAATATTGAGCCCCTCTGGATTTCACTGCCGAAAGCGGTGAAGCGATATCGTTATATCAGCTTCATGCGAACTATCATCAATAGTTTGCGTATTTTTTTTGGTTTGGTTTCCTTTGGCAGCCCGGAGCGGCCGCTATTTATGACATGCTCGATTTCCGAAGATTACGCTCGCATTTGGCATTATTTCGCCAAGAAGCATTTGGATTTGAATAAGTGGAATCTGTTGATAATCGATTCAGCCGGTGATTTTGATGAAAGAAAATTCGAAGGCACGAAAGTGATTAAATTTTTGAATTTTTATCACGGAAAAAAGATGGATTATCTGTTGCGCAAGGTCATAAAATCGAAAATAGTTTTTTTGTGCGATGATGATAAATATTTATTACAGGATGTTTCTGATCATTTGGATTTTTTTGATATAGACAGGCAGAAAAACGTTGCGGTTTCTTTTTCGCCGCGAACATGGTGGAAGTTCGTGATCTCGGGACGAGAGTATTTGCCGATGGGATCATACGCGCTGATGTTTGATCGGGAAAAATTTATCGAACAAAATTTACACCTGAACTCTCCTGTCGGTCTCAAAAGCAGATATAAAGTATTTGCCGCCGGTGCCAAGCAACAACTGGGCTACGACACGACGGATTATGCTAACGAGCAATTATTATTGGCCGGCTATAATATTATGACACTGCCGAACAATGATTATTTTTCCGGTTTCGACGGCTTGAGCTCGCCCCGGATCTTACTGATGAGTCGCGGACATGATTATGTTAAAAGCGCTTTGTTGGAAGCCGGAGATTACAAAGAAGGGACGACAAGCGGAGGTGTTATGAAGGCAGCTTACGGGATTGTGAAAATGGAAAGGTTGTATCGTTCTTTGTTCGGTGAAGAGCCGAGATATGTATCTGGTTTTAGTGAGGGGGAGTTGCGAGAAGTAGTAGAGAAAAATAACAAAGTGGCAGAAGTTGGAAAAAATAAAATTCAGGCGTATTTCGAAATGTTGGATAAACGCTTCGAACATTTAGCTGAATCACTTAAAGCCGGTTAATTCATCGCGGTATTGAATTGTCGTCTGATAATGTTTTCGGTTGACTGAAAATGGTTTTTTCTCTATAATCATAGAGTCTGCAACACGATTTAAATATGAAAAAATATATATTAGGAATTAATTTGCCGTTAAAAGCAAAGGCGCACGAATCAGGTGTTGCCTTATTGGATATGGACGGCCGAATATTATTCGCGGCTAATGAGGAACGTTTCTCAAGAGTGAAAATTGACGGTGATTTTCCCGAAAAGACAATTTATGAAATGTTTAAATATTTAGGTATTTCAAGCGATCAGATCGCTTTTGTGTGTGTGCCACGACTTCGCTTTCTTGATAAAATTTTACGTATGGGAGAGTTCGTGTGGGTAGAAAGGAGAGGGTGGATATTTAAATTAGAAGTTTATAAAAAAATAATTAAATTAGTTATAAATGAAAGTGTTACGCGTAAATTGAAAGGTAATAATATTGGAGGTTTTGTAATGAAATATTATTGGAAAGATTTTTTGAAAAACAAATTTCCGAAGGCAAAAATAGTAGAAATAGATCACCATTTAGCACATGCAGCAGGGGCTTATTATACCTCGCCATGGGAAGAGACGTTAATAATTACTTTGGACGGAGCCGGTAATTTCTTGACATCTATTGTAGCAACCGGACGAAGGGGAAAGATTAAAATTATCGACAAAACATTCGTACCACATTCAGTTGGTTCTTTTTGGGGCAGTATCACACGGGTTTGCGGTTTTAAATCAGGAACCAGGCATGGTGGAAAAGTTACTGGATTGGCAGCAAGAGGTAACCCCGAGATGTTAATTGAGAAGTTTCGGTCAATTATAAGATGTGAGGGTTTAAGAATAAAAAGTCAAGAAAATGTCTTTTTTAAGGCCGATTCTTTTATCCCTAACTGGGAGAGTTATGAGCCGGTCAGAATGAAAGAATACATAGGAGATGCAACTAGGGAGGATGTTGCGGCTGCCGCACAATTGAGGCTAGAAGAAGTAGTCTTGACATTGGTTAAGAACGCGCATAAAAAAACCGGTCTTAGAAAGGTTGTATTGGCAGGAGGTGTTTTTGCAAATGTTTTGTTGAACGAGAAAATTTTGGAATTAAGCGAGATTGATGATGTGTATATCTTTCCGGCTATGTCTGACGGCGGGTTGGCTTGTGGGGCGGCGCTAATGACACTCGCAAATATCAAGATTCAAGAAGATGGTTATTTAAGGTCCCGGAGACTCGACAATGCTTATTTGGGACCGAGTTATCAGCCTGATGAAATAGAGGCTGCGCTAAAGAAAATCAATGTTTTTTATTCTAGATTGACTAAACCGGCCGAAGAAATTGCAAGATTGATTTATGATAATAAAATTATCGCTCTCTTTTCAGGTAGAATGGAATTTGGTCCGCGCGCCTTGGGGAGTCGATCGATTATTTATGCTCCAATTGATCCGACGGCAAATGATTGGCTGAATAAAAAATTGAATCGTAGTGAGTTTATGCCATTTGCACCAGTAACGATGATCGAGTATATCAAAGAGAATTACGTCGGCATTGTTGATGATCCGGTGGCGGCAAAATTTATGACAGTTACTTATAAATGTACGGAAAAAATGATAAAAAATGCTCCTGCGTGCGTGCATGTTGACGGAACAGCACGACCTCAAGTTATCAAGCGGAATGATAATCCATATTATTATGATATTATTAACGAATATTATAAATTGAGCGGAATACCAACATTAATAAATACCAGCTTTAACATGCACGAAGAACCGATAGTTGCAAGTCCGTACGATGCTATAAAAGCCTTCCTTGATTCCGGCCTTGATTATCTGGTTATGGATGATTATATTTGCAGTTATCAAGATAACAAGCATATAAAAATCAAAAATAATGAAACTGATTCACCTAACAGTTAGAAAATTCCAACATTTAACCGCAGATGGGTATTATGTCGCGAGTTTAGCGAAAGAATTTAGTAAAATTTTGAGAGCTGATTATCTTTTGGTGGCTGGGAATAAGACGGCGGAGCAATTTGTTGATGTGAATGTCGTTGAACTGAGCTTAAAAACGCGAAACGGCGTTTTATTAAATTTCTGGTGGCCGTATTTATATAGTTTTGCCTGGCTGCCGTTTTTTTTAATAAACAATAAAAATGATAATGTTGTTTTTTTTTCCAGTGATCATAATTTGCTGACAATATTGATATTTTGGAAGAAGCTACTGGGATTGCATTTTAAGATCTGTTCTGATTGGCACATGCTTTATAATAATTTTAGGGACAAGTTTGTGCCAAGGAATTCCGATTTTTTAATCACAACTTCGGAGAAATTAAGAAAGATGATCATCGAGCGCTCTGGTATTAATGAGCAAAAAGTCCTGACTGTCTATGGTGGCGTTAACTTGGCGCAATATCGAGATATTCGTGTCGATCGTCGGGGATTGGGATTGCCACAAGATAAAATTTTAGTTGCATATGTTGGTTTGTTCAAAACGATGGGAATGGAGAAAGGGCTGAAGACGATGATCGAGGCCTTGAGATATCTCGATGAAAAATTCATGATGGTTTTTGTCGGTTCAAAGCCCGGGCAGACGGATGAATACGCTAAAGTCGCTCAGGGTTATGGAGTGCGCGAACGTTGCCTGTTTGTCGCGATACAACCAGCTGAAAAAGTCCCCTTGTATGAGAAGGCGATGGATATTCTAGTGATCCCTTATCCGGATCAGCCGCATTTTCGGGAATATGGCTTTCCGATGAAAGTTTATGAGTATATGGCTAGCGGTCGACCGATCGTTTATTCTCGTTTGGAGCTGACCGAGGAGGTGTTGCATGATAGAGGATATTTGTTTGAGCCGGATGATGCGCGAGATTTGGCCAGGGCGATAAATGATGTCTCAGGCGGCCACGCGGACGTAAGACGACGATCATTGTTGTTGAGCGAAGGTCTGTCGGAGTATTCGTGGCAGGTAAAAGCCGAGAAAATATTAAGCTTTATTAATTTTAAAAAATAACATGAAGGCAATCTATCCAATCTATTTCACTATCGGCAATATGATTTACAAGAAATTTTATTTTTTATATAAGCCTTTATATTTTTTTTACAAAAGGCTGTCAGATGGGAAGAAAATTAAGTCATTGAAGGAAGTCGTGAAGCCAGGTATGAGGGTTTTGGATATTGGAGCGAATATCGGTTTTTATACTATATTATTGTCAGAGTTGGTTGGTGATCGGGGTCTCGTGTATGCATTTGAACCGGATGAAAATAATTTTTCTCACTTGAAGCGAAATACAGTCAGCTTGAAAAATGTTGCATTGAATAATGTTGCTGTTTCAGACAAGAGCGGAAAATTAAAATTATATCTCTCGGACGACCTGAATGTTGATCATAATACCTATGATAGCGGAGAAAATAGAAAATCAGTTGAGGTTGACGCTTTAGCCTTAGACGATTATTTTAGTCATGGAGAGACAATTGATTTTGTAAAAATTGATATTCAAGGTTTTGATTTTTATGCGTTGAATGGCGCAAAAAATTTAATCAGTCGATCTGGTCGGATGTCGATATTGTCTGAGTATTGGCCGTATGGCTTGAATAAGGCGGGCGTTAAGCCGCGCGATTATATTGATTTGTTAAAAGAATTGAATTTTGCTATTGATTTATCGGATGATGATATTAGGCGAAGTGAAGTACAGATTGATGATAATAACTTTAGTTTGGATATATTCGCATATCGAAATCAATAAATATATGGACAAAAATGCTGAATCAAAAAAACTCGTGGATTTGATGGCTGAAAAAAGAGAATCTTTCATTAATAGGAATAAGTATTATTATCAAGAATTGAAACGTTTTTTCGATTACAATATTCCCGCTGGCAGTTCGGTATTGGAAATAGGCTGCGGCATCGGGAACGTTTTAGCGGACACTAAGCCTAGGCGCGGTTTAGGGATTGATATGTCTGTCGAGATGATAAGTATTGCTAGAGAGAAACATCCTGAATTGGAATTTATGGTGATGGATGCTCAAAAAATGAAGATTAATGAAAAATTTGATTTTATCATTATTTCTGATACAATCGGTTATTTTGAAGACGTTCAGCAATTCCTAAAATCAATGAAAGCCGTCTGTCATCAAGAGACCAGAATCATCATGACTTATCATAATTTTCTCTGGGCGCCCGTATTGCGCTTGGCCGAGATTTTACATATCAAGATGCCGCAAAAAAGGTTGAATTGGTTGAACAAAGAAGATTTGATGAATTTGCTATATCTTGAGGATTACGACTTGATTAAGGATGGGCGAAGATTATTAATCCCGAAGTATATACCGATTTTGTCAAATCTCGCAAATAGATATATCGGGCATTTACCGTTGGTAAATAAGGTTTGCTTGGTAAATTATGTCATTGCCCGCGTCAATCCCGATTTATTTAATACGACGCAGCCTTCGGTGAGCGTTATAATTCCAGCACGAAATGAAGAGGGCAACATTGAAAATGCCATCAAGCGTATGCCGCGGATTGGTAGTCACACCGAAATTATTTTTGTCGAGGGAAACTCGACTGACAATACTTATCAAGAAATAATTCGTGTTTATAAAAAGTATAAGGACCGATATGACATCAAGTATTTGAAGCAGGATGGGCGAGGCAAAGGAGATGCTGTTCGCAAGGGTTTTGCGGCGGCACAGGGCGATATATTCATGATTCTTGATGCTGATCTAACTGTGTCGCCGGAAGATTTGACCAAATTCTACACTGCTATAGCAAGCGGTAAAGGGGAGTATATCAATGGTTCGCGCCTTGTCTATCCGATGGAGAAGGAAGCGATGCGATTTTTGAATATGTTGGCTAACAAATTCTTTTCAATTATGTTTTCATGGCTATTGGGACAGCGTTTGAAGGATACTTTGTGCGGAACAAAAGTGATTAACAAAGCAAACTATCAGAAACTGATCGCCAATCGGAAATATTTCGGTGAGTTCGATCCTTTCGGTGATTTTGATTTGATTTTCGGTTCGGCTAAGTTGAATTTGAAGATTGTGGAAATTCCGATTAAGTATCGAGCGCGTGAATATGGTGATACCAATATCTCTCGTTTTACGCATGGTTGGATATTACTGAAGATGGTTGCTTTCGCCATGAATAAAATTAAATTCATCTAATGAATAGGTTTGATAATTTTCTGAAAAATAACAATATTTTGATTCTTATCTTGCTGCTGGCTTTTTCGCTACGTTTTTATGGTATATATTTTGATTATCCGGGCGGCATCAATCATGTCTGGGACGAGACGTACAATTTGATGCAACTGTTTGATATTATAGAGACAAAGAATTTGTTTTCATCCATATCATCGCCATATCCTGCGCTGCTGACAATAATGTACATTCCGGTATTGGCGGTACGTGTGTTATATTTGATGTTGGTCAATGATCTTAGTTCGTTGGCTGACCTGAAAGATTTTGTTATTCAAAATGGAATGGGAAGCTTATATATTATTGTGCGTTGGTATTCAGTGGTATTCGGTACGGCTGCGGTTTTTATGATTTACAAGGTTTTTGCCTATATTTACGGCGAAAAAAGAATTGCTTCTCTGACTGCATTAACTAGCACTGTTAGTGTAATTCCGGTTTTTCTTTCGCACTGGGGTAAGTCGCATTCAGCGATGATTCTTTTTTTGTTGCTGGCTCTTTATTATTCGCTCAAATATGAAAAAGAGAAGAATAGCAACCACTTCTTTCTCTCTGCCTTCTTTGCGGGCTGCTCCATTTCCGTACATTATATCGGGCTGTCAGCGATTATTTTCCCTGTTTTGAATCTTATTTTCAACTATAAAGAGATCGGCTGGAAAAATATTGCCAAAACTTCATTTATCGGATTGATTACAATTTTAGTATTTTATGGAGCGAATTTCAATGGAGTGAAGAATATGTTTGTTTACGTCAATACTAATTATTATGCCGCCACAAATTATTCAGGCCTGTTTCAGATCAGCCTCTTTGATCGCCTTACATACTTATTCAGCGATTCATGGAGAATAGAGCCATTTTTGACATCTTTGGCTATTGTTTCCATTTTGCTTGGGTGGCGATTATTTTGGAGTGATAAACTACTGCGATATGTGATTATCGGTATTTCATTCAACTACCTGTTGATGATTACTATCATCGTTGGGCCGGACAATGTCCGTTGGTTGGCAGTTTTCATGTCTTTATCCTTTCCTTTGTCAATCGCGTGGCTACACCATGTTCTTGCAGGACGTAAATTTAAGCATTATGCCGTAATTATTCCGCTGTTTTTTTTAATCCCTTCCTTGTCGTATGTCATCAAATGGGATCTGATTGTGAACCGGAATACTTCTGTGGAAGCGGCTGAATGGGCGAAAAGCAGTATTGGAAACGATGAGTGGTTGTATTCCTTTTCGGATAATATTGACATGCCCTTGTCGTATGAAAGCGCTACTTGGAACAAGCAAAATAATAGATATAGTACAAAAAAAATCGAACACATTATCAATAACAAAACCAGGGGTTACAATATCGCTTTTGATCATGGTAATGGACGATTTAATGATTTCGGGGGCTTAATGACTGACTATGTTTTAATAAGCTCGAGTCATGATTTTAGTAAGAATTACCAATTAAAAAGAATGGAGCTGTATCATAAGTTGGAATTAATAAAATCATTTCAACCGCGATCAGATGATGCGACAATAAATATCGGTGATCAGATTAACAACCCGAATAAGTTTTTCGATATTTTCCATTTTGAGTCTGGCGGCCATTACATTGACATTTATAAAATAATCAAATAAGTATTATGACACATTTAAATCAAAGAAAACTTAATGAAATTGAGCATGGGAAAAAAATCGCCGGCAATGCCGAGGCGATATGGGGCCATGCTAAAAAAGCAGGACAAGCTCGAATCGAGAGAAGAATCAAGGCAATGATTGACTTGGGCGTCATAAATTCTTCGAGTAAGGTTTTGGAGCTTGGTTGCGGTACGGGTGAGTTCACGAAACGTTTAGCTGAAACTGGCGCAGAAGTGGTGGGAATGGATATCTCCCCGGACCTATTGGAAATAGCTAGAAAGAAGTTATCATCATTTTCGAATGTTAAATTTATTCAGACGGACATGGAAACATTGGAGGGTATTGATGAAAATTATTTCACGGCCATCGTCGGTAATTCGGTCTTGCATCACGTAGACTATGAGGCGTGCTTCAGGGAGTGTCTAAAGAGATTGCATGTTGGCGGTAAAATTGTTTTTTCCGAGCCGAATATGGTGAATCCACAGATTGCTATTCAGAAAAATATCCCGTTCATCAAAAAGATGGTGGGTGACTCTCCTGACGAAACAGCGTTTTTTCGCTGGAATCTATCCGCGCTGCTTAAAGGCATCGGCTATAAAAAAATATCTGTTGAAAATTTTGATTTTTTGCACCCCTTCATGCCAGATTTTGTCGTTGATAAAATTGAAGGGCCACTGCGGTGGTTAGAAGAGATACCGATCATCAAGGAAGTATCCGGATCTTTATTAATTAGTGCTACGAAGTAATGTTGATGATGCCAAATCGAGAGAAAATCATTGAATTTGTCAGGAATAATTATGTAATAATAATTATTCTTCTTTTGGCTTTTGCTGTTCGATGGTATGGCATATATTTTGATTATCCCTATGGAGTCGAATCGATTGGCGATGAGAGCGTGATAACGAGATATATGATGGATGTCATTAACGGCAAGAGTATATTTGCCGGCACTAGCTCGTATCCAGTATTGATGGCGTTTTTTTATTTTCCTGTTTTGGTTTTGAGAGTGATGTATCTAGCTGTGATAAACGGTATATACAATGTCAGTGAGATAGAGGGATTTATAATCGGCCATGGTATTGGGCAGATTTTTGTTATAATCCGATGGTTTTCAGTTGTTCTCGGAACCGCTTCCGTGTACTTGGTATATAGGATTTATAGCTTGGTTTTCAAGTATAAACAGAGCGCTTATTATGCCGCGCTTGTCTATGCGCTGAGTTTAATCCCAGTGGTTTTATCTCATTGGGGTAAGATGCATGTGCCGATGGCATTCTTTTTGCTCGTATCGCTTTTGTTTGTCTTGAAATTTGAAATCGAGAGGAACGAGAAGTTTTTCTTCTGGTCAGTAATTGCCGCCGCAGCTTCGGTGTCTTGTCATTATATTGGAGTCATGGCTTTCACATTTCCAACACTATGTTTGATGTATAATTTTAGGGATGTTTCGAGGCGAACTATCGCTAAAGCGATTTTAATTGGTTTGTTGATCATCGGTCTGGGGTTTGGGGTTAATTATCGAGGAATCACGTCGATGGTTGTTGGCGTCTATGATGGTTTCTTGAAGCCGAATAATTTTACCGGCTTATTTCCGATTAGCCCGCTCGAAAGATTGTACTTCGGTTTGGTAGACGTGTTCAGAATCGAGCCGATTTTCTTTGTTTTATTTGTGTTAATGTTTGTTATGAACTTTAAAAAATACTTGAAGGATAGATTGATTAGATATATTTCAGCCGGTTTATTGGTGAGCTATGTTTTACTCGTCGGAGTTGCCGGAGCACACTTGAGTCGATGGCTCTTGGTGTTTATCACTTTTTCGATTACGTTGGCAGCTGGTAATTTTGTTGAGTATTTAAATGACAAGGGGCTGGGAAGGGGAATAATTATTACTGGAATGTTTCTTCTGATTCTGCCTAATGCATATTTCGTGGGTCGATGGCTTAGTCTTTTTCGAGATAATACTAGAGCGGAACTGGTACAATGGGTGCAGGACAATGTAAAAGAAGGTGAGTTTATTTATACGTTTGATAATTGGCTAGGCGCGCCATTATCCTATGAGGCTTTGGCGTTGGAAAAGAAGTTATATAATACATCCGCCAAAAAACAGGACTATATCCTTGCGCATCCGGAGGTACTGAATGGCGTAAATGATGTGAACTTGCTCCATGCTTATTCAGTTCAGCAGAACTTGGGAGTGGTTGAGGGTAAGATTAAGTATATGTCATTTTTATACTGGATGAGCGGTGAGAAAGCTGATTATTATGAATTTCCATCTAAAAAAAATACATATGGATTGATTAATCAAATGAAGAAGAATTATGACATGAAGCTAATCAAAACGATGTCTCCAGTGAGTGATCGAAAAATGATGCGCGAAGGCGTTGATGACTATTTCAACAGTCCTCATAGTTGGCGTGATTTACTGTATTTGGAGCGAGGAGGTCCGTTTATTGAAATTTATGAAGTAAGCAAAAAATAGCATGACTATGGAAAGTAAAAAAGATTTCTGGGATAATATTGATGTATCATATCCGCTGTATCCAACCGTACGACATCGTTTGCGCTTTATTTTGAGTATGATGAGGAAGTTTTCAAAGCCTGGGAACCGATCGTTTATCTTTGACTATGGCTGCGGCACTGGCGACATGATATTCGCAGTCAAAAACACTTATGAACTATCGGATAACCAACTTGGAGGATCGGACATGTCGGAGAAGTCGATACAATTCTGCCGGGGAAAATTTGATAGTCCTTATTTTTATCAAAAGATGTACCCTGTGCTTGAGAAGAAGTGTGATGTGATTATTTGCTCAGAGGTTATTGAGCATGCCGTTAATTATAAAGAAATATTACATTGGGTTTCTGAGAATTTACGAGCCGGCGGAGTTTTTCTGCTGTCTACTCAGGGCGGAAAAATGCATAAAATCGATGAATATTCCGGTCATGTCCATACTTTTAAAATCGAAGACTTGAAGATGATCCTCGCGAGCCTTGGCTTTGAGATTTCTTATTCGCGCCGCTGGGGTTTTCCGCTCTTTACTTGGCAAAAAATGATGACTGATTTTAATTTCAATAAAATTAAAGATTCTTATCTGGAAGGCGAATTGTCAGTTTCTAAAAAAATGTTTTTTAATTTTGTGTATTTGATATATTTCATCGAAGATTTGATCGATCTTGGTCCGCAGTTATATATTTGTGCGAAAAAAAAATAAGATCAGACTTATGTATTTATCTATAATCATCCCTGTTTTTAATGAAGCGCGAAACCTTCGGAGGACGGTTTTGTCTTTTTGTGATTACCTTAAACGACAAAATTATGATTATGAAATTATCATCGTTAATGATGGTTCGACGGACGAAACTGTGAAAATTGCCAAAAAATTACAATCAGAATTTGCATTTATAAGGGTGATTGACAATAAGGTTAATAAGGGGAAAGGAGCAACTGTCCGCCAAGGTCTTGCAGATGGCAGAGGAAAATATCGCCTTTTTATCGATGCTGACAATGCGACTGATATTAGTCACATCGAAGATGCTTGGCCTTTATTCGAACAAGGAAGGGAGATTGTAATCGCTAGTAGAAGTTTCCGTGATCATCCAGAGACGAGACAGGAGATCAGGCAGGCACCCTGGAAGAGATTATTGGGTTTTTATGGTAATCAAGTCATCCAAAGATTAACGGTGCGTGATATCTGGGATACACAATGTGGATTTAAGGTGTTTTCGATAAAGGCGTTGGATATTATCCTGCCAAAATTAACCATAAATCGCTGGGCATTTGATGTTGAGATGTTAGTAATTGCTCAGAAATATAATCTTAAAATAGGTATTATTCCTGTAATTTGGAGGAACTCTGATTTTAGTCGAGTTGGGGTTAGAGGTTATCTCTCAAGTTTTAAAGAAGTGCTTAAAATAAAGATGAATTTAATAGCCGGTAAATATTAGTATGGCCAATTTATTCAAAAAACATTGGGCGGTAATCGTGTTAGCGCTGTTGACTAGTTTTATGGTCGTTTTACCGACTTTAAGGTCTCTATCTCATCTCAACGATGGCCAATTCAAGGGGATTTATCCGGTCTTTAATGCGGACAAAATGTTTTACATGTCTCTAACGCAGGATGTTTATGAGGGGTATTGGGGACTTGGAAATGCCTATGTATTTGAACACAAAAATGAGCCTTATATTCAGCCACCCCTAGCGGAAATTATTCTATCCATGCTGGTAAAGGTTCTTAATTTAAATATTCCGCAGCTTTTTTTTGTTCTTGATTTTATATTTCCGGCTATAATTGTTATGGTATTATATTTTATTTTTTTAGGATTAACCAAGTCGCGATTGATATCGGCGGGCTTTGTTTTGTGGCACGCGATTATTTTTTTACCGCACTACGCTATGCCATTAAATCCGCAATTCAGCTTTATTCCTTTTTTTGTCGGTCTTTATTTTATTGTAAATTTATATATTCAGCCGGAGTTGAAAAATAATCAACAAATTCTATATAGTTCATTGGCCGGGTTAATGACAGTGATATTGGTTTATCTTTATCCGTTCTTTTGGACTAGCCTGTTTGTACTATTCTTTTTTTCCGGTTTCTTTTTTTATTTTTTTGCCGGACGCGATATTCGGTATTTGAAAATAATGATTTATTTTACCGTTCCGTTTGTAATTTTTGCGTTACCGTATCTTTTTAATTTATTAAGAGCTATAAAGCTGCCATATTATCTTGAGACGGTATCCCGATACGGACTTTTTAATTCTCATATTCCAAGTGCTTTTTATAATATTGCCACCTTATTTATAGTTGCAATTGCCCTTGTTATTAGTAAAAGGTTGTATTTTCAACAAACACACTGGTATTTTTCTCTATGCTTGGTTTTTTCTGGTGTGATATTGAATTGGCAAAATGTTGTTACGGGGAAGTTTATGCAATTTTCATCGCACTATCAGCGTACGACCGTTATATTCTCAATGATTATAATCGCTTTAATGCTTTACAACATGTTAAGAGTTGAAGGAATGAAGGCTCGCAAAGTTATCGTTTTCGCTTTAATTTTATTATTTGTTCTTCAGGCCGGGTGGAGGCAATACAAGCCTGTCGCAAAATGGTTCGCTACGTATTCATCAGCTAGTGAAATGAGCGAGTTACAGGAATACGCCAGTTTGTTCGCGTGGTTAAATCAAAACACCGCCGCTGATTCAGTGGTTTATTCTGCTAGCGGGGAATTGGCCAATCTGATGACGATTTATACGCGTAATAATTCTTATCTACCGTATTACGGAGCTGTCAACTTGATGTCTGATGACGAGGTTGAGAACCGCTGGCTCAGCAAGACGATATTTGATGATAGAATTGACGGAGACTATATAAAAAATGCTGATATTTGGGTTAATAAATATATTGATGAATATCAAAATGGACAGGTTCGAAAAAAGTTATTCGGTTTAATTGGCATTAATTTCGCCGCTAGGAATAGACGAGTGCCCATTGAGGTTAGCTTGAAATTTTTGACGAAGTATGAGGATTATAAAAAAGGAGCGCCTCAAGATTCGCTCAATAAATACAGACTTGATTATCTGATAATTTCTGATAAGGAGGTGAATTGGCGCGAACAGAGGACTGCCGTGGAGGAATATATATTTTTCCGTTTTGAGAAAAAATTGGGACATTTTTATATATATCGAAAAATTTGAGTTTATTTGGTCGTTGCGTCGTCGATAATGGTTTGTTTGCCTTTCTTATTAAGAAGACCGTTTTTTAGCAGTTCATCAAAAAAAAGTGAAAATTTTTCAGCTCCTCGATAATTCAGGTGTTCCAGATCACCGAATTCGGAATTAGTCAAAGGGAAGTCCTTGAAATCGAGAAATTCGATCATGGGTAATTCTCTTAGAGTCGCTTGAAAGCATGGCTCATTTTTCAGCTCTTCATATCTCGGATGCAATGGGCTTCGGACGAGGTAAATTTTGGTATTATTGCTTTCGGCTAGGTCGATAATTTTTCTTAAATAGCGGATGTTGTACTCAGATTTTTTGTAGTTAGAACAATTTACTTCTTCAATTTTTTTTGCACCGCTCAGGGCGGCGTCAATTTCCTCTCTCTCAAGCCTCAAATGACCGCCGATTTTTTTAGTGTAATCAAAATCTAGTTCGACAATGAGATTGTGTAAATTTCTTCTGATTAGCAGGCCAACGCTTCTTAGATAGCCGCTTAAATTATGTCGAAATAATATGTAGTTTGCTTCAACATCCATAAACGGGCCGAACAACGGGTATTTATAAGGCATGAATTCGTTGCCCCACAACCAATCATTTTTATTTTCGTTAATTTGATTGTTAGCAAACTCAACAAAGACTGTTTTGATATTCTGGTTTTCTTTTAAAAGTTCAGCTATTTTAAAATATGTGTACATATATGATTCACCTGAGCTTGAAAGATTTGTCGTATTTTGAATTAGCCTGTCATTGAATGAGCACTCTGAGTGTGAGTGGCCGACGACTATTTTATCAATGTTGCTTGGTAACATGTAGGAACTTTTTTGTCTGACTAGATAATTTGTTAGTACAAACAATAATATAATCAAGGCTGCCGCAATGGTTGTTAATTGTAATAATTTTCGAATAAAATTTTTCATTTGATTAGAATTGAAAATAGATGAATTGCTGCTCCTTTCCTTGATATAAGAATATTAATAGAATGATCAGAATGTAAGCCGACCATCTTTGATACCTTTTTGGCCAGTGTGCAGCTCGCTCGATTGCAAATTGCTGTTCTCTTCCGAGCCACTCAATCAAGACAAAAAAAATCGTGATAACGGTTATTGACAGAGAGTTTCGTAACCCGGGAAAATGAGGGAGGGATAGTAGCGACTGGGAAAATATTTTCATTATCATGTGAATTGCTTGCCCGATACTATCTGAGCGGAAAAATATCCAAGCAAACACAGTTAGCGCAAAGGTGTTAAAAATGGAAATGAACTCCTTTGTTGTGGGTAGAATCCTCCCCTTCGCTACTATATCCAGATTTTTACGATTTGTTCGAAATATTATTGATGGGATTATATATAGAGCATTGAGAAATCCCCATGCGATAAATGTCCAATTAGCCCCATGCCAAAATCCGCTCACTAAAAAAATAATAAACACATTTCTGATTCTCCTAAAAAGAGAGCCCGTGCTGCCGCCGAGCGGGATATATAAGTAATCCTTGAACCACGACGACAGTGAAATGTGCCAGCGTCTCCAGAACTCAGCAATGTCCCTTGAGAAATATGGAAAGGCGAAATTTCGCAAGAGCTTGATGCCGAATAATCGCGCCGTTCCTAATGCGATGTCAGAATATCCCGAGAAGTCGCCATATATTTGGAACGTAAAAAATATAGCGCCGATCAGCAGGGTGCTGCCGGAATAGCTTGTATAATTATTGAATATGTTGTTGGCAAATTCAGCACATTGATCGGCAATAACAATTTTCTTGAATAAGCCCCATAGTATTTGGCGCAAGCCGCTGACAGCCTCACCGTAGTTGAATGTGCGTGCATGCTTTATTTGTGGCAGCAAGTGCGTTGCCCTCTCTATCGGTCCGGCCACGAGAAGCGGAAAGAAACTGACAAAAACGGAATAGTCCACAAAATTCTTTTCCGCTTGTATTTTCTTGTTGTATATGTCAATAACATAAGAAAGACCGTGAAAGGTATAAAATGAAATGCCGACCGGAAGAATTACTTTTAATGTCCATGTGTCGATGTCTAAACCAAGATTGAATATTGCTTCGGCAAATGAACTTATGAAAAAGTTGTAATATTTAAATACTCCCAAAAATCCAAGATTGATCAAAATGCTCAATAGAAGCCAGGTTTTTTTGTATTTCTGATTTTGAGATTCAGATATCTTGATTCCGCTGAAATAATCGAGCGAAGTGGAGAAGAGTAGCAGGAATAAAAATCTCCAGTCCCAAGAAGCGTAAAAAAAATAACTAGAAACAAGTAGTATTAGATTTTGAGTTTTGAGTCTGCGGCTCCCCGCAATCCAGTATAACGCGAATACTATTGGTAGAAAGAAGGCGAAATCAAGAGAATTAAAAAACATTTTGCGTGATTAGATTTTTATAAGACATTTAATTAAAAATTTGATTTGGGGTGAATTATTGGTTATGAAATTCTGCCTCAGATCTGATTTTTGATAACGTCTCCATACACCAAATCCATGTTTGGTATTGGAATTACATACAAAGAGCCAATGATTTTTTACCGTATTTAAAAGTGCATTTTCATTGTATTTATGTATAATTTTGTTTTGAGCGATTATTTTGTGCAGCCAGATTTCTTTTGCGTTGAGAAATGAGTCGATATCAACGTTGCTTGGGCGTGTCAGTTTGGTGTGCAGTGTCAGGTTTGTCTCCGATGGTTCTATGTCTATTTTTCTCAGTTCTCGTGCTCTCACCCTGCGAGCATTATAAAGTTGTGTATTTGCATGAGCATTACTTACGCTTTGATTGTGAATTCTGTAACGGTATAATATGTCGGGGATATTGGCGAATTCTATTGATTCTGATATGCGTGTCCATAACTCATAATCTTCAGCATGGCTATAATTTGGGTCATATTGAATATTAAATTTCTTGATGATATCTTTGCGAATCATTGTTGTCGCATGTCCGATGCTTGTTTGAAACAGTAATTCCGATTTGATTTCATCGGAATTTGTAGGGTATTTATTGGTATATGAATTGGCGCCGAATGTTCTGATCCACGTTCCGCATACGCCGATGTGAGGATTTTTTGTCATAAATTCGACTTGTTTTTCAAGTCTAAAGGGCTGGCTAATGTCGTCAGCATCCATTCGGGCAATGAAATCCCCTTGCGCCAGAGTTAATCCGTAATTCAAAGTCTTAATAAGGCCGAGATTTCCATTGTTTTCTACATATCTAATTCTGGCGTCTTTGTAGGAGTGTATTATTGTCGCACTATTATCAGTAGAGCCGTCATTTATGATTAATAATTCAAAGTTGCTGAATGTTTGATTTAAAATGCTTTCTATGGCGACACCGACATATTTATCGGCATTATGGACGGGCATTAATACGGTTACTTTTTTCATAGTATCTCACTTATAAAATAATCATAAAGCTCATCCGGGGTGCAGTCGTATGGGATTTGTAGGTTTGAAATTTTTTTGTTGGTTGAAAATTCATCCATTATGTATTTTGATTGTGAGAAATACATCGATACATCTTCAAGTTCGAGTGAGCCCAGTGAAAACAACAATTTCATGTAGCTAGCTAATTCGTGATGGATGATTGAAAACATTCTTTTTGAAAGTGAGGCCTTGGTCATATTAACTGAAATTATCTTACTGCCAGTGTAACGTTCCAGAAAGACGATGCTTTTGATTTTTGTTTGGGTGACGATGCTGTTTTCGCCAAAAATGCTACTGACCGGAACAGCAGCTAAAAAATCCTTCGGCAAAGGAAGTTTTGTGGCGATTTTATTAAAGACGCCGAAGCGCTTTAAGATTGATTTTGCAACCCCGATAAAAGGTGCATTTTTATTGATAAAGCTGGTTATTTTCGGCAGTATTATTTTTTTTCTGGAGTTTAATTCCAGTTTCAGGAATGCATCTGGATAGACTGTTTTGTGGTAGTCTTTTAATATAAATGAACGCGGAAATGATAGGCAAGTATCATTTTTGTTTATGATTACCATGTCATCGCCCAGTAATTTGTAATTTTTTTCTTTGACCAGCTTGCCTAGAAGTGCCGTTTTGCCAACGCCACCCGGGCCAGGAAGAATGATTCCGTTGCCATCCTGATCGGTGAGTGCGGCGGCGTGGACTATAGCGTGATTTTCGCGGGATAAGAGTAATTGAATCAATATTTGAATCGGAAACGAACGATCGGTGTAGATGTTGTAGCCATTGTCATTTCGTTGGTAAATGATTTTTTCGATTTTATCGATTAGTAGTTTTCCGGAAAGACCCTCGACTAAGTGAAATTTATTAATTTCATCAAATTGTGAGGTGTTAAATTGATCATAGGGTTTGATGTTTATTTGGTATTTGCAGGTATTTATTTCATCCTGGCCTGTCTTTAATTCGGCGATATGGAAATCTATTGATGAGGTAAGGCTTTTATTAGTGCTATCATTAATAATTACCTCAATCAAGTTGTGAATGTTGTATTTTGTCGGCATATGAGTGTTATTGGATAATTGATTTATCGTAGTTTGTTATTTATTATGTTATGAATAGACGGCCAGATATTGTATGTATCCAGGATAAGACTCCTGGCTTGATTTATCGCCTCGACATTCGTCTGCATCAATGGTTTTTGAGATAATTCAAAAACATCGTCGAGGGCTGATTTTTTGGTTATGTCGATGATATGAAGAGAGTCTTTGGGAAAATATTTCAAAATATTAGGACAACCCCAGTATATGGGCATCGACCAACTTAAATATGCGTCAACGATCTTCTCGGAAAAATAATTGTCCTGTTGTGAATTTTCGGCAACAAAGGAGTAACGATAATTGATAGTGGATTCAAGTTTGTTTAGGGGCAGTTTTTTTATTCTCTCCGTATTAATTGTGTTTAGTGAGCCGTAAATATCAATTGCTTCCGGATATTTATTTTTAAAGTTTAAGGCAAACTCTGTTCTCAATTTTTGACCTGTAGTATTTTGTTTGAGTGATTGTATTGTATTTAAGGCTTTGGTTTTTACCGGAAATTGCAGTTGCTTCAATTCATCGTAATTCTTTTCAACCCACCAGACTGAAAACTGATAAGAGTTATCAAAACTTGCCAGATAGGCGCCTTTGTTTTTATTGAAGACTTTATTAGGAATAATCGTGTCCGGCTCTCTTTGAATATATATTTTTTTATGACTCGGCAATGCTTGGCTGATTTTTGTATCTTCCTGTATTATAATATAATAATCGGCGTCGTGGAAAGAGGAGACGGCTTGAATGTTACCCCAAATT